>Ga0187771_10000654_pt1 | contig 21639 bp, 20 predicted proteins | sample 0116_SJ02_MP15_1_FD_133139 | JGI IMG/M metagenome (GOLD analysis project Ga0187771, IMG submission 133139) | Tropical peat soil microbial communities from peatlands in Department of Meta, Colombia - 0116_SJ02_MP15_10_MG | ecosystem: Environmental > Terrestrial > Soil > Wetlands > Peat | place... | reverse complement strand
CGCCCAGGCCCACCATCACTTCCGCAAAGATATTACCATGTAAGAACGGGTCTCCCCCAAGGCATGTCTGAACCACCAGAGGTGGAGCTGTCTCAGCTCGTGATAGGGGTAGGCCCAGCAGGCCCATTCACAATTGATGCTAACCTGATAGTAACAGGACGCACCTGCGTCCTGGGCAGCAGCGGAAGCGGCAAGAGCTACACCGTCGGAGTCCTTTGCGAGGAACTCTGCAGGAACGAGGTCCCCTTCGCGATCGTGGACACCGAAGGGGAGCACACAGGCCTCAAGGAGAAGTTCGAAGCAATCTGGGTCGGGGAAGAGACTGACTGCGACCTCTCGTGGGACAACCTGGACCTAGAGGACCTGGCCCGCCAAGCGCCGGACATTTCGCCGTTGATTCTTGACGTGTCGGATCTCACAGACCCGAAGGAGAAGGTTTCCTCGTTCGTCACGGCCCTCTACGAGACGCTCACTCAGCGGAGGACCCCCTACCTAGTGGTGGTTGAAGAGGCCGACAAGTTCGTCCCCCAGTACGGCCAAAGGGTGCCCATATTCGCGGAGGTGGCGAGGAGGGGGAGGAAGCGAGGGATGGGGCTCATGATATGTTCGCAGCGCCCCTCTCTCGTCGACAAGAATGTGCTAAGTCAGTGCGGCAACCAGCTGATAGGGAAGCTCATCATCCAGAACGACCTCCAGTCCGTCGCCCAGTTCTTCCCAGGAAAGGGCCTCCCGAAGGAGCTGACCACCCTCAGGGCCGGGCAGTTCTTCGCCATGGGAGGGTTAGCACCGACGCCTTCGCTGGTCATGATAAAGAAGAGGCTGACCAAGCCGGGCGGCGTGACTCCTTCTCTCTCGAAGAGGGTGGTGAAGAAATACGTGGGCCCCACTAACGCCAGGGTGGTCCAGGGGGTTCAACGGGAGCGTGAGGAGGGGCGGCGCACGGGGAAGGTCGCCCAAGGGCTCCCTCCTTCGATAAAGACGGAGGACGTGCCCGTGCTGGTGAGGAGGGAGCGCAGCTTCGGAATCTTCGGGCCGCGCGAGACCGTGACGGGCGTAACACCGCTCTACAGGACCCTGATCCAGCTCGGGGTGAGGAAGCGCCGGGGGCTGCTCATGCGGAGGTTCGAGACGGTCTACGCTTACCTTGACGCGGCTACGGGGAAGGAAGTGTCCATCGGCAGGGGGCTCGAGATCCTGCGAGGATTCGAGAAGCTCCTGGGGCTTACCACCCTCCAGGTGGAGGTGCTGAGAGAGGTTAAGCCCGACAGCGACACAAGCGCCTTGGACGTTGCCAGCGCTCTGGGCGAATCGAAGCCGAGCGTCACCCGCGTCCTCAACTACCTGAACGAGAAGAGACTCGTGAGAACCATAGAGGTAAGAAACAGGAAGCTGTACAGGCGGCTCGTCGACCTCCCTGGAGAGCCCTCGGAATTCGCACCCCTGGAGATGGAGGAAGTCCCCCTCGAAGACGGGAAGGTTCTGCCCCCCAAACTGAAGGAGTCTGATGTGAGGGACGCCGTGAAGGGGCTGTGGGAAGGGGCAGACGTGGAGAGCTTCGAGATGTTCCTGTATCCGGTGTTCAGGGTGGAACTCGTTCTCAGGAGGAAGCATCGCTCTGTCCTTGTCGACGGGAGAAGCGGCAAGGAGCTGTCGTTCTAGAGCAGTCCCGTCTCTGCCGGCGCTTCTAAGCGGGGAGTTCCTCGATTATCTTTGCGCCGGAACTCGTGCCTATCCTGTTGGCCCCGGCGCTGATCATCTCCATCGCCTTTGCAAGGGTCCCTATTCCCCCGGCTGCCTTCACCCCCGTTCTGTTGGCGAGAACCTTCCTCAGCAGGGACACGTCTGCAGCTGTCGCCCCGCCGGGGCCGAACCCCGTTGAGGTCTTGACAAAGTTCGCTCCTGCCTGCTCAGCGAGCCGGGCGGCCGTGACCTTCTCCTCGTCAGTGAGGTAGCAGCACTCGATAATCACCTTCAGGACCGTGTTCGACCTGCCGCAGAAGGCGGCCACCTCGTTGATGTCGGCGAAGTACGCCCTCGTGTCTCCCGACTTCAGTGCCCCTATGTTGGAGACCATGTCTATCTCCCGGGCGCCGTCTGCTATCGCTCCCCTTGCCTCCATGAGCTTCATGTCGGAAGTGGAGGAGCCGAGGGGGAAGCTGATGACCGAGCAGACGACGGTCCCGCTCCCGAGGAGCTTCTGCGCCGCCTGCTTAACGTGCGAAGGGTTGACGCAGACCCCCCAGAGGTTGTACCTTAGCGCCTCGTCGCAGAGCAGGTCGATATCCGCGGAAGTTGCCGTCGGCTTGAGAAGTGTGTGGTCGATTACCCGGGCAAGCTCGGACCGCTTGCCGAGGCGAGCGGGGGAAAGAAGCTCTCCCATGTCAGTTAGGGTTGACCGAGAGCCGCCCTCATAAATTGGGGTCACCATTCCCATAGTTGAAACTGAGTTGTTCGCCGCCGAGGACAGGCTGGCGGCCTCTCTTTCGGCCGCTGGCGCCATATTTCTCAATAGTGAGAAGAGTCCCGGAACCTTAAATCTCGGAACGCAATTCCATCGCCGATGAGAGAAAGGAGAGACCTCGACAAGAAGCATCTCCCCGGCTCGACCTACGAGAGCTGGCTAAGCGAACAGCCAGCCGCCCACGCAGCCAAGGCGCACAGGGCGCCTGCGCCGGACGTCTATGAGGAATGGGTTGAGGGACGCATCCAGAAGAAGATAGAGAAGGAGAGCCACAGGGGAACCCGCGGACGGGGAGACTAGGGCCTCGGCAGGGCACCCTAACCGGCGGGGGTGCGCCGGAGGCTTCTCAGTATTGGGAATTGTGCCCTCGGTTTATTATGCTGAATCGGAACTTTTTGGAAGGAAATGCAGCGCCACGCAGGGCCATTTGCCAGGGACTTCATGGGGAAGGGGGTCGTCACGGTCACCCAGGACTCGAAGGTGGAGAAGGCAATCAGGGCGATGGACGAGCACAACATCGGGAGTGTGGTGGTGCTCGACAGCCTCGGCCCCTGCGGAGTGTTCACAGAGCGGGACCTTCTGAGCAGGGTGCTCGCGAAGGGGAAGGACCTGGCTACGACGGTCGTAGCCGAGGTGACCTCGCCGAAGTTCCCGTCCATCACCTCCTCGCTAACGCTGGAAGAGACCGCGACCGCCATGGTCGAGAAGAAGAGCAGGCTCATGGTTTTCGAAGGGGCGGACTTGGTGGGGATGGTCACGCCCACCGACCTTGTCAGGGTCCTCAAGGGGGTCGGGACCGACTTCTCGATACTGAAGGTCATCTCGACGAGACTGGTTACGGTCGCGCCGGAGGCCACGGTGGAGGCAGTTGTCAGACTGATGGACGAGCACAAGACGGGGAGCGTGCTGGTGAGCGAGTACGGCCGGTGGACCGGAATCTTCACTGAGCGCGATCTGCTGAAGAGAGTCCTTGCCCCAGGGAAGAGGCTCGATACGCCCGTGATGGAGGCGGCCACGAGGCCGGTCATAACTGCCGAGCCCGGCATATTCGGCAGGGAGGTTGCGGGGATAATGGCGATTCATGGCTTCAAGAGGCTCCCCCTCGCCCTCGAAGGAGAGGGGGTCGGGATAGTCACTGCGAGGGACGTCGTGGAGGCCTTCGCCATGGCAAACAAGCCAAGGGCCCCCCGCGTAGACTGGGTACAGTGGAACTGAGTCTCTAGCGTTGTGGGGCAGCGCCCTTCAGGCGTCTGTTGGACTTGATGAGCGCCTCCAACCTGTGCCCCCCAACCTCAAAGGCTTCGAACTGCACCCTTGCCACGGGCCTGCGTATGTGGATCATCCGGGTGAGGTCTGAGGGCGTTCCAAGGACCACCGAGTCGCAGGACACGCCGTTGATGCTCCGCTCGAGCTCCTTCAGCTGCTCTTCGCTGTAGCCAAGCGCAGGAAGCACCTTCCCCAGCTTCGGGAATCGCTTGTAGGCCTTCTTGATCGAGCCGACAGCCTTCGTCCTGGGGTCGACTAGGATCCCCCTGACGCCCCTAGCCGCTGTGGCCCCGGCCCCTTCGGAGAGGCCGCCGTGGGTCACCGAGGGACCGTCCTCAACCACGAGGACGCGCTTCCCGCGCACCAGCTCAGGCTTGTCGAGGGTGGCGACGGAGTTCGTCTTGACTACGAGAGCCTTCGGGTTCAGCGCCCTGCATGCCTTGATGACCTGCTCGACTGCCTTCTTGGGCGCGATGTTGACCTTGTTGACGACGATCGCATCTGCGAGCCTGATGTTCGTCTCGCCAGGGTAGTACCTGGACTGGTCCCCGGGCCTCATTGGATCGACCACGGTTATCGTGAGGTCGGGAAGGTAGAAGCTGAAGTCGTTGTTCCCCCCGTCCCAGATGACTACATCCCCCTCTTTCTCTGCCTCTTCAAGGATGGCGCCATAGTCCACACCGGCGTAGACCACTATTCCCTTGTCGATGTGCCCCTCGTATTCTTCCCTCTCCTCGATTGTGGCGTGGTACCTGTCGAGGTCTTGGTGAGTCTGGAACCTCTGGACGGTGACCGAGAGGTCCCCGTAGGGCATGGGGTGCCTCACCACGACGGGCTTCAGCCCCATTTTCAGCAAGATGTCCACAACCATCCGGCTTACGGTGCTCTTCCCCGCTCCCGTCCTGTCGGCAACAACGGCGACGACCGGTTTGGAGGATCTCAGCATCGTGTCTCTGGGGCCGAGGAGATGGAAACTCGCCCCCTTCGACTGGGCAAGGGAGGCCAGGCCCATCACATACGAGTCGGATACGTCGCTGTAGGCGAAGTACACATCCGTGACTGAGTTCTTCTCGATCAGTTCCGCAAGCTTCTCTTCCGGGTAGATGGGAATGCCTTCCGGGTAGAGCTTGCCCGCGACGGACGCCGGGTAGGTCCTGTCGGCGATGTAGGGGATCTGGGTCGCAGTGAATGCGACCACGCGGTACTCCGGGTTGTCCCTGAAGTAGACATTAAAGTCGTGGAAGTCTCGGCCGGCAGCACCCATTATGATGGCGTTCTTGGACACCAAAGTCACCTGGTTTTTCCTCCGCCGGTGGCGTATATAATCGAGCAGACGATTCCCACTTTTGGGGCACCATGAAGGGAACCCGCCGGGCCTGGCTTCCGATTCAGCTTCGGACCCGGCACCCCTCTGAGATTACTCGACTGCAGGGAGGCACCTGTAAGAATGGAGACATCAATAACTGGCGGCTTCAGACCGGGTGCAGGGTCGAGGGAGAGCAGTGGAAGCGCTTAGAGCCACGCAACTGACAAAGGTCTACAAGAAGTCGAAGAAGCCGGCCCTCGACTCCGTCGACCTGCAAATAGAAGCAGGACAGATATTCACGATGTTGGGGAGGAACGGGGCAGGCAAGACGACTTTCCTCAGGATCGCCAGTACGCAGCTCATGCCGACTTCGGGGAGCGTGAACGTGCTGGGGCTGGACGTGGTGAAAGACGCCGGCCAGCTAAGAGAGCGCATAGCCATCACCCCGCAGGAGGCTGAGACGATCTACCCGCTTACTCCCAGAGACCACGTTCTTCTCAATCTGAGGATGCGCGGCATCCCGAAGGACGAGGCGAGGAGGAGAGCGCAGGAGGCACTGGATGAGCTCGAGCTGAGCGACGTGGCGGACATGAACTCCGACTGGCTGTCGGGCGGGATGAAACAGAGAGTGATAGTGGCGATGGCCATCCGGACTGACGCGGAGCTCATCTTCCTGGATGAGCCCACCATAGGGCTCGACCCTCTCAATAGGCGGAAGGTATGGGACCAGCTCACCCTGCTGAAGAAGAGCGGGAAGACGATCATCTTGACGACCCACTACATGGACGAAGCCGAGGCGCTCTCGGACAATCTGGTGATCATTAACAGGGGGAAGGTCGTGGCGTCGGGAACCCCGCGGAGCGTCAGGGCGGCCGTGACGCAGCGGAGCACCCGGGTCGACGTGTATGACAAGTTCACTCAGTCGGAGCTCGGCCGTTACGGGAGAGTCTCTTCCATCGCCGGCAGGTACAGGGTGCTGACGGACGAGGAGGGGGCGAGGAGCCTGGGGGAGGAGTCGGTGGCAAGGGGAGCGAGCATCTCCATGAGTCCGGTCACCCTGGACGACGTGTTCGTGGACATCGTGGGCGAGGCCGAGAAGGGGGAAGAGGATGAAGGTTAGAGCGAGGCTCCGGTCGCTCTGGGCGATAATGTACTACCTCGGGTTCATGCCCATGCTCAGGAACCCGCTGTTCATCGCCTTCGTGTTCTCGACGCCGTTCACCCTCCTGTTCATTCTGTTCGTGGCGAGCAACGGGACAGCGCTCCCCTACGGCCTTGCGGGGGCACTGACCATGGTGACCACCGAGCTTGGGCTGTTCGTGGGCACCGATCTCGCCTCCTACAAGCTGCAGAACAGGTTTCAGGACATCGTCGTAGCCTCGCCGGTGACGCCTCTTGTGTACATGTTCGGCGTCGCTCTGTCCGAGCTCATCTTCGGATCGCCCGCGCTAATCATTCTGCTCGCGCTCATCGCCGGCCAGGGAGCATCAGCAATCGCACTGCTCGGGTGCCTCGGCGTGATCGTTCTCCTCTGGATTACCTCGACGAGCCTCGGCTTCTTCTTCTCCGCCTTCGCCCCCAACACCCAGAACGCCTTCATCATCAACGGGTTCATAACGACGATCCTTTCTGTCCTTCCGCCGGTCTACTACTCGGTGAACGTTCTCCCGAAGTCCCTGGTGCCACTGGCGGAAGTGATACCGACCACCGAAGCGTCCGCCCTCTTCCAGGGGACGATCGGGCTGGGATACTCCATCGAGCCTGTGACGGGTTTCGCCGTGCTCCTGGCGGCAACGGTGCTAATGCTCCTTCTGGTTTCGTTCAGGATGAAGTGGCGCGAAAGCTGAGCGAGCGTGGGAAGGCGCCGGGGGAGGGATTCGAACCCGCGCGACCGATAACGGTCACGGGCTGTCCTGTGGTGGACTCAAGGCCCGCGCATTAACCACTCTGCCACCCCGGCGTTGAAGCCTCTCGAAGCACACTCTTCTTATCCTTTCGCGGAAGGACGGTAGCAGACGCGCGGGCAACGGTTTTACCGCGTTGCGCGGGTGCCTGACGGCGATGGAAGTCAAGGTCCGCCCAGCCAGGGCGGCTGACAAGCCGCCTCTGATGAGCTTCATCAAGGACGTTTGGGGCGGCCACGACTACATCCCCTTCGTGTGGGACCAGTGGCTGCGCTCCAAGACCGGGAAGATGTTCGTCGTCCTGGCAGACGGAGTGCCAGTCGGCATGAACAGGGTCAGGTTCCTTGAGGATGGCTCCGCCTGGTTCGAGGGGGCTAGGGTCCATCCTGACTTCCGGGGGAGAGGCCTGGCCTCGATGCTGGGCGAGAACTCGATGAAGCTCGCGGCCGCCAGGGGTGTGACCGTGTTCAGGCTCACGAGCGGGTCCCGCAACAGAGCGGCACACCGACAAATATCGAGAATCAAGTTCCACGAGGCCGCGCGGTTCAGCGTCTACGAACCCCCGAAAGGCAGGAGGCTCAAGCCGGTCGGAGAACCAGGCAGGATGGGACCAGGCGAGCTAGAAACGGCGATGCGCCTCCTGAAACACGCAAGAGAGTTCCGGCTCGGTGGAGGAGTGTTCTGGCATGATTTCACTGCCGCAGCCCTCTCAAGACGTGTGGTTTCCGGTCTTCTCGCAGAGGGTGGGGTATGGCGGGATGGGGATGCGGTGGCGATTTCCAGGACAGGGGGCGAAGGGGAGGGGAACTGGGAGGAGATCTGCTATCTTGGGGGACCCGCCCAGAACTCTATGAGACTCGTGAGAGCACTGATTGGAAGATACAAGAAAGCGAAAGAGAGGTTCGTCTTCGTTCCCCAGGGGTCACCCCTCGTAAACGCGCTCAGGAAGGAAGGATATGTCAGGAACTTCAGCATGATGCTCTTCGAGCGCCGGACCGCCAAGGGTTAAAGCGAACACACCGGGGTCGCCGCCCATGGAAAGCAGTTCAGGAAAGATCGCGGTCCTGGGCGCTGGACTCATGGGTCATGGAATCGCCCAGATCGCTTCCCAGATAGGCGGGTACGAAGTCTCCATGCTCGACGTGGAGCAGAGGTTCATTGACGGAGGAATGAAGATGATCCGGGACAGCGTCGGGAAGTTCGTGGAGAGAGGAAAACTCACCAAGGAACAGGGCGAGTCTGTCATCGGAAGGATACACCCCACGCTCGACTTGGCGAAGGCGCTGGAAGGGAGCTTCCTCGTAATCGAGGCAGCCACCGAAGACCCCAAGCTCAAGATGGACCTGTACAGAAGGGTGGCGGAACTCGTCGGGAAGGACACGATAGTCGCATCTAACACCTCATCCATCAGCATCACTCTCCTTGCATCAGCCACCAAGAACCCCGAGAACGTCTGCGGCATGCACTTCTTCAACCCACCCCAACTTATGTCTCTGGTAGAGATAATCAGGGGAAAGAAGACGTCAGATGAAACTATCACGCGGGTGAAGGAGGTCTCCGCCAAGCTGGGGAAGGAGACGGTGGTCTGCAAGAAGGATTCTCCCGGATTCCTGGTGAACAGGATTCTGGTCCCAGCCCTGAACGAAGCCACGTTCCTGGTGCAGGAAGGGGTTGCGGAGCCGGAGGACATAGACAAGGCGATCAAGCTTGGCCTCAACTGGCCCATGGGACCTCTTCAGCTGCTGGACTACGTGGGGCTGGACACCACCTTCAACATAACGCAGGTCTTCATGAACGAGTTCCAGGACGGCAAGTACAGGCCGAGCCCCCTCCTACGGGAGATGGTCCGTGCGGGCATGCTCGGTCGGAAGACCGGCAAAGGGTTCTACGAGTGGGGCTCACCGGGCGCGACGAAGACGAAGTAATCCTCTCCGCAAGCTCCTAGGAAAAGAGCGCCCTCGCTTCCATGCATCGTGGCTGGTCCGTGCGCCGGCAATGCCGGGCGCCTGATTCGTCCGCCGCTTCGTAGCGAAACCACAGGATGCTGCGCGTGCGAACCAGCACGGCCGACGAGCATGTAACTCCGTTCTCCAACACAAGTAGGACGCTACCGTTAATACAATCGTGGCTCGGCCTTGCACCCATGGATTACGAAACCATCATTGTTTCGAAGGAAGGGATGCTGGGGATAATCACCCTGAACAGGCCGCAGGCAATGAATGCTCTCAACCCGAAGCTTGTGGAAGAGGTGGGCTCCGCCCTCACCCAGTTCGAGAAGGACGACGACGTCAGGTGCCTTGTGATAACCGGCAGCGAGAAGGCGTTTTCCGCCGGGGCAGACATCAAGGACATGGCGGAGAAGACAGCGGTCGAGATGGCGATGTCAGGTCACTTCTCGCCCTTCTGGAACAAGGTCACGAACTATCCCAAGCCGATAGTGGGGGCGCTTAGCGGCTACGTCCTCGGCGGGGGGCTCGAGCTCGCGATGAGCCTGGACGTTCTCATCGCCTCCGAGACCACCCAGATGGGCCAACCCGAGATCAACATCGGCGTGATGCCGGGAGGCGGCGGGACCCAGCGGCTAGTCAGAGCCGTCGGGAAGTCGAAAGCTATGGAGATGATACTCACTGGGAACAGGATAGGCGCCGAAGAGGCGAAGACACTGAGCCTGGTGAGCAAGGTGGTCCCCAAGGAGGTGTATCTTGAGGAGGCGAAGAAGGTGGCGAACGAGATCGCGTCGAAATCCCCGGTCGCGGTGAGGCTGGCGAAGCTCGCCGTAAACAAGTCGTTCCAGATGGGTCTGACTGACGGACTCGATTTCGAGAGAGAGCTGTTCTTCCTCCTGTTCGCGTCCGAAGACAAGAAGGAGGGGATGAACGCCTTCATCGAGAAGCGGAAGCCCGCGTTCAAGGGGAAGTAGATGGGCTACGGGACCATCAAGACGGAGACATCGAACGGCGTCCTGTGGATTACGCTGAACAGGCCCGACAAGCTGAACGCCTTCAACGACCAGATGGGAGACGAGCTCCTAGAGGTCCTGAGGGAAGGCACGAAGTCTCCTGAGGCAAGATGCCTGGTCCTGACGGGCGAAGGGAGGGCCTTTTCGGTGGGAGAGGACCTCAGCACGAACAGGTCGACCTACGACAGCGGGAAACCTATGCTCTTGGGGGAGGTCGTGAAGAGGCGGTACAACCCCATAGTCCAGAGCATCAGGAGGATGGAGAAGCCCGTCCTCGCTTCGGTCAACGGCGTCACGGCCGGAGCCGGGCTTGGGCTCGCGCTCGCTTGTGACCTCAGGGCCGCCTCGGACAAGGCCACTTTCCACGAGGCATTCGTGAAGGCCGGGCTCGTGCCTGACTCGGGCACAAGCTTCTGGTTACCTCGCATCCTCGGTCTCGGGAAAGCGATGGAGGTCGCGCTCCTTGGAGAGCCCATCGACGCCCCTAGGGCGCTGGGCCTAGGATTGGTCAACTGGGTCTTCCCTGACGAGAGCCTCAGGGCCCAATCCTCCAAGATAGCTGAGCGGCTCGCGAAGGGGCCGACGAAGGCCATGGGACTGGCCAAGAGGGCACTGAATCGCGCCGTAGTGGTCGACCTTGATTCCTCTCTGGAATACGAGATGTACCTCCAGGACATCGCGGGCAAGACCAGGGACCATATAGAAGGGGTCAAGGCCTTCTTTGAGAAGAGGGAACCTGAATTCTCGGGGGAGTAGGACCCGGGAGAGCGCACGCCCAGAAAGCACCTCAGCCGCCAATACCGTTGGGCTAGTCTTCCACTGGCTTCGGCTGGACCTTGAGCTTGATGATGGGGCCCAGAATGATCCAGAAGGCGGAGGCAGCAGAGACCAGAATCCCTACGAGAAGGGTTGGAACCACTCCAATCCCCGATGCTAGAATTCCGCCCAGGAATGCGCCGACCGGTATCGTCCCCCAGATTATGGTCCGCATAGTGGCGTTCATCCTGCCCTGAAGCCGGTTCGGGGTGATGATCTGCCTGAGGCTTACCTGGTTGATGTTGTAGATCGGGACGCCCATGAAACCGATGAAGAACGCAAGACCCAAGACCAATACAGCAGTCGCTCCGTTTGCTACGAGGACTATGAGCAGCCCCAGGTTTGCGACGACGGACAGAGCAATCGCCCTGCCGAGACCCACTTTGGTGGTCACCCTTCTAGAGACAAGCGCCCCGATGAGAAAGCCTGCCGCCCCTATGGAGAAGGCGATCCCTATCTCGCCCTGGGTTACCCCAAGGACGCGATAGGCGTAGAGAAACAGCGCCACGGTGAAGATATTGCTCCCGAGGTTCGAAGTACCAGTGCACCCTGCCTGAGTCCACAGCAACTTGTTCGAGGTGATTACTCGCATTCCCTCCTTCATTTCAGCGAAGAAGTCACGGTGCGTCCCAGGGCCAGCACCTTCTGGCCGGGGCTCCGCCCGCCTTATCGAGAAGAGCAGCAGGGCAGCAGCTAAAGTGCCCAGGACGTCGGCCGCGACTGCGGTGGGCGCTCCCAGAGTGGCCATCAAGCCACTCGCCACCGTGGGACCTATTACCTGAGCAGCGGACGCGCTTATCTGGAGCTTCTGGTTGCCCTCCACTACCTTTTCCCTGCTTACCAGACTCGGCAAGTAGGATTGATATGCGACGTCGAAGAAGAGAGTGGTCGTCCCCATTACTAGGGCCACGACGTAGAGTTGGTTCAGGCCGAGCAACCCCACAGCGAAGGCCACCGGGACAGTGGAGAGGGTCAGGACTTGAATCAGGCTCATCCCCACAAGCACAGGCTTTCGCTTCACGCGGTCAATCCAGACCCCTACGAAGAGCCCAAGCACTGGGAAGGCGATGAAAGCCAAGGCGTTGAGGACCCCCAGCTGGAACCCTGTGACCTCAAGGACAAGGACTGCAACGGTGGGCAGTGCGAGGTCTGACACTTGGCCCGTGAATTGGGCTATGGTGTCTCCAATCCAGAACTTCATGAATTCAGTGTCTTTCGTCAGGGAGGGAGGGCTTCCGGATGGAGGGGGCGGACCTGCGGCCTTGGCGTTCTCCAGGCTCAGGTCTTCTCCGCCCGCTTCGTGACTTGGGACGTCATGAGCTTGCGGAGAGCTTTCTCGGACTCGATCAGCTTGTCGAATTGCTTGTCCGACATCAGCGCGAACTGCGCCAGTTCGTACACCCTCGACTTCGTGAAGAAGGCGACGTCGTCAAGCTGGGAAATCTTCTCCTCGAGAGAGGGAGGGAGCCCTATCTTGTCCATCTCAGAATGGAGCTGAGCTACCTTCTTGGCGACGCTTGCATCGGCGTGGACGTCCAGGCCTACCTTCGGGAGTGCGAGGAGCGCCTCCTCATAGTGCTTCTCAGATTCGCTACTCCCGGCTTCACCGTGGTGGAATTCGAAGACCTCCGCCGAGGCGCGGTAATAGGTCTCGATGAAGTGGTCGACCCTCTCCTCACGGGACACCTCGACCAGGCCGACCTCGAGGAGTTTCTTGATCTGGTGATACACGGCCTGGGTCGTGACGTCGAGGTCGCGCGCCAGCTGGCTAACGGTCATTTCTTTCGCCCTCAGGTAGTAGATAATCCTGCGCCTTGTCTCGTCCGCCAGCAGCTCGAAGGCCCTCGGGTCGCGTATGTACTTGAACGCCCTCAACTCTATCGACCAAAAGAGTAGTTTCACTGAGTATATATTTCCTTTACTTTACCAAACGTAGGTTTTATTAACCACCCAAATCTGCGTTTGGTTGATTAAAATGGAGAACATATCTGAGAAGGTCGAGGGGAGAACCTACTACGTCCATGGCAGTGGACTCATCCCGGTCCCGCCAGGTCGCATTCATGAGATTGCGATGCTTAGGTCGGAGTCCCACGCGGAGGAGGCGAAGCGGGCGATCCTGCTCGCTCGTTTCCGGAAGCTGTCCTAGACGACAAGCATCCTTCCTCCGGAATAGGGAACAGCCCTGCAAAAGGACATAAACGGCAGCGGCTGCGCCACGTCCATGTACGAAGACGTGATGGTGGTGGACGGCGTCAGGACCCCAATAGGTAGGTATGGAGGAATCCTGAAGTCGGTTCGTCCCGACGACCTGGGGGCTCTCGTGCTGAAGGCCGTCCTCAGCAGGCACGGGGTCGACCCTGCCTCACTTGATGATGTCTACTTCGGGTGCGCGAACCAGGCGGGGGAAGACAACAGGAACGTAGCCAGGATGGCGCTTCTCCTTGCGGGCATTCCCTACTCGGTTCCGGGAGCGACTGTGAACAGGCTCTGCGGGTCCGGGCTGGAGGCGGTCAATTCAGCGGCGAGGGTCATCGAGGCAGGGGAGGGGGAGATTCTAGTCGGTGGGGGCGTGGAGAGCATGACGCGAGCCCCGCTGGTCATGCTGAAGCCGGAGGTCGCCTTCGGGAGGGGCGGTGCCACTCTCGTTGACACGACGATAGGGTGGCGCTTTGCCAACCCAGCGTTCCTCCCCGAGTACCCTCCTCTGTCAATGGGCGAGACGGCCGAGAACCTGGCTGAGAAGCACAAGATCAGCAGGTCATCCCAAGACGAGTTTGCGCTTTCGTCCCACATGAAGGCGGTGGACGCCACGAAGAGCGGGAGGTTCAAGGATGAGGTGATCCCCGTCATCACGCGAGAGAGTCCAGGGGGGGTCAGCGTTGACGAAGGCCCTCGAGCGGACACATCGCTGGAGAAGCTCGCCGGGCTTAAGCCCTCCTTCAGGAAGGACGGTACGGTCACACCCGGCAACTCCTCGGGCATCAACGACGGGGCCGCTGCAGTCCTCTTGATGGGGAAGGAGAAGGCAGAGAGCCTGGGGATCAAGCCGGTAGCACGGATTCTCGGGTCTGCCACAGCGGGGGTCCACCCAAACTACATGGGGATAGGCCCGGTCTACGCCACCAGGAAGCTCCTCTCACGGCTGGGGATGAAGATGGACGACTTCGGGGTGATCGAGCTGAACGAAGCATTCGCCGCCCAGGTCCTGGCGTGTGTACAGGAGATGCCCGACTTCGACCTGAAGAGGATCAATCCCAACGGGGGAGCCATCGCGCTGGGCCACCCGCTTGGGTGCAGCGGGGCAAGGCTTGCCACCACCCTTGTGCATCAGATGCGGAGGACGGGGACGCGCTACGGTCTGGCGACAATGTGCATTGGTGTCGGCCAGGGAATTGCCACGGCCTTCGAGCTGATGAAGTAGACCACGCTAGCCCTTCCAGACATCCTCTTCCTTCCCCGCCCTCTTGTTCGCCCACCTGGCGAGGTTGAATAGATAGGAGGAGAGCCTGTTGAAGAAGGGTAGCAGCTCCGGGTTCATCTTCTCGGACTTCGAAGCCGTCACGAGGCGCCTTTCAGCCCGGCGACAGACCGACCTCGCGACGTGCAGCATCGCGCCAGTGGGGGAGCCTCCTGGCAGGATGAAGTTGCTCAGGACAGGGAGCTTCGAAAGGAGCCCGTCGGTAAGCTCTTCCAGTCGCTTCGTATGAGAGGGCTCGATACGAGGCACCCTCTGCTGGCCATTCAACTCTGTAGCCGCGTCTCCCCCCGCGACGAACAGCATCCGCTGGACCTCTTTCAGCGATGAGGCGACATCCCTGTCGCTCGTGCCGGAGACGATGACCCCAATCAGGCTGTTCAGCTCGTCTATGGTGCCGTAGGCTTCGACCCTTGTGTCGTCCTTCTGCACCCGCTTCGCTCCGTAGAGCGACGTGTCTCCCCTGTCCCCCCGCCGCGTGTACATCCCGTGGCGGCCGCCCCTTGCGAATTATTAACGATAACCGGGCGCCTCGGGCTCCCTGCCCTCCTGCAGTTCAATGGAGATTCTTTGGGTCAACCCAATTCGCATTTTTGGCCAAGTATTTTCCAGTCGGAACTTTCTTATGGCAAAAGACAAGCATGGCGGAGGCGAGTTAGAGAACGACTTTCGAAGACCAAGAGGTCCATCTGTTCACGCCCCAGGAGGCATCGAAGCTCCTCCCGGACATAAAGCCGAAAATCAAAGAACTGATTGAGAAGAAGAAGGTCGTTGCGAAACTGCACGACGAGATTGAAAAGTACAACCTCTTCGGTTTCAGGACCCCTGAGCTGGCGGAGAAGGCAGCCCAGCTTGACGCGCTCATCGAGGACATGACAAGGAAGGTTTCGGAGCTAGAAGACTTGGGAGTGGAAGTGAAGGATTTGGACTACGGTCTTGTGGACTTCCCCGCCGAGAAGTACGGGGAGAGCGTCATGCTCTGCTGGAAGTACGGGGAGCCCGAGGTCGCCTTCTGGCACAAGCCGGGCGAGGGGTACAGCGGCCGGAAGACCCTGAAGCTGCAACTTATCCAGCCTTAGTCGGCGAGCAGTCTCCTGGCGTTCGCTGAAAGAAGCTTCTCTCTTACCCCGGGCTTGAGCCTGGGTTCGAGGTTCGCCCTGAAGTCGTCAAGCCACTCCTTCGGTCTGAGCATCGGGTAGTCGGTTCCGAAGAGGAACCTGTCCTGGAGCATCCCGTTCAGATACGGGAGCACGCTCTGAGGGATGTACTTCGGTTTCCAACCGGAAACGTCGATGAAAACGTTCGGGTTCCTCAGAGCGACGGCGATTGCCACGTCCGGCCAGGGCCAACCGAAATGCGCCATTATCACCTTCAGGTCTGGGAAGCTCTGGCAGACTTCGTCGAGGAGCTCGGGCTTGCTGTACTTGATCTCGCAGTCGCCGAGCCCGGTAGTGCCCGTGTGGAAGAGGATCGGGATTCCTGCTTCCTGGCAGAATTCGTAGATTGGGAACATCAGCCTTCTGTCGTTGATATAGACAGAGTTGGCGCTGCTGTGGACCTTCAGCCCGCGCATGTCGAGGTTGTTGACGGCCCTCTTCAGCTCGGCCACCGCAGCCCTCCCGGAATTTGGGTCCACCCCTGCGAACGCGATCAGCCTGTCCCCCGACTTGGCGGCCAGCCTGGCCACTTCGTCGTTCCTCAACGTGTAGCTCTTGAAGGCAGGGTTGTGTGTCGCGTGGGTGTCCTGGCCGAGTATAACGGCCCTATCCACCCCGGCCTCGGCCATGTCGTCTAGGAGCTGGTCTGTCGTGGCTGGGAGTTTGGAGACGTCGAGCCTGAAGAAGTCGCAGGCCTTCATTATAGGGCCGTTCTTCTTCATGAAAGCCCTGGTCCATGGGTGCACATGGACGTCTAACGACAAGCTTCCCAAGCCGCTCCCGGCTGAATCATTAACTTTTTTTGGGGGCGTCCAAGGAGACCTTTTGTGAGTCCCGCAGCGAAGGCGTTGAAAGAGGGCGACAGAGCGCCGGATTTCACTCTGCCTGCGTCCTCTGGCAAGGAAGTCAAGCTTAGCTCCCTGAAGGGGAAGCAGGTGGTTCTCTACTTCTATCCGAGAGACGACACCCCTGGATGCACGATTGAGGCGTGCGGGTTCAGGGACAACTTGCCGAAATTCGAAGGGGTAGATGCGGTAGTGCTCGGAGTGAGCAAGGACGACCTGAAGTCGCACTCGAAGTTCATCGACAAGTACTCTCTCAACTTCACGCTACTGAGCGACGAGGACGGGGTCGCCCACAGGCTCTACGACACCTGGAAGCAGAAGGTCCTCTACGGGAAGAAGTTCATGGGGACGGAGAGGTCGACGTTCGTGATTGGTGCCGACGGGAAGATCAAGAAGATCTTCAGGAAAGTGAGTCCTCAGGGGCACGAGGTCGAGGTTCTGGCCGCCTTGAAGGCCTAGGATTTCCGCGAGTTGGGTTCTTTCTTCGCGGGGATAAAGGCAGGGACGCTCAGCGGGATAATCTATGTCGGAGGAATCGCAGTCTTCAACGTCGTCCTCCTCTATGCGCTGCAACCGCATGTCCTCCAGGCGATTAGCACCGCCTACCCCCAGTCATGCCCCATGGTCCCCAATGTGAACGGGAGCGCAGCCGACTGCTTCCAGTCTGTGATCGCGGTCGACGTCCCCTTCATCGCCTTCGTGGGCTTCTTCATCGCGCTGATCTACTCCGGGATCTTCGGGTTGTACTACGACTGGCTGCCAAACAGGGGAGCGACCCTGAAGGGCTTGGTCTTCGCGGCGATCATCGGGTTCAACCTCGTCTTCTTCGGTTTTTCGGGGTACGTCTTCGACTCGGAGTCGGGGACCGCGACGGGGGTCCTGATGATTCTGTGGACTCCGGTCTTTGGTTATCTCCTCGGGAGGCTCTACAAGAAGTACACCCGTGTAGTTGAGTTCTCGAGCCAAGACTCCAGTCTCCTGAGGATCGTGGTCGACGGCAGGGACAGCACGGGACGGGCCAAGACCTTCGCTACGACTTCAAACCACAAGTTGCGTGCCGAAGTCTCAGAGGACGCGTCATTCAAAGAGTGGGAGCCGACGGAAGGGATAGCACTGGAGGACGCGCGCTCCTTCGAGACGTCGATGGAGGTCAACGGTAACGGAAAACTGGTGGGGAAGGTAGGCACCAAATATTAGTCAAGAAACGAATTCGAGTAAGGAGTTAGCCGTAGGTTAAATAGCCGAAAGCGTTAGGTTCTCGAATGCTTCTGAGAGCTGTTCCCGAAGAAGAGTATTGCTCGAAGTCGCAGATTCACTCTTCGGCAAGGGTTGGGAACGTCGTGTTCTGTTACAGGTGCATGATGGTTCTGGGAACCTCCCCTGAGCCCAGGCTCGGCTCGCTTCTGGACTACTAGGGACTTTTCCCCACTAGGTTCGACAGGGACCGGAAACCGCGCTTGATGTAGAACCTGTTTGCTATCTCGTTCTGCGCTGGCACATCGGCGACCACTATTTGCGCGCCCATCTTCTTCAGCTCCGCCGACGCCCTCTGGATCATCTCGTTCCCGAGCGCCTTCCTTCTAAACTCGGGGAGTATGTAGAAGTCTGTTATGAACCCCTCCCGGTGGGGCTCGTAGAAGAGTCGCTCTCGCATCTCCGCCCTCAGGACCCCAACAACCTTCGTCCCCTCAACGGCGACCAGCAGGAGCTTGTCAGGGGAGCCGACACCCCCGGCGACGTGCTTCTCCGCCCGGGCCCTGGCGTCTGAGACCACGGCGAACAGGGGGTCGAACTCGTTGTTCAGCCTCTTCGTCCGGACGATGAGGTCCGCCACTGCGCCGAGGTCTTCTTTCTTCGCGTGTCGTATCTGCAATGCCGTGGGGCCGGCCGCGTCCAGGCCCGATTTAGACCTATTCCGGCGGGTCAAGGATTATCCCGTTTCCACGGAGGGCGTTCATGACCTTCCTCGAGTGCTCTATAGTTGCAGTCGCTGCGGCGAGTGACCCCTTCCTAGAGAGCCTTCTCCTTGCGACCCCTTCTTTGACTGCAGCCTGTCCGACGGTGGCTGCGACCCTGGGATACACCTCCCACTGCAGCATTGTAGGTATGATGTAGTTGCTGTTGATCCCCTTCTCCCGGGCGAAGGCGGCAAGCTCCTTGGCTGCCTCGATCACCATGGCATCTGTTATCGTCTTCGCCCTGACGTCGAGGGCACCGCGGAAAATCGCAGGGAAAAGGAGGCTGTTGTTGACCTGGTTCGGATAGTCCGAACGCCCCGTGGCAACTATCTCTGCGCCTGCGGCAAGCGCCGCTGGAGGGAGCATCTCCGGCACAGGATTCGCAAGGAAGAACGCGATGGCCCTCCTGTTCATCATGCGAATCTCTGAGGGTTTGATCATCTCAGGGCCGTTACCCGCTGCCGCGACGAGGGCATCAGCGCCGTCCAGGGCCTCTTTCAGCCCCCCCGAGACCCTTTCACCATTGGTGCGAAGTGCGATGTCGTGCTTCCACCTGTTCCTGAGCATCAGCTTGTCCATATCCTCTCTCTCCGGCTCAAGGATTCCCTTGGAGTCGAGGACAATCAGATCCTTCGGGTCAGCGCCCGCTTTCACGATGAGTCTCTCCGCCGCTATGTTGGCCGCGCCCGCGCCGAACAGTACAATCTTTGAGCCTCTGAGCTTGCGGCCGGTCAGTTCGAGGGCGTTGAACAGGGCGGCCAGGGTGACTCCCGCAGTCCCCTGTTGGTCGTCGTGCCACACTGGGATCTTCATCTCCGATTGGAGCCGCTCGAGGACGTCGAAGCACTTGGGGGACTCGATGTCTTCCAAATTGACCCCGCCTACGGAAGGCTCTAGTGCCTTGACGAAGGACACGAGGCTGTCCTCTGTTTCGGCCCGGATGGGGAGCGGAATGGCGTTGACACCACCCAAATAATTGTAAATGAGAGCCTTCCCCTCCATGACTGGAAGGGCGCCCTCGGGGCCGATGTTCCCCAGGCCCAGGACCCTGCTGCCGTCGGTAACTACGGCCACCGTGTTCCATCTTCCCGTGTACTCGAAGGAGAGGTCCGGGTCCGCTTCGATGGCGCGGGACACGGCTGCGACCCCGGGGGTGTACCAGATTGAAAAGTCGTCGAGGGACCTTACTGGGACCTTGGGGGCGACAGTGACCTTCCCGCCGTAGAACCTGGAATACTCGAGAGCCTTCCTTGATGACTCCTCTTTTGGCTCTTGCAAACGGGTTCGGCGGGCCGAACCGGCTATTTGTGTCCTCCCGCGGTCACCGTTGTCGTCGCCCCGGCCCCCCTTGAGCACTGCGCGGCGACTGCTCACTTTCCTGCCGTTCCTCCGACCATAGGGGCGCGATTCAACCCTAATTGCTTCGGGCGTCCGCTGATTTGGCTTTAAGCCTAGAGCCGATTCTCACGGTTGAAGCGAGCAACCTTCTCTTCGGATTGCCCCTTCGCTACGCGTGACCGTAGTGGTGTGGGTCCTTGTCGAAGGTAGACTTGCACCCGGCTGAGCAGAAGTAGAACGCCTTTCCGTCGTGCTCGGACTTCAGCTTTGTCTTGCGCTCGTCCACCATCATCCCGCACACTGGATCCTTTTGCATAGGCGTGAGTGGATTTCCTTCGATTTAGATTTTGTCAGATCCGCGAAGGGGCAAGCGCCTATGTCGCTCTGCAGAGGCACTCCCCCGCAGAGAATGATTTAACATCGGGTCGGAGCGGCGAGTTTCTGAGACCTTGGCAAAGGACCCCGTATGCGGAATGAGCGTCGTCGAGGGCCCCGAAGCCCTGAAGGCCAACGTCCGGGGCACCACGTACTACTTCTGCAGCGATGCCTGCAAGCTGGAGTTCACTCTCCCCCAGAAGGAGCTCCGCAAGCTGGAGACGACCGTCGCCCTCGGGGCAGTCCTGACGGTGCCCATCCTGGCGTTGACCTATCTTCCCATTCTCCCCTCGAATGTGGACGGCTACGTCCTGCTCCTGCTGGCGCTGCCTGTCCAGTTCTACGTCGGCTCGAGGTTCTATCGTGGTACATTCCACTCCCTCAGGGCAAGGACGACCAACATGGACGTGCTGGTCGCTGTGGGGACCACCGCGGCGTTCGGCTACAGCGCCATTGCCGTGTTCGTCCCGTCCTTCTTCGGGGCCCAGGGGACGTACTTCGATGCTGCCGCTGTGATAATCACTCTGATACTGTCAGGACGGCTGCTGGAGCACTTCACGAAAGAGAGGGCTTCGGACTCCTTGAGGAAGCTGCTGGAGCTGAGGCCGAGGGTCGCACACCTTGTGCGGGACGGAGGGACCACGGACGTTCCCGTGGAGGAGCTGGGCGTCGGAGACGTTGTCGAAGTGAAGCCGGGAGAGCGCATCCCGGCAGACGGGACGGTGCAAGGAGGGGCGTCCGAGGCTGACGAGTCACTCCTGACAGGAGAGAGCATTCCCGTCAGGAAGGAAGTCGGGAGTCAGGTGATAGGCGGCTCCTTCAACACCGGCGGGAGGCTCCTGGTGCTGTGCACGGCCGTGGGGCAGGACACGGTCCTCGGTCAGATTACTAAGCTGGTGGAGGAAGCCAGGGCGGGGAAGGCGCCTATCCAGAGGCTCGCCGACAGGGTTGCCGAGTACTTCGTTCCCGCCATCGTCCTCGTTGCCCTCGGTGCCGCCCTTGGGTGGTGGCTCTTGGGCGGGCTTTCTGTCTCGACCTCGATGCTTGTCTTCGTGTCTGTTGTGATTATCGCCTGCCCCTGCGCCCTGGGAATCGCCACGCCCGCGGCCCTCCTGGTGGGCACAGGGAACGCCGCGAAGAGAGGCATCCTGGTGAAGGGAGGGGAAGCTGTTGAAGCCGCCGCCCGCGTCGATACAGTGATCCTCGACAAGACGGGAACGATTACGTCGGGTAAGCAGACCGTCACGGCCGTCGTGGGAAAGGACAAGGAATTGGTGCTAAGGATGGCGGCCTCGGTCGAGGAGGCGTCCGAGCACACCATCGGCCTAGCGATTGTGAAAGAAGCGCAGGGGAGAGGCTTGAAACTGGACGAAGCCAGCGACTTCGCCTCGGCTCCCGGTTTGGGGGTCCGGGGGATGGTTGGCAGGCAGGAGGTCAAGGTGGGAAGGAGGAACTTCGCAGGCGTTCCAGAGGGATGGGAGTTCGAGAATGATGTGAAGACGCTTCAGGCCGAGGGGAGTAGCGTGGTTTTCGTCTCCTTCCGGGATGGTTTCGGCGCAATCGCCGTCGGTGACGCCGTCAAGCCCGAGGCTGCCGAAGCCGTGAGGGAGATGAAATCGATGGGACTCTCCGTCGTCATGCTCACGGGGGACGATAATCAGGCGGCGAGTGCCGTGGCGGAGAAAGTCGGGCTTTCGGAATTCAGGGCAGGAGTGCTTCCCGCTGACAAAGAGAAGGAGGTGGAAAGGCTACAAGCTGGCGGGAGAGTGGTTGCCATGG
>Ga0187771_10000653_pt1 | contig 21649 bp, 18 predicted proteins | sample 0116_SJ02_MP15_1_FD_133139 | JGI IMG/M metagenome (GOLD analysis project Ga0187771, IMG submission 133139) | Tropical peat soil microbial communities from peatlands in Department of Meta, Colombia - 0116_SJ02_MP15_10_MG | ecosystem: Environmental > Terrestrial > Soil > Wetlands > Peat | place... | reverse complement strand
CTGGCCTCCCACCATGTCTTCGAGGTTCATGCCGACCGCCCCGCAGGCGATGAGATCGAGCGCGGTCTGCACCGCGTCGGCATAGCCGGCTTCGACGTCGGCGGTAACCGGAATCTCGACAGCCTTCGCCATCTTGCGCACGAGGAAGAGCATTTCCGGCTGCGGGATGCGCTGGCCGTCGGGATAGCCGAGAACGGCGGCGAGGCCGGCGCTGGTCGTGGCGACGGCGGGAAATCCCGCATCTTCCACGATGCGGGCGCTGATAGCGTCCCACGCGTTTGGAAGCACGAGCACCTCGGGGCCTCCGTGGAGCTTGCGCAGCAGTTCAGCTTTGGCTTTCTGGAGCATGAGTCCTCTGGTAATTCACGGCATAGGCGGGCGGGTCAACAGCAACGCGGGTGTTGGGGTCCGGAATGAGCTTGCCGGGAGTGATTGCAAGAGGGATCACACCGGCCCAGACCGGGAGTGGCATGTCTTCTTCATCATCGATGGGACCGCCGGTGCGCACTTTGGCGGAAACTTCGGTGAGATCGAGCGCCAGCACGATAGTGGCCTTGAGTTCCTGCGCGGTCGGCGGGCGCACTTCGTTCCAGCGCCCGGGGACGAGATGATCGGAGATGACGCGCAGCGCTTCGGTTTTCGCCTCCGCGTCCTCGACGGGCATGGCCTCGCCGAAGACGACCACGGAGCGATAGTTCATCGAATGGTGAAATGCGGACCGCGCCAGCACCATTCCGTCGAGGATGGTCACAGTCACGCAGACAGGGATGCCGCGTGAGAGGCCCCGCAGCATGCGGCTCGCGGAAGAGCCGTGGATATAGAGGCGATCGCCGGAGCGCCCGTAGCCGGTGGGGATGACCACTGGACGGCCGCTCTCATCGTTGAAGCCGGCGTGGCAGATCATGGCCTCGTCCAGAATTCTGAAAACCCCGGCCCGATCGTAGAGCCCCCGCTTCGGAAGACGCCGCACCCGGGTCCGTGCGGTTGGCGCAAAAATATCCATCCCCCATTATGTCCGCCGCGCTTCGAGCTCCGCCCAGCGGGCGTAGAGTCTGTCGACTTCGGCCTGGGCGGCTTCGATTTCGGCGGAAGTCTGAATGAGACGCGCCGGGTTGGAAACGACCGCGGGCGACTGCAGTTCCCGCCGTTTCGTTTCGAGCAGTTCTTCGGCCGCCATGACCCGTTCTTCGATCTGCTCGTATTCGCGGGCTTCGAGGTAGGAAAGCTTCTTCTTTGGTGCAGGCGCTTCGCGCGTTTCCCTGGGAGCCGCGGCCGGTTTTGCGGACGGTTTCCTCGCGGCGCTGGCCTGTTCCCACTGGGCGAGCTCGGCGTAGAAATCGACGCCGCCTTCGCCGTCGAGCGCGAGGAGCGTGGTCGAAAGGCGATCCAGCATGAAGCGATCGTGCGTGACGAGAACGATGGCGCCGGGAAATTCCGCCAGATTGTTTTCGAGGATGTCGAGCGTGGGGATGTCGAGATCGTTGGTGGGTTCGTCGAGCAGGAGGACGTCGGCGGGCTGGAGCATGAGGCGCGCGATGTGAACGCGGGCGCGCTCGCCGCCCGAAAGCTGCCGGACAGGGAGATCGAGCTGCTCCTGGCGGAGGAGGAAACGCGCAGCCCATCCCGCGACGTGCAGCGGGCGCTCGCGGAAGGTGACGGTGTCGCCTTCGGGCGCGAGAGCGCGGCGCAGGGGCTGATCGAGATCGAGCTGCTCGCGATTCTGATCGAACCACGCCACGCGGAGACCTTCGGCGCGGCGGACCTCACCGGCATCCGGCTGCACTTCTCCGGCGAGGATGCGCAGCAGCGTGGATTTGCCGGTGCCGTTCGCGCCGAGCACGCCGAGTTTCGTTCCGGGCGCAAGCGTGAAACCGAGGTTGCGGAAAAGCTGTTTTCCACCGAGGCTTTTGGCGAGGCCTTCGACCGCGATCAGCCGTTTCGTCATGCGGCCGGTGGCGGTGAATTCGATGGAAGCCGTGCCGGTCACGTTGCGCGCCGTGACTTCCGCAAGTTGCGCCTGGAGTTCCATCGCGTCCTGAATGCGGGCCTTCGATTTGGTGGTGCGGGCCTTTGCGCCGCGGCGCAGCCATTCGATTTCGCGTTCCACCAGGTTCTCGAGCGCCTGCTGTTCTCTCGCCTGCGCGCGCAGAAATTCGGAGCGCTTTTCAAGGAACTTGCTGTAGTTGCCGGGAACGGCGAAAAGGCCTTGCGGATAGGCGCGGTTGATCTCCGCGACGCGCGTGGCGGTGTTTTCGAGAAAGTAGCGGTCGTGGGTGACGAAGATGGAAGCGAAGCTGGCCGAGACGAGGAGCTTTTCGAGCCAGAGAATACCCTCGACGTCGAGATGGTTGGTCGGCTCGTCGAGCAGGAGCAGGTCCGGCTGTGCCGCGAGAGCCGCGGCGATGGCGAGGCGCTTGCGCCAGCCTCCGGAAAGCGTTCCGGCCCTCGCGGACGGATCTTCGAAGCCGACACGGCTGATGATCTTCGCCACCTCGACATCGCGGTCGTCCGTCTCGCGGGCCGCGGCCGTGATCACTTCGCGAACGGTCCGGGTGGGATCGAAGCGCGGGTCCTGCACCACCGTGGCGCTGCGCACGCCCTTGCGGATGGAGACGGTGCCTTCATCCGCGGCCATCGCCCCGCCGAGGATCTGCAGAAAAGTAGATTTGCCCGCGCCGTTGGGCCCGATGATCCCGAGCCGTTCGCCATCATGCAGGCTGAGCGAGATATCGGAGAAGACGGTGCGCGAGCCGAACGATTTGGCGATCGCGTCGCAGGTCAGCAGTACAGCCATCAGGGCTACGTCTTACGCGTCCTGCAGGATGGGGAGAAGTTCGGGCTGCTCCTCATCTTCCTCCGGATTCAGATAGCGGGCATCGAGCAGACGGCCATGCTTGATGTTGCCCATGGCGGAGAGGATGTTCTCGCGCAGATGCGGGTGCTCCGCCTCCCACTCCGCGATGGTTTCGCGGATGCTGCGCCGCACTGTGCCGGTGCGCAGCGAACAGCCGCAGGGAACCACCGGGATGCCCTTGCTCTCCACGTAGCTTCGCGTGACTTCTTCCGTCACATAGACCAATGGCCGGATCAGGCGAAAATCCTTCTGGCGCGAGTACGTGATGGGAGGCAGCGAACTGAGGCGGCCGGTATAGAGAATGTTGCGGAAGAGCGATTCGCAGAAATCGTCGGCGGTGTGGCCGAAGGCGATCACGTTGGCGCCGAGTTCGCGCCCGATCTGATAAACAGCGCGGCGGCGGAAGCGGCTGCACAGGTCGCAGCCGTGATCGGGTTGCTCTTCAAGAAGGCGCAGCGAGGATTTGTCGGTGTAGCAGCGCCATTCGATGCCGAGAGAACGGATGTATTCGCCGACCGGCTCGACCGGCTTCAGAAATTTACCCTGTTCGACGGTGAAAGCGCAGACCGAGAAATGGATGGGCGCGCGTTTGCTCAGCAGATTCAGCGCTTCGAGAAGCGTGACCGAGTCCTTGCCGCCGGAGACCGCGACCGCGATGCGATCTCCCTCGCGGATCATGTTGAAGCGATGGATTGCTTCCCCGACCTTGCGGAGCAGGGTTTTCTCGATGTCCACAAGACCAGCTTAGCGTGTGTCGAGCTTTTCCTCGACGTGGCGAAGCCGGGCGTCGAGAACGCCTTCGATTCGCTCGATGCCCGCCTGCAGTTTGGCACTTTCAGCCTGAATCAGCGCGATCAGATTCTGCTGTATGGCCTCCAGCCGGCCGTTTGTGTCCGAAAGTCTGCTCTGAATATCACTAATCCTGGAGTTGCTGAACAGCACTCCCAGCGCGACGATGATTGCCGTCCCGGTCAGCGTCGCAGATGTCTGGTCCATTGCCACCAACTCCAGTCTCGCATGAAGAAAGGGGCTGGCGAATATCGTTTCCGGGCGCGTTGCTACCATGGTCATTTCCCCATGGCTCTGCGCTTTTACAACACCCTGACTCAGCAGGTGCAGCCGTTTACGCCCATCGACCCCGAGGCCGTCAGGATGTACACCTGCGGGCCGACGGTCTACGATTTTGCCCACATCGGCAACTTCCGCACCTTCGTCTTTTACGATCTGCTGCGGCGCGTGCTGCGGCTGAACGGGTACAAACTCCATCACGTCATGAACATCACCGACGTGGACGACAAGATCATCCGCAACGCGGTGGCGAAGGGCAAGAGCCTCAAGGAATACACGGATACCTACACCGAGGCTTTTCTGGCCGACTGCGCCAGCCTGCGGCTCGAACGGCCGGAACGCATCGCGCGCGCGACCGATCACATTCCGGAGATGGCGGCCGCGATTCAGAAGCTCGAACAATCCGGCCATACCTACCGCAGCGATGGCTCGGTCTACTTCAAGATCGCCTCGTTTCCCGGCTACGGAAAGCTGTCGCACAATGATTTCGGCGGCATGGTGGCCGGCGCCCGCGTGGACGTGGATGAGTACGAGAAAGACGATGCGCGCGACTTCGCGCTGTGGAAAGCGCCCAAGCCGGGCGAGCCCGCGTGGGATACGCCGATCGGCACGGGACGGCCGGGCTGGCATATCGAATGTTCCGTGATGGCGATTGAATTTCTGGGCGCGTCGCTCGATATCCACGCGGGCGGCATCGATCTGGTCTTCCCGCACCACGAGAATGAGATCGCGCAGTCGGAATCGCTCACCGGGCAGCCCTTCGCGTATTACTGGCTGCATTCGGAGTTTCTGCTGGTGGACGGGCAGAAGATGTCGAAATCGCTCGGCAATTACTACACGCTGCGCGACATCTTCGCCAAAGGCTTCGCGCCGGAAGCCGTGCGCTATCTCCTCGCTTCCACGCCCTATCGCAAAGGTCTGAATTTCACCTTCGATGGTCTGAAGGCGGCGGCCACGGCCATCGACCGGCTGCGCAATTTCGCCTTCCGGCTCGATTCGGCGAAGCCCGGGGAAGGAAAGAGCGAACGCATCGAAGAGCTGGCCGCGAAAGCAAAGAAGGATTTTCGCGAAGCGCTCGACGACGATATCAATACGGCGGAAGCCCTCGGGGCGGTGTTCGAGTTCGTCCGCGAAGCCAACACGGCGCTCGATGCGGGAGAGTTCCGCGCGGGCAACGTGGCGGCGGCGCGGGAACTGCTCGAACAATTCGATTCCTTCTTCGACGTTCTGAAACCAACCGCGACTGCGGGCGGTCTGTCAGATAAAGAGGTGGAAGCGCTCGTCGCCGAGCGGAACGCGGCCAAGAAGGCCCGCGACTTCGCGCGCGCCGATCAGGTGCGCGCGCAGCTGCTCGAACAGGGCATCATCCTCGAAGACACGAAAGACGGTATTCGCTGGAAACGAAAGTAATGAATCTCCATACCAAAGCCGTACACGCGGGGGACCGCAAACGCACCGGATCGTGGGTGCCCGTTACCACCCCGATCCACACGGCTACCAGCTTTTTCTACGACGACGTTCTCGACCTCGACCGCAGCTTCGAAGGCACGCTGGCCGGCCCCTCCTACGCCCGCCACGGCAATCCGACCAACGAGGCGCTTGAAGAACTGGTGACGTCGCTCGAAGGCGGCGCGGGCGCGCTGGCCTGTGCTTCCGGCATGGCCGCACTGAACATGGCGATCATGGCCGCGCTGGTCGACCGGCGGCGCGTTCTGCTGGCGGCGAATGCGCTCTATGGCGCCACCATCAACATGCTGATGAAAGTGCTCGAACCGTGCGGCGTCGAGACCGTCTTCGTCGATTTCTCGGACGAAGCGGCGCTCGAGGCGGCGATTCAGGAGCATCGGCCGGGCGCGCTGCTGATGGAAACCATCTCGAATCCGATACTGCGCGTCCCTCCGCTCGATCGCGTGGCCGGGCTGGCGAATCAGGGCGGCGCGCAACTGGTGGTCGACAGTACGTTCTCAACACCGATGATCACGCGGCCGCTCGAGTTCGGCGCGCATTTCGTGGTTCACAGCCTCACCAAGTACCTGGCCGGACATGGCGACGTGCTGGGCGGCATCGTGGTCACGACCGAAGCCAATCTTCCCGCGCTGCGATCGCTTGCGAAAGCGCTGGGGCCGCTGCTCGGGCCTTTCGAAGCTTATCTGGCGATGCGCGGCATCAAGACGTTCCCGCTGCGCATGGAACGGCAGTGTGCGAACGCGGCAAGGATCGCCTGCCGGCTGGCGGCACATCCGGCGGTCGAAAAGGTGAATTATCCGGGCGATCCGAATCACCCCGACGCGGCTGCGATCAAGCGTCTCTTCGCACCGGGTCTCTACGGAGCGATGGTCAGCTTCGAGATCAAAGGCGCGGACCGCGAGGGCGTTTTCCGTTTCATGAACGCGCTGAAGCTGGTGGTGCCGGGAACTTCGCTGGGCGACGTGCAGACCATGGTGCTTTACCCCGTCATCGCCTCGCATCGCGAGCTTTCGCCGAAGCATCGCCTCCGCCTCGGGATTCACGATAATCTGGTGCGGCTGTCCGTGGGCATCGAGAACGTCGAAGATATCCTCGCGGATCTCGAGCAGGCTCTCGGGTGAGACGGGCGATCCCCGTGGGAATCAGATGCTGGAAGTCAAAGCCGTCACCAAACGCTACGGGAGCATTACAGCCGTCGATGGCGTGAGCTTTTCCGCGGGGAAAGGCGAAACGATCGGCCTGCTGGGCCCGAATGGCGCCGGCAAGACCACTACCGTTTCGATGGTGGCCGGCATCACGCGGCCCGACAGCGGCGAGATCCTGATCGAAGGCCAGGCCATCCGCCGCGATACGGACCCGGTGAAACAGCGCATCGGCCTCGTGCCACAGGATCTGGCGCTTTACGATGAGTTGCCGGCCATCGAAAATCTCCGCTTCTTCGCGGCCCTTTACGATCTGGATGGGGCGAAGGCGAAACGGGCCATCGGAGAAGCGCTGGCGCTGGTGGGGCTGAGCGATCGGGCCAAAGACAGGGTTTCCACATTCAGCGGCGGCATGAAGCGGCGTCTGAATCTGGCCGCCGCGCTCCTGCACGATCCGCGGATTCTGCTTCTCGATGAGCCGACCGTCGGGGTCGACCCGCAGAGCCGCAACGCCATTTTCGAAAATCTCGAAACCCTGCGCGCGCGCGGCAAGACGCTGATCTACACGACGCACTATATGGAAGAAGCCGAGCGGCTGTGCGACCGGCTTGTCGTCGTCGACCACGGCAGGGTGATTGCGAACGATACTCTGCACGGGCTTTACCGGCTCTTGCCCATCACCAACCTCCTGCTGATTGAACTGGCGGATGGAGAGGGGGGCTTCCCGCTGGACGAGGTGCGCAGCCTGCCGGAAGTGAAGTCCGCCGAACTCGACAAGCACGCGTTGAAGGTCGGAGTGCATGACCTTTCGACCGGCGCGCCGCGCATTCTGCAATGGCTGGTGGATCACGGGCATCCGTACCAGCATGTGGTGAGTGAGAGGCCGGATCTCGAGACGGTGTTCCTCTCTCTCACGGGAAGGAGTTTAAGAGACTGATGACCACCGCCTTCCTCGCGATGGTCCGCAAGGATCTCCGCATTTTCATCAGAGACCGCCGGGCGCTCATCATCGGCTTCGTGGCGCCCATCGCGATAGCCTCCTTCTTCGGTTTCGTTTTCAGCGGAGGCATTGGCCGAACCCCGGTCAGCCGCATCAAAGTTCTCTTCGCCGATGAGGACCAGAGCAGCATTTCGCGCGATATGTTCGCGCAGTTCGAGAGCAACAACAGTCTCGATGTAAAGGCGGCATCGCGCGAGCAAGCGCGCGAGGCTGTCCGGAAAGGTTCCGCGCCTGTCGCGGTTGTCATTCCCAAAGGTTTCGGCGATCAGGCCGGACGGTCGATGTTCACAAGCTCGGCGAAGCCGTCGATCGGCGTTCTCTACGACCCTTCGCACGCGCCCGAACATGGAATGGTGCAGGGCATCCTCACCGGGACCGTGATGCAGGCGGTCAGCAGGGAAGTGTTCGGCGGTGCGGGCGGCCAGAAGCTGCTCGAGAAACAACGTGAGGATATCGAGGCGAGCCCGACCCTCTCGCCCGCCGTGAAGGCGTCTCTTCTCGCATTGCTCGGCAGCGTGCAGAATGTTCAGTCGACGCCGGCACTCTCCGGAGGCCGCGGACGTGGCGGCATTGCGATGCCGGCGGAGATGCACGAGGAAGCCGTCACGGCCCGGGCCGACGTGAAGTACAACGGCTACGCGCATTCATTCGGCGGCATGGGCGTGCAGTTCGTTCTTTTTCTCGGGATCGATATGGGCATCAGCCTGCTGCTGCAGAAGCAGCGCGGGCTCTGGAAGCGCTTCCGTGCGGCCCCGGTTTCGCGCTGGCTCGTTCTCGGCAGCCGCTGCGTCAGCGCGACCGTTATTTCCACGGCCATCATGCTGATGCTTTTTGCCTTCGCGCGCGCCGTTTACGGCGTCAGGATCGAAGGCAGCGTTGCGGGGTTTCTGGTGATCTGTCTCGCGTTTTCGCTGATGACGGGCGCGCTGGGCCTGATGGTGGCGGCGCTCGGCAAGACGCCCGAAGCGACGCGCGGCATTTCCGTCCTCTTCACGCTCGTGATGGTGATGCTGGGCGGCGCGTGGGTGCCGACCTTCATCTTCCCCGAGTGGCTGCAGAGAATCACGATCGCGATTCCGACGCGCTGGGCAGTGGACGGTCTCGACGGCGTGGTCTGGCGCGGCTACCGCTTCACCGATTCGCTCCCGGCGGTTGCCGTGCTCGTGGGGTTCGCGATTCTGTTCGGCGCCATCGCGGTCAACCGCTTCGGCTGGGACGAAGCGGGTTAAGGTTTTTTCGCAGCGATCTGATTGAGGGCATCGCCTTCGCGGATTTCATCCGTGGCGCGCCGCACCACCTGATCGCCCGCTTTCAGGCTGCCCAGAACCTCGATCAGATCCCCGTCGGCCGCGCCTTTTCGGACATCCACCCATTCGGCGTGGCCGTCGCGATCGCGCACCACGAAGGTGCGTTCCGTGGTCGTCACCACGCTGGTCTTCGGAACCAGCAGCGACTGCTTCGCCGCGCGCACCGGCCATTTGACGTTCGGATACATGCCCGGCGCAAGAGAACCGTCGCGGTTGAAAACATCGAGCTCCACCGGCATGGTGCGGGTGTTCACGTCGAGTGCGTGCGCGACGCGGGCGATGGTTCCCGAGTAAGTGCGGTCGGGATAGGCGGGAACGCGGAAGTCCACTTTGGCCCCCGCCGCGATGCCGCCGACGTTCTCTTCGGGCACAGCCACGACGAGCCGGAGATGCGCCACTTCCTGGATGGTGAGCAGCACCGGATCGGTGCCGGGGCCGACCAGCGCGCCCGGATGGACCAGACGCTCGGTCACCACGCCATCGAACGGCGCCGTGATGCGCAGGTAGGATTCGAGCTCTTTCTGCGACTGCATCAGCGATTCCGCAGCTGCCTTCGCCTGCCGCTTCGCCTCAACCACGGCATGCGCGGCATCCACCTGCTTCTGCGCCTGAATGAGATCCCCGCCGGCGACGGCGCCGGGCGTGGCCGCGGCCTGCTTCAGAAGATCGAGCGAGCTTTGCGCGGCGGCCAGCTGCGCTTCGGCCTGCACACGCTCCGCATCGAGCGAGAGAACTCTCGACTGCGTCTCGGCGATTTGCGACTCCATCTCGGGAGCGGACAGCTCCGCGAGCAGATCGCCTTTCTTCACCACCGAACCGCGATCCACCAGGACCCGTTCCACGTAGCCGCGCACGCGCGCGTGCATGGCCACGCTCTGGAAGGGCTGGAATTCGCCGGGCAGATCGATGGTGCGCACGACGGCCCTGGCCACCACGGGAGCAAGGTCCGCCGTCTGGGCCTGAGCCATTCCCAGCGCCATCAGCGTGGCGGCTGCGATCAGATTCTTACTGCGCTTCATGGTATTTGCTCTCCGTATCCATCGGGTTGAGGGATGGTGAAGTGGTGGATGCTCCGCGCTGCAGGATGGCGTAGATCGAAGGCAGCACCGTGAGCGTCGTGAACGTGGAGACGATCAGGCCTCCGATCACGGCGCGGCCGAGCGGCGCTGCTTCGGCGCCTCCCTGGCCGAGGCCGATCGCCATCGGCGTCATCCCGAGAATCATGGCCGAAGCCGTCATCAGAACCGCGCGCAGGCGGCCCGAGGCTCCTTCCTGCGCCGCCGCGATTGCATCCCGGCCTTCGCGGCGCGCATGCTCGGCGAAGGTGACCAGCAGAATCGAATTCGCGACCGCGATCCCGACCGCCATGATCGCGCCCATATAGGACTGCAGGTTCAGCGTCGTTCCGGTAACCATCAGCATCAGGAGCACGCCGGCCAGCACGGACGGAATCGTGAGAACGATGGCGAGCGCGAGCCGGAACGACTGGAAGTTCGCCGCGAGCAGCAGCAGGATCACGCCGATCGCGAGCATCAATCCCGTGCGCAGACCGAGAAGCGTCTGTTCGAGCGCGGGGATCTCGCCGCGCATCGTCACCGTGACGCCTCTCGGCGGCGCGCCCGCGGCTGCGATGGCCTGATTCAGCTTCGGCGCCGCCTCGCCGAGCGTGAGGTCATGGATATTCGCGGTGAGGCTGACGATGTGCTGGCCGTCGTAACGTTCGATCAGACCAGGCATTGTTCCCGGCTTGAGGGTCGCGACTTCTGTCAGACGCGTCTCGGTTTTGCCGTTCTGCATCACCGGCACGTTGCCCACCTCATCCACACTCTGCATGCGGTTCTGCGGCAACTCCACCTGAATCTGGAACGCGTTGCCCGATCCCGGATCGCGCCAGTAGTTGGGCTGGGTGAAACGCGAAGAAGACGTGGCCGGCACGATGGACCGTGCGACATCGGCCATGGTGAGTCCGAACTGTCCGGCGCGGTCGCGGTTGATGTTGATATCGAGCGTCGGGAAATCGGAGGCCTGGGCGAATTCGAGGTCGCGCAGGAAGTCGAGTCTGGCCAGTTGTTCGCGAACCTTGCGGCCGTAGGCGTAATCGTCGTTGAGGCTCGCGCCGCGCAGTGCCACTTCGATCGGCGTGGGCGATCCGAAGCTCATCACCTGCGTCACGATATCGGCCGCTTCGAAGGAAACCCGCGTCCCCGGCAGTTCCTTCGTGAGCCGCGCGCGCAGGTTTTCGCGCAGCGCTTCGCCGCGCGGAGTTTCCGGCTTCACCGCTACCTGGATGATCGCCTCCTCCGGACCGCTGGTGAAGAGATGGATCAGGTCCACCGGATAACTCGAAGGAACGATGCCAAGGAAGTCGCTGGTGATTTCGACTTTGTCCAGGCCGATAGTGTTCCGGATGACATTCAGCGCGCGGAGGACAATCCGTTCCGTCTCTTCCACGCGCGTGCCCGTGGGCGCGCGCAGGCGGATGCGCAGCAGCGGCGCGTTCGAATCGGGGAACAGTTCGGTTCCCATGCGCGGCAGCATGTACCAGACCACGGCCATGGCCGTCGCGAGGTAGAAGATCACCAGAGGCCAGCGCAGCTTCAGGGTGAAGCTCAGCCAGCCGTCATAGAGCGAATGCAGCCAGCGCGATTCGCCGCGGTGCCCCTCCTTCATCAGCCATGTGGAGAAGACCGGAACCAGCGTGCTCGAAAGGATATACGACGCGATCATCGAGAACGCCACGGCGAGCGAGAGCGGAACGAAAAGCTGCTTGCCCACGCCGGCCATGAAGAACGACGGCACGAACACCGCGAGAATGCAGGCCATCGAAAGCAGCCGCGCCATGGCGGTGCGGCTGCACGCTTCGACCACCGCGCGGGCGCGCGAGACGCCCGGCAGCATCCGGGTGTGGATGTTCTCAATTTCGACCGTCGCCTCGTCGACCAGAACACCAACCGCGAGCGCCAGACCGCCGAGAGTCATGATGTTGATCGTCTGGCCGGTGGCCCAGAGCGCGATCACCGCGCTCAACAGCGCGAACGGAATGTTGAGGACGACGATGAGGGCGCTGCGCCAGTCGCGCAGAAAGAGAAGAACCATCACGCCGGTCAGCACCGCGCCCAGCATCCCTTCATTGATCAGCCCGCGGATGGAACTGGTGACGAAAGGAGACTGATCGAATTCGAGACGGATATCGACGTCGTCCGGCACTGCTTTTCGGAAATCGGGAAGCGCCGCTTTCACGGCGTTGATAACGGAAAGCGTCGAAGCATCGGCGCGCTTGGTCACGGGAATATAAACAGTGCGCTTGCCGTTCACATGCGCGTAGGCGGTGATGATGTCGGTGCCGTTCTCGATGGTGCCGATGTCCCGCAGATAAACCGGAGTTCCCGCGCCCGGCCGGATGGGCGTGCTGAGAAGCTCGGAAAGATCGCCGCCGAGCGCGGCGTTGGTGCGGGCGATGCGCTCCACCTTGCCGGTAAACATGTTGCCGGAGGGCATCACCAGACTCGACTTGCTGACCGCCGAGATGGCCTCATCCGGCGAGATGCGGTACTGCTGCAGTTTGTCCGGATCGAGCGTGATGACGATGGTCCGCTGGTTCCCGCCGAACGGCGGCGGCGCGGAAACGCCGGGCAGCGTGGCGAACAGCGGACGTACCCGGTTGAGTGCGAAATCCTGCAGTTCACCCTGCGTGTGGGCATCGCTGTTGAATACAAGGAGTCCGACAGCGACGCTGCCGGCATCGAAACGCGTGATGAATGGCGGCACGGCGCCGGGCGGCATGAAGGCGCGCGCGCGATTGACGTAACCGACCGTCTCTGCCATCGCCTGGCTCATGTCGGTGCCTTCATGAAAAACCAGCTTCATGAGCGCCGCGCCCTGGATGCTTTTGCTTTCCACGTGGTCGATGCCGGTGATGTAGAGGAAGTGGTACTCGAAGTAGTAAGTGAGGTAGCCTTCCATCTGCGCCGGGTCCATGCCGCCGTAAGGCTGGGCCACGTAGATCGCGGGATCGCCCACGCGCGGGAATATATCGACCGGCATGCGCTGCACCGCGAGCATGGCCGAAAGCGCGACGGCGAGCAGCGCCACAACCACGGTGAGCGGACGGGAAAGAGCGGCGAGAACGAGTTTCATTGGGCTGCCTCCGTCACAACCGGCTGGATGTCTCCCCGGACAGCCGCAATCATCAGCCTGGCCCGCCATACATTCAGACGCGCCAGAGAATCATCGATCTGTGCCTCAACCAGCAGCCGCTGCGCCTGCGCGACGTCATCGATCGGAGCCAGGCCCGCCTGGTAGCGCGCCGTGGCCTGCTGGAGCGCCGCCTGCGCCGAGGAGACCTCGACCGGCGTATTCGCGGCCACGCGACGCGCGCCGTTGAGCGTCGCCAGCGAGATGTTGAACCGGGCCTGCAGGTCGGCGGCGATCGTCGCGTATTGCGCCTGTGCCGCCCGGATGCCGGCCGACTGCATTGCTTCCTCCTCGTGGATGGCGAATCGGTCCATCACGGGAAACGTGACCGTGAGACCGGCGGCGTAGTTCTGAGTTGTGGGAGCGAGGCCATTCAGACCGCCGAGCCGCCCTCCGTCGGTCAGCACGCCCGTCCCGCGGGCCGAGGCCAGGCCCTGCACGAGGAACTGCGGGTAATACGAACGTTCGGTCGCCGAAAGCTGCGATTGCCGTTGCGCGATCGCGGCGTTCTGCTCGAGAGCGAGCGGGTTGGCGGCAGGGTCCAGGGGAGGCTCCGGCCTCTCCGCCGGCAACTGCGCAATGAGCTTGCCGGGACTCAGAGTCAATTGCGAAGGGCTGACGCCCACAAACTGCGCCACGGTCGAGCGCGCGACTTCGATGGCCTGCTCGGCCCGCGCGAGCTGCGTCTGGGCGCCCGCCAGCTCCGCCTCCACGCGCGACTCATCCGCGCCCGGCCGCAGTTGCGCCGCAACCAGCGCATGAATGCTCTTCGCCAGCACCTGCCAGCTCTCCACCGATGCGCGTGCGGCAGCGGCCGTCTGCTGCGCCGCGACCGTCGTCAGGAAGGCATCGGCCGCGGCGACCGACACGTCATAGCGCGTCCGGTTCACGGTGGCCTGAGCCTGGTCGCGGCCGGCCGTCGCTGCCGCGACATTGGCGGAACGCAACCCGAAATCGAACGGTTGCCAGCTGACCAGAATTCCCAGCCCGCTGTCCCACACGGACCCGAGATTATTGGCTTTCACGCCGTCCACGCCGGGAATGACGCTTTCCGGGAACAGCAGCCCATAGAAAGTGTTCCGGGTTGCGCGGTTGGCCTGCGCCAGAGTATCCACGCGCGGCAGATACGCGGTCTGCGCCAGACGGATTCCGGCGGCGGCCGCGTTCATCTGCTCCTGGGTGACACGGATCGAGGGATAGTTCCGCAGCGCCGCGTCGACCGCCTGGCTTAGAGTCATGCCGTCCTGCGCGGCCAGCAGGCCGGCGGCCGCCAGTATCCCGGCGACGGGTTTAATTGCCTTCAATGAGCTCATGGAACAGTTCTTTGACCTTGTTCTTCGATGCCGCGAGCGCCTTGCGGCCAAGCGGCGTCGCTCTGTACTCGCGCCGCAGGGACTTGCCATTGCGCCGCTCGACCGACTTCAGATATCCCTTCTTTTCGAGACCCTGCAGCAGCGGATACAGACTTCCCGGGCTGATGCGGTAACCGTGCCGCGCCAGTTCCTCGATCATCCCGAGCCCGAAGATCGGACCTTCCACCGCGTGATGCAGCACGTGCAGCCGGATCAGGCCCGAGTAGAGGGTCCGGTCCGCCGCGATGTCCGACTCTATTTTCGATTTCGACATCCGATTACGAAGGAGCAATCATAGCACGGAAACCGCCGTATCCCCCTCCGTCCGGCGGCACACTCACCGCGGGGCGCGAGATCGGGCCATAATGGTGTAGGTGCTGCAGAAAACCATCCGGACGCTCCTCGGAGGGGTCGCGTTGCTGGGGCTGGCACAGGCTCAGGTCTACGACCCGAACATGCCCAACCTGAACGGGACAGGTACGCCCGCGCCTGCGACGCAGGCAAAACCGAAGACGGCGCCGGCTCCTTCAAAGGCTCCGGCGACATCAAAAACGCCACCTCCGGCCAACACACAAACTCCACCCACAACGGCTCTCGGCCCGCTGCCACCACCGGTGAAAGGACCTGCGCCGCAGGCCGCTCCGAAGCCAGCCGAACCGGCCAAACCGGCCGATCCGCTTTCCGCGGTGTTTTCCACGGCTCCTGTTGGAGCCCGGCCCGCTGCGCCGCCGGCCGCGTCCGCATCGCCCACACCGGCTCCGCTGCCCGGTGTGGCCGCCACGCCGCTGGCTCCGGGCGAGCTGCCCGGGATGGGGGTGTCGACGCGAAACCCCATTTCGGTCCGCACCGCGAAGGATGGTGAGTTTGTCACATCCACGATCAGACGTTCGAACCCGCTGCAGCCCGGCAAGGGTGTCAACTCCAGCGGTGCGCGGTTCATGATCCTCAACTATTCGCTCAAGGACCTGATCGAATACGCATGGGTGGTGCATCCGCATCAGATCGAAGGCGGACCTCAATGGCTCGACAACGAAACCTATAACCTGTCGGCGTTGATGCCCACCAACCCGCGGCCCAACAGCGACCAGCGGCGCCGCATGACCCAGACCGTCATTGAAAAGCGGTTCCTGCTGAAGTTCCACATCGCGAAGAAACAGATGCCGGTGTACCGCATCATCGTGGCGCCAGGCGGGGTGAAGATGACGGCACGCAGGCCCGAGGAAGCGGCGAATGCGCCTTCGAGCCTTGGGCTGCCGTTTGCTCCGCGCCTGCCGGCGAAAAATGTCTCGATGCCTCGCCTCGCGGCGTTCCTGCAGAGCACCGTTCTCGACCGGCCTGTGATCGACCAGACCGGCCTCGGCGCGACCTACGATTTCGATCTCAAGTGGCAGGCCAACGCCAGCCAGTTCGGCGGGCGTGGCGGCAAAGGGACGTGGCATGGCGATGCCAAAGACCCGGATCTGTTTACCGCGATGCAGACCCAGCTCGGCCTGAAACTCGAATCATTGACGATGCCGGTCGACATCATGGTGATCGACGCCGCGACGCAGCCGGCTCTGAAGTAGCTACTGCCGGCGCTCGCCCCGGTTTTCCCAGATCCCCGCGACGCCGCGGATCAGATACGCGCCGCCGATCACGATGCACTTTGCGCCCACGATATAACCCCACATCCAGGAGAGATCGTGGCGCGCATCGTAGACGATCAGCGCAATCCCCAGGCTGATGACCGACGCACCGATCGATGCTTCGCGTCTGGCCCAGGGAAGGCCTTCGTACCTGCCGCGCACGGAGGGTTCGTAGACCGTGCGCAGAGGCTCGCCGGATTTTCCCTGCGAGCCGTAAATTTCGCAGCAAAGTTCCGGATGCCGCGCGACTATTCCCTCGGCGAACCGGACGGCTGTAGAGAAGTCCGGAGTGACCTCGACGGCAGCTTCGCCATCGGCGAATTCCCGGCCATCGAAGTCCCTCGGAACACGGAGATTCGCGTCCAGGATGAAGACGCAGTGCTGCCCGGGCTGGATGATCTCCAGCCAGTGAGCGGGTGAGCGCCGGGGGTCGTAGAGCTTCAGCCACATAGGTCGAAAAGTCGGGATACAATGAACCCCAGTTCCAGTTTAAAGAAGGAGTCTCAGCATGATACATCGTTCCCTGGCTGCTCTCCTGGTTGCCGCCGCTGTCGCTGTGCCGCCGGCGCTGGCGGCCAGTTGCGAAGCTCTGTCCGGCTTGAGGATCGCGGACACCACGATCACCACCGCAAAGTCCGTCGGAGCCGGCGCATTTACCCCGCCGGGAGGGCCGGGACGCGGCACGAATCCCTATACCGCTCTGCCGGCCTTCTGCGAAGTGCATGGCCTGATCAAGCCGGCTCCCACTTCCGCCATCCACTTCGAAGTCTGGCTGCCGGCGAACGGATGGAACGGGAAACTCCAGACCGTGGGCAACGGCGGGCTCGCGGGAACCATCAGCTACCCGGCCATGGCGGCCGCGCTCAAAAACGGTTTCGCCACCACCAGCACGGACACCGGGCACACCGCGACGGAACCGAAAGAGTGGATGGAAGACAGGGAGCGGCTCATCGATTACAGCTATCGTGGCCTGCATCTCGCCACCGTGAATGCCAAGGCGATCATCGATTCCTGGTACGGGCAGAACGCGAAGTCGGCCATCTATACCGGCTGCTCGACGGGCGGCAAGCAGGGCCTGATGGAAGCCCAGCGCTATCCCGACGATTTCAACGGCATCCTGGCCGGTGACGCAGCCAACTTCTGGACCCACCAGATCATGAGCGAAATGTGGGATGGCGTGGCCACGGGAACGCCGGAAACCAGTCTGCCGCCGGAAAAGCTGGAGCTCATCCAGAACGCGGTGCTCGAACAGTGCGATGCGCTCGATGGCGTGAAAGACGGGCTGATTGCGGATCCGCGCCGCTGCAGGTTCGATGCGAAGAAGCTGCTCTGCAAGGGCGGGGATGCGGCGAACTGCCTGACCGCCGCGCAGGAAGGCGCGGTTGAAAAGCTCTACAGCGGACCCGTGAATCCGCGCACCGGAGCGAAGCTCTATCCCGGTTTCTATCCCGGATCGGAAGCGGGCTGGGGCAAAGGCGGCAACATGCCGGTGATCAACCGCACCACCACCTCCGGGGTGAGCTCGAACGATTTCACCCGTTACGCGCTCTTCGCCAATCCGGGCTTCCAGTTCCGCGCCTTCGATTTCGATCACGACGCGCAGGCGATGGATGAGAAGCTGGCGGCGGTTTCAAACGCAACCGATCCCAACCTCGAGCCCTTCCGCAAACTCGGCCACAAGCTGCTCTACTATCACGGCGCGAGCGACCCCCTGATTCCGGCGCAGAACGGCATCGATTACTACGAGAGCGTGGAAGCGGCGCAGACGAAGCTGGGCAACAACGCTTCGAAGACGCAGGATTTCTTCCGCGCGTTCCTCGTTCCCGGCCTCTATCACTGCGCCGGCGGCCCGGGCGCCATCGGCTTCGGCACCTCCAGCCCGGCCGGCGCGGAGGATGCGGACCACGATGCGGTGATGGCCCTCACGCGCTGGGTCGACAGCGGCAAAGCGCCGGAGAAGATCATCGCCACGAAGTATGTCGACAACAGCCCGGCGAAGGGCGTGGCGTTCCAGCGCCCGCTTTGTCCCTATCCGCTGGCTGCCCGCTACAAGGGCAGTGGCGACACGAACGACGCGGCCAACTGGAGCTGCGTGAAGTAAATCCGCCTCACTGTTGGGGCGGCGCGGCGGGCTCCGGTTCTTTCAGTTCCCTGAAGTTCAGGTGATCCTTCGTGATCTGGACTTCTTCGCGCTGCCCCTGAACTTCCTCGTGGAACTTGTCCTCGAGTGTCCGCACTTCGATCTGATAACCGAGCGGATCCACATAGCGCTCGGGATCGTACTCGTGCTTGTCATCCCGGTAGTACTTGCGGTTGAAGTGGTACTGCGTCGTGTGTGAGGAGAGAAACACATCACAGGGCAGCGATCGCAGGACTTCGAAGGCGTGCTGGTAGTCCTCGACGATATTGGGGTATTTGTCGTTGTCGACGAAGGAGGTGCCTTCGTTGATCGAGGGCAGATTGGCGATCAGCACGTGATAGAGCTTGCCGTTTTCGGTAATGTCGAGCGAGTAACTGGTGGCGCCTTTGGTATGGCCCGGGGTCAGGTGAGCCGCGATGACGGTGCCGCCCAGCTCGATCGTGTCGCCGTCGTGGAAGACATGATCGACTTTCACCGGTTTGAACCAGCCGTCCGAACCGAACAGGTAATCGGTCTTGCCGCCGGATTCAAGCAGCGGCGCTTCCTGCTCGATCGCCCACATCTTCGCTCCGGTCTGCTTCTTTACGTCCGCGAGGCCGGCGGCGTGATCGCTGTGCGCATGGGTGACCAGAAGGATTTTGATGTCCTGATAACGGAAGCCGAGCTTCTGTATGCCTGCCCTGATCACCGGCACGGAAAACTCGAAGCCCGTATTGACGAGGATGTGGCCCTTCGGCGTGGTGATCAGGTAGCTGCAGAGATCGTCCTGACCGACAAAGTAGACATTCCCGATCATCCGGTGCGCCGGAGCGGCAAAAGCGGGAGCGGCCAGAAGAGCCGCCGCGGCGATGAGAGAGTGAAGACGTCTCATGCCGTCATCGTACTCTATTAACAGTGGTCGATATTCACAGTCACATCCTCTGGGGGATGGATGACGGGGCTCCGACGGAGGAAGTCAGCCTCGAAATGCTGCGTCTGGCGGCCGCGGCGGGGACAACGGACATCGTCGCGACGCCGCACTCAAACGGTGAGTTCGAGTACCAGCCGGAACTGATCGCCGAGCGCATCCGGGACCTGACGGCGAAAACCGGGGGCACGCCGCGCATCCACCGCGGCTGCGATTTCCATCTCAGCTTCGACAACATCGAGCAGGCCATGGAGACGCCGGGGCGTTTTTCGATCAATGGCAAAAGGTATCTCCTCGTCGAGTTCGCCGATCTGCATATTCCGCACTCGGCGAACCGCATCCTCGAGCAGCTGCTCGGCGTCGATCTCGTGCCGATCATCACTCATCCCGAACGGAATCCGATCATCCGCAAGGAGCCGGAAAAGCTGAACGCGTGGATCGACCAGGGCTGTCTCGTCCAGGTCACGGCTTTGTCCGTGCTGGGGGGATTCGGAAAATCGGCCGAAGCCGCGGCGCACCAGTACCTGTCGAAGGGGATGGTGCACTTTATCGCCAGCGACGCGCACGATCCCGTGCACCGGCACCCGAAGCTGGACGAAGCTTACGCCGCCATTGCGCAGGACTGGGATCAGGACCTCGCGGAACTCCTGCTGGTGCGGAATCCAGGCAAGGCCATCCGCGGGGAGTATATCGAAGACGGGAAACTGCCGGTGGCGGTAAAACGGCCATGGTGGCAGTTCTGGGGTTGAGCATTATCCGATGATCTGCATCAGATGCAAGGAGCCAAGAGCGCACCGGTCCCACCGGACCGGCGTGAAGGACTGGTTGATGGGTCTTATCAGCCAGAAACCATACCGCTGCCATGCGTGTAATGCCCGCTTTTACGTTTACCGCGAGGGCGAGAACGACTCGCGGGTTCGCACACCGGAAGAGCAGCGCATCATCAGGATCCGCCGCAAGTACAAGTGGAAGCAATCGAAGCGGCAGTTCATCGCCTTCGGGCTGACCGGACTGCTGCTCGTGCTGGTGATCTATTACATCCTGCAGGAGCGGGTTCCACCCTCGGGCTAGGCGAGCTGCGCGGCGATGGCTTCGGCGATCTGCCGGCCGTGAAACCGGCCGTTTTCGATGAAAATTTCGTTGGTGTGCACGCCGGCCACGATGACGCCCGCGAGGAACATCCCTTTCCGCTCGCTCTCGAGCGTATCGGGATTGGTGCGCGGTTTCTGCGTCGCCGGGTCGAGCGAAATGCCATTGGCGTTCAGGAACTTCAGGTCCGGGCTGTAGCCGGTCATCGCGAAAACGAAGTCGTTTTCGATCGAGAGCGGGCCTTCGGGCGTCTCGAGCAGAACGGAATCCGGAAGGATCTCCTTCACCGAGGTGTTGAAGTACGCTTTGACTTCATTGAGGCGAATGCGATTCTCGATGTCGGGCTTGATCCAGTACTTCACGTGCCTGTGCATCCCCGGTCCGCGATGCACGAGCGTGACCCGCGCGCCGGTGCGATGCAGCTCGAGAGCCACGATCGCCGCCGAGTTCTTGCCCCCGACCACGAGGACATCGTGATTGAAGTACGGATGCGGCTCCTTGTAATAGTGGATGACTTTCGGCAGATCCTCGCCGGGCACATTCAGCAGATTCGGAACGTCGTAATAGCCGGTCGAGAGGATGACCTTCCTCGCCGCATAGGTCTGCTTGTTCGTCACCACGGCGAAATTGTTGTCCTCACCCCCGATCGATTCCACATGTTCGTACTGGTGAATCCGCAGATCGTAATGCGAAGCCACGCGCCGGTAATATTTGAGAGCTTCCGTCCGGGTCGGCTTCTCGAACATGCTGGTCATCGGGATGTCACCGATCTCCAGAAGCTCCGGAGTGGTGAAGAACGTCATGTGCGTCGGGTAATGGTAGAGCGAGTTGGTGAGACAGCCCTTGTCGATGAGGATGGAGTCGATGCCGCGGCGTTTCAGCTCGATCCCGCAGGCTAATCCGGTGGGCCCGGCCCCGACGATGATGACGCTCACAGTCTGCTTTCGACCTGCGCCCGCACTTCGGCGAGAGCCGCCGGCAAGGCCGACGGTTCCTTGCCCCCGCCTTCGGCCATGTCCGGGCGTCCGCCGCCTTTGCCCCCGACCGCCTGCGCCACGCTGCCGGCCAGTTTGCCGGCGTGCAGCTTCTGCACCAGGTCTTTCGTGACGGCCGAAACGATCGAGACCGAACCGTCCTCGACCGATGCCAGCACCACCACGGCCGACTGCAGCATGTTGCGCAGCGTATCCGCGAGCGAGCGCATCTGCTGGCGGTCCATGTCGTTCACCTGCGCCACGATGTACTTGACGCCGTTCTTCTCTCCGGCCTGATTCCCGAGATCGCGCGCGGCCGCTTGCGCGATGCGCGTCTTGAGGCTTTCAATCTGGCGTTCGTGATTGCGGCGCTCGGCAAGCAGCCGGTCCACCTGTTCCACCAGTTCCGGTTCCGAGACGCGCAGCATCGTGGCCATGCGATGCAGGGCGGCGGAAGCTTCGTGATAATCCGCTGCCGCAACCTCGCCGGTGATGGCTTCAATGCGGCGCACGCCGGCCGAGATACTGCT
>Ga0187771_10000652_pt1 | contig 21672 bp, 15 predicted proteins | sample 0116_SJ02_MP15_1_FD_133139 | JGI IMG/M metagenome (GOLD analysis project Ga0187771, IMG submission 133139) | Tropical peat soil microbial communities from peatlands in Department of Meta, Colombia - 0116_SJ02_MP15_10_MG | ecosystem: Environmental > Terrestrial > Soil > Wetlands > Peat | place... | reverse complement strand
GCTGTTCGCGCTGGCCGCCGCGCACAAGCTGCCCTCCGCGATCGAGGACGTGATGCCGCTGATCGGCGGCGCCGCGTTCCTGCTCATCACCGACTATGGCTCGAAGCTCGACCAGGCCAGCCCGGCCCGCGACTTCGGCTACGACGACGGCGCCGTGGATCGCCTGCTCGCCCAGCTCGCGACGACGCCCGCGACCGCGCCCACCGCCAACCTGCTGGCGCGCGTCACCGCCCTCGTCAACAGCGACATGCCGGTCGTCAACCTCCTGGCGCTGCCGGTCCAGAATGTGACGCGAACCAACATCGCGGGCTACGCCGCCTACGCCGTCCCCGTCACCTACTACGAGTACCTGCACCCGAAGCGCTGAGCCGCTGGCGCCGTCGGGTAACGTCATTTGCGAATGGCGCGCGACCGGCCTCCGCAGATCGACAGCGACCGCTTTCGCCACGTCCTCGGCCACCTTCCGACCGGCGTCACCGTCGTCACCGCCAACCACGCGGGCGATCCAGTCGGCATGTCCAGTAACTCGGTGACCTCGGTCTCGCTGCGGCCCCCGCTGATCCTCTTCTGCCCGGCCAAGGACTCGCTGACCTGGCCGAAGATCGCCGAGACCGGCGCGTTCTGCGTCAACGTGTTTGCTGCTCACCACGAGGAGATCTCGCGTCGCTTCTCGCGGCGCAACATCGACCGCTTCGCCGGTGTCGCCTGGCATGCGCGCGAGGCCGGTCCGGCGCTCGACGACGCGCTCGCGTGGATCGAGTGTTCCGTGGAGGCGATCCACGAGGCGGGTGACCACCTGATCGTCGTCGGCGCGGTGCAGCGACTCGAGGTGCGCGAAGGCGACAGCGAGCCGCTCGTCTTCTTCCGCGGAAGCTACGGCTCGTTCGCCGGCGAGGTCGGCCGGGTAGCCTCACCGGGCGACAGGGACACGTGATGGCCTGGCGCGCCCGCTACGAAACCCCGATCGCGAGCGAGCGCCCGACAACGGTCACGTTCTCGCGCAATCTGACGCTGTCGCTGTCGCGCACCTGCGTCTCGCACTGCAAGTACTGCGCCTTCGCGACCCACCGCCCGCATCTGAAGGAGCCCGACGAGGTGCTCGCGCTGCTCGACCACGCTGCCCGGCGCAACGTCAAGGAGCTGCTGATCCTGACCGGCGACGACCCCGCTCACCACCCGGGGGTCGAGGCGAAGCTCGCACGCCTAGGCTTCGCCGACTTCGTCGCCTACGTCGTCTTCTGCTGCGAGCGCGCTCTCGAGCGCGGCCTGCTTCCGCACACCAATCTCGGCGCGATCTCGCGCGCGGACCTGGCGCGGCTGCGTGAGGTGACCGCCTCGCAGGGGCTGATGCTCGAGTCGCTGCGCGCCGACCTTCGCGCGCACGCCGGCTCGCCGACCAAGGACCCTCAGCTGCGCCTGCGGACGATCCGTGACGCAGGCGAGCTTCGCATTCCGTTCACGAGCGGCATCCTCGTCGGCATCGGCGAGAGCCCCGGCGACCGCATCGCCGCTCTCGACGCGCTCGCCGCCATCCACCGTGAGCACGGCCACATCCAGGAGCTGATCCTGCAGAACTTCGTCCCCCACCGCCGCTACTACGGCGAGGAGCCCGCCGAGGTCGCGACCGCCGCCGCCACCGACTACTGGCGCACCGGCATCGGCCATCATCCCCGGCTGCCGCTGCCGCCATGGGCCTGCGAGGTGACGATCGCGGAGATGACAGACCTCGTCGCCGCTGCTCGCGAACGGCTCCCCGGCGTCGGCATCCAGGTTCCGCCGAACCTCTCCGACTGGTGGCGTCAGCTGGTCGGCGCGGGCGCCACCGACCTTGGCGGCCTCTCCGCCAACGGCGACCACATCTCGCCCGAGCACCCGTTCCCCTCGCCCCACCAGCTGCGCCGCGTGCTCCAGCGCGACGGGATCGCGCTGACCGAGCGCCTCTGTGTCTACCCCGACTTCATCGCCGCCGAGTGGCAGTCCCCAGCAGTGCTCGAGGTGATCAAGACCCGCTACTGGTCGTTCATCCCGCGCCGCGGCAGCGGGCGACGATTGCAGCGTTCGATCCGCCGCGAGCTCGTCAGCGGTGCTGTCCGCAAGGGGCGCGAGGGCGTCGTGCTGGGCGAGGAAGAGCTGACCGCCCTATTCGCCGAGACGCGCCCCGAGGCGATCGAGGACATCCGCCAAGCGGCCGACGAGCTGCGCGCAGAGCTCGCCGGCGAGACGGTCACGTTCGTCGTCTGCCGCAACATCAACGTCTCGAACATCTGTACCGTCGGGTGCGCCTTTTGCGGCTTCGGCCAGAGCCGCCGCTCGCCGTACGCCTACGAGCACGACCGTGCGACGCTCGAGGCGAAGGTCCGCGAGGCCGTCGCTTTCGGCGCGACCGAGATCTGCATGCAGTCCGGCATCCATCCCGACTGGACGCTCGCCGACTACGAGCGCTGGCTGCGCATCATCAAGGAAACCGCCGAGATCCACATCCACGCGTACTCGCCGATGGAGGTCGCCCACATGTGCGACGTCTCCGGGCTGGCGCCGGCCGCTGTGCTGGGGCGCCTGCGCCGGGCCGGGCTCGACTCGGTTCCGGGCACGGCGGCCGAGGTCCTCCACGACGGTGTGCGCGAGCGTATATCGCCGAACAAGCTCCCGGTCGCACGCTGGGTCGAGATCATCGAGGCCGCGCATTCGATCGGCCTGCGTTCGACCGCGACGGTGATGTTCGGGCACATCGAGGAGCCCTGGGAGCTGGCCGAGCACATGCGCGTCGTGCGCGAGCTGCAAGAGCGCACCGGCGGCTTCACCGAGTTCGTGCCGCTCTCCTTCATCCCCTTCCAGACCCTGCTTGGACGCACGCACGGCATCGCCGAGCTTTCGACCGAGGAGAAGCTCAAGCACACCGCCGTCTTCCGCCTCGCGCTCGGGCGCAGCGTCCGCAACCTCCAGAGCTCGTGGGTCAAGATGGGCCTCGACGCCGCGACCGAGTCGCTGCGCTGGGGCGTCAACGACCTCGGCGGCACGCTGATGGAGGAGTCGATCAGCCGCATGGCGGGCTCCTACCACGGCGTCAAGCTCGATCCCGAGGAGCTCATCGGAGCCGCACACAGGGCCGGGCGGCCGGCGGCGGAGCGTACGACTCTCTACGCGATCCGCCGCGTCTACGACCTCCCGACAGCGCTGGTCGCCTCCGCTATCTAGGCATTTTCGTCGTCAACCTCCGTTTCGCGATGCGTCCCGCGATACGATCGGCGACGGCCGTGAACACTCTGGGCAAGACAAGCCCCCTCGGGGTGGGCGAGCTGGGCACCGTGGGGGCGGCCCCCCTCGAGCTGTCAGACCGCGTTGCGCTGTTCCGCTTCATGGCACTGCAGCGCGCGGTCGAGGAGCGCGGGCTGAGCCTCTACAAGCAGGGGAAGGTGCCAGGCTCGTTCTACGACGGGCGCGGCCAGGAGGCGACCTGCGTGGGAGCGACGTATGCGCTCGGGCCTGCCGATCCGGTCTGCCCGATGATCCGCGACATGGGCGCGCACCTCGTGCGCGGCACGACCCCGGTTGCCATCCTCGCTCACTATCTCGGCCGCGCCGACGGCGTGGGGCGAGGCCGCGAGGGCAACATCCACCTGGGGGAGGCCGCGCGCGGCGTCGTCGGCATGACCTCGATGCTCTCCGACATGCTTGCCGTGGCGGTCGGGATGGCGCTCGCATTCAAGCTGCGCGACGAGCAGCGCTGCTCGCTTGCGTTCTTCGGCGACGGCGCGACCTCGGTCGGCGACTGGCACGAGGCGGTGAACTTCGCCGCCGTGCAGCGTGTTCCGCTGATCATGGTCCTCGAGCACAACGGCTTTGCCTACTCGACGCCGAGCGCGTCACAGTTCGAGGTCGACCCGCTCGCGCGCGCGGCGGCCTACGGGATCGCCGGCGAGAGCGTCGACGGCAACGACGTCGAGGCCGTCTTCGAGATCACGCGCCGGGCGCGCGAGCGAGCGCTCGCGGGTGGCGGACCGACGCTGATCGCGGCGCTCACGATGCGCATGCACGGGCATGGGGCGCACGACGACGCGCGCTACGTCCCGGCGGAGCTCTTCGAACGCTGGGCGCAGCGCGATCCGCTCGAGCTCCAACGCCAGCGCCTGTCCGAGCTCGGCGTGGCGGTCGCGGAGATCGAGGCCGCGGTTGCCGCCGAGGTCGCGATCGCCGCGGAGGCCGCGCTGGCGCTGCCGCCCCCCGACCCAGGGAGTGCCACGACCGGCGTATTCGCGACCGCTGAGCCCGTCCCGCTCGGACTCGGCGCTGCACCGTGGAGCGGCTTTTGCAGCTGACCTATCTCGAGGCGATCAACGACGCGCTGCGTACAGCGCTGCGCGAGGACGAGCGCGTCTTCCTGCTCGGCGAGGACATCGGCACGATGGGCGGTGCCTTCAAGGTGACCAAGGACCTACTCGAAGAGTTCGGCTCCTCGCGCGTGATCGACACGCCGATCTCCGAGGAGGCGATCGTCGGCAGCGCCGTCGGTGCCGCGATCGTCGGTATGCGCCCGGTCTGCGAGATGCAGTTCGCCGACTTCGTCGCCTGCGCCTTCGACCAGATCGTCAACGTCGCTGGCAAGCTGCACTATCGCCTCGAGCTCGCGGCGCCGATCGTGATCCGGCTGCCGAGCGGCGGTGGCTTCTCGGGCGGCCCCTACCACTCGCAGAACCCGGAGGCCTGGTTCGTGCACGCGCCCGGGCTGAAGGTCGTGGCGCCGGCCACCGCCGAGGATGCGAAGGGACTCCTGCTGGCGGCGATCGCCGACCCGAACCCGGTCATCTTCCTCGAGCACAAGGGCCTCTACCGGCGCGTGCGGGGCGAGGTGCCGCAGGAGCCATACGAAACCCCGTTCGAGGCGCGCACCGTCTGCGACGGCGATGATCTCGTGGTGATCGCCTACGGCGCGATGGTCCACGCGGCGCTCGCCGCGATCGAGCAGCTCGATGGCCCCAGCGTGCGCCTGCTCGATCTGCGCTCGCTGGTGCCGCTCGACGAGGACGCGATCCTTGCCGCCGCGCGCGAGTGTTCGAAGGTCGTGATCGTCGACGAGGCGAACTACTCCTGCGCGATGGGCGCCCAGGTCGCGTCGCTGATCGCCGAGCACGCCTTCGCGGACCTCGACGGTCCGATCGTCCGCGTTGCGACGCCCGATGTCCCGATCCCTTTCGCGCCGGAGCTCGAGCGGGCGGTCCTGCCGAGCGTCGAGCGGATCCGCTCCGCCTGCGATGAGCTGCTCGCCTACTGATGGACTCTGACAGCCGCGTCGAGGTGATCCTGCCCTCGCTCGGCATCTCGGTCGTCGAGGGGACGATTTTGCGCTGGCGCAAGCAGGCGGGTGACGCAGTCGTCTACGAGGAGCCGATCTGCGACATCGCGACCGACAAGATCGAGTCGGAGCTTCCGGCGCCTGCGACTGGGACGCTCACCGAGATCCTCGTCGAGGCGGGCGAAACGGTCGATGTGGGAACCGCGATCGCGATTGTCGTCGCAGACCAGGAGCGCGCGGATGCGATCACCGCTCAGCAGGTGAGCGTGCTCGACGCGGCCTACGGCGTACTCGCGCCGGGCGGCGAGCGCACCGACATATCACCGGTTGTGCGGCGCCTCGCTCGCGATCTCGACGTCGACCTGGCAGGCATCCAGGGCACTGGCGCCGGCGGCCGGATCCGCAAGCAGGACGTGATCGCCGCCGCCGAGGCGGTCAAGTCCGCGCGCCGCTACGAGCCGCCCGCGCCCGTCGCGCTGTCTCACATGCGCCGCTCGATCGGCGCGCACATGGCGCGCTCGCTGGAGGTCGCGGCGACCATCACCTCCTGGGCCGAGGTCGACTTCTCGGCGGTCGAGAGCACGCGTATGGAGATCGGCACGACCGCGCTGCCGATCGTCGCCAAGGCGACGCTGCAGACGCTCGCCGAGTTCCCCGATCTGAACGCCTGGCTCGATGGCGAGCGCTTCGTTCGCCACGAGACCGTCAACCTCGGCATCGCGGTCGCGATCGAGGGCGGCCTGATCGTCCCCGTGATCCCGTCCGCCGAGCGCCTGTCGGTCCTTGAGCTCGCGACCCAGATCCGCGAGATCGCGCAGCGCGCGCGCGCCGGCGAGCTCGCCGCTGACGAGGTGGCCGACGGGACGTTCACGATCACGAACCCGGGCCAGTTCGGCACCGTGATGGCGACGCCGGTGATCAACCAGCCCCAAGTCGCGATCCTCGACGTCGAGGCGATCGTCAGGCGGGCGGTCGTCGTCGACGATCAGGTGGCGATCCGCCCGATCTGCATTCTCGGTCTCTCCTGGGATCACCGCGCGCTCGACGGCGCGATCGCCGCCCGCTTCCTCGGCTCGCTGCGCCGGCGCCTGGAGGGCTGGGGCAGGCCCTGAGGACTCGCTACCGCGCCAGGTCGGCCAGGCGGGAGCGGTAGAACTCGAGCGCGAGGCGACGCTGATCTGAGGCGCCGAGCAGCTGCTCGTAGCTGAGTTCGGCGCCCGCGAACCCCTGCGCCTGCCACAGTTCTCCGCCGGGCGTCGCGCCCCACGGCGCCACGTAGAGGTAGGGCAGCGGATGGTTCTCATCGCCGGGCGAGACGCCATAGCTCGCACGCTGGCCGGCCGTCTCGCTGCCTAGCTCGACGGCAGTGTCGAAGTGCTCGGGCCAGAGCTGCACGCGCGAGGGCTCCAGCCCGCGCGCGTCGGCGCGCAGCTCCTCGAGCACCGAGCTAGCGAAGCCGCAGAGATCGCCGAGCGCCTGCGCGGAGCGCCCGTCGATGTCGAGCTCACGATCGTTCTCGAGCGGCGCCGCGAGCGCGCCAAGGAACTCGTGTGCGGCGCCGAGCGAGCTGAGCGGGGCGCGCCGCGCCTGCCCAGATTCCTGCACGACGAGTGTCGCGCCGTCGACTCGTACCTGCGCATCAGCGCCGAAGAAGGGCGTGCCGAAGCCGCCGAGCGTGAAACGCAGGCCGATCTTCGAGTTGGCGCGCTCTCGCGCCGGCGAGATCACCTGCTCGGCGAGCGCGTGCAGCGCGTCGCGCGTCGCAGCGTAGCTCTGCGGCAGCTGATCGAGCCGCCGCCACGGCCCGAGCCAGCGCGCCTGCGACCAGTCGCGCAGCGCCGGCTCCTCGGCCGCCAGCGTTTCCCAGCGCATCTGCGCCGGACCGAACGGCCTCACGATCCGCTCGCCGCCGGGCTCACGGTCGGCGAACCACGGCGGCTCCGCAACCGCTGGCGGAGCCGGCTCGAGAATCAGCACGTCGCACTCAGGCCCGCGCAGCTTCCGCGCCCATTCGAGTGCCTCCGCCCTCGCATCCCGCGCTGCCGTCGCCTCCACCCCCAAAGTAGAGCACGCCACCGCGGGGATCTCTGGTCGCGTCTCAGCCAAAGCAAGCCGGCGACGCCGTTAGTCGTCGAGGCGCCCCGCGTAGAGCGCGAACCCCGCCCCCTGTGGGTCGTGCACGATCCCGATCTTCGCCACGCCGATGTCGATCGGTCCGACGACCGTCTCGCCGCCGAGCTCCGCGACCCGCGCGAGGCCGGCGTCGATGTCCTCGACCGCGAAGTACGCGAGCCAGGCCGGGTCCATGCCGTCCTGCGTCGTGGTGATGCCGCCGTTGGCGCGCCCGTTGTTGCTGATCACGAGATATGGCATCGGCGACTCCTCAAATGGCGCCGCCGTCCAGCCGAAGAGGTCGCCGTAGAAGCTCGAGGCGCGGTCCATGTCTGGCGTGTAGAGCTCGTTCCAGCACAGCGCACCGGGGGCGTTGACGAGTTGTGCACCCTGGTGCTGACGCGGCTGCCAGATGAAGAAGATCGCACCCTGCAAATCGGCGAGCATCGCCATCCGGCCGGCCTCAAACACGTCGAACGGCCCCGCCGGCACCTCCGCGCCGAGCTCCTGCGCCCGCTCGGCGACGCTGTCGGCGTCGGCGACGCAGACATAGGAGTTCCAGGTCGGCGCCATCCCCGCGGCCCGCTGGTTGTCGTTCTGCGGGCTGATCGCGCAGACCATCTTCGAGCCGATCATCATCATCGAGTAGACGGCGCCGTCGCCCATCGGCCGGTCGTCGGCCTCCCAGCCGAGGAGCTCCGTGTAGAAGGACTTCGACGCGACCGGGTCCGGACTCGTCAGGTCCACCCAGCAGAACGTTCCCGGCGGATGAGACGAGCGCTCTCCCATCTGCCAACAGCGTAGCGCCCACCTTCCATCAGGCCGTGAACTTCGCGTGACATCTCAGAGGAGCCTCACGACCGCGATGATGCCGACCGCGACGATCAGCGCGCGCAGCACGTTCGGCGGCAGCCTCCGCCCGTAGCGCGCCCCGACGATGCCGCCGCTGATCGAGCCGGCTGCAAGCAGCCCGGCCGCCGCCCAGTCGACGTGCGGCGCGGCGAACGCGAACACGATCCCCGAGACGAGGTTCGCGAGGCCGGCGAGCACGTTCTTCACCGCGTTGGCGCGCTGGATGCTCTCGTCGAGACCGATCGTCAGCAGCGCGAGCAGCAGGATCCCCTGGGCAGCGCCGAAGTAGCCGCCGTAGATCCCGGTGACGAAAACGGCGCCGAGGAGCATTGGCCGGGCGGCGTGCGGATCGCGCCGCCTGTGCTCCGCCCGGCGCGCGAGCTGCTCACTGAGCCGCGGCTGCAGGATGATCAGCACGAGCGCGGCGATGATGAAGGCGGGAACGATCGTCTTGAACGCGGCCGCCGGCAGCGCGAGCAGCGCGATCGCCCCGACGATCGCGCCGGCAAACGTGGCCGTGGCCAGGCGAGCTGCACGCCGCCACTGGCCGTCGAGCTCGCGCCGGTACCCGTAGGCGCCGGTCAGCGCCCCCGGCGCCAGCCCGAGCGAGTTGGAAACGTTCGCGGTCACCGGCGCGAAGCCGAACGACAGCAGCACGGGAAACGTGATCAGTGTTCCCGAACCGACGACGACGTTGATCGTGCCCGCGGCGATACCGGACGCGAGGATCGCGAGGATCTCGAATGCGCTCAAGGCTGCGGTGGCGGCCACGCGGCCGCTCGTTGAGTCGTGACCCTTTGGGCCGCCATCCTCGCTGGCTTCATGCCCTGCGTCCAGTGCTTCGCACCGCAGCGTTATAGCGGCCCGCCAAGCGCTCGCCGGTTGCGCCACGCGTGCTGACGCCACCATGGGCGCGCACGTAGCGACCCGTCACGCGAGTGCGCGACATTTGTACCGTGCTCTTGAAGCCTGAGGAAAACGGGTAAGCAGGATCTCGCCACACCGTCTCGCCCGCGCGCCCGCCTGACGAAGCATAATCAGCTGACACCCGACCAAGGAGGCCCGGCTGCAAGTCGATAGCTTCGCTGCCCGCGCCGAGCTCGAAGTTGGCGGCCGGCGCTTCGAGATCTTCCGGCTCGATGCGCTTGAGGAGCGCTTCAACGTTTCGCGACTGCCGTTTTCGCTGAAGGTCCTGCTCGAGAACCTGTTGCGCACGGAAGGCAACGGCGCCGTGAGCGCCGCTGACGTCGAGTCGCTCGCCGCCTGGGATCCGCACGCTGAGCCGAGCCAGGAGATCGCCTTCACGCCAGCCCGCGTGCTGATGCAGGACTTCACTGGCGTGCCCGGCGTCGTCGACCTCGCTGCGATGCGTGACGCAATCGTTGAGCTCGGCGGCGACCCCCAGCGGATCAACCCGCTTGTGCCGACCGAGCTCGTGATCGACCACTCGGTGCAAGTGGACGTGTTCGCCCGCCGCGACGCGTTCAAGCTCAACGTCGAACGGGAGTTCGAGCGCAACCGTGAACGCTACGCCTTCCTGCGCTGGGGTCAGCGGGCGTTCTCGAACTTCTCCGTCGTCCCGCCCGACACCGGCATCTGCCACCAGGTCAACCTCGAGTACTTGGCGCGCGTCGTCTTCGTCGAGGAGCCGGCGGTACGTGGAGCCCTGCCGCGGGCCTATCCAGACACGCTCGTCGGCACCGATTCACACACGCCGATGGTCAATGGCCTCGGCGTGCTCGGCTGGGGTGTAGGCGGCATCGAGGCCGAGGCGGTCATGCTCGGCCAGCCGATGTCGATGCTGCTGCCGCAGGTGATCGGCTTCCGGCTGCGCGGTGAGCTGCGCGACGGGACGACCGCAACCGACCTGGTCCTGACAATCGCCGAGCTACTGCGCGCGAAGGGCGTCGTCGGGCGTTTCGTCGAGTTCTATGGCGCCGGCGTGGCGGCGCTGCCGATCGCCGACCGCGCGACGATCGGCAACATGTCGCCGGAGTTCGGCTCGACGGTGTCGATCTTCCCGATCGACGAGGCGACACTGCGCTATCTCGAGCTGACGGGCCGCCCGGGCGAGCAGATCGAGCTCGTCGAGGCCTACGCGCGGGAGCAGGGCATGTGGCTCGACGAGCACTCGCCGACCCCAGAGTTCACCGACACGCTCGAGCTCGACCTCGGCGATGTCGAGCCGAGCCTCGCAGGCCCGCGCCGGCCGCAGGACCGGATCCCGCTGAGCGCTGCTCGCCGGAGCCTTCACGAGGCGCTTGCGGGCTACGTCCAGAGCCCGACCGACGAGGCTCTGGTCGAGAGCTTCCCCGCGAGCGACGCGCCCGGGAACGGCACCAACGGCGCGCGCAGCGGCGGTGCCCGCGTGACGCTCGCCGACGGATCCGACGTCGAGCTCGGCCACGGCGACGTCGTGATCGCCGCGATCACGAGCTGTACGAACACTTCGAACCCGTCGGTGATGCTCGGCGCCGGCTTGCTCGCGCGCAACGCCGTCGCGCGCGGCCTGCGGCGCAAGCCCTGGGTCAAGACCTCGCTGGCGCCCGGCTCGATGGTCGTCACCGATTACCTGGAGCGCGCCGGGCTCACGCAGCCGCTCGACGAGCTCGGCTTCAACCTCGTCGGCTACGGCTGCACCACCTGCATCGGCAACTCGGGCCCGCTGCCGGAGGAGATCTCGACCGCTGTCGGCGAGCACGATCTCGCGGTCGCGGCGGTGCTGTCCGGCAATCGCAACTTCGAGGGCCGGATCAACCAGGACGTCAAGCTCAACTATCTGGCCTCGCCGCTGCTCGTGGTCGCCTACGCGCTCGCCGGGACGATGGACATCGACCTCGTCGGTGACCCGCTCGGCACCGACGAGCACGGCGACCCGGTCTATCTGCGCGACATCTGGCCCTCGCCGCAGGAGATCGCCGACACGATCCGCGATGCAGTCCAGTCGGACATGTTCCACAAGCGCTATTCGGAGGTATTCGACGGCGACGAGCACTGGCGCGCGCTGGAGACGCCTGAGGGGGACAACTTCGCCTGGGACGCGCAGTCGACCTATGTTCGCCGCCCGCCGTTCTTCGAGCAGCTGGCGCCGCAGCCGGCCGATCCGGCCGAGATCGCAAACGCGCGCGTGCTCGCGCTGCTCGGTGACTCAGTCACGACCGATCACATCTCGCCTGCGGGCTCGATCAGGCGCGACAGTCCCGCCGGGCGCTACCTCCAGGAGCACGGCGTCACGCCGTCCGAGTTCAACTCCTACGGCGCCCGGCGCGGCAACCACGAGGTGCTCGTGCGCGGCACGTTCGCGAACATTCGTCTGCGCAACCGGCTCGGCGCGGAAGGGCGTGTACCACTTCCCGAGGGCGGCTACACGTACCACCTTCCCGACGGCGAGCAGTTGACGATCTACGACGCCGCGATGCGCTACGCGCAGGAGGGCGTGCCGCTGATCGTGATCGGCGGCAAGGAATACGGCTCGGGATCCTCGCGCGACTGGGCGGCCAAGGGCTCGCTGCTGCTCGGCGTTCGAGCTGTGATCGCGGAGAGCTTCGAACGCATCCACCGCTCGAACCTCGTCGGTATGGGCGTGCTGCCGCTCCAGTTCGCCGCCGGTGAGAGCGCCTCGAGCCTCGGCCTGACCGGCGAGGAGGTCTTCACCATCACCGGCTACGCCGCACCGCTCGCCGCCGGCGAGCTACCCACCGTCGCGCGAGTCGAAGCCGGCGGCAAGCGCTTTGAGACTCGCGTGCGCATCGACACGCCGATGGAGGCCAACTACTTCCGCCACGGCGGCATCCTGCCCTACGTGCTGCGTCAGGCGGTCGCGCGCGCTGACTGATGTGGCCTAGGCTTCGTTGAGCGCTAGCGTGGCCGCCGCCACGGCCGCCTCTGAGGCCGTCTCGCGCACCACCTCGAAGGGTTCGACGAAGCGAGTCTGGCCGTAGCGACTCCAGTAGCGGCTCGTTGCGCGCAGCAGCTCTGCGTCGAGATAGCGCCGCTGGCGCACCTGCGAGGTGTACGCGCGGATGACCGCGAGCTTGCGGTCCATGAACTCATCGACGGCGACGAAGCGGCTCGGCTGGAACTCGACGGTGCTCGACGCGCTCTGGTAGCAGAAGATCCGCGGCACGTCGGGCGCTGCGGCGATCGTCGCCTGATGGACGTTGCGGTGGTCCTGATTGAAGTCGTGGACGCTGTGCACGTAGATCGTGTCGGGGCGCAGCTCGTCGACGACGCGACGGATCTCAGCGGTCGTCGCCTCGATCTCGGTGAGGCTCGCCTCCGCGAGGCTGACGTGATGCAGGCGCACGGCCATGAGCTCGGCCGCTCGCGCCGCCTCGCGCGCCCTGTCGGCGGGCATGCCCCCGATCTCACCGCCGGTGAGGACGAGCGCCATCACGTCGTGGCCCTGGGCGACGTGACCGAGTAGCGTCCCGCCGCAGCCAACCTCGATGTCGTCGGGGTGGGCGCCGACGGCGAGTACGGTCGCGCTGCTTGCGGCCTTGCGGCGCGCGCTGAGCGCGGCGAGCTCATCGATCTTCTCGATCAGCGTCGCGCGATCGACCGGCTTCGTAAGGAAGTCGTCGGCGCCGACGCGGATCGCCTCGACCGCGTTGTCGAAGCTGCGGTGGCCGGTGAGGATCAGTGTCGCGACGTGCGGTTGAGCGGCCTTGATCTTCATCACGAGCTCGAGCCCGCTCATGCCGGGCAGCTCAATGTCCGTGATGATGAGATCCCAGTCCTTCTCGCCGGCCGCGGCGAGCGCGGCCTCGGCGGTCGGCGTCCAGCGCACGAGCGCGCGCTCGCGCATGACCTCGGCGGTCACCGCGGCGAAGATCGCGTCGTCCTCGACCAGCAGGATGCGTAGGCGCTGGGGCGAACTCATGCGCGCGCTCCCGCCGCCTGGACGGATGTTCGAGTCGTCCTCCGCCCCAATATGGCCGTTCTATTGTCGTGTCGATGACTCCCGCCAAGCCGAGAGTTGCCAGTCGTCCGCCTAACGCGCGCAGCGCGCACCCGAAGCCCCGGCAGCGGGCGCCGAAGGCGGGCTCGCTCGAATCCGTGATCTCCGCCGAGCTCGCGCAGGCGATGCTCGAGACGATGGCCGAGGGCGTGATCGTCTTCGACGCTGACGGTCGCGCGATCTACTGCAATCAGCGCGCGGTCGAGATCACCGGAGTCGCGCTCGACGAGCGGATCGCGCTGCCGCTCGAGGAGCTGGTCAAGACGATGGTGCGCGAGGACGGCAGCCAAGAGGAGGTTCGCACCCTGCCGTCGAGGACGGCGCTGCGAACCGGGAAGCGGGTCGCCGCCTACCGGAACGGCATCCGCCAGGCGGACGGGACGATTCGCTGGACCGACATCAATGCAGGCCCGATGTTCCGCGCGGGAACGAAGGAGATGTTCGGCGTCTGCCTCGTGATGCGCGACGTGACCGACGCGAAGCTGGCCGAGGAGGCACTGAGGGCCAGCGAGGAGTTGAAGAGCGCGGTGATGGCGGCGAGCGTCGACGCGATCCTGATGCTCGACGAGGAGGGGACGATCGTCGAGCTGAACCGCTCGGCGGCGCGGCTCTACAAGACGACGCGCGCGGCGATCGGGGACAAGCTCGAGACCTTCGTCCCGTGGCGCGACCGCCAGGTTTGGGCGCAGATCATCGAGCGGCTGCAGAGCGATCCCAAGCACTTCCGCGGCCGCCGTCTGACGGGCACGGGTCAGCGCAGCGACGGCAGCGAGTTCCCGCTCGAGGCGACGATCGACTCGCTCGAGGCCCGCGGCCATCAGATGTTCGTGACCTTTGTGCGCGACGTGACGGAGCGTCGGGCGGCCGAGCGCAGGCTTGCCGATGCACGCGACGCAGCGCTGCGCGCGTCGGTCGTCAAGTCCGAGTTCCTGGCAACGATGAGCCACGAGATACGTACCCCTATGAACGGTGTCATCGGCAGCCTCGATCTCATCCTTGATTCGGATCTACCCGACGATGAGCGGGAGCTGGCGACGATCGCGCGGACTTCCGCGCACGACCTGCTGGCGATCATCGACGACATCCTCGACCTGTCGAAGATCGAGGCTGACAAGCTCGACAGCCAGTCGGTCGAGTTCAATCTGGCCGCGATTGTCGAGGGCGTCACCGACATCGTTGCCGTCCCTGCGCGGCGCAAGGGAATCGCGCTCTCCTGTTTCGTCGATCCGCGCACGCCGTCGGCTCTGCGCGGCGACGCGCGCCTGCTGCGCCAGGTCCTTGTCAACCTCATCGGCAATGCGGTCAAGTTCACCGACAACGGGGAGGTCGCGATACGCGCCGAGCTCCAGTCGTGTGACGAGAGCCGGGCGCGAGTTCAGTTCGCGGTCAGCGACACGGGCATCGGCATCCCGGCCGAGGCCCTCGAGAAGTTGTTCGAGCCGTTCACCCAGGTCGACGGTAGCTCGACGCGCGCTCACGGCGGTACCGGACTCGGCCTTGCGATCTCCTCGCGTCTGGTGCGCTTGATGGGCGGCGATCTCGTGGTCGACTCGGGCATCGGTCGCGGCTCGACCTTCTCGTTCACCATCCCGTTCGAGGTGCCTGAGCGCGCCACGGGCCCGGCCTTCGCACCGCTGTCTCAGAGCCGCCCGCTGCGCGTACTGATCTTCGAGACGACGGCGAGCGCCGCCGAGACAATCGATCGCTACCTGCGCGCGTGGGGGATGGTCACGACGCGCGCGACCACCGCCGCCGACGCACTGAAGCGCTTCACTGCAGCAGTCGCCACCGAGCCGTTCGACGTGGCGTTGCTTTGGGTGAGCCCCGAAGATGAGCAAGCGGGCGAGCTGGCCGGGCAGCTGCGCGGGCTCGCGGCGGACGCCGGGGTCTTCGTTGTCGCGCTGCTCGAGATCGGAGAGCGTCTCTCCGAGAGCGAAATCGGACCGGGCCGCGCGTTCGACGCGGTCGTCGCAAAGCCGATCAAGCAGTCGCGCCTCTACGACGCGCTGTCGGGCGTTGGCCAGACCGCGACGCCTGCCCCGCCAGCCGAGAACGCGTTGCCGGAGGCGGCCGACCTGCGTGGCCTGCGGATCCTGATCGCGGAGGACAACCCGGTCAACCAGCAAGTCCTGATTCGCCAGGCGAGCCGTCTCGGCCTCGTCGCGACAGCGGTGGAGAATGGCGAGACAGCGCTCGCGGCGCTCGCCGACGGGACCTACGACGCGGTCCTCATGGACTGCCAGATGCCGGTGATGGATGGCTACGCCGCGGCCCGTGCGATCCGCCAAAGCGAGGACGGTGGTGCCACGCACCTGCCGATCGTCGCCGTGACCGCGAACGCGATGCGCGAGGACTACGACCGCTGCCGCGACGCTGGGATGGACGACTTCGTTGCAAAGCCGGTCACGCTCGCCGCACTGGCCAATGCGATCCAGCGCGCGGTGCTGGCCAGCCGCGAGCCGTCCGCGAACGGCGCCGGCCCCGGCGCCGACGCAGCGTCGATCGCGGAGCTGGTCGGCTCGCCGAACGGGAACGCGGGCGACGACTTCGGCATCGACCGCGGCATCCTGGCGGCGCTCGAGGAGGACGTCGGCGGTGCCAGCGCGCTCGCGCGCATCATCCGCCTGTTTCTCGAGCAGCTCGACCCCCAGGCCGACCAAATCCGCCAGGCGGCCAGCGCGGGCGAGCACGACACGGTCGCGCGCAGCGCGCATCGGATGAAGTCGAGCAGCGCGACGCTCGGCGCCACGATCCTCGCCGAGGTGCTCGAGCGGATCGAAACCGCCGCGAACGATGGCGACGCGGCGGCCGTCGACGAGCTGGACGGGGCGCTGGTGCGCGCCGTCGAGCGCGTCCGCTCAGCTTTCGAAGGCGTCCGCGAGGGCCTCGAGGCCGCTAGCTGAGCTGCGGGGCCCGGCCGCGCGCTCCCGCGGTGTCGCGAGGCCGCACTGGGCCGGCCTCCTCGCCCGGCTATACGCGCCCTCGCAAGCGCGCCAGCGCGCGCTAGCTAGCGTCGCGAGCTGCCGCCCACCGCGCGGTGGCGCACCCCGCTAGCAAGCATCTGACTGGCGACACGGTGTGCGCGCTTAGCCAGCGAGGAGGCCGGACCAGCACGCACGCGCGCCATCACGCGAGTTCGCGGACGGCCCCCGCAGTCGTCAGCAGCTCGTGTCGCACTCGGTCACGCGAACGAGCTCCCACGGAGTCCCGGTTGGCGCCGGGAAGTAGGGCGGCGACTCGGTCTGCAGGGCCTGGTCGTAGTTGTAGTTCTTGAGGTAGCCGGTGCTGACCTGCGTGCCGTTGCCGGTCCCGACCGGCCCGCGGTAATCCTGAGCGATCGAGCCGTCGACGGTGAGGGTGCCCAGCGGGGAACCGTCGCTGTAGTCGTCAACGATGAAAGAGTGCTGCAGCGCGAGGATCGCGGCGTCGATCTGGAGGTTGTTGAGCTGGATCCCGCCGTAGCCGGCGGTGTGGGCGACGCGAACGAAGTCGTCGGCCACGAGGCCGAGGAAGACGTTGCCGGTCGGCTCGTAGTTGCTGCTCATCGTCGTCGTGAGGTTTCCGTTGATGATCACGTCGTTGACGGCGGCGATCGTCAGCGAGCGCGTGTAGCTGCCCGATACGGTCGCGTCGCCGCACGGCCCGGCGCTAGCGCCCGGGTAGCTCGGGGAGGTGTTGTTGTAGGCCGGGCAGCTCCCTTGCGCTGTGTTGTTCTGGACGTAGATCACGCCGTTGGACGGGTAGCCGTTCGGCAGGACGGTGGCGTTGCCGTTGTTGTAGAGCGCGTTCTGGACCGTGACGTTGTTGCCGTTCAGGCTGATCGTCGTTGGGCCCGTGAAGACGCAACCCGCGCCGACCGTCGAGCAGCCGTTGGTGAGCGATGCGTTGCCGCCATCGGCAACGGCAAGCATCGAGGAGTCGTCGCTTGGCACCGGCAGCGTGCCGGTCTGCACGTAGCTCCCGGTCGCGGTGTTGTACGTCGGGTTCGCGCCGCCACACGGGCTGTAGACGGCCCCGGTCGAGGCGGTCCCGCCGAGCTCGACGGCATCCGGCGGCTGGTGGCCGGCGCGCCCGAAGACCGGCGAGCCGCAGACGTCGATCTCATCGTTCGTGTGCAGCGGACCGTTGATCTGGTCGCCGGTCACGAATTGGATCGGCCCGCACTCGTTGTTGCGCTGCTGTCCCTGGCTCTGCCAGAAGTAGACCATCTTACTGCCGCCGAAGTCGTTGTAGCACTGGCTGCCGGTCTCGACGACGAGCGGGTCGGTGACCTCGTAATTCGTGAAGTACACGTAGTTGAGAAACGACTGCGGGCGGAACTGACCGACGATCGAGCGTGAGACTCCGCGCGAGGTCCCGCTCACCTCTACCCGGAACGAGCCGGACGCGCTGCTGTTCCCCTCGATGACGGTCGTCGTTGGGCTTTTCGTGTCGCAATACGGATCGGACGATGTGGTCGTGCTCGACGGCACGATGTGGTAGCTGTAGGACTCGCCTGACCCGGTGTCGCTGGACTGGGCCACGCTGGCCCAGCCGGTCGTGCCCGTCACGCCCGTCGAGCCGTTCACTCCGGGACACTCGTTCCAGTAGCTGGGGTTGAGCGTCAGCTGCTGACGGAACGACGCGAGCCCGGCTTCTGCGGCGAGCAGCGCCCGGTTCTGGTCGAGCGTGGTGCGCGTCGGGAGGTTGTCGCCGGTCACTGCGTCGACGGCCGCGAACAACAGCAGCGACGCGACGAGCAGCACGATGATCGCCGCGACCATGCTGAAGCCGCGTTCCCCACGTCCATCGTTGATCGGGGTCACGAGCACGGGTAGGGAGTGGTCGTGTTGTCGGGGTAGTTGTCAGCCGACACCGGGAGCAGTCGCAGCACCACCTGGTTCTGCAGGTCGAATGCGGTGCCCGGGGAGGCGTTGCCGTCGGTCGCCTGCGCTTGGAACTGGATGCCGATCGCGGCGACGTCAGACGCGATGCTGCCTGGAAGCGTGCCGTTCGTGAGCGAGTCGGCGACGAGCGCGCCGCTCGAGTTGTAGGAGTAGTAGGAGAAGAGCCCAGAGCTTCCCGGGACCTGCGCAGCGCGCGCGACGAGGGTCGCCTGCGAGGGCGTCGAGTTGAACGTCCAAGCGCCTTGCGGTCCGGCGGCATAAGCATAGGTGTCGAGCTCGAGCGCGCCGGCGCTGTTGATGAAGATCACGTACTCGTTCGGGTCGATCGTCACTTGATCGCTCAGCGCGCCGTAGAACGTGAGCGATGTCGCACTGCTGGCGGGGCCGGGCCCGGAGGTCCCCTGCCCCACCACTGGCGACACGCCGAGTCCGGCGACGCAGCTCGAATCGAGCAGCTGCACGATTCGCTCCATCGCGACGCGGCCCTGCTGGTTGGCGTCGACACGATCAGCCGTGTTGGTCATGAACTTGTAGGCGCTGACCAGGATGGCCATTGTCGCGGCAGCCACGACCAGCCCCGCGGCGGTCGCCATCATCATCTCGATCAGCGTGTAACCCCGTTCGTCTGCGAGGGACCGCCTCATGTCGGACAGGCTCCCGAGTTGCCGAATATCGCGCTCGTGCCGGTCGCGGTCGTCGTCGTCGGCAGGGCCAGCTGCGTCGTCGTCGAGCCGCTGAAGTCGGTGTTCTGGATCTGCGTGGCGCCGGACGGGAGCGCCCCCGTGTTCGTGTTGGTAGAGCTGTTGGCGACGCAGACCTGGACCGAGGTTCCGTACGGCGCGGCGACCGGGAAGACGGTTGCGCTGCCGACGGTTGTCGCCACGGGCAGCGTCGGCGGGTCGCGCTCGACCGGCGTCGAGCACGAGTCATAGGTCACGATCGTCCAGGTGCTGGGCCAGCTCGAGACGGTGGCACTCGAGTTGGCAGGCGGAGAGGTAACGGTGAACGCGTCGATCGAAACGCTCGAGCCCGAGCCCCAGCCGGAGTTGCCGTTCTGGCCGGTGACCGTGATCGTGAGCGTGTGCTGGCCGTTTGACACGACCGGGCTCGTGTAGAGCGTCTGCTGGCGCAGCGTCGACCCGGTGGATGCGGTGTTGATCGACTGTGGGCTGCCGCCGTCGAGCGAGACGTTCGCGTAGCCCGAGCCATAGCTCTTCGTTCCGATCCAGCTCACCTGCGTGCCGGTGAACGTCAGCTTCACGCTGTTGCCGGCGTTGCTGCCGTCAGTCTCGTCGCTGTTGTAGTCGCCCGACTGGTTTGTCTGGTGCGACCAGCCGGAGCCCGAGTAGACGAGGGTGGACGACGGGGGATAGTCGTTGATCCACGCCGTGCCGCCGCTGTTCGAGTAATTGGTCGTGAGCCCGAGGAGCATCGACGGGACGTTGATCGTGATCGCTGTCGTTGCCCCGTCGCCCAGCGCGGGCACGCTCGTGTCTTTCGCGGCACCCGGGTCATCGGCGGAGCAGGTGCCGGCGTAGGCGTCGTAGCCGGTCGAGCTCGATGGATAGAGCGCTGCGCCTGTGCTGACGGTGGTCGGCGGCGACACATAGCTGCCCTGCGTGCCGTAGGACGTTGGCGGTGACCCTTCGAGCGAGAAGGTGTCGAACGGGATCGCGACCGGCGCGCCACCGTTGATCACAGTTTGGAATGTGGCGTTGATCGTTGCCAGCTGCGCGACGTGGAACAGGGTGGTCTCGCTGCCGTCGTTGGTGAGGGTGACCGCCTGTTGGGTCGCGTTGCTGCCGAACGAGTAGCCGGCCGGAGCATTCGCCGTAACTGTGTACGCGCCGGCCGCGAGCCCGGTGAACACGGCGCAGCCACTCGAGTCGGTCTGAGCTGACTGGGTGGCTACGCTCGGGCTGGGGCCCTCGATCGTGATCGTGCCGCCGGGCACTGCGACCACGTTCAGCGGGTTGTAGTTGTCCTGCACGGCGCCGATGATCGTCCCTCCGGTTACCGGCGCGATCAGGCTGTGATCCTGGACCGGCGCGCGGTTGTCGTTGCTGTTGGCCCACGTGACCTCGGAGTCGGTGGCGATGTAGTCGGCGCTGCCGGTGCCCCCCGTGGAGCACGAGAAGGACCCGGACGATGCCGACACGAAACGGGCCGAGGAGGTGACCGTGTAGGTCTCGCCGTCGATCGTCTGCTGATAGCTCGCGTTGCCGTAGCTCGCTGCGGCCGCCGGCGTGTTGGATCCGCTCGGCTCGCTCGAGACGAGCTGTGCAACGCTCAGGCCCCGCAGGCGCTGCTCGTCCTGCTGCGCCAGCTGCCCCGCCTCACCCTGATGGCGCGAGGCTCCCGCGAGGTCCGAGACCGTGCTGAAGCCGGTGAATATCGCGGCGGCGATCAGCGCGACGACGAGCGCCGCCATCACGACCTCGATCATCGTGTCGCCGGTCTCGGCCGCAGCCGTGGCACGCCAGCGACCCCGGCGCTGACCGCCCAGGGGCGGAGGGTGATGGCTGTTACACATCCCTGCTTCTTTCGGCGAGACGCGTCGACTCGTCCACCTTTTCGGGAATCTCTCGACAGCCTGTCGGTGCTCCCCAAACGGCGGGCCGGCCGTCGCTCCAGGTTCAGGATCGCCGAGTGGCGCAGTCCTCGGTGGGGCTGCTGGACCGATATTCGACCGCCGCGCCAGAATGGCTTCGTGCTACTGCTGTTCGACATCGACGGCACGCTGCTGCTGCGCGCGAGCGAGCCCCATCGCCGGGCGCTGCTCGAGGCGCTCACGAGGGTCTATGGTCTGGTCGAGCCGGGCGATCAGGACGTTGCTGCGGCGGGCCGCACGGACACGCAGATCGCGCGCGAGATCGCGCTCAAGTGTGGCCTTCCCGTAGGGCGCTTCGACGCGTCGCTGCCCGACTTCCAGTCAGCCTGCAGCGAAGCGTTCGAGCGCCACTGTCCCGATGACCTTCGCTCGCGCCTCGCGCCGGGGATCGAGCGGGCGCTCGGCGTCCTCGCGGGCCGATCCGCTTTCAAGCTCGCGTTGCTGACCGGAAACTATGAGCCGATTGCGCGCCTGAAGCTCGAGCGTGCCGGCATCGGCCGTCACTTCCAAGCCGGCCAGGGGGCCTTCGGCTCAGATGCCGAGCAGCGCGAGCTGCTCGGCCCGATCGCCCGCGCCCGCGCCGGCGGCCTCGCCTCGCCCTACCCGCGCGAGCTGACCGTGATCATTGGCGACACGCCGCTCGACATCGCCTGCGCGCGAGCTGACGGCCTGCGCATCATCGCGGTCGCGACCGGCCCATACCCGCCGCAGGCCCTCTCGCAGGCCGACGCCGTGGCGGCGAACGGATATGAGCTCGCGCCACTGGTGGACCGCCTCGCGGCCGCCGCGCGGGTCGGCTAGGCTCCGCTCGAGGGAAACGTGGCGCTACGGTCCGCTCCTGACTCGGCCGGCGAGCTCCAGATCCGCTCGCTCGGCGAAGCCGACGTCGATGCGGCCGACCGCGTGATGCGCCTCGCTTTTGGCACGTTCCTCGGCATGCCCGAACCGGAGTCCGCGTTCG
>Ga0187771_10000651_pt1 | contig 21682 bp, 31 predicted proteins | sample 0116_SJ02_MP15_1_FD_133139 | JGI IMG/M metagenome (GOLD analysis project Ga0187771, IMG submission 133139) | Tropical peat soil microbial communities from peatlands in Department of Meta, Colombia - 0116_SJ02_MP15_10_MG | ecosystem: Environmental > Terrestrial > Soil > Wetlands > Peat | place... | reverse complement strand
TTCGCGATCGTCAGGCCTCTGGATGAGCTCGCCGCCGTCGTTATCGCACTTGCCCGCGGTTTTCGGGGGCCGGTCGAAAACATTGTAAATCTCACCGCCCACTTTGCAGGTGCGGCGGCCGGTGAGGCGCTTGAGGAGCAGGGCCGGGTCCACGGCGACATGCAGCACGATGGGCTGGCCCAGGCCGGACTCCTCGATGAGTTCCTCCAACTGTTCGGCCTGCTGGCGCGTGCGCGGGAAGCCGTCGAGGACGAAACCATGCTCGCAATCGGTGCGCCGGATGCGGTCTTCGACCATGCCAAAAACAATGGAGTCCGGGACCAATTCGCCGCGGGCCATGATGGGCTTGGCCTTGCGGCCAAGAGGCGTGCCGCGATGGACGTGCTCACGGAACATATCGCCGGTAGACAGATGGGGCACGGCGTACAACTCGGCAACGCGCCTGGCTTGCGTGCCCTTGCCGGCGCCGGGCGGGCCGATGAAAATGATGGCACGATCGAGGTCCTGGGCGATCGAGGCACGCAGCATCCGCGGTTACCTCCTGCCCCGCAGGCGGCCCTTGCGCGTGAAGCCTTCGTAATTGCGCATAACGAGCTGGGCCTCGAGCTGCTGCACAGTATCCATGGCCACGCCGACGACAATGAGCAGCGACGTGCCGCCGAAATAGAAATTCACCTTCAGGCCCTCGAGGATGAACCGGGGGAAGTGCGTGTCAAACCAACCACCCACCCAGGGCAAGTGCTGGAGGCGAATGCCAGCGATCATCCATTCCGGCAGGACGCACACCAGGGCCAGGTACAGGCCGCCGGCAAAGGTCAACCTCTTAAGGATGCGGCTGATGTGCTCGGAGGTATTTCTGCCGGGGCGAATTCCGGGAATGAAGCCACCGTTCTTGCGCATGTTGTCGGCGAGCTCAATGGGATTGAAGACAATGCCCACGTAGAAGAAGGCAAAGAGGATGATGAGGAGGACGTAGGAGAAAGTGTACCAGACCTCGCCGTAGGTGAAGACGTTCTGGAAGTGTTTGATAAAGGCGTACTTAGCGGCGAATACCAGCGCCAGAGTGGCGGGGAAAGAGAGCAAGGAACTGGCGAAGATGGGAGGAATCACGCCACCGGAATTGACCCGCAGAGGCAGATAAGCCATCTGGCCGCCGAAGACGCGTCGGCCGATGACGCGCTTGGCGTACTGCACGGGGATGCGCCTCTGGCCGCCCTCGACCAGGACGATGAAGGCCACGACGACAAGCATCAGTCCAAAGAGAACGATCAGACCGAGGCCGGTGAGGTTGCCCCAGGCGGAGGTTCTGGCCACGTCGTAAAGCTCGCCGACGGCGCGGGGCAGGCCGACGACGATGCCCACGAAGATGATCAGGGACATGCCGTTGCCCACGCCGCGGTCGCTGATCTGTTCGCCGAGCCACATGATGAAGGCAGTGCCGGTGGTAAGGGTCAGGACGGTCATCAAGGTGAAGGCCAGGCCAGGACGATAGACGAGAGGGCTGCCGCCGAGCGTCTGGCGCTGGAGCGTGGCGGCGATGGAGAGAGATTGGATGACGCTGAGCAGTACCGTGAGGTAGCGGGTGTACTGGGTGATCTTCCTGCGGCCGAGTTCGCCCTCTTTCTGGAGGCGCTCGAGATAGGGAAAGACCACGGTCATCAATTGCAGGATGATGGAGGCGGTGATGTAGGGCATGATGCCCAGGGCGAAGATGGTCAGGCGGCGGAAGTTGCCGCCGCTGAAGAGATCGATGAGGCCGAGGACGGAGCCGCGGTTCTGCTCGAACAACTGCTGGAGGAGTTGGGTATTGATGCCCGGTGTGGGGATGTGCGCGCCGATGCGGTAGACGGCGAGGAGGGCCAGGGTAAAGAAGAGACGATTGCGCAAATCCTCGACGCGGAAGAGATTGGCGAAGGCTTGGAAGAAGCGGTTCATGCCTTTTCCTGAGAAATGACCTCGGCGCCGCCTCCGGCCGCGGCGATTTTCTGTCTGGCCGATTCGCTGAAGGCGTGGGCGCGGACGGTGAGTTTGATCTTCAGCTCGCCGTCACCCAGGATCTTCACCAAATCGCCCTGGCGGCGGACTAGGCCGCGCTGGGCCAGGAGTTCGGGGGTCACGGCGTCGCCGGCAGAAAAGACGCTGAGCTGGCCGACGTTGACCACGGAAACGGACCTGGCGAAGGGGTTGTGGAAGCCGCGCTTGGGGATGCGGCGGTGCAGGGGCATTTGTCCGCCTTCGAAACCGGGACGGCGGGAATAGCCGGTGCGGGACTGCTGGCCCTTGTTGCCTGCGCCCGCGGTTTTCCCGAGTTTCGAGCCGATGCCCCGGCCCACACGGACTTTGCGGTGGCGCGAACCTTTGGGCGGCTTCAAGTTCGACAAGTCGACAGGCATAGATCTCGGTCTCCTACTCGACCACTTCAACCAGGTGGCGCACTTTGTGAATCATCCCGCGCACAGCGGGGGTATCCTGGCGCTCGACGATGTGGTGCAGGCGGCGCAAGCCCAAGCCGCGGACCGTCGCGCGCACATCGTCAGTACAGCCGATGGCGCTGCGCACCCACTTGATTCTCACGGAGCCTTTGGGATGTTTCGGGCTCCCGGCAGACTTCTTAGTCGTTGCCATTGCGAACTCCCGCGGCTCCGCGCTTGCCGCCAGCCCCAGCCAAGTCCTCCACCTGCTTTGAGCGACTTTCGGCGACCTGGCTGGCATCCTTCAGGCTGAGCAGGGCGGCGAACGTGGCTTTCACCACATTGTGCGGATTGGAAGTGCCGATGGACTTGGTCAGCACGTTGCGAATCCCGGCCACGCCCATGACCTTGCGCACCGGCCCGCCGGCAATGACTCCGGTTCCTTCGGGTGCGGGCTTAAGCAGCACCTGAGCCGAGCCGTAGCGCCCGACTACCTGGTGCGGGATGGTGGCTCCCTTGAGGTTGAGCTTCACCAAGCTTTTCTTGGCTTGCTCAATGCCTTTCTTGATGGCCATGGGCACTTCCCGGGCTTTGCCCATGCCAAAACCGGCGTGACTGGCCTGGTCTCCGACGACGACCAGCGCGGAGAAACTGAGATTCTTGCCGCCCTTGACGACTTTTGTGACGCGGTTGATGGCGACGACGTCGTCCTTCAAGTCCGTCGCGTTAACCTCCACGGGGCGGCGCACGGCAAGGTTTTCTCTAAGCAGTTGTTTGGACATAGGTTAAAACTTTAACCCCGCTTCCCGGGCCGCGTCGGCCAGCGCCTTGACCCGCCCGTGGTACTTGTATCCTCCGCGGTCGAAGACGACCTGCTGGATTTTGGCCGCGAGGGCGCGTTGTGCGACGGCCTGGCCCACGATTTTCGCGGCGGCCACGTTCCCGCCGCCCTGCAATTGCTTTCTCACGTCCTTGTCCAGGGAACTGGCGGAAACGAGGGTTTGGCGGGTGCGGTCGTCCACGACCTGGGCGTAGATATGCGCGAGGGAGCGGAAAACGCAGAGGCGGGGGCGTTCCGGCGTACCTTGCACCCTGGTGCGCACGCGGGCGTGAATTCTCCGGCGATGCTCGCCGCGCGAAAGTTTTTGGACCCGAACCGTAGCCATCGTTTCTCCTTACGCTCCTTACGCCGCCGCTCCGGCCTTCACGCCAGCCTTGCCGGCCTTCTTCTTCAGCCGCTCGCCAGTGAGGCGCACGCCCTTTTGCTTGTAGGGGTCCGGGGGGCGCAGGGCGCGCATATCGGCGGCCACCTGGCCAACGAGCTGCTTGTCCGCGCCGGAAACGGTCAGATGGGTTTGCTTCTCCATGGCCACCTGAATGCCTTCCGGGATGGGAAACTCGATGGGGTGGGAATAGCCCAGGCTGAACAGCACGGTTTTGCCCTTGACTTCGGCGCGGTAACCGACGCCAACAACGTCCAGCTCTCTCTTGAAACCCTCGGTGACGCCGCGGACGGCATTGGCCAGGAGAGCGCGAGCCAAGCCGTGGAGCGCACGGCGTTCGTCGTTATCGCGCGAAGCCACGAGCGCGCCGTCCTTCTCCTGCACGGTGATTCCCGCGGGCAGCGGGAGAGCCAGCTTACCTTTGGGCCCCTGCACATCCACTCGGCCGGGCGCCAAGGCGATTTTCACGCCAGCGGGGATGGCAATGGGTTTGCGTCCAATGCGTGACATAGCTTCGTCCTCGGTCTCCTTTACCAGACCTCGCAGAGCAATTCGCCCCCGAGGCGCGCCTTGCGAGCGGCGCGGCCGCTCATGACTCCCCGGGGCGTGGTCAGAATGCTGATGCCCAGGCCGCCGACGACGGGCCGGATTTGCGTCGCCCCGACGTAGGCGCGGCTGCCCGGCCGCGAGATACGGCGCAGTCCGCTGATGACGCTGCGACGGTCGGAGGTGTATTTCAAGAAGACGCGCAGAGTCTTGCGAGTCTTGTTCTCATCCACGAGCTTGTAGGTGGTGATGTAGCCCTCTTCCTTCAAAATGCGCGCGATCTCCGTCTTCAGCTTGGATGCGGGCACGTCCAGGCGCTGGTGCCTGGCCTGCGTGGCGTTGCGGATGCGCGTGAGGAAATCAGCAATGGGGTCGGTCTGCATCGTCGCTCCTACCAACTGGACTTCACCACGCCGGGAATCTCTCCGCGCAAGGCCAAGCCGCGAAAACAAATGCGGCACATCTGGAACTTGCGCAGGTAGCCGCGAGCGCGACCGCAGGTGCGGCAGCGGTTGCGAGCCCGGCACTTAAACTTGGGCTTCTTCAGGGTCTTGGCGATTTTGCAAGTGCGCGCCATAGTTGCGCCGTCCTCCGTGTTTCTAAGCCCGCAAGGGGACGCCGAGAAGTTTGAGCAGCTCCCGGCCCTCCTCGTCGTTTTTCGCCGTGGTGGTCAGGGTAATGTTCATGCCCTTGATCTTGTCCACGCGGGTGTAGTCAATCTCGGGAAAAACCAATTGGTCCTTGAGGCCCAGGGTGTAATTTCCGCGGCCGTCGAAGGAGCTGGCCGGGAGACCTTTGAAGTCGCGCACGCGGGGCAGGACCACGTTGCACAAGCGGTCGAGAAACTCGAACATGCGCTCGCCGCGAAGAGTAACGCAGCAGCCAATGGGCATGCGCCGGCGAATCTTGAAATTGGCGATGGACTTTTTGGCCCGGGTGATGACGGCCTTCTGCCCGGTAATTTGGGCCAGTTCGGCGGCGGCCACATCGAGCAACTTGACGTTCTGGCTGGCCTCGCCGAGGCCGATGTTCACGGTGATTTTGCCCAGCTTGGGCACGGCCATAGGATTCTTCCAGCCAAAGCGCTTCATCAGCGCGGGCACGCCTTCCTTGCGGTAACGTTCATGCAATCGGCTCATCATGTCGTTTCCGTCGGCAATCTCCTTACGTATCCAGCGCGGAGCCGCAGCGGCGGCAGGCGCGGGCCTTGGTTCCGTCCGGGAGTGCGACGTGGGCCACGCGGGCATGCTTGTGGCACGACGGGCACAGCAGCATGACATTGGAAATGGACATGGGCCCTTCACGCTCCACGATTCCACCCTGGATGTTCTTGCCCGGATTCGGCCGGGTGTGCCGCTTGACGATGTTGGCATGCTCGACGATGACCGTGTTCTTCCAAGGGTCCACAGAAAGCACGCGGCCGGTCTTGCCGCGGTCGCGCCCGGAGATGACCTTGACCTGGTCGCCCCGGCGGATGCTGCGGGGGTGGAGACTGAGATGTCGCGTTCTCATGGCCTACCACACCTCCGGGGCCAGGGAGATGATCTTGGTGAACTTTTTCTCGCGCAGCTCGCGGGCCACGGGGCCGAAGACGCGCGTGCCCACAGGTTCGCCGGCCTCGTTGATGAGCACGGCGGCGTTGTCGTCGAAGCGGATGTAGGTGCCGTCCTTGCGGCGCTGCTCCTTGCGCATGCGCACAATCACGGCGCGAACCACTTTGCCCTCCTTGATGGGGCTTTCGGGGGTGGCTTCCTTGACCGAAGCGGTCACGATGTCGCCGAGGCCGGCTTTCAAGCCGACGTCTCCGCCCACAGGCAAAATGCACATCAGGCGGCGCGCGCCGGAGTTATCGGCCACCGTCAGCCAGGTTCGCATTTGAATCATGGCGTGCTCTCCTGATCTCCGCGGGCGCCGCTATTCGGCGGCGCTCGTGTGTCCCAGCACTTCCTTGAGGCGCCAGCGCTTGAGCTTGGAGAGCGGGCGCGTTTCCACGATGCGCACGGTGTCGCCTGGGCGCGCCTCGCGGTTCTCATCGTGAGCGTAAAACTTCTTGGAGATGCGCACGACGCGGCGATACTCGGAGTGCTGCACCAAGCGCGTCACCTTGACCACGATGGTCTTTTCCATACGCGCGCTGGTCACTCTGCCGATCAGTTCGTGCCGGGCGCGGCGCGCCGGCGCGGGCGGTTGCATTTCCATGGTCATGGCGATTTTCTAAGCTCCCGTTCTCGAAGCAAAGTTTTGATTCGCGCCAGAGTCTTCCTCGCTTCGCGCAGGCGTTTCACGGCCTCGGCTTGCCCGGTGGAAAGCTGGAAGCGCAAGCGGAAAATCTGCTCGGCCAGCTCCTTTTCGCGGATGTCCAGCTCCTTCGGGTCCGCCTCGCGGAGTTTTTCGATGCGCCGGGGCATGGTCAGAGGCCTCCCGCACGGGCGACGAATTTCGAGCGGATGGGCAGCTTGTGCGCGGCGAGGCTCAAGGCTTCAAGAGCCGCGGTCTGGTCCACGCCGGCCATTTCGAACATGATTCGCCCGGGTTTCACCACGGCCACCCAGCGTTCCGGCGGCCCTTTGCCCTTGCCCATGCGCGTTTCCGCGGGCTTCTTGGTGAAGGGCTTGTCGGGAAAGATGCGTATCCAGAGTTTTCCGCCGCGCTTGATGAAGCGGGTAATGGCCACGCGGGCGGCTTCGATCTGCCGGTCGGTGATCCAAGCGGTCTCCAGGGCGCGGAGGCCGAATTCGCCGAAAGACAATTGGCCGCCGCGCCAGGCCTTGCCGCGCCGGCGGCCGCGCTGCTGCTTGCGGTACTTCACTTTCTTGGGCATCAACATGACTGGTTACTCGTCCCTCCGTGGGCAGCTCAAGCCGTGGCCTCGCGCTCCTGCCCGGCGCGCCGGGGGATGTTCTCGCCCTGATAAATCCAGCACTTCACGCCGATGACTCCGTAGGTGGTGTAGGCCTGGGCGAAACCGAAATCAATGTCCGCGCGGAGGGTTTGCAGGGGCAGGCGGCCTTGCAAATACCACTCCTTGCGGGCGATTTCGGCGCCGTTCAGGCGGCCGGCGACGCGCACCTTGATTCCCTTGCAGCCGAAGCGCAGGGCGGAATCCACGGCTTTGCGCATGGCCCGGCGGAAGGCCACGCGTTTTTCGAGCTGCAGAGCGATGGACTCGGCCACGAGCTGGGCCTCGAGTTCCGGGCGGTGCACTTCCTGGATGTCAATGTGCACTTCGCGCCGGGTGCGCTTCTGCACGTCGTTCTTGAGCCGGTCAATTTCGGCGCCCTTGCGTCCAATGATGATGCCCGGGCGTGCAGTGTAGATGCGCACCAGGAGCTTGTTGGCGGCGCGCTCGATGTCAATGGAGCTGACCCCGGCGGACTTGAGCTTGTCCTTCAGTTCGCGGCGCAGCTTGACGTCCTCGTGGAGCAAGCTGGCGTAATCGCGGTCGGCATACCAGCGCGATCTCCAGGCCTTGTTGTAGCCCAGGCGGAACCCGTAGGGGTGCGTCTTTTGACCCAAAGTTTCCTCCTACCTCTTCTTCTTGCCTTTTCCTCGCGCCGGTTTGCCGACCAGGGCCTTGCGAGCCTGGCGCAGCTTGCCACGGACGCCCTTTTGCGCTTCCGCTTCGGCGGCGGCGGCGGCCACGCGCTCGCGGGCAGCCACATGGTGCTCGGCCACCTCGACCTGGATGTGGCTGGTGCGCCGCACGTAGCGGAAGGCCCGGCCCATCGGTGCGGGGCGCAGGCGTTTCCAGCGTGGCCCTTCGTTCACAAAGCACCCGGAAACGTAGAGGGAATCCACGTCCAGAGGGGCGCTGGAATCCTCGGCCTTGCGCTCGGCATTGGCGATGGCGCTGCGCAGAAGCTTCTCCACGTGGCGCGCGGCGCGTTTGGGCGTGTAGCGCAAAATCAGCAAAGCATCCTCGGCGCGCCGGCCGCGGATGAGGTCCACCACCAGGCGAACCTTTTGCGGGGACAGCCTGACGTGGCGGGCCACGGCCCGCGCCGCAATCGCCGATGTCGTTGGCAAAGTCTCAGGCATCGCTTTTACGCCTTGGGCGCCGGCGGCGCTGGCGCTCCTCCTGTTGGAGCCGGGGCCGCACCAGGAACCGCGGCCACGCCGGCGGCCTTTTCCAGGGCGGCCTTTACGGCGTGCCCCTTGAAAATGCGCGTGGGGGAGAACTCGCCCAGCCTGTGGCCAACCATCTGCTCGGTGACATACACGGGGATGAACTTCTTGCCGTTGTGCACGGCAATGGTGTGGCCCACCATCTCGGGCACGATGGTGGATCGCCGGGACCAGGTCTTCACCACTTTCTTTTCGTTGCGGGCGTTGAGCGCCTCGATCTTTTCCCGTAGATGGCCGTCCACGAAGGGTCCTTTTTTCAGCGAGCGTGCCATATTTGACCTAATCCTCCACCCGGCGCAGTCTGCTCCACGGTGCGCGCCGCACCTTTTTGAAGCCTCGAACCGGTCCGGGAACGCGATGGGAAAGCGGGCAGAAGGGGCAGACGAACCTCGTTCCCTGGGCATTCGGCGACCGTTCCACGAGCACTGCCCAGCCCGGCTTGCACAGGCGGTACAGCACCATTTGAGGAGGCGCGAGAAGCGTTTTGGCCGCGGGGCGCGGGGCAAGGTGCTTCGGTGCGATGCTCTTGCTCGGGCGCCGCGGAGCCGCTCGATTTGGCCGTGTAGCTGTCATGTCCCTACTCTCGCCCCGAACCTTTCTGCCGCTAGGCCTTCCGCCGCTCGACAATCAAGCGGTCGCTTTGGCGCCGGCGCCGAGTCTTCTTCCCCAGCGTGGAGACGCCCCAAGGGGTCTGGGGATGGTTTCCCTTCACGCGGCCTTCGCCGCCGCCGTGGGGATGGTCCACCGGATTCATAGCCACGCCGCGCACAGTGGGCCGGATGCCCCGCCAGCGCGTTCTCCCCGCCTTGCCGTAAGTCACATTTTCATGGTCCAGGTTACCCACTTGGCCGATGGTGGCCATGCAATCCAAAGAAAACTGGCGCACCTCGCCGGAGGGCAGTTTGACCAACGCGGCCTCGCCTTCCTTGCTCAACAATTGGGCGGCGCCGCCCGCGGAACGCACCATCTGCCCGCCGCGCCCGGGATACAGCTCGAGGTTGTGGAGCATGGTTCCCGGGGGAATGAACCTCATGGGCAAGGCGTTTCCCGGAAGGATGTCGGCGCCCTGGCCGGTTTGCACGGTCATGCCCACCTCCAGGCCGGCGGGGTGCAGGATGTAGCGTTTTTCGCCGTCGGCATAGCACAGAAGAGCCAGGCGCGCGGAGCGGTTGGGGTCGTATTCAATGGCGGCCACTTTGGCCGGGATGCCGTTTTTTTCGCGGCGGAAATCCACGACGCGGTATTGCTTTTTGTGGCCGCCGCCGCGGTGCCACACACTGACCTCCCCGCGGTTGTTTCGGCCGCCGGAGCGTTTTTTCGGCTCGAGGAGCGACTTTTCCGGGCGCTGCTTGGTGACCTCGCTCTTATCGAGCATGGTGATAAAGCGTCTCGAGGCCGTGTACGGATTGAAGCTTTTCAGTCCCATGGTCGCCTCTCGCTCCACAACAGCCGGCGCTGCGCGCGCGGCAAACTCCCTACAGGTTCTCGGCAAACTCGATCATCTTTTCGCCGGCCATAAGCTTCACGTAAGCCTTCTTCCAGTCCCGGCGATGGCCTTCCGCGCGACCGCGGCGGCGCAGTTTGCCGTGAAACATGGCCGTGTGCACCGATTCCACCTTCACCTTAAAAATGCGCTGTACGGCCTCTTTGACGTCGGTCTTCGTGGCCCGCGCGGCCACTTCAAAAACCACCGTGCGCCGGGTCTCCTTTACCCCGAGTCCTTTCTCGGTGATAACGGGTCGCCGGATAATGTGAAAAGGGTCGGCGGGCATACTCACTCCTGGGCCTTCGGCTTGGAACGCCTCGCCGGCTTCTTCGCTCCTGCCTTAGGGCCAGCGGGCTTGGCGGCCTTCTTCGCCGCGGGCTTGCCCGTCTTGGCCGGCGCAGGGGCCGGAGCAATGCTTTCCACGAGAGGGGCGGGCGCGGCTTCTCCCGGACTGAGCGAACTGCCCAGCCGGACGGCAGCCTCCTTGGAAACAATCAAGCGGTCATGCCGTAACAGGTCGTAGGGGCCAAGGGCCTTGGGTTGGACCAGCTTCACACCCTGGAGATTGCGGCTGGCCAGTTCGAGATTGCGGTTCGCCGCAGCCTCGACGAGCAGCAGGGTGCGCGCGTCGCCATTGAGCTTATCGAGGGCCAGGCGCAACGCCTTGGTCTTGTGAGATTCCAGGGACCAAGCATCCACGACGGTGAGCTTCTCCTCTGCGAGCTTCGCAGAAAGGGCGGAGCGCAAGGCACCCAGGAGGATTTTTCGCGGGAGGCGATAAGCGTAGTCGCGGGGCTGGGGGCCGTGGACCGTTCCGCCCTTGCGCCAAAGAGGGGAGCGCACCGAGCCTACACGCGCGCGCCCGGTGCCCTTCTGTCGCCAAAGCTTGCGTCCCGAACCAGCCACTTCGCTGCGGCCCTTGGTCTTGTGAGTCCCCGCGCGGGCCGACGCCAGGTGCCAGCGCACCGCTTCATGGAGCAGGTGCGGATTCACACGGATGGCGAAGACGCTGTCGGCCAGTTCCACTTGGCCCACCTTCTTGCCTTCCAGATTGACCACGTCCACTAGCGCCATCGCTGCATTCCCTCGAACCTCTACTTCGCCTTCTTGGCCTTGTGAATCATCAAGTAGGCCCCGCTGGGCCCCGGCACCGCGCCGCGCACGAGCAGGAGATTCTCGTCAGCGTCCACTTTGACCACCAGCAGGTTCTTCGCGGTCACCCCGACATGCCCGAGGTGGCCGGGGAAATGCTGGTTCTTCCACACGCGGGAAGGAAAGGAGCTTGCGCCGATTCCGCCGGGGGCGCGGTGAAACATGGAGCCGTGGGTGGCGTCGCCGCCGCGGTAGTGCCAGCGCTTGACGCCGCCGGCGAATCCCTTGCCCTTGCTGACGCCGGTCACGTCCACGAATTCTCCGGGGGCAAAGCGGTCCACGAGCACGCGCTCTCCGATCTTGGTTTCGTCCGCGGATGGCTCGAGTCGCACTTCACGCAGCACGCGCATGGGGGCCGCGCCGGCCTTTTTGAAGTGGCCAGTCATGGCTTTGTTGACGCGCTGGGGCTTGACGAATTCCACCAGCCCGAGTTGTACCGAGTCGTAGCCATGCTTGTCCTTAGTGCGGCGATCCACGACCACGCAGGGACCCGCTTGCATCACCGTGCAGGGCACCAGGGTGCCGTCATCAGCAAACACCTGGGTCATGCCCAGCTTGATCCCGATAATTCCGTTGACCGCCATTCAGTCTTTCCTTGCGGCGCTTGCCTACTTGGTCGCGTGCTCGCGCCCGAACGCTTTGATTTCCACGTCCACGCCCGGCGGGAGGTCGAGCTTCATCAGCGCGTCCACCGTGTCCGGCGTGGGTTCCAAAATGTCAATCAACCGCTTGTGCGTGCGCATCTCGAACTGCTCGCGCGATTTCTTGTCCACGTGAGGCGACCGCAGAACCGTCCAGCGGTTCACCGTGGTGGGCAGGGGAATGGGCCCGGCCACTTCCGCCCCGGTGCGTTTGGCCGTCTCCACGATTTCCCGCGTGGACTGGTCGAGAATGCGGTGGTCGTAAGCCTTCAAGCGGATGCGGATTTTCTCTCCGTCGCGCATGGGTTACTCGAGGATTTCGGTGACGGCGCCGGCGCCGACCGTATGTCCTCCTTCGCGGATGGCGAAGCGCAGTCCTTTCTCCAGGGCCACTGGGGTGATTAGGCTCACTTCCATGCTCACGTTGTCTCCGGGCATGACCATTTCCACGCCCGCGGGCAGCTTCACGTCCCCGGTGACGTCCGTGGTGCGAAAGTAGAACTGCGGCCGGTACCCGCTGAAAAACGGGGTGTGCCGCCCGCCCTCCTCCTTGGTCAGCACGTAGGCCTCGGCCTTGAACTTGGTGTGCGGGGTGATGGAGCCCGGCTTGCACACCACCTGCCCGCGCTCCACTTCTTCCTTCTCCGTGCCCCGCAGCAGCAGCCCGATGTTGTCTCCGGCCAGCCCTTCATCCAAAAGCTTGCGGAACATCTCCACGCCGGTGACCACCCGCTTCAGGGTGGGACGAAAACCCACGATTTCCACTTCCTCGCCCACCTTCACCTTGCCCCGCTCCACCCTCCCGGTCACCACCGTGCCTCGCCCGGAAATGGAGAAAATGTCCTCGATGGGCATGGCGAAGGGTTTGTCCACGTCGCGCACCGGCAGGGGCACCTTCTCGTCCACCGCGGCCATCAACTCCACGATGCCCTTCTCCCACGGCGCTTCCCCGTTCAAGGCCCCCAGGGCCGAGCCGCGAATCACCGGCAGAGCGTCCCCCGGAAACTGGTAGCTCTTCAGCAGCTCGCGCACCTCCAACTCCACCAGCTCCAACAGCTCCTTGTCCTCCACCATGTCGCACTTGTTCAAAAACACCACGATGTAGGGCACCCCCACCTGCCGGGCCAGCAAAATGTGCTCCCGGGTCTGGGGCATGGGCCCGTCCGTGGCCGCCACCACCAATATGGCCCCGTCCATCTGCGCCGCCCCGGTAATCATGTTCTTGATGTAGTCCGCGTGCCCCGGACAATCTATGTGCGCGTAGTGCCGGTTGGGCGTCTCGTACTCCACGTGCGCCACGGCGATGGTAATGCCCCGCTCCCGCTCCTCCGGCGCGTTGTCGATGCTGTCGAAGGGCCGGAACTGCACCTTGGGGTTGACCTTGGCCAACACCTTGGTGATCGCCGCCGTCAGTGTGGTCTTGCCGTGATCAATGTGCCCAATGGTCCCAATGTTTACGTGCGGCTTGCTGCGCTCAAATTTCTCCTTGGCCATCGCTGATCTGCTCCTTCAGTAAGCTCTCATAGCCCGCAAACGAACGGCTCTAATCCGCACCACGCCTCGGAACAAACCCTATCCCTCTCCTCGAAGGAACCGGTTCAGGCCTAAACTCAAACACAACCGCAGAAATGTACTCCCATTTCAGCAACATCACGGGAAGAGAATCCCCTGATATGGCTCCCTTAGTTCCCGGGAACAAAACCCAGGCTCCAACCCCGTCAGTTCCCACGACGAAACTCTGAAAAGAGCTCTTCCCAGCCAGCAATCGGCCAATGCTGCGCTGCCCACTCGTCGTCAGGTGAAACAGAACCGGTTTGCCGGCAATATCCATGGGCCTCAACGCCTTCCAATCAACTCACCCCGACCTAAGCCATTAAGCAAGCGATTCTTCAGTCTCTCGATCTCTTCCAGAGCACCGGAGTCGAGCGCATCGTCAGCCAGTTCCCTAGAAATAGCCACGGGGAATACACCATCCGGAGCAACGATCCTCACCAACCATCTGCCGTTCTCGGCTTTGACGGCGTGTACACGATAGTCCGGCCCAAGGCCTTGAAGGATGCTCTCCACCAGCTCGCCCAGTTGTTGTCCCCGTCCCAACATACGGGACTCTCCAAGGCGCCCGGCTAAAACACCTCGCCGATAGTCCTCCTCCGAAATCCCCATTTTCCTGGCCACGGCCCGCTGCTGCTCCGTCAGCTCCGGCAAATCCGAGGAAGGAGCTGCCATGGCACGTCTCCACTCATCGACCGAGCTGCTGTAGTCGGAAACAAAAACGTCGAATTTCCTTTTGCTGGTCATAGATAGCTGACTCTATGTCACCGCCCGGCCCGTAGCCTTGGCCACCACCTCTTCCATGATCTGGGAGGGGGCGCCCGCATAGTGCGAAAAATGCATGGTGAAATTTCCGCGGCCCTGGGTGCGGCTGCGCAGGTCGGTAGCGTAGCCGAACATTTCCGCCAGGGGCACTTCGGCGCGGATGATGTGGCTTCCCGCGCGCGATTCCGTTCCTTGGATTTGGGCCCGGCGGGCATTCAGGTTGCCGAAGACCGCGGCCATATACTCCTCCGGCACGACCACTTCCACGCGCATGATGGGTTCGAGCAGCATGGGCGCGCTTTTGGCGCAGGCTTCCTTAAACGCCAGAGAGCCGGCGATCTTGAAAGCCATTTCGGAGCTGTCCACCTCGTGGTAGCTTCCGTCGGTAAGCACGGCAGCGATGTCCACCATTTCATAGCCCGCCAGCACGCCGTTCTCCATGGCTTCGCGCACCCCGTTTTCGATGGGAGGGACGAACTCCTTGGGAATGGCCCCGCCGTAAATCTTGTCCACAAAGAGCAGGCGGTGCTCTTTATCGAAGCGCCATTTGCCGCCCGCGCCAGCCACCTGCTTGGCCAGGGCGTCCAGTTCGTCGGCGGAGGGTTCGCGCATGTCCTCGTGCCCGGAGCTGGGCAGGGGATGGACTTCCAGCTTGCAGTGGCCGTACTGGCCGCGGCCGCCGGTCTGGCGAATGTATTTTCCTTCCGCTTGGGCGCTCTTGCGAATGGTTTCCCGATAGGCCACCTGCGGGCGGCCGACGCTGGCCTGGACATTGAATTCGCGGAGCATGCGGTCCACGATAATCTCCAGGTGCAGCTCGCCCATGCCGGAGATGAGCGTCTGACCGGTGTCCGGGTCGCTGTGCACGCGGAACGTGGGGTCCTCCTGAGCCAGCTTGCCCAGGGCCAGGCCCAGCTTGTCCTGATCGGCTTTTGTTCTTGGCTCGATAGCTACGGAGATGACCGGGGCGGGGAATTCTATGGCTTCGAGGATGATGGGCTTATCTTCCTGACAAAGGGTATCGCCGGTGGACACGCTCTTCAGGCCCACGCAGGCGGCAATGTCGCCCGCATACACGGCATCAATCTCCTCGCGCTTGTTGGCGTGCATCTGCAGGAGGCGTCCGATACGCTCGCGCGTGCGCTTGGTGGAGTTATAGGTATAGCTGCCGGTCTTGAGCACCCCAGAATACACGCGGATATAGGTGAGGTGCCCGACAAAGGGGTCGGACATAATCTTGAAAGCCAAGGCGGCGAAAGGCTGGTCGTCACTGGCGCGGCGCAGCACGGGTTCGTCCTCGTCAATGCCGTCAACCGGAGGGACGTCTAACGGCGAGGGCAGGTAATCCACCACGGAGTCGAGCAAGGGCTGAATGCCCTTGTTGCGGAAGGCCGAGCCGGCCAGCACGGGAACGAGCTTCAGGGCAATGGTGGAGCGGCGGATGGACTTGCGGAGGACTTCCGGGGTAAGGGTGTGCTCGTTGAGAAACCTCTCCAGCACGGCATCGTCGTGGTCCGCCACATACTCGACCACCTTGTCGCGGTGTTCCTTATAAAAGGCTTGGTCAATGGCCGAGGCCTTGAGGGCTACGGCGATGTCTGGCCGGGAAGCCACGAACGCGGCATCCCACAGTTTTTCCACGTCGAAGACCTCGTACTTCGCGCCCAGCGTCTCCTCCAGCCACACAATCACTTTCTGCTCGATGAAATCAATGCAGCCGATGAAGGTGTCTTCTTTTCCGAGGGGGTATTGCACGGGAACGGGGTGGGCCCCGAGGCGTTTGCGCATGGAGCGGATACAATGGTCGAAATCCGCGCCCACGCGGTCCATCTTGTTCACGAAAGCGATGCGCGGCACGCGGTACTTGTCCGCCTGCCGCCAGACCGTTTCCGACTGGGGCTGCACGCCGGCCACGGCGTCAAACAAGGCCACGGTGCCGTCGAGCACACGCAAAGACCGCTCCACCTCGACGGTGAAATCCACATGGCCGGGGGTGTCAATGATGTTGATGCGGTGCGTTTTTCCGGAACGCGGCCAGGCCGTAGTGGTTGCCGCGGAAGTGATGGTAATTCCGCGCTCGCGCTCCTGCTCCATCCAGTCCATGGTGGCCGTGCCTTCGTCCACTTCGCCAATCTTGTAGGTCACCCCCGTGTAGAACAGGATGCGCTCAGTGGCCGTGGTCTTACCGGCATCAATATGGGCCATGATGCCGATGTTGCGCGTGTCTTCGAGTTTGAACTGGCGGCTCATGGGTTTCCGGCAACTCGGTTCCCGCTCCTGCGCTTCGAGACGGCAGCGCGCTTGCGCTTACCAGCGATAGTGGGCGAAGGCCTTGTTGGCTTCCGCCATGCGGTGAACGTCCTCCTTCTTCTTGATGGCGCCGCCGCGCATGTTGGCGGCGTCGAGCAATTCGTCGGCCAGCTTATCGGTCATGTTCTTGCCCGCGCGCCCGCGGGCGTATTGAATCAGCCAGCGGATGGCCAGCGACTGCCGGCGAAACTGGTTCACTTCCACAGGCACTTGATAGTTGGCTCCGCCCACGCGCCGCGTCTTCACTTCCAGGACGGGTTTCACGTTTTCCACGGCTTTCTTGAAAATCTTCAGAGCCTCGTCATTGGCTTTCTTGGCGACTTGGTCCATTGCGGAGTAAAAGATGCGCTGGGCCGTGGAGCGCTTGCCGTCCCACATCATGGAGCAGATGAATTTCTGCACCAGGTCGCTCGAGTAGACCGGGTCGGTCTCGGCAGCGCGGCGGCTAATTTGTCCTTTGCGAGGCATCGCTTCTCTCTCTTTTCACTGCCTAGGCGGCGGCTTTAGGCCGTTTGGCGCCGTACTTGGAGCGGCCTTGCTTGCGGTTTTCCACGCCGGCAGCGTCCAGGGTGCCTCGAATCACGTGGTATCTCACACCCGGCAGGTCTTTCACGCGGCCTCCGCGCACCAAAACGATGGAATGCTCCTGCAAGTTGTGCCCGATGCCGGGAATGTAGGTGGTCACTTCCATGCCGTTAGTCAACCGCACCCGCGCCACCTTGCGCAAAGCGGAGTTGGGCTTCTTCGGCGTCTGGGTGTAAACGCGGATGCAAACGCCCCGCTTCTCCGGGCAACCCGCCAAGGCAGGCGATTTGGTTTTGGCCCGGATCTGCCGGCGTCCCATGCGCACCAATTGTGAAAATGTCGGCACGATGCTCCCTCATCAAACAGGCACAAGATTCCGCCCGCGCAAGGCGCTTCCGCGCACACCGGGCCGCGGTCACGCGCCCCACTTCGGAAAGGTCTTGCTGCGAATCCGGAGATACCAGCAAGAAACTCCGCGCGCAGACCGAAGGCCGGAACCACGCCCCGGTTTCGATCGGAGAGGCTTACTCGGCTTTGCGGGGCTGGCGCCCCATTCCGGCCGCTCCCCCGCCCCGTTCCATCATTCTCCGTTCCGGGACAGGAGCCCTTCCAAACTGCAGGGTCAAATGCACCCTGGGCAACCGTGTAAGTATAGGGAAGGACTGGCGATCTGTCAAACATGTTTCGGATTTCAGCAACGAAAAAGGCTGTGGAAATCCGCGCACCTGCGGGGAACCGGCTAGAAGGGCTCTAAGACATGGGAGTGACTGCCGCGAATAGTACGTAACTATTTGAGTGCGCACGTGTTAGTGGCTGTCCCGTCTTCTCACCCTCCGCATGCACGATTTCAGCCGCTCGCCACGAGAGGCGCGATTTGCCGGGTCAAAACCCGCAGTCTAAAGACTGCGGCTACGGGAGCGGGGGCCAAAGCCCAGCGGCTTGGGAGGACTTCCACGCGGGCTCGCCGGCCAGGGCGACGGCACTTTACGGTCTGCCCGGCAAACACTACACTCAGGCGAGGCCTGTCGTGCCATTCTCTTCGCGACGGAAAAGAGCTTCACGCCCCATCGGCTGCCTATTGGTATTTCCGCTCGTTCTCGCGCTCGTTGCCGGCAGCGCGCAACAGTGCCCCGCATCACAAACCAAGAAGCCCGAGCTAACAACGAACCCTGCGCCCGCGTACAACATCGAGCTTCTAGAAACCCGGGCTCGGTTTGAATCCGATGGGAGCGGATTGCGGGAGCTCCACGTCGTCGTGCAACTCCGCTCCGAGGCCGGTGCGCGCCAGTTCTCCCAGCTCGCTTTCGAATATAACCGCGCGTTCGAGCAGCTCGAGATTCACGGCTTGCGCGTGCAGCACGCCTCCGGCGGAAGCATGGAAATACTTCCCGGGGCCATCGGCGACCGGACCGTATCGGCGGCGCAGGACGCCCCCGCCTATCAGGACGTGCGCGAGAAATTCGTTCACGCGGCAGGGCTGGAGCCCGGCGACCGGCTGGAATACCGCGTGGTCACAACATGGGTTCATCCTCCATTCGCTCCCGACTTCTTCTTCTCACACTCCTTCGGGGAGGAAAGCAATGTTGCGAAGGAGAACCTGGAGCTGAACCTTCCCGCCGGGCGGCAGGCGGCACTGCGCACTGCGCCCGGTCTTCCCGCGCCGGTGACCGAACGGGGCGGGACTGGCGCCGGAGCGCGCGTTGTATATCGCTGGAGCCTCAGCGAGCCGCAGAAGTTGCACGACAACAAGGAAGCGGGAGACACTGGGCACGCTACTGCGGATGTGACTGTAACCACGTTCGCCTCCTGGGCAGAAGTAGCGCAGCGCGTGGGCCGCTTTTTCGCGGGACAATCCAAGCCAGCGCCGGAAGTTGACGCCAGGGCCAAAGCCCTTGTGGCGGGGGCTTCAGAACCACTAGCCCAGATCGAGGCCATTTACGGTTTTGTGGCCGAGAAGATCCGTACGGTGGACCTCCCGCTTGGCGCCACGGGCTTCCACGCGCGCCAGCCGCAGGAGATTCTTGCTTCCGGCTATGCCACCGCTGAGGACAAGTTTGTTCTGTTGGCGGCCTTCGCCGGGGCGTCCGGCATCGGGGTTCAGGCCGCGCTGTGCAACGATGCGAGGCCAGTAAAAGGAGAGGCTCCTGCACCTTCGGCATTCGACCGGCTGATGATTCACGCCAGGCTCGGCTCGCTTGATGTGTGGCTCGATCCGAGCCTCGAAGTGGCGCCATTTCGCGCCATCTCCTCGGACCTGCGCGGGAAGCCCGCCTTGATCGTACAAGATAATGCCGCGCCGCTGGAGGAGGCCCGTCTTTGGGCCACTATCCCACCCGACTTGCCATTTCCAGCAACACAAGAGGTCACGGTCAGCGGCTCTCTGGACGCCGCGGGAAAGCTGAGGGGCCGGGCACGGTATTCGCTGCGCGGGGACAACGAGCTTCTTCTGCGGCTGGCGTTCCATCATGCTCCGCCGGACCAATGGAAGGGACTCGCTCAGGTCCTGGCTCTTTCCGACGGCCTAAGCGTCCGGGTGGAGGAGAGCAAAATTTCCGATCCCATGGCCACCCAGGGGCCTTTCCGCGTCGAATACACATTCACCGAACCCCGTTTCTCCAATTGGGCGAAGCTCCCGGCGCGCCTGAAGGTTCCGCTGCCGACCCTGGGCCTGCCGGAACTCCCCGCCGCAGCCGACGGGCCCATTGATCTTGGCACGCCGCTAGATGTTCACCTCGTTCTCCGGCTTGAGCTGCCGCCGGGCGAAGCGGTTCGCCCGCCCGTGGGGATCAGCACCCGGCGGGAGTACGCCGAATATCAGTCGTCGTACTCCATTCAAGACAAAGCAGTTGTAGCTTCGCGGCACTTGAAGTTCCGCCAGCGGGAAGTGGCCGCCGGGGACGCTGCCGACTACGCCGCGTTTGTCCGCGCCGTGCAAAACGACGAAGCCCAGGAAATCATCGTCGAGTCTGCCCCTGAGACGCCTTCGCGGGACACCTCGCCGCGCAACCCTTCGCCCTAGCGCCCGCTCCCTGCTCCTTGGCTATGGTACTGGGCCTCCGCACCGGAGGGACGCCCAGCGATACTGCAAGACAGCATCACGGTTCATTCCTTGGGGGCCAAGAAATAGGCATACCCTAGAAGTGCAACGCCGATGAGCAAGGGGAGAACGCCGACGTAGTAGGCGTTCTCTCGGGCTGCGTCCGGAATCATTCGAAGAAAGATGATCATTCCCACGCCAACCGCAAGGGTGATCAAACCACCCAATTTTTGACCTTCGAGCCTCCGCCGCTGTGCGCGTGTTTCCTCCTGGCGCAGGAATTCGATCGCCGAGCCGCCTCCAGCTCCTTGTGTCTCGGCAATTTTCTTCAGCGTCTCGCTTTTGTAGAAGGATTCTCGCTCTTTGAGGCGGATGCCGAGCCACGTGGCCACAGCCACGAAGGAAAAAACGCATACGATCGCTACGATCGGCACAAAGACTCCTGCAGGATCAAGCATTGTCGTCTCCTCTGAGCGGTTTTCCCGCTGCGTCTGGTATGACACCCGCGTTTGCCTAGCGGTTGCACTTTTTCACCGGTTGCCGGAAGCAAAAAATGCAACCGCCAGGGGAATGAGCTAGTCTTACGAACTTGGAGCAAACCTGGGCGTGAGCGCTGGCGCAGATCAGGCCGACGTAGATAGGGTCCTGGGGGGAGACCTCTCCGCGTTCGAGGGGATTGTCCGCCGATGGCAAGGGCCGCTGGTAAACCTGGCCTACCGGTTCGTCCGCGATCGCGGCAGGGCCGAGGAAATGGCACAAGAGGCTTTCCTGCGCGCCTATCGTGGGCTTGCGCAGTGGCGAAAGGAGGCACCCTTTTCCACATGGCTTTTCGCGCTGGCCACGAATCTGTATCGCACGGAATTGCGAAAGATTCCGGCGAGAGTTGTGCCACTGGATGACATCTCGGAGCCGGGAGATTCCCGGCCGCCGGACGGAGGGTTCGAAAGCGTGGACCGCGACCGGGCCGTACGGCGCGCTGTCTTCGCGCTCCCCGCGAGATACCGTGAAGCGCTGCTGCTTTTCTATTTTCACGAGATGAACATCCCTGCGGCGGCGCAGAGTCTCGGCCTGCCGGAGGGAACGGTGAAGGCAAGATTGTCGCGGGGACGCGAGATTCTCCGCAACAAGCTGGCGCACGTGGTTACGGAGCCGCGGCTGAAGGAGGCCTGAACATGGGCGACGAGATTGACCGCATTTTGGCCGGTGAGGAGGAGATCCTCCCGTCGTCCGGTTTTTCGGCTGCGGTCATGGAGACTGTCCGCCGCGAAGCCTTGACTCCTCCACCGATTCCTTTCCCTTGGCTGCGCGCGCTTCCGGGAATCGTGGTGACTGCTGTTGCGCTGGCGGTGGTCATTGCGAAACTGGCTGTGCAGACGGTGAAAGCATTCTCCGCTCACCAAGTTCCGGCGGCGTGGCCCGCCTGGCTTGCGCCGGTCCTCCAGGCCCCAATCCTGAATCCACAGATTGTTGCGGCAGGAGCCTGGGCGGCGCTGGCGCTCCTCTTGAGCCTCGGCGCGGTGGTTCTCTCGACGCACCTAGTCTCCCATCGCGCATGAAACAACGAGGGTGGCGCTGGAATCTTGAGCCTCGGCACAGCCAGGGATGGCGCGGCGGCACTGGTCGCGGCGCTACTTGACTTCTAGGATTTCCTTCTCTTTGGCGGCGGACAGGTCTTCGATCTTCTTGGTTTCCGAGTGGGTCACTTTTTCGAGTTCTTCCAGCGTGCGTTTCTTTTCGTCTTCGCTGATTTTCTTTTCTTTTTCCAGGTTTTCGACGGCTTCTTTGATGTCTCGGCGGACGTTGCGCACGGCGGTGCGGTGATTCTCCAGCACCTTATGGAGATGCTTGGCCAGCTCCTTCCGGCGCTCTTCGGTGAGAGTGGGGATAGGCACGCGCAAGACCTTGCCGTC
>Ga0187771_10000650_pt1 | contig 21698 bp, 21 predicted proteins | sample 0116_SJ02_MP15_1_FD_133139 | JGI IMG/M metagenome (GOLD analysis project Ga0187771, IMG submission 133139) | Tropical peat soil microbial communities from peatlands in Department of Meta, Colombia - 0116_SJ02_MP15_10_MG | ecosystem: Environmental > Terrestrial > Soil > Wetlands > Peat | place... | reverse complement strand
GCGGGGCTGAAAGGTCGACAAGGGCAAACGGGAGTCCAATGGGATCGGTGCTGCCCAAGACAGATCATAGGACATCGCCTGCGCGGAAGACCCCCAGCGCAAACCATTTAAGAGATTCCCTTTGCTGTTCTCATGTTTCGGTTGGCATTCCCTCCCGATAGACTGGGACAAAGATGAGAAAACCGAACTGTTCTCCCGTTTCCTGCACCAGCGTGATACGCTCCGTGACCGCCGGCTCTCCCGTATCCCTGGCTTGTTCGAGCGCAGTCCTGCGGGTTAGGTTAGACCCAAGGTCGAAGCCAACCGCTTTTTCGTTTCCCTTCAGCGGTTCCACATAGAACACCGGGTAATAAGTTTCCCTGTCCCCGGCTGGAACGATATTTCCGTCGGGACCGCGTTCTGTAATCTCAAACTCCAGCATCTCCTGCCCTCGGCGCATCTGTTCATAGCCCGCGCGTTCGGCATACCTCACCCGTGGAATCCATTCAAGCGCCTGCAACTCTTTGCGCTCTTCCAAAAATGGGACAGCGAAAGCGGCAAATTTCTTATCATCGACATTCTGGGATGCAACAAAAAACCGTTGCAGGACCTTAATGACTGCAAGACACTCCTCCATTTTCCCGACAATGAGGTTACAGCGCATTGCCGCATCTCTTTCAAACTGCAATCGAAAGTTGTTCAATTCCGACTGCTGCGCCTCCCAGAAAAGGGCGGTGGTTAGGAGTGCGCCCGCCGCCACAATCAGGGAAAGGGCCAAAAAGGTCCGTGCGGAAAACCCACACTGGGAAGGTCGTTGTTCAGCCATGACCGGAATTCTCCTGCCATTCATCCTAAATTATTTTCCAAAATGAAATCGAACAGTACTGAACAAGACATTAGAAGATTCGAATGAAAGGAGGGTTTGGTGTCAAACTTGCTGGGATCAAAAAAGTAGATTTTGTAGTAAGCAAAAGATGTGGGGGGCCGAACCTGACCCATGAGCGGCAGGATTAATTCACTCTATCCCCCAAAGTCCAGACCGATAACCTCGATATTATCCCCGTCATTGATGGTGGTGATGCTGTATTCCTTGAAGTGGATGAACCTACGGTTGATTTCGACGATCATGTCGGGTCTAACAGGCTCCTTCATGATGTCTAGAAACTTGACCACGGTTGTTCCATAAGGGATCCTGGTCTCGAGGCCGTTTGCAACGATCTTTATTTCCGGCACTTTTGGTCCTCTGTACGTTGGAGAGTTTTGCCCTGGCCGGCTGGCCGCCCATGAAGCATAGAGCTCGCCTGGGCTCCAGCCCTCCCCTCCGGGGCAACTGCCTGTTAACATGCACGATTCAGGGATTGAGGAACTGAGGAATAAAGAACAAAGTCCCTCAATTCCTAATTCCTCAATTTCCCTTATTCTTTTCCTTCTTTTCCCTGATAGCCTTATAGACCCTCTCAGGCGTCATAGGAAGCTCGAAAATTCTTACCCCAACGGCATCGTAGACGGCATTCAAAATGGCCGGGATGGTGGGCATAATGGCGCCCTCACCGACTTCTTTTGCCCCGAAAGGCCCTGCGGGCTCATTGCTTTCTACAATGATCGCCTTTACCGGCGGCATATCCAGCGCTGACGGGATTTTGTACTCGCCAAGGTCGGCGTTTATGAGCCTGCCCTGTTTGTCGAACTTTACCTCTTCAAACAATGCCTCGCCGAGCCCCATGGAAAGAGAACCCTGCATCTGGGCCTCAACCGAAGTGCGGTTAATCGCCAGACCGCAGTCATGAGCGTCTGTCATCTTTTCAACGGTAATCTTACCGGTATCTTCATCGACACTGAGTTCCACAACCTGTGCCGAACACCCGTAAGCGGGAGAGGTGCCGACGGCTGCCCCCTTGAACTTGCCGCCCAACTCCGGAGGCTTGTATTTGCCTGTCCCCACTATAGTCCCCCGGCTCAGAAATGCAATTCGGGACGCTTCCCTGAAGGAAAGTTCATTTTCAGAGCCCGGATTGTCGGTCCAGCCCCGGTGTTCCTTGATATAGGCGGTCCTGAGGTAACTGATATCAGGTTTTCCCCTCTTAAACACTATAGCGCCCTTCTTGATGTCCATATCCTGTACCGGGACGTTCAACTTCTCGGAAAGGACTTCAAGCACCTGGCGCTTGGCATCTTCAGCGGCTTCTTTTACCGCATGGCCGGTCATCAGAGTCTGGCGGCTGGAATAGGCCCCAAGGTCCACACCGAAATCGGTATCGCCCGATTGAATCCTTACCGATTCCAGCGTGATCCCCAACGCTTCTGCGGCAATCATGCAGAACGTGGTGTCCGAACCCTGCCCAATCTCGCAAGATGCCGACATCACCAGGGCCGAACCGCCGTCTTCGGACAGTTTTACCGTTGCCGTACCGTGGAAGGTATCGGAACGGTAAATAGGGTAGCCCGCACCGGATACGAAAAACCCGCAGGCCATACCAATGCCCTTGCCCCTGGGCAGTTTGCCCTTCTTGGTGTTCCAACCAGAACCGTCTCTTACCGCTTCGATGCACTCCTTCATACCGAAGCTGCTGGTGTTGAGATCGTTACAGGTAACGTCGCCGGCGATCAGCATGTTCTTCAGGCGAAGCTCGACGGGGTCAATGCCCAATTCTTCGGCAATCATATCCAACTGCTGTTCCCAGCCTGCACGGGCCGCCACGCCGCCGTGTCCGCGCTGTGCGCCGCAGGCGGGCAGATTGGTGTAAATGCGGTATCCGTCATACTTCATATTGGCCAATTTGTACGGGCCGCCAAGCAGAGAGCCGGCATAGTAGACCGTTGCGATCCCGAAGCTCGAATAGGCGCCGCCGTTAAGATAGCATTCATGATCGAGCGCCAGAATGGTGCCGTCTTTTTTGACGCCGGTGGTGAATTTATGGAAGAACTGGTGTCTCCCCCGGCTGTGCATAAAGACCTGCTCCCGTTCAAAGTTCATCTTGACCGGCTTTGCGGTCCTGATGGAAAGAAGGCATGCCGCCAGCTCCAGGTGATTGGCGGCAGCCTTGGGGCCAAATCCGGCGCCCACATAGGGCTTTACCACCCGCACTCTTCCTATGGGCATGCCCAGAACCATTGCAACAGTGCGCTGGACATAATGTACCGACTGTGTCGAGGAGTACAGGGTGAGATTTCCGAAATGATCGTAGTGAGCCAGACATCCCTGCGGTTCGAGGAATGCCCCATCCTGGCGCTTGTTAACGAAGGAGGTAGTTTTTATGAGGTCGCATTGCTTGAATGCCGCCTGGACATCGCCGAATTCCTGGTGCACTTCGGCGGTAATATTTCGGGGGTATTCTTCGTGGATCAGCGGGGCGCCCTCGGCCATCGCCTCCTCGATGGTGAGCAGCACTGGAAGCTCTTCGTAATCCACCTTGATAAGGGACAGGGCCTGCATGGCGGTCTCAAGATCGACCGCCGCTACAGCCGCCACGTTGTCCCCGATGTGTCTCACCTTATCATGGCAAAAGACGGTCTCATCGTAGCGAGCGGGACTTACGCCCCACTTCGCTGTCCCCGCTTCCTTTGCAGTAACCACGGCTTTTACGCCCGCAAGCCTCGCGGCGGCAGAAGTGTCGATGTTCCTGATCAGGGCGTGAGCTAAGGGGCTTTGCAGCATCGCGCCATAAAGCATCCCGGGCATTTTCATGTCATCGACGTATATTGCCCGACCCGTTGCCTTGGCATATGCATCAACCCTGGGAGCACCCTTATTGATAACGTCGAAGTCACCCATTATATCTCTCCTTGATACTCGGATTAACGGCCCGTTGGTAATATGAACCACGAAAGCTACTTACCGACAGATTGCACGGCTTCCACTATCTTCTGATACCCGGTGCATCTGCAAAGGTTTCCGGACAGCGCGGTCCGGATTTCCGCTTCGGTCGGATTGAGGTTTTTATCCAGCAAATTCTTGGCGGACACGATCATGCCGGAGGTGCAAAATCCGCACTGGACAGCCCCATGTTCGATGAACGCCTTCTGAACCGGATGCAAGCCTTCATCGGTTTCCAGTCCTTCGGCCGTTGTGATTTGACTGCCGTCGGCCTGCACAGCCAGGACCAGGCAGGAATTGACAGCGTTTCCGTCCATAATCACCGTACACGAACCGCAGTCTCCCAGTCCGCAACCCTTTTTGGTGCCGGTAAGCCCCAGGCGGTAACGGAGCATGTCAACAAGAGTTTCATTCGGCGGCACTGCGACATCATATTCTGTATCATTGATCCTCAGATGAATGAGTTTAGCCATTTAAACCGTCTCCCTTCCAAATTATCTCGTTGCGGTTAGACCAGATCAGGCTATTACTGCTTCATCGCCTGGCTCATAGCGGCGCTGAGAGTTCTGCGGATAAGCAACTTGGCCATGTCCATTTTGTATTCCGCCGAGCCTCTGAAATCATCTATAGGTATGCAGTCCGCCGTTTCAGCCCCGGGGGCGCATGCGGCGACAACTCCGGCTGCCTTGTCAAACAGGGCTTCGCTCGGTTTTTGGCCTATAAGGGTCTTTTCTGCCGTAACCGCCCGTCGATGGGTCGGGCCGACACATCCCAAAACGATCCTCGCACTTTTGATCGCACCGCCTGGACCTTCAAGAGTAAGAAAAGATGCCACGTTCACAATGTTGCAGTCACAAGCGCTTCGAAGGCTTAGGTTCATATAGCTGCATCCGGAATATGGCGGAGGAGCATCGACCTGGATTTCGCTCAGGACTTCATCGGGTGCGATCTCGGTCAGTCCGGGACCCCGGAAGAAATCATCCAAAGACACGACCCTTTGCCCGGATTTCTTGCTAAGCACAACCCTTGCGCCGTAGGCCATAAGAGATGGCGGCATATCTCCGGCCGGCCTTGCGGTCCCGATATTTCCTCCGACCGTGGCACGGTTGCGCACAAGCGGAGAGCCAAGGGCCCTTGCTCCGGCGCAAATCGCGCCCCAGGTTTTCCCGATTTCCTCCGACGCTGCAATCGTGGCAATCGTCAAGCACGGGCCGAGTTTCAACATCGCGGGGGATGAATCCAGCTTTTTGAGCTCCGGTATCCTGACTATGGAAACCAGCCGCTCGGGCGACAAAAGTTTCTTTTTCATATTGACCATCAAATCGGTCCCGCCGGCGATCACCTTGGCTTTTGCGCCATATTGCGCCATCATTTCACAGGCTTCGGCCAAAGTTGCCGGCTCGTGGAAATCAAACCTGGGTAAAAGCATTTTGTTCCTCCTGTTTGTAATTATCCCGGTGCTAGCCGTTCTTCCCAAAGCTGCAATTCGGATAGCGGCATTCGTCACAAAGGTTGCACAGACCGCCATGCGCAAATTTGACAATGTCGGCGCGTGTGATTTGCTCTCCGGCCAAAATTCTTGGCAAGATCAAGTCGAAGATACTGATTTCGCTGTGCATCACACAACCCGGAAGCCCAAGCACCGGCACCTGCCCTATATAGGCGAGCATGAACATGGCGCCGGGCAACACGGGGGCTCCGTATGCCACAACTCGTCCTCCCGAGGCTCTTATCCCCGCTGGAGTGACGTCATCGGGGTCAACCGACATGCCTCCTGTCACAGCAATCATCTCTGCGCCTTCAGCGAGGAATTTCCTTATGGCTTCAACAATAAGGTCCACGCGGTCCGACACCAGGATCTGCCCCAGAGAACGGCACCCCAGTTTCTCGATCTTTCTAACGACCACTGGGCCGAATCGGTCCTCAATGCGCCCGTGATAGACTTCATTACCCGTAGTGACTATTCCCACCTTGAGCGACCGCATGGGCTTGATCTCTATAAGAGGGGTGTTCTGACGGCAGATCTCTTCGATTCGCCCGATCTTTTCCTCCTCTATAACGAGGGGAATGATGCGCGTCCCCGCTACAATCCTTCCTTTGGAGACGACTTGATGGGTATGGAGGGTAACGAAAACGACCTCCTCCTCCTCATTGATCCTATAGAGCGCGCGAACGTTGACCGCGAGCAGTCCATCCTCTTTGGCCAAAAGATCGATCTTGCCTTCTTTGGGCGCGGAAAGCTCGATGCCCCTCCCTGCGGCAGCTTGAGCCATACGATGGGCCGCATCGTTTTCATGGAGCATACCCGGGTGCATTTCCCATACGTAGATGTTCTCCTTGCCCATATTCAACAGCTTGGGAATGTCTTCTTCGCGAAGAATATGGCCCTTGCTAAAAGCAGGCCCCTTGAACTCACCCGGGATGATCTCGGTTAGATCGTGGCACAGCACTGCTCCAACGGCCTCGCGGACCGGGATCATTTTCACTACGCTACCCCTTTTTGACAGTCAAGGACAAGAATTCACGATATTGAATTCATTGATGGACTCATTTTACATTTCAGCAGCCTTATTGTCAATAAAAAGCGTAATCACTGGTTCAGATACTAAAGCCTCCCGCAAAAGCGCCCTACATCGGGGAGGTAAATCGCAATTAGTAGATCTTTTCAGCCCAATGAATTTTCTGTGTGTGAAGGCGCCCGCCGAACGCACGAAAAAGGCAGGCATGGAAAAAACCGTGCCCGCCCGACAATTCAATCCTTCAATTTCTCAATCCCTCAATCCTTAATCAGTACATATCCTTCATTTTCCGCGCATGCCCTCCGCAGCACCATTTTTTTAACGAAATCTTCACATAACCGTAACAATAAGCAAAAAATCATTCGCTATTGTGATCTACTGCAAAGTACTGAGAGGGTTTTGTGAGACGGTTACTTTTCACATCGTTTCCAGGTTCCTGGAGCAAATCGAAGGTCAACGGGAAGGCGGCCATATTCACGTTGTCAATAATGACGGTCATTTTCGCCGCAGTGGTCTATGCCGACTATAGTGAGAACATGACCTACACAGAATTCCTTGCGGTCCCCGCCACAGGTGACACAGCCGTTTCTTTCTCGGCTGTAGATATAACGTTCTCAAACACCAACCTTCCGCCCCTCTACTACAGTTTGACCGGCAGTGCAGGCTCGTGGCAACAAATCCCATTGACGACGATCGTACCGGGGTATATGGCGCAGGGATCCTTCTCAATAAGCGATATAAGTCAGTCCACGCCGATATACATGGCGATCGGGAAGAGTTTCCTGACAGGCGGTACACTAGATTTCGCCGGTACGGGAACTACGCCCAACGACAAATACAATAGCGTCTCGGTTGCCTGGGGCGACCTTTCAAACGCAACCTTTGTCACCCCTATCACTTCCAATGGGGCGGGTGTGAGCGACAGAGTCGCTCCGGTCTATCCAAACCTGATTGACTCGTCGGCCTCTCTCCCACCCTCCGTTGCACTTCTTGGCTCGGGCCTGGTCTCGATAATCGGTTTCAAACTCTGGCGGCAAAAAAGGCGGCTCGCGAAAACCCAACGCGGATGACAGAAGCCGGCGGCCAAAGCCTAGCAAAAGGAATGACCTTATTATCCAGCCCGCAGCTTCCGCACCTTGCAAAGGATGTTGCCAAGGAGGCGTTGACGAACCAGGGCCGAAGCCGATGTACAAAAAAACCGGGGCGAACGCATATCCACCCCGGTTTTTTTGATCTCCGGGCAAGTGACCGGGGAGGGTATTATTGCCCGCCCCCGCATCAGGCATCAGTACATATCGTCCATTCCGCCCATTCCGCCCATTCCGCCCATGCCGCCACCGGGTGGCATCATTGGGGGAGCTTTCTTCTTGGGTTTTTCGGCAATGACGGCCTCAGTGGTGAGCAGCAATGAGGCCACGCTGGACGCATTCTGAAGGGCGAAGCGCACCACCTTGGTCGGGTCAATGACGCCTGCTTCCACGAGGTCGCCGTATTCGTCGGTTTCCGCGTTGAAACCATATGCTCCCTGGCCGTTTTTCACATTTTCGACAATAACCGAACCCTCCCGGCCGGCATTGTCTGCGATCTGCCGGATCGGCTCCTCCAATGCGCGCCTGACTATGTTGAGGCCAAAGCTTTCCTCTCCTGCCAGGTCCAACTTATCCAGGGCAGGCAGGCAGCGCAGCAGGGCAACGCCGCCACCCGGGACAACCCCTTCCTCCACGGCGGCCCTAGTGGCGTTCAGCGCGTCTTCGACACGCGCTTTTTTCTCCTTCATTTCCGTTTCCGTCGCCGCGCCCACCTTGATCACCGCAACTCCTCCGACCAGCTTTGCAAGCCTTTCCTGTAGCTTTTCACGGTCATAGTCCGAGGTCGTCTCATCGATCTGAGCGCGAATTTGTTTCACACGACCCTCTATAGCGTCGCGCAAACCCGCTCCGTCGACGATAGTGGTGTTGTCTTTGTCGATATTAATGCGTTTGGCGTTGCCCAGATCCCTCAACGAAACGTTTTCGAGTTTGACGCCCATGTCTTCGGAGACCACCTGGCCGCCTGTAAGGATGGCGATATCTTCGAGCATCGCCTTGCGCCTGTCGCCAAATCCCGGAGCTTTGACAGCACTCACCTTAAGAGTTCCCCTCAGCTTGTTCACCACCAGTGTTGCCAAGGCTTCGCCTTCGACGTCTTCAGCTATGATCAGAAGGGGCCGGCCCATCTTTGCGATCTGTTCGAGGACAGGCAGCAAGTCTTTCATATTGCTGATCTTCTTCTCATTGATCAAGATCAGGGGATCTTCCAGGACCGCTTCCATCCGTTCAGGGTCGGTCACAAAATAGGGAGAGATGTACCCGCGGTCGAACTGCATGCCCTCCACAATATCAAGGGTGGTTTCCATGCTCTTGGCTTCCTCGACCGTGATCACGCCTTCCTTGCCCACCTTGTTCATGGCTTCGGCAATGATATTGCCTATGGCGGCGTCGTTGTTGGCGCTTATCGTACCGATCTGGGCAATCTCTTTCTGGTCCTTGGTGGGTTTGCTGAGCTTTTTGAGTTCATCGACGATCGCCGAGACCGATTTTTCGATCCCGCGTTTGAGGGCCATAGGACTGTGGCCAGCGGCAACCAGTTTGGCGCCTTCGTGAAACATGGACTGGGCAAGGATCGTGGCGGTAGTTGTCCCGTCACCTGCCACATCCGAAGTCTTGCTCGCCACTTCCTTGACCATCTGGGCACCCATGTTCTCGAACCTGTCTTCGAGTTCGATTTCCTTTGCGACCGTTACGCCGTCCTTAGTGATATTGGGAGATCCCCAGGACTTTTCGAGCACCACGTTTCGCCCCTTGGGACCCAGTGTCACTTTGACTGCGTTGGCCAGTGTGTCAACGCCTTTCAACATCTTTTCTCTTGCCTGAATGTCGTATTTGATTTCTTTAGCCGGCATCTTTTTCGATCCTCCTTTACCTTTGCTGGCTCTATTCCAGGATACCCAGGATGTCGTCCTCGCGCATCACGAGGTAATCTTCGTCTCCGAACTTGACTTCAGTTCCGCCGTACTTGCTAAAGATCACGCGGTCGCCCGGCTTTACCTCCAACGGCATGATTTTGCCGTCTTTGAGAACGACTCCAGCCCCGACTGCAATCACCTTTCCCTGCTGGGGTTTTTCTTTGGCGGTATCCGGGATGATGATACCACCAACGCTTTTCTGCTCTTCTTCGAGACGTTTAATGATGACTCTGTCGTGAAGCGGTCTGTACGTCATTTTTGCAGCACTCCTTGATTTTTTAGTGGTTTGCTTGCAGGCCGATTATACTAGCACTCTTTTTGACTGAGTGCTAGTCAATATAAAGCCGAGACCTGAAAAATCAAGGTCAAAAAAGAACTAAGGGATTGGGAGATTAGGAATAGTGGAAATTTGCTCTTAATTTCTAACTTCCTAAATTCCTAATGATCTTTCGAAGCGATCGCACAGCCTGTACAATATCGGGCGCCTGTGTGATTGCCGTAACCACAGCGACCTTTCCAGCCCCCATCCGGAGGACCTGTTCTATATTGGCCTCTTTTATTCCACCCATTACGGTAAAGGGAATGCTCAGGCGGGGGGCTATTTGCGCGATCGCCTGCGGACCGAGGAAGCGCTGGACACCGGTCTTGGTCTGGGTTGGGAATATCGGCCCGATATTAACGTAATCGGCGCCTTCATCCCGGGCCTGGAGGGCCTCTTCGAGGTTGTGCGAGGATGCGCCGATAAGCAGGTTGGGGGCTATCTTTCTTGCCTGGGCAAGCGGCAAGTCCTCACGACCGAGGTGCACCCCGTCCGCTTCGACTGCAATGGCAACATCCACACGGTCATTTATGACGAGCAGCATGCCGGCTTTTGCGGTACGTTCCCTGAAACGTTCGGCCAACCGGAAAAAGTCCCTTTCGCTGAGGTCTTTTTCCCTGAGCTGAACGATCCGCGCCCCACCTTCAATAAGGCCGCCCAGTACTTCCAAATCAGACCTGCCGTTAGAAAGCCGCTCACATGTGACGGGATAGATATCGACTGTTTCAAAGAGAAGTTTTCTCTTTTGTCTGATCCTAGAACACCTTACGATATTCATCTACGGTAACCAAGAGGTTTCATTTCCCTTGTTTCACGCATTTCCAGACTGTGCCCGTATTCGAAATCCAACTATTAAAAAAAAGCATAAATTATGGAGCGCCTAAAGGCAAACACTCCGACACGGCCGTGAAATGTTTTTTACCCTTTCAGTGGATTTTTTTCTGCTCTTCGTATCTTATTGCATGAACCGGGCATGAACGGGCAAAAATGCAGGAGACAGCACCACTTACTTCGATTAATATGTTTTTGCCCAGCGCCGCAAATAAATTTATCTCACGAGGAGGGAACGTCATGGAATGGTTCTTCAGGACTGATGGCTCGTGGCACAATCTGGTTATACGGATCAGTCTCGGGGCGGTCATGTTTCCGCATGGGGCGATGAAGCTTTTGGGATGGTTTGGAGGCAGCGGCGTTTTGGCCACCCTTGCGGCCTTCTCTCAAAATTACCACGTTCCCTCATTTTTGACTCTGCTCGTCATCACAGCCGAATCGGTTGGCGCGCTGGGTCTTATCGTTGGTTTTGCCACCCGGTTATGCGCGTTTGGGATCTTTTGCGACATAATCGGGGCAATTTACCTTGTCCACTGGCCAAACGGTTTTTTCATGAACTGGTTCGGCAAACAAAGTGGAGAGGGGTTCGAATATCATCTGCTGGTCATTGGGATGGCGCTCGCACTCATGATTGGGGGAGGGGGCAGACTGTCGCTGGACAAGGCAATAGCCCGGGAGCGGTACCATCCCCGGATAAGTTTATGAGTGCATAAACTATCCGGCCCGCAAGGCAGAAACGATATTCATACGTGCGGCCCTGATGGAAGGCAGCGCACCTCCCACAATTCCCATGGCAACGGCAAATATAACTGAGTGGGCAATTATCCGGCGGTTTAGCAGGAATCGGAAGGTCAGCTCGGAAAACGTTGTCCAGTTAAGCGTAGAGACGGTGAACCTGTTCATGAGCGAAGCTCCCGCAAGACCGATAAGGGCGCCGAGCAGGCTCAGAAATACCGCTTCTGAGAGAAAGGCAAGCAGGATGAAGACCCGGCGAAACCCCAGGGCTCTCAGAGTGCCTATTTCCGAGGTTCGCGCAGCGACCGCCGCATACATCGTGACCATAGAGCCAGTAATGGCCCCAAGGCTGAAAATGAGAGTGAGGCTTACGCCGAGCATTCTGATAAACCTCGCCATCAATTCGGATTGCGTCTCGTAGTACTGGTCCTCGCGCATGACCTCCTCAACGAGGCGGGGGTCTTCGAGCACGGTTCGCTTCAATTCCGGCAGATCCGAAGGGTCCCTCATACGAATTATTACGGAGGAATACGCCGGTCTTTTAAAAGCGCCCATAACCGTATCCACATCTGCCCAGATTTCCGAGTCGAAAGCAGCGCCCCCCGCGTCCATGATACCGGACACCGTCCAGGAGCGCCCAGCAAAATTGACGGTCCCGCCAAGGCCGGCAACCTTAAACTTTCTGGCGATATTTTGGCCGATCAGAATCTCAGAGGAGCCGGCATCGAACTCACGCCCGGCGACAATTTTGATTTGGGACCGCAGTTTAAGGGCAACTGTGTGCGTTACTCCCCGCACCTGTACATTTGACACCGAGCTGTTTTCCTTTTTGGGCAGACTTATCAGCACGACCACTTCACGCGATGCGAGCCAGCCCAGGTCCTTGTCCACGGCCACCTGGGAGAAGGACTCCACAATCGCTGCATCTTTGCGCTCGATGATGCTCTGTATCTCGGTTTCAGCCGATCTTCGGGTAAAAACGGCGTTCTCGCGGCTTCCCGAAGTGACCAGGGTATGCTCAAAGCCATCTGCAAGCATCAGGACCGTAGCGAAGATGAAAATGACCAGTCCCATGCCGCAGGCCGTTAAAAGGGTGGTGAGTCTGCGGACGAGGAGATTGCGATAGCTGTAATGGAACAAAAGCATCCGCATCACTCGGAGCCTGCAATTTTAGCGATTGCCGGAGCTGCCAGCAAACGATCACCGACTGCGTCGGTGGCTTTGAAAAGCTGGGACAAAGGCTCCTGACAATGTCAGTCGCCTTTGTCTCTTCAAATATGGATCGCTCGATTGGGGTGGCACGGACAACTCGTTGTCCGTGCGCGAAGCGGAGGAGGCTTGTAAGGGCGAAAATCACGTCTCGACCTCTTGGGCTCCGCCCCCGGATAACAAGTTATCCGGGCCACCCGTGACGACCTGTTGTAAGCTTCCATCGACGTTCCCCCGGTTCCAACTTACAACAGGTCGTCACGGCTCAGCAACAATGTTGCTTCATTATCGGTGCAGGGCCTTAGCCCCCGCGCCCCAGCACTGACGATGTCAGTGGTTTAGGCTATCAATCAAGGAGGTTAGGCTCTTTTTTATTGCTTCCGTCTTAGACCTTTCAGGACCTCTTTGACAAATCTTTGCCAATCTCCCGGTGTGTCCAGGAAGAAAGCTCTTTCTTTTCGAAAGGCTTCTTCGGTTGCCAAGCGATAGGGCTGGTATGTTTCGCCGAGTGTCACATAGCAATAAATCCATCCCTTCTGCTCCACTTTGGCTCGGTAACCAGCATATTTAAGGGCATCGTTCTTGCTGAAAGAGCCACGCGCTTTTATCTCAATAGCTATTCTGTCTACCAGCAGGTCAATCTTAACCCTCCCTTGGAGAGGTACTTGTTCAGCCACGCTTGACGAAATCCCCAACGCTATCAGTTCCTGCAAGAGGCAATATCGAATTGCCTGCTCGTAAACCTATCCATTTAATGCCTTGATGGTTGGTTCCCTTCCCTCTGCCACATGTAAAGAAGCGAGCACCTGTCGGGCGGCAGACAGGTTTTCCTGATAGTGCTTTTCTATGTCACGCTCGTTGTATCGCATGGCAAACACGGCCAATGCCTCTGGCGTGGGAAGCGGAAGAGCTTTATCTCCGGCTAGCAGGTCAGGCACATTCACTGATCAGTCTCGCGATTTCCACTGTCCCGGGTCTCGACGACCATGAAAAACAGCCAGTATGGTCGCCACGTCCTGCTGAGCGATGTAGAAAATCCCGTAAGGAAATCTACGAATCAGTAACCGACGTACATTCCTATGCATGACTGGTTACATCTGGGGGTTCTTTTTGATCTTCTCAAGGCCATCTTCGACACAGAGGAGAAAATCAGATCCCAGACCCTCGCGCTGTGTTTCGTACCAGTGGTACGCTTCCTGGATGTCAGCTTCGGCCTCTGGGCGTATAATCAGACGCCTCATTTCGAGGTTTCCAATCCCCGCTTGACCTCTTCCCAAGATTTGCCCTCACGGGGAGACGCATCGCAGAGAGCAATCCTCCTGTCAAGCTCAGACTTTTGCGCCTCGCTCAGCTCTACCAAATCATGTTCAGCAGCTATACTGTCCCATATCTCTTCAACGATAAGTATTTGCTCAGCCACACTGAGTTTCTTTATTTCCGAGGGTGTCAAATTCCGTTCCATGGGTTCCCTCCAATAAATGCACGCAACCGGAGCAATTTTACCTGCATAAGTTCGGCCGATCAATCCGAAAAGGAGCCGATCCGTTCCGCGATTTGCCTATCCAGTGTTTCGACCAGCTTAAGTATGAGTTTAAGGGCGTACCCGTAGTCAGAGATATCGATTATCGTGTTGTGTGTGTGGACATAGCGCGAGGGTACGGCAACGACCACAGCAGGCACCCCTGATGCGTGCAGGTGAATAGGAGCGGCATCGGTTCCTCCCTTTCTCCTAACGGCAATCTGGTAAGGAATGGAGTTTTTTTCAGCCGTTTCGATCACAAAATCGGTGAATTTGCGATTCATAATCGCCGATGAGTCCATAAAGCGGATCTGGGGACCGGCGCCCATGACCGCCTGGCGATCCTCTTTGGGGGTACCGGGTAGATCGTCGGCCGGGGCGCCTTCAACCACCATGGCCAAATCAGGGTCGGCTGAAGATGCGGCAGCCTTGGCCCCTCGCATTCCCATTTCCTCCTGGACCGTCCCGGCAAAGACAATCGTATTCGGATGCGGCATCTTCGCCGTTTCGAGCGCCGCGTGCACTACCAGCGAAAGACCGGCGCGGTCATCGAAAGCCTTGGAGAGCAGGAGGTCGGAGTTTGCCATATGCACAAAAGGGCTGTCCGGCACGATGGGGTCACCAAGCCGGATGCCGAAGGCCCGCGCCTCGCCCGCGTCACGGGCACCCACATCGATGAACATATCTTCTATCTTCATCACCTTTTCACGTTCGGCTTCGGAGAGGAAATGAGGCGGCTTTGCGCCGATTACGCCCGGGATTTCGATGCCTTCCCCTGTACGGATACGCACCCGTTTGGCCAGGAGCGTGTGGGTCCACCAGCCTCCTAACGCAAGAAACCTGATGAGGCCGTCATCCATTATGGTCTGAACCATGAGACCGACTTCATCCATGTGTGCGGCAATAAGTATGACAGGAAAGGCGGAAGCGCCCTCCCGCCGGCAAAAGATGTTTCCGGCCCTGTCGGTATAGACGCCTTCTCCCAATTCACTTCGGAAAATCCGGCGCACCTCGTTTTCCTGTCCGGGCGCGCCGTGTGCCTGGCTCAGTTTTTGGAGCAGCTCCATGCCTTTTTGTTTTGCAGTATCGTCCATTTCACCCTCTAAAACCCAGGTACGGGCGGCCGTTCGGCATGCCCCCCGGTATGGCAGCATATTCGCAGATCAGGTTTTAATGTCTTTTAAAGTTAATTGCGGGAAGGCACAATAAAAATCAGGCAGTTGCGCTGAGGATATTATAGCGAAGACGCCATGATTTGACACAGATGATTCCAGAGGCTCCCAGAAACTCTACCCGCGTGACCTGGCCCTATTTTCCTTTATAAGTCCATCCAGGCCGAACTTTTTGACTCTATAGTTCATTTGCCGGAATGTAAGGCCCAGATCGTCAGCGGCCTTTCTTCTGATCCACCTGTTGCGTTCGAGAGCAGCCGAAACCTCCCTGCGCTCGATTTCATCCAGACGGGACCATGCCGAGATATCTTCCAGGTCCGTTGTCCCCGCAGTTGCCGTCCACTTAGGATCGAGTATCGACTCAAGGTCTTCGGCCTCAATCTCTGCGCCTTCAGCCATGATGACCAGGCGAATCACGGTATTCTTTATCTCCGTGATATTGCCGGGCCAGTCGTATTCGCAGAGCTTTTTGAGCACACAGGCGCTCAATTGAACCTTTCTGCCCTGTTCTCTACATGCATCGGCCAAAAAGCGTCGTATCAGAAACGGTATATCCTCTTTTCTCTCACGCATCGAAGGCACATGGATCACCAGGGTGCTGAGCCTGTGGAGGAGGTCCTTTCTGAAGAACGCCGCCTCTGAGAGGTTAACGCTGGAGGCGGCTGCCAACCGGACGTCGGCGCTCTTTGGCCTTACGATTGAAAACCTGCCCACCTCTAACCTGTCCAGTATATCCAGCAGCTTTACCTGGTGAGCCGGGGAAAGGTCTCCAATCTCATCGAGAAGCAATGTCCCACCCGAGGCTTTCTCGAAGGCAGTTCGATGGGCATGGTGTTCGTCGATTCCGCCGCTGTGGAAGCCACCGCCGTTTCCGAACAATTCCTTCTCGAGCAGGTTCTCGGGTAGTGAACAATGAACTTTTACAAAGGGGAATGGATCCCTGCGGCTAAGCTCGTGAACTATCTGCGCAATGATACTCTTTCCACTTCCCGGCTCCCCCCAGATCAGAACAGGCGCATCTGAGGGCGCCGCCTTCCTCATTTCCGCCTCAAGCTTTCGGCACGCCTCGCTGTTACCCAGGCACACCAACCCTAGATGCTCTTCGGAAATCTTTGCCCGAAGAGCCAGGTTTTCTTTGATCAGGGCTTCCTCACGCCGTTTGACCTGAGATTCCAGGCTCAACACCTGGGCAATAAACGACGAGAGCATCGAAAGGAACTCCACGTCTTCGACAAGGGCTACACGGTCTGTGAAAAGGCGTTCGGCCATAACCGCTCCCACCACTTCATCGAAGAGTATAACCGGGGAACCAAAGAGGCGGACCTGGTCCTTTTTGATTGCACGGAGGGCTTTGCGGTCAAGAAACAGGGGTCTTGGATCACCGCCGGGGACAACAAACGGATGGGGAGTGCGAAGGATAAGGTCGAATCCCGTTTTATAAAAAGAGCGAATCCTTTTCTTCGTCTCGGTGTCCGAACCATCCCGGGAGGGTGTAAAGAAAAAACGCACCTCGTCGCTACTGCTGATGATGACAGCAGCCGTCGAATGGGCAAAGGCCCGGGAGAGCACCCCCAGCAGAGCATCGATCGCCTGTTCCGGGTAGAGCGCCCGATCTATCAGGCGATGCATCAGCGAAACGATATTAAATTTTAGTTCACAGAGATCGTCCATGTGTACTGTCTCCCTGTTTGTTCTGAAAGCTGAAAGCTGTTCAAGAATCTTCATCCATGTTTTCCATTTCCATGCCAAATTGGAAGAGGTCCGTTTTTGAAAGAAAAATGCGGTATTGAAATAGATTAGCGTAAAAAAATGGCACAATTTAGTTACTTTGCCTCATTTCCTGATACATTTTCGCGCCAATTATTTTCCTCATTTTGATCTCAAATCGGCAGCAATGCGCATGCAAATAGCTTTGGAGGCTGACCCGGCCCTGTTTGGCAGACTAATTGCTCTTTTAGTTGACCGCATGCACAGCCCGGACTGTAAATGATCATTGAGAGTTTACGTATTTGCGTTCACGGACAAAGCGCCCATTTTTCGATGAACGGCGGTTTTTCTAAATCATTAAGTAAGGAAGGTGGCTTATGGCACGAGAAGGTGAGATGAAAAAGACACTGGGACTAACCGGGGTCACTGTGAACGCGATGGCGTTGATCGCACCGGGGGCATTTTTATGGTTGACCTACCAGGTGCAGTCGGCGCAGGTGGATTTGGGCGGCGCCACCACCGCAATGGACATGTTTGCGGGGTTGTTTGTCGCATTGATCCTGGCGTTTTTGACCGCTGTTTCCTATTCCAAGCTGGCTGAACTCTATCCCGAGGCCGGGACCGGAAGTTCTTACTATTTTGCCGAACAGGCGATATTGAAGGAGGAGAAGCTATCGGCATTTGCCAGGCTATCCAAGTTTGTGGTGGGATGGTTTTCCCATCTCTACTACTGGGTGTACCCCGGGGTAATGGTGGCGATGATGGCCACTCTGATCGTCTACATATTCCAGCAGTTCGGAATCGAGCTTTCCGCTTTCTGGCAGATAGCGACTGCGGTGCTGTTTGCCTTTGGAGTCGGCTATATTGCCTACCGCGGAATCACGGGGTCAACCATATCGAGTATAGTTATCAATATCATCCAGATCATCGCCTTGGTGGTGGTAACCATTCTGGCGCTGGTTTACCGGTTCACCAACCCCGAACATGTTGAGTTCGTTCATCCGACGCTCTCATCGGTCGTAATGCCGCACAGCTTTGCCAACGTGATGTTCCAGGCCACCGTGGCGATATTGCTCCTGGTTGGTTTCGAATCTGCGACCGCGCTTACGGCCGAATCCAAATCCCACAGGCACGTCAGCCGCGGAGTCATCATTTCGCTCATCATCCAGGGGCTCATTATGTACCTTTTTGAGTACTTCGGGGCAAATGCGTGGATCAATACGGCCTATACGGGAAAAGACGCCAAAGGCGCAGTAGTAACCGGCATCGACGCCGCGGCCGCCTCCAGCGCCCCTATAGGCGACATGGTGCAAAACCTCGGCAATGTTCTTCTTGGCAATATGGGCTTTGCGCTGATGATTATCGTAGCGATTACGGTCACCATTGCGGTAGTGGGAACGACCCTGGCCTGTGTGAACACCGGCGTGCGCGTCACGTATGCAATGTCCAAGGATAAGGAAATGCCAAGCTTTCTCGGGTTTCTGCACGCCAAACACGCAACGCCGCACGCGGGCATATTGGCGATGAGCATCGCATCGGCAGCCATCGGAGCGTTCGGGGTCCTCTCGGTCGTAAACCTAACCGCCATCACTTTCTGGTCCAATATCGGCACGTTTATTCTCTACGGGATGACAAACCTCATAGCGCTTGTGGCGTTTTTGAGGCATCATCAGCGAAATGCGCTCACTCATGTTGTGGTCCCGGTGTTGGGCGCATTTGCCAACCTAGCGATGCTTGTTGCGGTCCTTTATCTGGGGATCGCCGGAGGCGGCGACACTCAGACCGCCGCGATGTGGTCGATCGTAGCCACAGCGGTATGGCTTGCAATCGGCGTTGTCTACCTGTTGATCCAAAGCGCCAAGACCCGCAGGAAGATCATTGGAGTACCGACCTGAATTCATTGGGACGATTCAACTTCCAGATTCGGCAAAGGGGCGTTTTCCTAAGCGCCCTTTTGCCCGTTGGAGGTCTCCTTGCGAGCAGGAACTGCCTCGAAAAGCGACCGTGCAGCGGATGCCCTCCTGGTGCACGGCATCTCCGATAAGGGGAACGTGCGTCAAAACAACGAGGATTATTTCGGCTACTACCTACCTATAGAAGCGGGGCTGAGTCAATTGGGAAGCCTGTTTGCGATTTCCGACGGCGTAGGCGGAAGCGCTGCCGGGGAGGTCGCCAGCGCGGAGGCGGTCAATGTCTTACTTCAGGAATACTATTTTGGCGATCATACGGAAAAAATCCCCGACAGGCTGAAGAACGCTTTTCTAAATACTTCCATGCACATCTACGATCTGTCAATCAGTCATCATTGCGCACGCAACATGAAGTGCACCCTGTCCACCCTTTTGCTGAGGCACAACCGGTTTTTCATCACTCACGTGGGCGACTCAAAGATCATGCTGTTGAGGGATAACGACATGATTCAACTGACAAAGGACCACAGTCTGGTCGGCAAACTGATGCGGCTGGGACTCATAAACGCGGAGGAGGCTCGTATCCATCCGAACAAGAATGTGCTATTAAAGGCTGTTGGGGAGGGCCCTTTGCTGGTGCCCGATTTTTATTCCGGACTTACCAGGCCGGGGGACCTTTTCTGCATGATTACCGACGGCATACTGGAACATGTTACCCATGACGAGTTAAAATTATTTCTTATGGAGCGGGGCTCGTCTACGGACGAATTAGCCGAGCTCATAGCCGAACTCAACAGGCGCGGCGGCCACGACAATATGACCATAATGACGATCAAAGTTAACAGGCCAGATCAGGCGGTGGAAAAATGACCAAGATAGAATGCATCCTGCGCCCGGACAGGATTTTGGAAGTGCGCAACGCCCTTGGCAAACTTGGAATAAAGGGAATGACCGTAACGGAAGTGATCGGCTGCGGTTTGCAGAAAGGTCACACGCGCGACGAATGGAACACTGAATATAATATCAACCTGCTGCCGAAAACAAAAATAGAGATGGTCGTCTCCGACGACATGGTCGATGAAGTCATAAGCTCGATGATCAGGATTTCGCGCACCGGTGAAATCGGCGACGGCAAGATTTTTACCTACCCCATCGGCAACGCCATCAGGATTCGCACCGGCGAAACGGGCGAAAATGCTATTTAGAGGGTGAAGCGTGAACGGTGAGCCGTGAACAGTGGGCTGTGAGCCGTGAACAGTGAACGGTGAACGGAAAAGACCATTTTGCGTTTTACCGTTCATGGAAGTTTTATCGTCTCAAAAGAAGCAGCAAGAACGCGATCAAAACGGCTACGATGACGGCGCCGCCGTATATGAGCAGGTTGTTTCGCCTGGTGGGAAGCACGGCCGCCAGCGGCGGGTCGGGTTCATCTATCCATTTGAGGTCTGCATTTTCCGGAAAACGCAAATCATTGGCCATCTGCTCAGCCGAATCGTAGCGCTCCTCCTTTCGCCGCCGCAGCGCCCTGCGAATGGCTGCCCATATTCCGGGGTGCAAACCCTTTAGCGACGAGAGAGGTTCAGGGGTTTTGGTCATGTGGAGGTACATGACCGTCAAGGGGTTATCACCGGTAAACGGAGGAGAGCCGCTCAGAAGATGATAGAGCAAGCAGCCGGCGGCATAGATGTCGCTTTTTGCAGCGCCGCGTTCTCCCTTGATTTGTTCGGGGGCCATGTATTCGGGAGTTCCCATGAGACCTGAAAAGCCGCGCCAGGTCACCCGAGGCGCTCCTTCCATGAGGGCTATGCCAAAATCGAGAATCTTCAGGTGGCCATCCGGGGCCAGCACGAGGTTTTCCGGTTTTATGTCCCGGTGATACACTCCCCTGTCGTGGCAGTACTGAAGCGCATCGAGCAAGTTTGCGACAAGCTTTACGGCCCGGTCTGCCGAAAAGCGACCTTTCTCGCTCAGAACTTTGGCCAGCGGTTCGCCTTCAGCGTATTTCAAGACCAGATAGGGCGGGTCCTCTTCAGAGATTGCCAGGGCCACGGGAACGTCCGAGTGATTCAAGAGCTTGCCGATCGCAACTTCCCGCCTGAACCGTTCATAAACTGCCGGGTCTCCCAACTGGGCAACATGGGGGACCTTCATGACGACCTTCACGTTGGATTGAAGGTCCTCGGCCAGGAAAGTGGCGCCAAACCCCCCCTGACCCAGAGAGGACAGGATTTTATAGCGGTCCTGAAAAATTGTGCCGATTTCAAGCATTAGTTATGAGCCCGGTTATCACTTTGATTTTTCACCAAAAACTGCAAACCAAAACTCCTTTCAGCCGAACTGAATGACCAATCCCCCCGCGATGATAATCCCCAGACCTACCCATGTCGAGTATGGCACGCTGTCGCCAAAAACAAATCGGCCGCATATTACGCTTATCAGGGCGAATATGGCCGCATAGACGCCCAACAGCCTTGAAAAATCCCACCGCACCGTGTTGACCAGCAGGCCATAGCATGCCAGCATGAGACCCCCGGCCAGGATAATGGCGACATTGGCCCGGTGAAGACCTTTTCGAACCACCGCATCGCCTCCGACCTCAAGGAGGGCCGAACCCAGGAAGATAACCCAGGCTGCAAAGGGCAAATCAAGCTTTTCCATTTCTCAACCCCCGCAAGAAAGATTTTACAACCAGGAGCAATTTTTGGGGAAGGAGAAAAATTTGCAGGCTACGGGGAGCTTAGGGTGTTTTTGAGGGGTGAGGCGGGAAATTTGGATTGAAAAAACGCACAAAATTGTTCCATCTGGAAACGAAGAGGACAAAGTCATCCAATTCAATTTGTTGGGTTCTTTACGCTGTATTTGCTGTATTGACCGGCTAAAATGCTGGTTGTTCTTCCATTTTGCGTGCGCAAAATCCTTTTGCTTCCTTGCTTCTGGTTTTTATTCTTCGTGATTTGGTTTTTCCCTCCTTCTTGCCGAT
>Ga0187771_10000649_pt1 | contig 21698 bp, 16 predicted proteins | sample 0116_SJ02_MP15_1_FD_133139 | JGI IMG/M metagenome (GOLD analysis project Ga0187771, IMG submission 133139) | Tropical peat soil microbial communities from peatlands in Department of Meta, Colombia - 0116_SJ02_MP15_10_MG | ecosystem: Environmental > Terrestrial > Soil > Wetlands > Peat | place... | reverse complement strand
GGTTCCGGCACACCTAACGATTATGCCCGGCGCATAGCCGAAGCGGAAAAGATCGTGGCGCAGAATCCCAACAATGTTTCCGTCTGGATATCCCTGGGCAATGATTACTTTGACACCGACCAAGCCCAGAAAGCCATCGGCGCTTATGCCAAGGCACTGGAACTGGACCCGAACAATCCCAACGTCCTCACCGACCAGGGGGTCATGTACCGGAGGGTGGGATGGTACGACAAGGCGACAGTCAATTTCGAAAAAGCGCTGAAGATCGATCCCAAGCATCTCCAGAGCTTGTACAATATCGGCATCGTCTATACCATGGATTTGAAAAAGCCGGATAAAGGATTGCCGTATTGGAAGAAGTACATCGAGATCGATCCGACCAGCGCCACCGGCATACAGATCAAGGGTTTGATCGAGCAGTACAGCAAGGGAATGCCGCCAGCCGCGAAATAGACAAAAAATCCCCCGCCAGACGGGGGATTTTTTTTACCTGGGCAACGCCTCCGGTCTTCTTTCGCGGGACGCCCTTGAACTTTTGTTTCTCCGAAATTGCCGTTGATTCGTTCCGGCCTTGCAGAGTCCGTTTCATTCGAGGCTTGAATCCGGCGCCAGGAAGTGGTGTTGTGCATAAAAAATGGACCATAAAACAAGTTGACGCGTTGACCGTCGCACATCTGACCAAAGTTCTGGCGCTTCACCCGATTACGGCTGCAGTTCTTGCCGCCAGGGGGATCGAAACTGCCGGCGAGGCGGGTGTGTTTCTTGCCCCGTCCCTGTCGGACATGCTTGATCCGCATATGCTGCTCGGGATGAAAGAGGCGGTCGAACGGCTGTTGTCGGCGCGCCGCAACCGGGAAACCGTGTGCGTCTACGGTGATTACGATGTTGACGGCATTACCGGCACGGCGCTCCTGGTCTCCTTTTTGCGGCGGACCGGTTTTTCCTGCCGCTATTTCATTCCAAACCGTTTCGATGATGGCTACGGCTTGGGCCGGGAAGCCATCCAGGGGATCATAGATCTGGGTGCGGACCTGATCGTGTCGGTGGACTGCGGCATTACGGCGGTTGACGAGGCATTGTTCTGCGCCGGGCAGGGTATCGACCTGATCGTTGTAGACCACCATCTGCCCAAGGACACCCTCCCGGCTGCCGTGGCCGTGATCAATCCCGTGCAGCCCGGTTGTCCCTATTCCTTCAAGCCCCTGGCCGGCGTTGGCGTGGCATTCAACCTGCTCGTGTCCCTGCGTACGGCGCTGCGCGACGAAGGGGCCTTCCGTGACGGCACTGAGCCGGATCTGCGGGAATGGCTCGATCTGGTGGCTTTGGGCACTATCGCCGACGTGGTCCCCTTGACCGGGCAGAACCGCATCCTCGTCCATCACGGGCTTAAACAGCTCACCCATTCGACAAAGGCGGGCATTCAGGAACTCAAACAGGTCTCCGGGGTGACGGGCGCCGTGAACTGCGGGCAGGTAGCCTTCCGGCTCGCCCCACGCCTGAATGCTGCGGGACGCATGGAAAGTGCCGTTCCGGGTGTTGACCTGCTGCTCTGCGCCGATCGGGAAGAATCCCGGCGGATCGCCAGGGATCTGGAGGCTGCCAATGCCGAGCGCCAAGCCATTGAGCGGAGCATAATGGATGAATCGATCCGGATGGTCGAAACTTCCACCGGTTATCCCCACTGCCGCAGCATCGTGCTGGCGTCCCCGAACTGGCATCAGGGGGTCGTGGGAATCGTTGCTTCGCGCGTGGTTGAGCGATATCACCGGCCGACGATACTGATCTGCCTCGATGATGACGGCAACGCCAAGGGTTCGGGCCGCAGCATCCCCGGCTTTCACTTGCTGGATGCCGTCAAGGCCTGTTCTCCGCTCCTGGAGCGTTTCGGCGGCCATCGCCACGCAGCAGGCCTAGGCATGCGGGCGGACGCGGTTGCCCCCTTTGCCGCCGCTTTCGAGGCCGAAGCGGCCCGATTGCTGTCCGATGATGATCTCGTGGCGCGCCTGGACCTGGATGCCGAGGCCCGTCCGGACGATATAACCCCGAAACTGGCCCGCGAGCTGAAACGGCTGGAACCGTTCGGCGCCGGCAATCCCGAGCCGGTTCTGTTCATGGGCGGCCTGAAGGTCATGGACCGGCGGGTAGTGGGGGACGGACATCTGCGCCTGCGCCTGGCCGGTGGGGGGCGACACTTCAATGCCATTGCTTTTCGCTTTGCGTCCCACGAGGTCCCTGCTATGGTTGATATGGCATTTTTTCCCGAGATGAATGAATGGAACGGCAATTCCACCCTGCAATTGCGGGTGAAAGATCTGCGTCCGGCGGAGTGACCGATGCAGCGCGACGAACGTTTCGATAAAGCTGAAAGCGTCATCCGCATCGGCTTCTGGCTCAATGCGGTATTGATGGTCTTCAAGCTGGCCGCCGGTTACTGGGGGCACTCGGACGCCGTGTTTGCCGACGGTATCGAGGGGGTGTGCGATTTTATCGCCCTGTTTTCCACTCTGGTGGCGCTCAGGCTGGGACGCAAGCCGTTTGACGAGGAACACCCCTACGGGCATGGCCGGGCTGAAAACCTGGCGGCCTTTCTGGTCTCTTTGGTCATTATCGTAACCGGCATCTGGATCATGGTTGACTCGGTACATGCCGTCATGGGGCGCGCCGCCAAATCTCCCGGCCTGATCGCCGTTCTGGCTGCCCTGGTCACCATTATCGCCAAGGAATGGCTCTGCCGCTTCTCCCGCACAACCGGCAGCCGCCTGGAAAGTCCCGCGCTTCTGGCGGTTGCCAGGGATCATCGCAAGGATGCGGTGACGTCGATCTCAACCCTGATCGGCGTGGGAGGGGCCTATTTGGGCTATGGGATCATGGACCCCCTGGCGGCAGGGCTGACCTCGCTTTTTATCCTGCATGTGGGATTCCAGACATTTCGGGAAGCGGCCCACGATTTGATGGACGGCAGCGCTCCCCGGGATTTCGTCGGCGAGGTAACCCGTCTGGCGGAGAGCGTTGCCCGGGTGGAACACGTCCACGATATCCGCGCCCGCCGTTCCGGCCAGTACACGATCATTGACCTCAAGCTGGATATGGACCCCGCCATGACCGTCAAGGAGTCCCACCACGTGGCAACCGAAGTGAAGCGGCTCATCTTTAAAGGATTTCCCAATGTGGGCGATGTCATGATCCATATCAATCCCCATGACGAAGAACACGAGGATCTGACCAGGTTGTGACGACCACACCCCTTCCCATTGACGAGGTCCTTCCGGACCTGCTCCGCACGGTCCAACATCATCCCGCCGTCATTCTGCACGCCCCGCCCGGCGCCGGCAAGACCACCCGCGTACCCCTGGCATTGCTGGATTGTGTCCCACCCGAGGACGGACGGATCGTCATGCTGGAACCCCGCCGGATCGCCGCGGTATCGGTGGCCCGCTGGATGGCCCTTTCCCTGGGTGAAGAGGCCGGTCAAACCGTTGGCTATTCGATCCGCTTCGAGAACCGCCTGTCGCCGGCCACCCGAATCGAGGTGGTCACCGAAGGTATCCTGACCCGCAGCATACAGAACGATCCACTGTTGGAAGGGGTCGGGATGGTTATCTTCGACGAGTTTCACGAGCGAAGCATCCAGGCCGACCTGGGGCTGGCCCTCTGCCTGGATGTGCAGCGCCAGGTGCGGCCGGAGCTGAAGATCCTGGTCATGTCGGCCACCCTGGATGTGGAACCCCTGTCGCGTCTCATGGGGAATGCTCCGGTCATAAGTTCGGCAGGCCGCTCTTTCCCGGTGGTGGAGGTCTATAGCGAGGAGCGTTCCCACGAGCGGCTGCCCGACCGTATGGCTGCAGCGATCCAGCGTGCCTTGCGCGAGACAGAGGGGGACCTCCTGGCGTTCCTCCCCGGCAGCGGCGAGATCCGCTCCTGCGCCTCACTGCTGGCCGGGAGCGGGCTGGCGGACAAGGGAATCTCGATCCATCAGCTCTACGGCGATCTCCCCTTTGAGGAACAGCAGCGTGCCCTCCACTCCGGCAGGCAGCGCAAGGTGGTGCTGGCCACCAGTATCGCCGAGACCAGTCTGACCATTGATGGGGTGCGGACGGTGATCGACAGCGGCCTTTCGCGGCGGCTCCACTTTGATCCGGCCAGCGGCATGAACCGGTTGGTCACGGTGCGCGAATCCGCATCCTCCGCCGAGCAGCGTAAAGGGCGGGCGGGCCGGCTCGCTCAAGGGGTCTGTTACCGCCTGTTCAGCCGTCATACCCTGAGCGCCATGACGTCCCATACCCCTCCGGAGATCCTGGATACCGACCTGTCCCCCCTTGTGCTGGAATTGGCTGCCTGGGGCCTCGTCGATCCCACTGCCCTGACGTGGCTCGACCCGCCCCCGGCGGCGGCCATGGCTGTGGCGAGGCGCTTGCTCACCGACATGGAAGCCCTTGACGTCCAGGGCCGCATTACCCGCCTGGGAAGGTCAATGAGCCGTCTGCCCCTCCATCCGCGCCTGAGCAGGCTGCTGCTGCGCGCCGGAGAACTGGGCTGTCCGCGGCTCGGCTGCGACCTGGCGGCGCTGGTTTCTGAACGGGATATCTTCCGTTCGTCCAGGGATGGGTATCCCGCCCACATGGGGCAGTCGGATATCCTTGAACGCCTGGAATGCCTGCATGTCTGGCGACACGGCAGTTCCTGCGGCCGGCCGGCCGACCCCGCCGCCTTGAAAACGGTCGAGCGGGTTGCCTGCCAGTTGGGACGATTAGTGGAACAGTCAGCCGGCAGTGAGGGGGCGGTTGACGAGAGCGAGGCGTCGGCCCGCCTGCTTTTGGCCGCTTATCCCGACCGCTTGGCCCGCCGCCGGGGAGACGGGGAAGGGTGCTATGTGCTGGCGGGCGGGCGGGGCGCCCGGCTTTCGCCGCGAAGCGTGGTACGGAAGGCCGAGTTTATCGTGGCGGTGGATGTGGACAGCGGCAGCCAGGGGGAGGGTATTATTCACCTGGCTTCGGAGGTCGGTCCGGATATGATTCGCCAGGAATGCGCCGGCCTGATCGTCCAAACGAACGAGATCGCCTGGAACGAACAGGAAAAACGGGTTGTTGCGGTAAAGGAGGAGCGCATCGGCGCGCTGCGGCTGTCGTCGTTGCCCTTCACGCCCGCCAGCGGGGAACTATGCCCGGTAATCCTTGAGGCGGTGCGGACATCCCGACTGGAACTGCTCAACATGGACGAGGAAACGCGCCGCTTGCAGGGGAGAGTAGGACTGCTGCGCAGATTTTTGCCGGAGGAAGGATGGCCGGATCTGTCGGATGACGCCCTGCTGGCAACGTTGGAGGAATGGCTGGCGCCCCATCTGACGGGGGTGCGCACTGCCCAACAGTTGCGCGCATTGGCTGTGGCCCCGCTGCTGCTGGGACGGATGGACTATCGCAGCCAACGGCTGTTGGACGAATTGGCGCCAACCCATCTGGGCGTTCCCAGCGGCTCCCGCATCAGGCTCGATTATGACGCCGGGGATTGGCCGGTTCTGGCGGTCAAGCTGCAGGAGTTGTTCGGGTTGGCGGATACGCCGGCAATAGCCAGGGGAAGGGTTGGGGTTTTACTGCATCTCTTGTCGCCGGCAGGGAGGCCGATACAGGTTACGCGGGATCTGAAGGGGTTCTGGAACGGCGCTTACCACGAAGTGAAAAAAGAGTTGAAGGGGCGCTATCCCAAGCATCCCTGGCCGGACGACCCCTGGAGCGCCCAGCCGACGCGGCGGACGAAACCGCGGGGCGGATAAATCCGGAAACTTTGAAATCTGCCACAGAGACACAGAGGACGTCAAAGGCACAACATCATTTTACAGGGATGAACAGGATAAACAGGATAAATGCTTTAAGTTCCGGTTTCAGGTTTTATCCCTTTCATCCTGTTCATCCATGTTGCCAGTCTTTCTCTGTGAATCTTCGTGTCTCTGTGTCTCTGTGGCGGATATTTATTTATTACAGGTAGTTATAATCTATTTCTTCACGTTGTAGAATACATCGTGCCCCCTGAACAGGGCCACGTTGTCCAGTTCATCCTCGATGCGCAGCAACTGGTTGTACTTGGCAACGCGGTCGGTGCGGCAGAGAGACCCGGTCTTGATCTGGCCGGCATTGACCGCCACGGCCAGGTCGGCCAAGGTGGTGTCCTCGGTTTCGCCCGAACGGTGGGAGATAACCGTGGTGTAGCCGGCCCGCTTGGCCATCTCTATGGCCTCCAGGGTCTCGGTCAGGGTGCCGATCTGGTTGAGTTTGATGAGGATCGAGTTGGCAATGCCCTTTTTGATGCCTTCCCTGAGTATCGCAGGGTTGGTGACGAACAGGTCGTCCCCAACGATCTGGATGCGCTTGCCGAGGCGGTCGGTCAGTTTTTTCCAGCCGTCCCAGTCGTTTTCGGCCATGCCGTCCTCGATGGAGACGATGGGGTATTTGTTGACCAGATTTTCATAGAAGTCGATCAACTGGTCGGAACTCTTTTTCGGTTCAGCTTCGTTCTCCAGGGTATAGACGCCATCCTTGAACAGCTCGGACGAGGCCACGTCCAGGGCCAGCAGGACGTCCTCGCCCGGTTTGTAGCCGGCCTTGGCAATGGCCTCGACGATTACTTCCAGGGCCTCTTCGTTGGATTTCAGGTCCGGGGCAAAACCGCCTTCGTCGCCCACGGCGGTGTTGTAGCCTTTGGCCTTGAGCACGGATTTGAGGGCATGGAAGACTTCTGCTCCCATGCGCAGGGCCTCGGCGAAACTCTTCGCCCCGGCGGGCATGATCATGAATTCCTGGATATCCACGTTGTTGTCGGCATGGGCGCCGCCGTTGATGATGTTCATCATGGGCAACGGCAGTTCGCGGGCGCCGGTGCCGCCGATATATTTGTACAGCGGCTGTCCCGCTTCCTCGGCGGCTGCCTTCGCCACAGCCAGGGACACGCCCAGGATGGCGTTTGCCCCAAGGTTGCTCTTGTATTCGGTGCCGTCCAGTTCCAGCATCTTCATGTCGATGCCGACCTGGTCGTCGGCCTCCATGCCGATGATTTCATCGGCGATTTTGTTGTTGACGTTGTCCACCGCCTTAAGCACTCCCTTGCCCAGGTAGCGGGTTTTGTCGCCGTCGCGCAGTTCAAGGGCCTCACGTTCGCCGGTGGATGCGCCGGAAGGAACGGCCGCCCGCCCAAAGGCGCCGGATTCGAGAAATACCTCCACTTCAAGAGTCGGGTTCCCGCGGGAATCAAGGATCTCCCGAGCATAGACATCTACGATTTCACTCATTGCTGCCCCCTTGCATGGAATTTATTGGTCTGGAGATTGCTGTATCTCCGTAAACACAAACGTTACTTTCTATAGCACAGTAATTCCAATAAATACAGTCATGACGGGAAAAATTATTGCAGGCTCTGAAATATCCACCTGTGGTTGCGTACTCGGACTTCACATTATGATGTAATAATGGTATGAATTACCGTCCCATAATTTCGGTTTGCATCCCCCGATCCGCGGAGAACGCACGGCATGCCCTCAAACTCACTGGACCGCCTTACCATCGACAAATCCCGCCAGCCTTCGTCACAGCGGGGCAGGGCCCATCGCATGCGCCTCACGGCAATTGCCTGCGTGGCGGCCTGTGCCGGCACGGCGTTGTGGGCAGTGCAACGGCGCGCCGTCCCCATTGAGACGACCACGGTAACCCAGGTGTTTCCTACCCAGTCCTTTACCCTGTTGAACGCAAGCGGGTACGTGGTGGCACAGCGCAAGGCGTCGGTGGCTGCAAAAACCACCGGCCGGTTGGAATGGCTCGGGGTTGAGGAGGGGAGCCGGGTTACGAGCGGCCAGATCATCGCCCGGCTGGAGAACAAGGACCTTGAGGCGACCGTTCATCAAAGCGAGGCTGCCTTGCAGAATGCCGGATCATCCCTTGACCAGGCACGGGCGGAACTGGCCGATGCCGGCCAGGCCTTCAGGCGCGAAAAGGAGCTGTTGCAGGAGGGGATCGTTGCCAAGTCCGAATACGATGCGGCCGACGCGCGCTACAAGAAAGCCGTTGCCGGTGTTGCCGGTGCGGAATCGGGCATCCGCTCCGCAGCCGCCGCGCTGCGGGGGGCGAACGTGAATTACGGCTACAGTCTGATCCGGGCTCCGTTCGATGCCGTTGTGCTGACCAAGAACGCGGACGTGGGCGATCTTATCACCCCCCTGGGGGCGGCGGCCAACGCCAAGGCAGCCGTGGTGACCATAGCGGATCTCGGTTCCCTGGAGGTGGAAGCTGATGTGTCTGAATCCAACCTGGGGATGGTAAAGGCCGGCCAGCCCTGCGAGGTCACCCTGGATGCGTTGCCCAACGCCCGGTTCCGCGGCGTTGTGCATACCATCGTCCCGACGGCCGATCGCACCAAGGCCACGGTCATGGTCAAAGTGCGCTTTGTGGATGACGATTCCCGCATCCTGCCGGAGATGAGCGCCAAGGTCGCCTTTCTGGCACGGGAGGCCAAAAAGGCCGACCAGCAGCCGCGTATTGCCGTCAAGCCGTCGGCAATCCTTGTCTCGGGCGGCCGCGAGGGTGTCTATGCCGTCAAAGGGGAGCGCGTGGTTTTCACGCCGGTCACGCGCGGTGTGTCCGTCGGCGACCTTGTAGAGGTGGGTGGCGTGAAGTCAGGCGACAGGGTCGCGATCAAGCCGCTGGGCGATCTTAAGGATGGCGCCAGCGTCAGCCTGACCGGGGAAAAATAGGGAGATGCCAGGCACCGAAGAACAGCGGGTCGCCGTCAGTATCCGCAACGCGGCCAAGTCCTACCTGCGCGGCAGCCAGATAGTGCCGGTGCTGGAGGATATCTCTTTCGATATCGAGCAGGGTGAGTTCCTGGCGCTGATGGGACCGTCCGGCTCGGGCAAGAGCACCCTCCTCAACCTGATTGCCGGCATCGATTCCGTTGATCGCGGCTCCATCGTTGTGGACGGCGTGGATATCGCCGCCCTGAGGGAACGGGAGTTGGCGGACTGGCGTGCGGCCCACGTGGGTTTCATCTTCCAGTTCTACAACCTCATCCCGGTCCTGACCGCGTTTGAAAATGTGGAACTGCCGCTTTTGCTGACGCCGCTCGACCGCCGCGAACGCAGGGAGCATGTCGAAGCCGCCCTGGAGATGGTCGGTCTGGCCGACCGCATGGAACATTACCCTTCCCAGCTTTCGGGCGGCCAGCAACAGCGGGTGGCCATTGCCCGCGCCGTGGTGAGCGATCCCTCAATCCTGGTGGCCGACGAACCGACCGGTGACCTGGACCGGGTTTCCGCAGAGGATATCCTCGGTCTCCTGGCGCGTCTGAACAAGGAGTTCGGCAAAACAATCATCATGGTAACCCACGACCCGCGTGCCGCCGAAAAAGCCCATATCGTCAGGCATCTGGAAAAGGGCGTGCTTAGCGATGTTCCTTCTTAAACTGCTTGTCAGGAATGCCGTGCGCCACCGTCTGCGCACCGGGCTGACCATCCTGGGGATCACCATCGCCATCCTGGCCTTCGGCCTGTTGCGGACGGTGATAACCGCATGGTATGCCGGGGTCGATGCCTCATCGGCCGCACGTCTGATATCACGCAACGCCATTTCCCTGACCTTTTCGCTGCCGATCTCCTATCTGGAGCGGATCAGGCAGGTGGAAGGGGTCAGGTCCGTTTCCTATGCCAACTGGTTCGGCGGCATCTATGTCTCGGAAAAGAACTTTTTCCCGAATTTCGCCATCGAACCAAAAAGCTATCTGGAACTGTATCCGGAATTCGTGCTCTCTCCCGAAGAGGAGCGGGCCTTTGTCACCGACCGCAAGGGATGCGTGGCCGGGCGGAGGCTGGCTGATCGCTTCGGCTGGAAGGTGGGGGACAGCATCGTGCTCAAGGGCACCCTCTTTCCCGGCACGTGGGAGTTCGTTCTGCGCGGCATCTATCGCGGCGCGGAGCAATCGACCGACGAGAACCAGTTTTTCTTTCACTGGGATTATCTGAACGAAACCCTGAAGAAGACGGTGCCGCGCCGGGCCGACCAGGTCGGCATCGTCATCCTGGGGCTTAAAAGCCCGCAGACGGCGGCTTTGACATCCCTGGCGGTGGATGCGTGTTTCAAAAACTCCTTGGCCGAGACCCTGACCGAGACCGAACGGGCCTTCCAGCTCAGTTTCGTCTCAATGACCGAAGCGATCGTGGTGGCCATCCGCATCGTGTCGTTCGTGGTAATCGTCATCATCATGGCGGTGGTGGCCAATACCATGGCCATGACCGCCCGCGAACGGATTGGCGAGTATGCCGTTTTCAAGGCCATGGGGTTTCGCGGCTACTACATTGCCGGCATGGTGTTCGGCGAGTCTCTGTTCATCTCCATGGCCGGTTGTGCGACGGGCATTGCCCTGACATTTCCGGTGGCCGCCCGGTTCGGCAAGGCCATGGGAGCGTTTTTTCCCGTCTTCCGGGTCGAACGCTCCACCCTGTATCTGGATGTGGCTTTCTGTCTCATGGTTGGCCTGGTGGCGGGCATTTTTCCGACCTGGAGGGCAGTCAGGATCGGGATCGCCGATGGTCTGCGCAGAATAGGGTAAATCTGTTGAGGGTTGAGAGATGAGAAAGACAGTTGAGACGAGAATTGAAAAAGGCGTTTTTTCCCTCAACCCTCAACTCTCATCCCTCAACAGCCTTTAAAGAGGTGTTTCCATGAAAACCAGAATCCTGATCGTCGATGATGAACTGAGCATGCGCGAATTCCTTTCGATCCTGCTGGAACGGGAGGGGTACGAGGTGGCCATGGCGGGCAATGCTGATGAGGCGCTCCGTCTGATCGACGATTCCCTGTTCGATCTGATCATCTCGGACGTGCAGATGCCCGGCTTGAACGGCATCGAACTCCTGGCCCGGATCAAACGGGTGGCTCCGGAGACCGCCGTGCTGATGGTGACGGCATTTTCCACCGCAGAGCAGGCGGTGGAGGCCATGAAGTTGGGGGCCTACGATTACATCTCCAAGCCGTTCAAAAATGAAGAGATCAAGATACTGATCAGCAAGGCCCTGGAAAAACAGGGACTGAAACGGGAGAACACCATTCTCAGACACGAGGCTGCCCATCGGGACGGTTTTTGCGGGATTATCGGCAAGAGCGCCAAGGTGCGGGAACTGTTCGATATGATCCAGAAGGTCGCCTCAAGCCAGAGCTCGGTGCTGATTTTGGGGGAGAGCGGCACCGGCAAGGAATTGGCTGCCCGCGCGATCCACTCGTGCAGCCCGCGCAAATCCAAGACGTTCGTGGCGGTCAACTGCGGCGCCATACCTGAATCCCTGATCGAAAGCGAGCTGTTCGGCCACAAGAAAGGCGCCTTTACCGGTGCCGTGGCCGACAGGCCGGGACTTTTCGAGCAGGCTGAGGGGGGAACGCTCTTTCTGGACGAAATCGGCGAGTTGCCGCTGTTGTTGCAGACCAAGCTGCTGAGGGTCCTTCAGGAACGCGAATTTCGCCGGGTAGGGGACGCCAAGGTGATCAAGACCGATGTGCGGGTATTGGCCGCCTCCAACCGCGATCTCGAAGAGGACGTCAAAAACGCCGCTTTCCGGGAGGACCTCTATTACCGCATCAACGTGGTGCAGATCGTCATGCCGCCGCTGCGGGAACGGGTCGAGGATATTCCGCTCCTGGTGGAGCACTTTTGCCGCAAGTTCCGCCCCGAAGACCCGGCCACCGTCTCCCCCGGCGCGCTCAAGGCGTTGATGAATTACGGTTTTCCCGGCAATATCCGGGAATTGGAAAATATCGTCGAACGCAGCCTGATCCTGGACAGTTCCCGCATTGAGGAGAACAACCTGCCCAAACAGGTCGTATCGGGCAGGACCCACTCCTTGTCCGCCGAGGTGACGATCCCCGATGAAGGCATGTTCCTGGAACCGTTATTGGAAGAACTGGAAAAACAGTATCTGCTGAAGGCGCTGGAAAAGACCGGCGGCGCAAAGAAAAAGGCCGCCGAACTGCTCGGTATGTCGTTCAGGTCGTTCCGGTACCGCCTGACGAAGCTGGGGATGGATGATGATTGATATGGCACGATTGGTGCTTGGCCGTACCGAAAGGTCGTTTGATGACGAAAGGGGAGCCATGTGAGTAAAAGAGCGTGCGCTGTCAGCGGGTTTACCCTGATAGAGTTGTTGATCGTCGTCGCAGTCATCGGCATCCTGATTGCGGTGGTGATTCCGAACTACCGGTACTCACAAACGCGAAGCTGCAATGCCGCGGCGATAACCGACCTGGTCAACTTCAGATCCCAAATGGAGTCCTGCTATTCGGACCAACGCTCCTACCCGACTTTTTGAGCCAGCCATTCCGTGGGGCGAAGCATGATCCACGTACGGGCACTTCCAGATGACGCCTCGGCTGAGCATCTCCTGCCTGTAGGGAGAATCCGGGCGTAACTGGTGACATATTTTGTCAGTGGAGTGACTTGAAATGGTTTCCTCCAGCCGGCGGCAGGTTCTATGAATCTAAAAACCACGCTATTTAAGTCTGTTACGGTTTTTATAGTTTTTGGTTCATTACTTGCAAAGGTTCTGTCGTAAGTTTGATAACTTGTGATTACGCCTGATGCAGGCACATACAAACGAAAGGAGAAAAACATGTTACAAAAAATGAGAAACAGAAAAGGTTTTACCCTGATCGAACTCCTGATTGTCGTTGCGATCATCGGTATCCTGGCCGCCGTGGCCATCCCGCAGTTCTCGGCGTATCGCATCAGGGGCTTCAACTCGGCCGCAGTCAGCGATGCGCGTAACTTCAGGACGTCCATGGAAGCTGCATTTTCCGACAACCAGTATTATCAAACCTTCTAACAGTATAATAATTATCAAGAAAGGAGCCCAAAATGGCCAGACCTACCTTAATGAAATTAGCTCTTGTTATCGCCCTGACAATTGCAGCGGGCACGGCATACGGAGCATCACAACTCTCTAATACAACGGCTGTGGGGGCATCAAGCTTTGCCCCTTCCAATAATGTCACTGTCGGCGTTTCGGCAATAGCTCAGGAATATTCAGCCAACGCAAAACATCTGAACGGCGACAGGATCATTGCTATTTATAGCGGTGATCCGAAAATCTATTTCTCCTCCGGCGCTCCAGTCGGCTCGACGGTTGCAGCTCCTTCTGCATCGAATACCTACAGCGCCCTCAGCACCACTTCAGGCTGGAACTCGATGTAAACACGGCATCTATTCCCATGAAAGCCTGACGCATGTCAGGCTTTTTTTTTGCGTTGTATCCTTATTGACGGTGGTTAAGTATGGCTGATCGTTTTGACGGTGATTTCGAGCGTGCCAGCAGGTATTGTGAAATCAACGATTATTCCGGGGCCTGTTTCGTGTATAACGGGATACTGTCCTTGGATCCAGACAATGCCAGAGCCCTTCATGCGTTGGGCGTGGTTGCCTTTCGTGGCCGGCATGATTCGCGGGGTGCCGTCAGGCTTATCCGCCGGGCATTGACCCTGAAGGATGATTTTGCCGAAGCCTGGAACAATCTGGGAAAGATTCTCCAGGAATGCCGACGGGTGCGCGCTGCGATCGCCTGTTACCGCCGGTCGGTTTCCCTTGCGCCCGATAATCGCGTTGCTTGGTTGAACTTGGGCGCCATTTATTCCAGCGAAAAAAAAACGGAAGATGCCCTTGCGGCCTTTCAGAGAGTCATCAGTCTGGCGCCTGATAACTTTGATGCCGTCATGGGAATCGCCCGTTCTTTGATAGATTTGAAACGTTTTGAAGAATCCCTGGAATATTTTTCAAAGGCCAAGGCGCTCTCGCCGGATGATGCGACCGTTTATTACGGCATTGCGCTGGCCCATAAACAATTGGACCATTTTGCGTTGTCCAGGACCAACCTGCTCCGGTCGCTTGAGTTGAAGCCCGACTATGCCGAGGCATGCCGCGGTCTCGGAGAAGTGTCGCTCTTATTGGGAGATGCCGACGGCGCGGTCGAAGCTGCTCGCATGGCGCTTAAGCTCAAGCCGGATTTCAGGGATGCCCATACCTTTCTTTTGTATGCACTACACTATCCCTCTTCCAGCACGCAAAAGGATTTGTACGATGCGACCATTGCATTTTGCAACCGCTTCTTAAATGCCGTCCCGAGAATCAGCGATCACGCGAATGAACGTTCCCCGGACAGGCCGCTGCGGATCGGGTATATCTCGGGTGAATTCAACCGTCACCCCGTAGGTTTTTTCTTCGAGCACTCGCTTGCCTATCATGATCCTGAAACCGTCGTCACCTATTGTTACAGCAACGGTCCGACCACCGACTGGCTGACTGAACGCCTGAAGGGGTATGCGGGTTTCTGGCGCACTATCGCCGGATTGACTGATGAAGCCGTGGTCAGGCAGATACGGCAGGACGAAATAGATATTCTGGTGGATCTTTCAGGGCACATCGGACATGGCCGTATCGGTGTCATGGCGCGAAAACCGGCGCCGGTGCAGGTGTCGTGGATCGGCTACTACAACACTTCGGGTCTTGATGCCATCGACTATATCATCATGGATTCCGACACGCTCCCGCCTCCGCTGGTCCCATGGTTTACCGAACGGGTCATCTATATGCCAGAGAGCAGGTTCTGCTACACTCCCCTCCCGGATGCTTTTGCCGTCAAGCCGCTCCCGGCGCTCCGAAATCACCATGTGACCTTCGGTTGTTTCAACAATATTTCCAAAATATCGCCTGACACCATCGAGATATGGTCCGCCATTCTGGCGCGGATGCCGGATGCCCTGCTGGTTCTCAAGTGGACGAGTTTTAATGATGCGAGCGTGGTTGAGCGTTTCACTGCCATGTTTGAACTTCACGGGATCGGCGCCGGGCGGGTTGAGTACAGGGGGTATTCCGAATACGGCACCCTTCTGGAACAATACGGCGATATCGACATAGCGCTTGACCCGTTTCCCTTCAGTGGCGCCACCACAACCTGCGAAGCGCTCTGGATGGGCGTGCCGGTCGTTACCATGCCGGGGCCTTTGCCGGCCGGCCGGCAGACGCTGGCGCTCTTGAGGGTTATCGGGCTGCCTGAATTCATTGCCGACTCGAAAGAGTCGTACGTGGATATTGCGCTCCGGCATGCCGCTGACCTTAATTCGCTGGAGTCCCTCCGCCAGCGGATACGTGGCATGATGGCCATGTCGCCGCTCTGCGACGGCAAGCGGTTTACGCACGAATTGATGGCGGCATACCGCATCATTTGGCAACGCTGGTGTGCTGGCACAATCGATGAAGACCGGAATCCCATCGAGATACTGCCGGCTGTCCCGGAAGCGGCCTATAACCGCGGCGTTGCCTTTCTTGCGGAGCAGCGCTGGCACGATGCAAAGCGTTTTCTGGAGCAGGCGGTTGCTATCAACCCCGATTTTCCCGAAGCATTCAATAACCTGGGGATTGTCTATTACCACCTGGGTGAACTGGAAGCGGCCCAATCGTCTCTGGAAAACGCCGTCAGGCTCAGTCCGGATTTTGTCGATGCACTCAACAATCTCGGCAGGGTCCTGACCGCACGGAATAATAATCACGGGGCATTCAGGGCCTTTGCGAAGGTGCTCCAACTGGATTCGGGCCATTATCGGGCCTGGTGCAATCTCGGGGAGTTGCATCAAAACGCCGGGCGGATTGCCAAGGCCCGCGCCTGTTTCAGGAAATCGTTGCGGTTTAACCCCGGTTTTCTTGAGGCGGATAACGATCTGGCCACGCTCTACCTGAAATACGATGGGGACAAGGGATGCCGGGCGTACGGAGCGCTCGTGGCGAAATATCCCGATTGTGGCGATGTGCATGCAAATATGGTATATGCCATGCATTACAGCAGCCGTTTTTCCCGCGAGGATATCTTCCGCGAAATCTGCGTGGTTGGCGACAGGTTTTACAACCATATTCCGCCGGATACCTCAGAGATTCCTCTATCCCTGCAGACCGTTACAAGGCCGCTCAGGATCGGGTTTGTCTCCTCCGATTTCCATCAGCATCCTGGGGGAGTATTTTTTCAGGCACTCGCCCGGCATCACGACCCGTCGCGATTTTCATTCATTTGCTATGATAATTGCGGCAAAAGGGATATGATAACCGATGATATCGCCCGGCATGTGGAACACTTACGCTGTGTGGCGGGCACGACCGACGATGAACTGATCAGCCTCATTCGATCCGATGAGATTGACATCCTGATCGATCTCTCAGGATTTTCATCGGGCCACAGGCTTTCGGTTTTTGCCCGCAAACCGGTTCCTGTCCAGGCATCATGGCTGGGCTGGTTCAACTCCACCGGCATGAGGGCGATGGATTACGTGATTGTCGACCCATTGATGGTCCAGGCGGGTGAAGAACGTTTTTTTACGGAAAAGCCGGCGTATATGCCCCGCGAGAGGTTTTGCTACACACCTCCGTTTCTCTGTCCCGATGTGGAACCGTTGCCTGCTTTGGAAAATGGTCATATAACCTTCGGCTGTTTCAACAACTTGGCGAAGATTTCCGATCAGGCTGTTGTCGTCTGGGCAGCGATCCTGAATCGGGTGCATGATTCCCGTCTGGTCTTGAAATCCGTATATTTCAGGGATTACGAGACACGCCGCCGTTTTGAGAGAAGATTCGAGGCCCATGGGGTATCTCCGGAACGGCTTGAGTTGCGGCCGGAATCGCTCCATTTCTTTATGATGACGGAATACTGCGATATCGACATTGCTTTCGATCCTTTTCCCCATAGCGGCGGCTTGACGAGTTGCGAGGCCCTCTGGATGGGGGTGCCGGTCATTACGCTACCAGGAGAGCTGCCGGTCAGCCGCCAGACGGAGTCGTTCCTGCGGGCAGTGGATCTGCCGGCTTTTGTGGCGCGGAGTGAAGCGGAGTATATGGACATTGCGACCGGATGGGCCGCCAAGGTAGAACAGCTCTCCCATATCCGTGCCGGCCTTCGCGAACGGGTGGGCGGGTCGTCTCTCTGCGACGGTAAACAGTTTTCCGGAGATTTCGGTGAAGTTCTGCAGAAAATGTGGAACGGACGAGTGGGTGAACATGAATAATGAAATGAAAGCGAGAAAATTTTTGAATGTGGGAGGGAACCGGAAGGATATCTCCGTTCCTTCCTATTTCGATGGTTGGGACCATGTTTTATTGGATATTGATCCGGCGGGAGATCCTGATATCGTCTGCGATGCCCGGGAACTCCGGACCCTTGAACCCGGCCAGTTCCATGCCGTCTATTGTTCCCATAACCTGGAACACTATTATCACCACGAAGTGCCCAACGTACTGCAGGGTTTTTGTCATGTGCTGAAGCCGACTGGTTTTGCCCTGATCTCCGTGCCGGATATGGAATCGGTAATGCGGACGGTTGTCGAACAGGAGCTCGATCTAGATGACGTGCTATATGAACTGGACAACGGGATCGAGATTCTGGTCAGGGACGTCTTTTATGGCTGGGGACTTCAGATGAAGTCGAGCGGCCAGGATTACTATGCCCACAAGACAGGGTTTACCCAGAAATCGCTAAAAGCTGTTCTCATGTCGAATGGTTTCAAGCATTTTTGGGTTCAACACACACCTTTCAACCTCACTGTAGTCGCCTTCCTGAGAAAACCTTCCAAATGGGCGCGTGATCTCATGGGGCTGCCGGAATAATGAACATCAGGGGACCGTTCCAGATACTTCTGCTCTGCGCCGTGGTGTTTTCCATCTACTACGTATCTATGTTTTCCGAAATAAGTCTGCTGGACGATCGGGATGCGGTTTTAGAACTTTCAAAGATTGAACATTGTGACCTGAAGGCCATTTTTTTCCCGAATTCCGCAAATGGGGAGTATTACCGGCCATTGATCGGGGTTCTTTACATGGTCGACAGATTTGCCTGGAATCTCGATCCGCGGGTGATGCATCTCGAAAATATTTTTTTCCATCTTGTGAATGTCCTGCTGTTTTTTCTGTTTTCGAAGGAACTGTTTAAGAAATCAGGAGAAAAAACAAGGTGCCTGCCGTTTCTGTCGTCCCTTCTCTTTGCAGTGCATCCCATGGCAACCGAATCGGTAAACTGGATATCCGGCAGGACAGACCTTTTGGCAGGAATGTTTATTCTCTTCGCCGCATTGATCCTGCTCAGGTTCCGCGACAATCGATCGTGGTGGTACTGGCCCGCGATTGCTCTATCCGTGCTGTGCGGAATGTTGGCCAAGGAGACGGCATTGGCGTTTTTCTTTACTGCCTTTTTCCTGTTCAGGATGAATAGTTGCGAAACCAGTGACGTTGATTGTCAAAAACGGCAGAAACCGTGGCGAGATGTCGCGCTATTGACAGCGGCATTCTATGCGGCGGCCGTACTGGCGGCATTGTTCACCTATAATTACGTTTTGGTTTTTCTGATCATTACCGGCTACGGCATTGCCCTCTACTTTCGGGAAATCGGAACACCGCGCCGCGATTATCTGAACATCTGGACCGGAATGGCTGTTTCTATTATTGCGCCGATTGGGTTGTTTTTCATCGTTAGGAAGTTCGTGTATTCTTCCGATATTGCCAGTATTCCCCAGACCATAACGCTGATTTTGTCCGATCCGGCATATGCATTCAAAATGTTTGTCGGCGCCCTTGCATTCTATGTGAAGGAATTTCTGTTCCCGTTTCCGTTGAACCTTGCGATCAGAGAGATCGACCCGCTCTATGAATTAGCGGGTATCATGATACTCCTTCTGGTGCTGTTGTGTGTGCGGCTTGCCGGGCGTTGCTCCTCCCTGGCCTTGGGTGGGTTGTGCGTGATAGCGCCGGCTTTGCCGCTTTCTTTGGGCACGGTCGCCTGGACCGCCTATGCCGAACGTTATGTTTACCTCGCCATCCCTTTCTGGCTGCTTGCCGCCTCGGTTGCATGGGGCCGTTTCAGCGCCGCACGACTCAAATTGCAGCGGCTTGGGGCTCTGCTTGTCGTGCTGCAACTTTGTCTCTGGGGGTGGTGGACTTTTGCGCGGAACCTGACTTGGCAGACCAATCTGGCCATTTTCGACGATACGGTTCGTAAGTCGCCGAACTTCAAGGTGGCACGCGGATTATACATGCTGGCACTCTATGAAAGCGGCAGGTACGACGAGGCGGTTGAGCAATACAGAATAGCCAACACCCTTCCAAGTATCAAATACGATGAAAAATTTGACATAGTGTATGCCTTGATTCTGATGAGGAAAAACCGCCCTGAAGAGGCCAGGATGACCTTTGAAAAAGTTTTGCGCAAAAAGGAATCGGTCAGCGTCCTCGAGAACATGATCAAGTTACTGAAAGCAATGAGGTCTCCGCTTTCCGCGCATGACCCGGCGAGACAGGAGACCGACACACTGGTCAGCCAATATTACGAAAGACTGTATCACAAGACGGGAAATGCGCTTTATCTTTACTATTTGGGACAAGACTACCTGAATAACGGGAAGCGCGCCGAGGCGAAAATCACGTTTGGCAGAGCTGCCGAGAGGCTTCCTGAAAGCAGCGAGTTTAAGAATTACGCCCGTAAACTGGCTATGAAACTTTGAAAGGAATTCCTGCGTGAAACAGATTATTATGATTACCCTCAAGGGTATCTTCCGGGATCGCATTTTCCAGGGAATCATGGCGCTGGCGGTACTCTTTCTCGTCATTCCATCTGCCGCATCCCTTTCCATGCGGCAAGTCACGGAATTATCGATCACCCTTTCACTCTCGCTGATTTCGTTCATCATGCTTCTTCTGGCGGTGTTTCTGGGCGCAACATCGATCTGGAAGGATATCGAACGCCGCTATACCTTTAGCGTTCTGAGCCTCCCGGTGAGCCGTCCGGCCTATTTGGCGGGACGATTTCTCGGTGTTGCCCTGTTTATGCTTATAACTGCCTCGTTTCTTGGCGTCTTGGCAATGATCGCTATCAAAGCGGCATCTTTTATCTATCCTTCGGTCCGTCCAGTGCTGTGGTCAGCAATTGCCGCCGCGATACTGTTCGATGCCCTGAAATATATTATTGTCGTAGCGGTTACAATGTTGCTTGCAACAGTAAGCACTTCTTTTTTTCTCCCCGTGTTCGGAGCTGTCAGTACATATCTGGCAGGCACCATCACGCAGCAGGTGTACGATTACCTCCAAACCTCGTCGGCGCAGACCGAAGTGTTTACAATAGTTCGAAAAGGCGCCATTTTGTTTTACTACGTGATTCCCAATCTGAGCGGCTTCGATCTGAAAATTCATGCGATATACGCGCTTCCAATTGATGTTAAGGGCGCCGTTCTGACGGCGCTCTATTTTGTTGTGTATACCGGAATAGTATTGAGCGTTGGCACCCTGGTGTTCGCCCGGAGGGAGATGAAATGAGCCGTATCCTGCGACATTCGACGCTGGCCCTGCTTGCGGTATTGTTATTTGCTTACGGCACCGTCATAGGCCCCTTTACGGAATATATGAAGCATAAACCGGTTGAGGAAAAACTCGGATATCTTCCCAGCATAAATGTGTTGCGATATGCGAGCGCCGACCATAAAGAGCTTATGGGGGCCTCGCTGGTAATGAAAGTCATCATGTATTATGGGGGCGTCATCGAGAAACAGCAAAATAAAGTGATGGTTCAGCCGCCTGACTACCAGAGGATGTCGGGCATCCTTCACGGGGCGGTAAAGCTGGATCCCTGCAATATGGACGCCTATTACATGGCCCAATCGTTTCTGACCTGGGAGGTCAAGCAGTACAAACTTGCCAACGACCTTCTGGACTATGGCATGAAATATCGTTCCTGGGACTGGATGTTGCCGTTTTTTGCAGGGTTCAACAGCGCTTATTTCATGAAGGACTCCAAAAAAGCATCCGAATACTACAAACGCGCCGGTGAATTGAGCGGCGACCCACTGTATTTCAGTCTGGCCGGACGGTATATGCAGGAGGCTGGACAGACCGATCTGGCTATAGCCTATCTGGTCGCGATTGTGAAAGGTGAGAGAAATCAGGCTGTCAGAAAGAATTACCAGACACGGCTTGCCGCGTTTAAGGAGGTTCGCCGGGTCGAATTGGCGCGTGACAGGTTCAAGGCGGCCAGGGGCGTGCTGCCGGCAACGGTAGAGCAGTTAACCCAAGGTGGTTTCCTTGCTCCTCCGCCGGTTGATCCCTATGGCGGAACATTCTTCCTTGAACCTGACGGCAAGGTGTCAACCACCAGCAGGTTTTCGTTTGCAGGTGTGCAGAACGAAAAAAGGCAAAATTCTGGAGAATCCCATGAACGTAATTGACATATCGGGACTTTGTAAACAGTTTACAGGGAAAAAACGAACCAGGGTGGATGCCCTGAAAAACCTGGATCTCCAGATCGCTTCGGGCGAGGTCTTCGGCTATCTCGGTCCCAACGGCGCGGGCAAGAGCACGACCATCAAGTGCCTCATGGGGCTGATCAGGCCGACAGCAGGCTCGGCAACCATCATGGGCGAGCCGGTCGGAAGCGTTGCCTCGCGCGCCAAGGTAGGTTTTTTGCCTGAAAATCCAGCATTTTACGATTACCTGTCCGCCGAGGAGTATCTCCGTTTCGTGGGCAGGACATTCAAGATGCCGGAAGCCCTCCTGTCCCGCAGGACCGACGAAACGTTGAAGCTTCTAGAGTTATGGGACGCCCGCAAGCGTCCCATGCGCAGCTACAGCAAGGGGATGGTGCAGCGGGTCGGCTTGGCCCAGACCAT
>Ga0187771_10000648_pt1 | contig 21743 bp, 23 predicted proteins | sample 0116_SJ02_MP15_1_FD_133139 | JGI IMG/M metagenome (GOLD analysis project Ga0187771, IMG submission 133139) | Tropical peat soil microbial communities from peatlands in Department of Meta, Colombia - 0116_SJ02_MP15_10_MG | ecosystem: Environmental > Terrestrial > Soil > Wetlands > Peat | place... | reverse complement strand
TGCCGATGATGCCGCTCTCGCTCAGACGGCGGAAGCGCGCTTCGCTGTTCCGGAGCGCTTCGAAGGACCGTTTCCGCTCGATGGCATACCGAATGGAGCGCACCAGGAGATCGCTTTCGATCTGTCCCTTCGTGAGGTAGTCCTGAACATCCAGGTGCAGGGCTTTCAGGGCTACCTCGTCGTCGGCAAGCCCGGTGAATACGATGATCGGAATAGTGGGGGATTGCCTCCTGATAACAAGGACCGAGTCCATACTTTCACTGTCAGGAAGCCTCAGGTCCAGGAGCACGATGTCAAATGGGCCCTCGCGCAGGAGCTGGAGCCCTTCGAACAGCCGTGACGCCTGGACGAGGGTAAAAGAGGGCTCTCTCACCTTTTCCAGCATCCGCCTTATCAGCTCCGCATCGTCCGGATTGTCTTCGATTGCGAGCACATGTATATGCACGTTCTTCATTTAGCCCTCCCTCAGCAATAGTTTTGCGGTCTGATGCAATCGAAATCTCTCGTTTCATCCAGAATATGTCAGCTCTGATGAACGCCTCCTACCACAAGATATTCTAAGGAGTTCGACAGTAAAGATAACAGATACAATTATGGAAATAAAAAAGGGCTTGGAATCGCCAAGCCCCTTAAGAGGAGTATCTGATTGTCCGATTGGATATTGATAAGAAAAAATACAATACAGTCTTCGACACGGCAACCACCACCGTGTTTTACAGGGACATGTTCTTCCACATATGTTGATATAATTTCGTAAACTGTTCACGCAGGTCAATCTCCCACTTCTTATTCGAATGCCTGGTGCCATAATACCGCATGTTACGAAATCAACTACTATAAACCCTTCCGGCTTAATGAATGAGTTTTTTGATCATACGAGCTCGGCTGTCTTAATCTTTTAAGATCCGGAGCTTCCCATCTCCTTCTCAAAAAAAAGTTTGGCTCCATCGATGATTGTATTAATTCAATCACATATGTGCAATATTGTCAATTTCAAATATCTGCAACCGTTCACTTCATTACAGATAATGTAATTCGTCGAAAATAATTCAACATTCCGGATCTCTGATTCCTCCATATTGAAGAATGATCGTAGCCGTAGGTTTTATCACTTTATTTAGCTTCGAAGATATGACCGATGGAGTTTCTTAGTCAAAACGCTCATAATCGATACTCGTGTTAGATTTGTTCCATGAACAACTCTAACCTTAATATGGCCTCAGGGACATGGAGCGCGCGCCTGCAATCACCCTTCCCGGCGTGCCCACCACAGGGTTGTACAATATTGAAAAAATTATTTTCCCCTGGCTGACATGATAATAGCTTCCCCTATGAAAACGCAGATAATAATGTGCTACACTTTAATCAGGAGTTATGTTGTATTGTTTAATTCTGAAGAGGGTTTTGGCAATCATAAAATTTCTTCTGATCCAAGATTGCCTGACCCTGCACGTTAAGGCGCAGAGGTTGGAGATGTTGAAAAATGATCTTGGTGGGGACAAATATGAAACACCGGGTCATTCGTTTAGAAAGTTGAAAGGACATTGTGAACAGCGAACTCGCGCTGTTCGAGGTTTCCTGAAGGTGTAATGACATGATCAAGGGTACTATTGTTGTTCTCGTGCTTATGGTCATTGCAGTGACTTCGCCAGCACGAGAGAAGAATATAGATACGGCAAAAAGTGGCAGGGACTTGACCAGCCAGATAGAAAACAACGTTGTGTCTCCCGTCGTGAAGGAAAAATATGAATACTACGAGGTCTCGGGGAGTTGCGAGAAAGACGTTCTGTGCGCCTTACAACATAAATGCATCTGTTGGACCGATGGGAAAAAGTACGATTCCTTAACGAACTGGAAAATTAAATGGGATTACGACTATGACCGCACTCCTCAAACGTGCACGACCGATTCCTTCAAAGTGACCGTCGATGTCATCTTCCACTTGCCGAAATGGGTGAAGACAGGTGATGCTCCCCCGCCGCTCGTGGAAAAATGGGACACTTATATGGAGAAACTCCTCATGCACGAGAAAGGGCATCGCGACAGGGCGGTAGAAGCGGCAACCGAAATTACGCATGCCGTAAAGGAACTTCCTGCTGCCCGAACCTGCGCTGAACTCGACCGTGAAGTGCAGGCGTTATCGCACGAGCGGATGGAAAAAATGACCGGAGTTCAGGAGGAATATGATGCCGCTACGAAACATGGCCGAACGCAGGGTGCCGTGTTTCCGTAATATCATTGAAGTCCGTAGAATTGTAGAAACCTATCGAGGATCTAAAAAAAGTGCCAAAAGTGCAAAGAGTGTCCAAGCTGCCTTCGGAGTAGTAATAAGAAGCGGTGAAAATGACCCTGTTTTTACTCAACAATTTCATCAACTTAGAACGTATAAAATGCGCTTTTATAATGGGGCCGCATCTGGGCTATCAACTTAAATTTACTCCGTTTGAAGTTTTCACAGCCGTTCTGTGAAACCTCTCACGGGGCTTTTTAGTATCATGGGAAAGTTTCTTTGACGTTACTGACGTTTTTCCCGAAGGCAATATCGGGCTGGCCGGTTCGCTCCCCGTTCAACCGATCTTCGCGACCGCCTTACCGGGCAGAAGGAATAGCTATGAATCGAACGTTCTGCATGCTCCTCATCGGCTTGTTCGGCTGCGCTCAGATTCCCAAAGGTGTCAACGCCGTAAAGGGTTTTGACGTACAGCGCTATCTTGGCACCTGGTACGAGATCGCAAGACTTGATCACTCATTTGAACGAGGTCTGACCAATGTCACCGCAGCCTACAGCCTGAACGAGGATGGCACCCTGAAGATTGTGAACCGGGGGTTTGATCCCAAACTCAACCGCTGGAAGGAGGCAACGGGGAAGGCTCATTTCGTCTCCGGACCCGATCTGGGCAGTCTGAAGGTCTCGTTCTTTGGACCATTCTACAGTGGATACAACATTGTCGCAATCGATGAGCGTGATTATGCGTACGCGCTCATCTGCGGGGACAGCAGATCCTACCTGTGGCTCCTGTCGAGGCAGCCCAAGCTATCAGGTCCTGTAGTGGCGTCACTCGTCCAACTTGCCAAGAATCTGGGTTTTGAGACCGAGCGGCTGATTTACGTACCACAGACAGGCGCGGCCGGTCCGCAGGACCCGGATTGGCAGGCAAACAGCCGCTCCTGATCCTTGCTGTTCGTGGTACAATTTCGTTGGCATTCAGTAACTCCTCGTTCTTGAATAAATCCGACCTCTGTGCGGAAGACGCATGGGAAAGGACGTCTCATTCTTGATCGTGTTCTTAACCCTGTCCTAGCAGCGAAAAGGATCTACTCCATGGAAAAGATCAAACTCGGCATAAGCTCTTGCCTCCTCGGCGAAAAGGTCCGCTACGATGGCGGACACAAGCTTGACCATTTTCTGACCGACACGCTTGGCAAATACGTGGAATGGGTGCCTGTCTGTCCCGAGGTTGAGAGCGGCCTGCCGGTACCTCGCGAGGCCATGCACCTGGTGGGTGACCCCGATGCACCGCGCCTGGTCACGGTCAGGACGGGTGTGGACCACACCGGCAGGATGAAGAAGTGGGCGAGCAAAAAGGTCGCGGCGCTGGAGCGCGAAGAACTTTGCGGGTTCGTGTTCAAAAGCCGGTCCCCCAGCTCGGGCATGCGCGGCGTCAAGATCTACACGGAACTTGGCATGCCGTACGCCATCGGCTCAGGGATCTTTGCCCATGCGTTCATGGGCCGGTTCCCGCACCTTCCCGTGGAAGATGAAGGCAGGCTCCACGACCCGGCGATTCGAGAGAATTTCATCGAACGGATATTCGTGTTCAAACGGTGGCAGGAATTTAAAAAAGGGAAAGGCTCCCCCGGAGAGCTTGTTGCTTTCCACACGGATCATAAGCTGCTCCTGATGTCCCATAGCCAGAAGCACTATGGAGTTCTCGGAACAATCGTTGCGGGGGCGAAGAAGGCCAACCGACAAGAACTGCACCAGCAGTACTTCGCGACGCTCATGGATGGATTAAGACTGCTCGTCACCGTCAAGAAGAACACCAACGTACTGCAGCACATGGCGGGCTACTTCAAGACGCTGCTCTCGCAGGACGAGAAACAGGAACTGCAGGAGGTAATCGAGCATTACCACCGCGAACTTGTCCCCCTCATCGTCCCCGTCACCCTCATCAAACACTTTGTGCGGAAATATGATGTGGAATATTTAAAACGGCAGTACTACCTGAACCCCCATCCCTTGGAGCTGATGCTCAGGAATCATGTTTAGGCAGTACAGCGTGCGGATTAGGTAACCTGTGCCTTCTTCTCATGATTCATGACGTGATCGATGTAGGCCTTAACATCGAACTTCGACTTGCACCCCTTGTAGCTCATGTATCTGATCTTTCCGAATACCCGCCGTTCGCCCCATGCCCTGTCGTGAACTCCACCGATGCTCCAGGCAATGCCAGCGTATCCGTTGGGATCCCTCCCGTCCAGCTCATACTTGTCGTTGAGATAGATCGCGATCTCCATCGCCTGCTCCGGCGATTCAGCCCATTCCAGGATCTTTTTTGCCCAGTACATGCGCAGGTAGCCATGCATCTTCCCCTGCGTCTCCATCTCCCTCTGGGCTGCATTCCAGAGTTCGTCGTCCGTACGGGCCTCCTCGAATTCCTCCAGCGTATAGAGATGCTCACGGCGGTCCTTCCGATGCTTCTCCAGGCTGTCTTTTGACCATGCAGGGAAAGAATCGGTGGTGTCGTAGGCGGAGTTGTAGAGACAGAAATTGTCCGATAGCTCGCGCCTGATGATAAGCTCCTCCAGAAAGACGTCCTTGCTCCTTTTTCCCGCGTTCGACCGCATCACGGCGAGTGCAGTCCTCTGCGCCGACAGCTGTCCGAAGTGAAGATAGGGTGACAGGTTCGACTGTCCATCTCCGGCGGGATCGTTTCTATCCTCAACGTAGCGCGGAAGCTTGTACTGAATGAAGCGGCGAAGAGCCTGCTGCGCCGCCTGTTCGCCCGGCACCACCCACGAGACCTCCGGCACTGCCGCGTTCACGTTCAGGCTTTTTCTTGCCGCGGCCCAGTCAATGGGTCGGGTCTTTCCTTGCCACGTGAAGGGATGCCGCTTGAGCGCCGGCACCTCCGTCAGAAATTGAGGCAGCATTCTTTTAATCTTCGGCCGAATGGTGTGGGCGCCATACTCCTGTTTCGAAGACGCAGCCCAGCAGGGCACAATGTTGTGGGCATCCACCTCTACAAAAGGAATCGGGATCTTTCTGGCCACCGCATGCCTCCATGCTTGCTTGATTCTCAGGGGATCAAAGTCCGTCACCAGCATGCCGGCGTCGTTTGTCCTCAAAAACCCCGGAAGCGTCTTCTCCGGAGCTCCAATGAGCAGAAAGAAGGGTATGTTCCTTATTGCAAGGTCATTCTCGACTTCCTCAAGTCCCCGGAGCATGAAACCATACTGCCGCATGGCGGCATTCAGAAACTCGGATACGAGACAGAACACGACGGCCACCGCGACATGGGCCGTCCTGGCCAGTTCCAGCGCGTAGAGCAGTGCCCAGTTGTCGCGTACCCGCTGGTCTCGGCTCATCCAATAGATGACGGCTCCGTTCCGCGGCTGCTTTAGGTTAAGATTCCTGACCCGCCCTGGATCCACACGGCACCCTGCTCTCAAGAAAGTACAAGAGATGTGTTCTCCATAGGTTACAGTATACCAAATATTTCCCGCTCTACTCTCTTCGTCGACACAGACAGAATGCGGAATCACCCTACAGGGTTTTCTCATTTACGGTATTCGCCCGTGGGAAGGGCACCGCGTAGGAAAGCGCCAAAATCTTTGTTGAACGTGACGGACCGGCCCTTGCGTATGTTATACTTTAAACGGACCAGGGGGTAACTGTGCGAATACTTGGCAAACTGATTTTCATTCCGCTCCTTCTTTCGTTGGTTGCCTGTCACGCAAAACAGGAAGGGGCCGTTGAAGGGACGATCGTCCCCCCAGACGCGTCAGCGCAGGTATCGGCGATTCTAGAAGGCAAAACCATCGCGACGGTGCGCGCCAATGGGCAAGACGGGAAATTCAGACTGGGGCTCGCGGCCGGGACCTATACGATCACCGTGTCCACATCCGCATCTCCCCTCCCGGTCCGTCTGGACGGCGTTATCGTGAAGCCCGGAGAGACGATCACGCTTCCGCCTTTTCAACTCGCGCCACCCTCGGGCAAGGCAGCCCTGGTAGGCCGGATCGTCCCCCCGCAGCCAGACGGCGAGATCAAGCTCATCTATGAGGGTAAAGAACGCGCATCCGTGCACGCCGACCGTGAGGGCAAGTACGAATTCAAGGAACTGCCCGCGGGCACGTACGAAATACGGGCATCAGCACCCGGCCACGCCGATGATGTTGCTCCGGTCGTCATCCCAGAGAATGAAACAGTGCGGCAGACCGACGTTCTTTTTCCTATCGTAGCCATCAACGGCGTGGACTGGGCCGCAGGAAAGATCCGCGCCACCGGTATCGGATTGACGCCGCCGAACGCCGCGAACGCCAGTGCAGCACGTGCAATGGCGCAGCGCGCAGCCCTTGCCGATGCGCAGAGAAACCTGCTCCGTACCGTCGAGGAGATCAAAATCGACAACGACCGCAAGGTCAGTACCATCATGCAAAACAGAGCTGTCGCTACGAGGATCCAGGGTTTCCTGAAGGGATACACGGTAGTAAGCGAGCGGGAACTCGAGGGCGGCAGGTATGAGATTATTCTGGAACTGCCTCTTACGGGTACCGCAGGGCTATCACGCTATATTACTGAATAGCCCGGATCCCCTGGCGAGGCAGCTGAAACTTCCAGGGGTCCACCCCCCGAAAGGGCACCGTCAAGGCAGTTTCGGAAAGACAGGTCTTTACGGTAGGCATTCGCTTCTTTTCTTCCTCCTGTTGATCTATCGGGAATTAGTTTTCGTACGCTCGTCTTTTTTCGGAAAAAGACCAGGGAGAACCCGCAGCTGCTGGCTTTCCATAAGGCATCGTGGTTCCATAACCGTGGACATCGGTGAAGAGGCTTCTATGCATGAGATCAACGATATAGGGGTTATTGCGCATGTTATCCAGCTTGCCGTCGCTCCGGTGTTTCTTCTCTCAGCGATCGCGGCGATGCTAACTGTGTTGACGAACCGGCTTGGTCGAATTATCGATCGCGCCCGCGTTTAGGAAGATAAACCGGAGCACACACCAGCCGAGATAGTCGCGGACCACACACCGAACTTGCAACATTGTCACGGCGATCAAAGCACATCAATCTGGCTATTACCCTCTGCACGACAACGGCATTATTAGTGTGCGCCGTTATCGCTATCCTTTTTCTCGGAAACTTTTATCAAATCGGCTTCGCAATTCCCATCGCGCTGCTGTTTATCACGGCCATGCTGTTCCTCGTCGTGGCATTTCTTGTTTTTTTACGTGAGGTTTTTATTGCTACCGCGAACCTTCGCATTGGGCCGCACTGATCGACATAATCCAGGGGGGCTGGAGCTCTGTAGGTGCTCTGCGGAGCGCTCGGACCATGGAGGGAGCGACCAGCCGGTTGCAGGTCGCTGTGAACTTTACTTCTCATATCGAACTACAGGGGGACATTTTTGGAAGTGCATCGCTCAAACCGCGGTTCGCAAGAATAAGTGCAGCTTCACTGCGGATTGATCAGCATGCCAAATTCGTTGTCCTGATGAGTTTATTCTCTTCCCCGTGCAAAACGAGGGACCTCACCATTTGTCGATCATATTAGTTCAGGAAGCATGACCTTAAGCCGGTCATTCTCAACCGATTTGTACGGAGAGCATGGAAACCGAAACCCCGTCAATTCCCTCGACCGGGAAACTGACTTGCTCGCCTTTTCTTCGAAGTGCGACCACATAGAGGAGAGGCAGGTAGTGATCCGGTGTGGGAGCGGACAGCAGTGCGTCACGGCCCAGATCCCCGTACTTGATGAGATGATCGTCCTTGGCATCGAGGAGCAGCGCACGTACTTTGCTCTCGAATCGTTCGGCCCAGTCATAGGGTTTGGCATCGGGGCGACCCCATGCGTAGGCATTCGGATTATGCACCACGCTGCCGCTTCCTATGATGAGCACACCTTCATCGCGCAACGGTGCCAGGCGTTTTCCGATCTCGTAATGATAATCCGGAGGCTGCATTTCATCGATGCTCAATTGTATTACGGGCACATCCGCCTCGGGATAGACATGGCAGAGCACGGACCATGTCCCGTGATCAAGACCCCACTGCGTATCAAGTAAGACCGTGGCCGGCCCAAGGAGGTCCTGGACGCGTTTCGCGAGCTCTGGAGCACCCGGAACAGGGTACGAGACCTGTAAAGCTCCTTGGGAAAACCACCAAAATCGTGGATCGTTCTGGGAGCGGCAGCACCGCTCACCAAGGTTCCCGGCACGTACCAGTGAGCGGAAATTGAAAGGACCGCCTTGGGCCTCGGTATATCCCTCCCGAAGCGGGCCCAGCCCCTTGAATAGTCATTGACCTCTAAGGCGTTCATCGGGTTGCCATGGCCAAAAAACACGGCAGGCAGTGGATTTTTCATATCATAACTCGCTTTCCAGTTTTCATTAGTCAATGTTAATATAACTGTTATTCAGAAGCTCACCGAATCGATCGGACCAAATAAACAGGGGGGCCAGACAATCATTCGCACGATCTTCAAACCGAATGAGGATCTGGCCCCTTTCGTGCGCACAGGATATCAGGCACCGGCCTTCTTCACAAGCCTGAATCCGATATCCGTACCCATTTTTAATCCATAGCCAAGCATAATGTTGAGCATGCCAAGCGGTTCAAGGTAACGAGCTGACTTCAGCGGCCCTGCGTCTACGGAGTCGAAGCCTATATCTTCGGCCAGCTTGCGCACGGTGTCCTTGCTGCCGGAATCGTCGCCGGCAACCAGGACGGTGAGCCGTTCGCCCAGCAGCTTGCCGGTGTTCATGTTCTGGGCGAATATCGTATTGAACGCCTTAACCACATTGGCCCTTGGAATCATTTTTTGCAGTTCTTCCGACCCGGAAGTCGTGAATCCGAGAGCAAGCTCATAAGAGGGAGTCAGAATGTTACTAACGTCGACGATGGTCTTCCCCTCGAGTGCGTTCCCTGCGGTCTTGACTATCTCTGCATGGGCGTTCCAGGGAACGGCCAGAATCACTACGTCAGCCCATGCCGATACAGTGTGGGATGATTCCTCGGGATCCTTGGAACCGAAGCGAACTTCATGTCCAGCCCGCCTCAAGCCTTCCGCAAGCGCGCTCCCGACATTGCCTTTGCCAATGATCGCTATTTTTTTCGACATATCTGCACCTCCTTGTCACTCACGATGAAAAATATTCATCGTCGATCCTACAGGCCAATCTGCTTCATGTAGGTCGTATTGTCCCAGAACAACCATTCCTCGACCATAACGCCGTCTTTCCAATGCCCCACGGTGCACATGGTTATGGAAAACTTCTTACCCGTGGGCTGAATGAACTTGCCTTCGCCGATCGGCATAGGCTTAGTAAAGGTCCCGGTCATGACACCTATCACGGAGGTCCATTCCCCTGACCCGAATTTTACCGGATGGACTTTGATGCTGGTATCGGGCGCATATACGAACAGCGCCTTGAGGTCTTCAATGTGTCTTTCGATGCCGGTCGTGTAATGCCCATCAGGCCAGTTGACCTTGACGTCCTTTGAATGGCTTTCGTGCAGCCGTGTCCATTCCTGATTGGTAAACACCACGAAATCCAGTTCATCGAAGGTCTTGATGTTTTTATCGACCGTCGCTTTCTCATCGGTGAACTTTTTCAGCTCGTTTTTCGTCTCTTCAATCTTTGCCTGCATTTCCGGCGAGTAGTTGCCGTCCTTCTGGTCGGCCGAGAATGCCGGACTGACACATCCCACGAACAGTACTGCTAGCATGCACACACTGCGAGTCACATTCTTCATTTTCTCTCCTTTTATTTTATATTTTTACCGCACATGACAGGAAGCTAAATACCTCACGACTTTTTATGTTTTATAAACGTTCCGTTCTGGTACTCTTCGAATGCCAGTTGCAGCTCTTCTTCGCTGTTCATCACGATCGGACCATACCAAGCTACCGGCTCGCCTATGGGTTTGCCCGAGAGAAGGAGGAACCGGACAGGGTAATGAGCGGTCGTGACTGCGATATGGTCGCCGTCTGCATAGAGGCAGACCGTGCCGTTCCCGATCATGTGCTTTTTCGTTTCATCGAAATGCCCCTGCCCCTCGATGACGTAGGCGAACACCGTATGGCCAATCTTGGTCGGGTGCTTGAACTCAGCCTTTGCGGGAACCGTCACATCAAGATACTCGGGGTCGCTGATAATACCGATGACTGGGCCTTCGTGTTCCGCTACCCTCCCGCAGATAACCTTGATCTTCGTGCCGTTCTCGAGCCCGACTTCCGGGACCTGGGCGCTCCTGATATCACGATAGCGTGGTTCCATCATCTTGTGGGACCTCGGCAGGTTCGCCCAGAGCTGGAACCCCTCCATCCTCCCTTCATGATCTCCCCGCGGCATCTCCTGATGAATGATGCCGCTTCCCGCGGTCATCCACTGCGTATCCCCCGATGAGATGACCCCCTTGTTCCCCATGCTGTCTCCGTGCTCTACATCACCAGTTAAGACATAGGTGATCGTTTCAATCCCGCGGTGCGGGTGCCAAGGGAAGCCTGCACGATAATGGTCGGGAGTGCTTGAACGGAAGTCGTCAAGCATCAGGAAGGGATCGAACAACGGTACTTCGTTGTTACCGAACACCCGCTTGAGGTGGACGCCGGCCCCTTCCCGTGTGGGCCTGCTCGTGATAACCGTGCGGATCGTTCTCGCGTTTTTCATATCGTTCTCCATTGAATATGTATCAACCGTGTTTACTGTCGATATCTCTTCACACCTTGTTCCCATGCTCTCTTTTGTACTACTGCGGTGTCTTGGTGCGTCCGCACCGAAGGAGCCACATCTTCTCCCTCTCCGCTACAGCGAATTAGACCGGTTTTTTACCAAGACCCTAATGGTTCCGTCACAAAACGGCCCTGAAGCGCCCCGTCCGCTGACGCTCCCCGAAGAGGCCGCTGCTTCCCGTGCCCTCTCGATACGCTTCTGTTCATGTTTGATCTCCTTTTTTACTGTAGTGGGCCAAGCCTTCGGGAACCGCTGCATACGTTCGGCGATTGACCTAATTATCATGCTTGATTCCTTCATACGGTAGTGGTATCGTATATCAGTTACTTTCTAATTGCAAGTAGGCACTATTTTGTAATGTACTTACTAAAAAGTAAGTATAGTTCAGGGAGGGCACCGCAAGGAGGTACGGTATGAGCAAGGAACAAGTCGGATGTCCGGTGGAGACCACGTTGGCGCTCCTCGGAAATAAGTGGAAGGTGTTGATCCTTCGGGAGCTCTTCACCGGGACAAAGCGCTTTGGAGAGCTTTCGCGGGGCGTACCCGGCATCAGCCAAAAGATGCTTACCCAGCAGCTGAGGCAAATGGAGGAAGACAACATGATCCAGCGAAAGGTGTATGCGGAAGTCCCGCCGCGCGTCGAGTACTCCCTTACCGAGATCGGCAAAAGCTTAAGCCCTATCCTTGACGCCATGCACAAATGGGGCACCAAATATCGGATGCTGAACGGTAAAAAGGGAGAGGGGAAGAAACGGAAGGACATAGTGTGTGAGGACAAGGAAGAGGTGGCATGATCACGTTCGCGACTCAAACTGCCTTCGCAGGTAAGGCAGAGAGAGTCCCATAAGACCTTTATTGCTCAAAGCGATTCTCACGAATTGGATCGAGGCGACGATGAACCTCTATGCCTCTCCGATCTGTTCATGTACAGGCTATAACATGAATTCTTGAGCGTAACCATAAGTTCGTTTGGATGTTCAGAATACGTTTTGAATTTTACATGTCCTTACAATACTCTTCTCGTGGTTTTTTGCCCTTTCTCTTGATGTGAAATTCGATCATAATTTTCTTACTTAGCGCAGCAGCTTGATTTCGCGAAAAAAGCGCAGTACGCCGGGATGTATCAGGCTCATATGGGGAGCGGCCGCGATGGTATTTTCTGCCGTTGTCTCGCGCGCCTGTACCAAGCGGGCTCCCAGCGTCGACTCACCACGGTGCAGTGCACGCGCAAGGCGATAGGCCACGTCATCCGAAAGAGTCGACCGCGCCAGCACAAAGCTCCATGAACCAACGGAAGAGATGGGAGAACTTTGCCCGGGATAGCTGCCGGCGGGGACGGTTAACCGACGCAAAAAAGAGCATTTTGCAAGAATGCTTTTGATTTCATCGGTAGTCGGCGCGACAAAGCGCGCTCCTGAGGGTGATTTTGCGACCGCTGCAAACCCCGGCCAACCGGGTCCTCCTCCCCACAATGCCGCGGCACGCCCGTCATTCACCATCGCCGGGCCATCACCGGCCGCTGTGAGATAGATGGCCTTAAAATCGCGGTCCTGGTCGAGACCGATAGCATCGAGTACATAGCGCGCTAGGATCACAAGGCCGGAGACGCGCACGCCGAAAACGACGGGTTTGCCTATGAGATCTGTGATACTGTGATAAGGACTGTCGGCGCGTACTACGAACATTCCCGGTGTAGAATACATCGCGGTGATTATTTTCAGTTTTACCGATGCCCTGTTTGTGCTTGAAAAAACATCGTGAACCACTTCACCTTGGACCAGCGCAATATCAAGTTTTTCGGCCTCAAGCAGAGGGACATTTTCAATGCTGCCTTTAGTATTTCGCGGCTTTACCTCGAGCGAGGGGTCGAATCGATTAATCGTCTCGGCAAATGCTGCCCCATAGACCGGGAATCCGCCACCCGGTGTAGCCGTTCCCAGGATCACGACTAGCTTGTCCTCTGCAATCAAATTTGTACTTGAAAGCACGGAGACGGCCGCTCCAGCAAGTAAAAGCATTGAGATTTTTTTCATATTCTTTTCCTAACTGGTGCTCACGTACCATCTGTCACTGAGCTAAGAGAACCCGGAGGCAAAGATCACTATGAGCATTCCATCCGTTCGTGAATGATCCTGCTTACGTTCGCATAGCGCAGCCCAGGAACACGACTTCTCAAAGATCCTGAACAAGCCGTGCATGGTTGTGCGGTCGGCAGCGACACAGGACCTTGGATATTGCTGCAACGATGACACTCGCAGTAAGCAGCTTCGCATCGTGCTCTGAACTGCCGTCACAGTGGAGCCCCCCATATGCCTGGCGCGTTGCCGACGCATTATTGTTCTTGATCTGGTTCTCAAACAGCCTCCAAAATCGCTCTTGACGATGTAGATCAAAATCCGCGCTCGTCGTGTTCGCCGAATCAAGTTTACATTAATTCTATATGAAATTTGCATTTCCCGCTAAAGTTATTGATCAAAGTTGTCTTCCTGACGTTGATGTTGTTCCAAGTTATCTGAACGCACAGGGTTACAACCTGATTTTGCTCCAAGCTACTGTCAAAATCCGCATTAATTTTTCTCCCTATGGTCAATACCGAGGCGATGAATCGGCAGGGCCAGACGGGCCCAAGTGACGAACCAACCCTCGATTGGCAGGGCCCCAAAAAAAGTTCAATGAACGCGGTATTGGTCGAAGCGGTAGCGTTTCGACCAAAAACATGATACAGTGGAATAGGATATGGGGGATGTGTTGACGCATCCCACCGTGTTCAACATATCGGCCTCCAGAAGAGAGGGCGGGGCAGTTCGTTCCTTCTGGACAGAACGTGTCACCGCTGATAGTGAGGGTGGCCCGCACTATGACCGCAGTCTGCCATGGAAGGCAGTCAACATGGAAAATGCCGGATCATGTCTCCTGATTTCGAAGTCAAAAAAGAAATACCGGACAAGTCTTTCTTAGGATGGGCCTCTTGCACAACGGCACCTCTCGGAGTGCTCGCATTCTGGGTCGGCATGTTGATGGCGTCGAGGAGGTACCCTGAGGGATACGACTGGCGATATACGACAGTATCCCATCTGCTCACACCCGGCCGCAACCCAGCAGGCCACCTGTGGGCGACGGGAGGCATCATGCTCTGTGGCCTTTGTGGATTGTGCTGGGCGGTGATATTGGCCCGGCGTTGGCCTCATGAGAGTGCGGAAGACCAGCCAAGCGGAATAAAGACGCTGGAGTTTGGAAACGTGTTCATGATGTGTTCCGCCGTGCTGCCCGAGTGGCTGCTTCGGGTACATAAGGGGCATGAAATCTTCGCGGTATTGGCGTTTGCCGCTTTATGCTTCGGTATGGTCCGTTTGATGTTCCAGACTATCGAGCGGATCTTTCTAAGGCGAATGCGCGGAACCACCGGTCGTGCACGGCTCTACGCAGCCATCGTGGCTAGCACCGCAGTGTTACCGATCCTGTTGGCCGGCTTAACTCAGGCCTATGTGTATTATATGCTTCCTGAACTCCATGGGGCAAACCTTCCGGCCGCGTATTTAAGCTTCCCCTTTTGGGAATGGGTCATGTGCGTCGTGCTCTCCGCATACTTGGTCATCCTCTCGCTGGCGACACATGTGGTCTACACCACACGTAAAGCCGGAGAAGGCAGGTAGGCGACACCCAACAATGATCGAATCATCGGGGTACGCCACATCGGCGTAAACCGCAGGTCCTCTTTCGTGGATTCTGTCGAGGCAGCCCATCCATCAGAAACGGTGATGCCTTCCCTCACTCAATCTCAAACTCCTATGCATTGATCGCTGTACCACTCTTGGTGGCAGCGAATGATCAGTTATATTCCTGAATGAAATGACCGATTCTGATCGCAACGTCTTGTGTCGCGGCCTTCCTGAACAAGACACCAGCTCCAACTTTTTGAAATTCTGTATTTCCTCTGAACGTTATCAGTGCACACCCTCAGGAGACCTCCTTTTTACTCTATACAATAAAAATAACTTTGATTAAAATTCATGATACAATATCTAAATGAATATTTTGGCAACCCAATTCACTGCAGGAGGCGGCGTAGGAAACGAGTATTGGTTGCGTATTATAGCAGGACAGGCATGACGGAAAAGATGGCTGAAGGCATCGCGGAAGGAGTACGCTTTAGCGGAAATGCCGCAGAAGTGAAAAAGATTTCTGATATCACGAATGAAAAATCTTTTGAAGGATATGATGGCTTCATATTTGGATGCCCCACCTATCACAAAGACATGACGGATAACTTTAAGACGTTCCTTTTTCTTGCCCAGAAGGGGAACCTTGCGGGTAAAGTCGGTGGCTCATTTGGATCGAGCACTCACACCGGTGAAGCCTCAAGGCTGATCTTTGACACGATGGAGTTTGTATTCAACATGAAAATGACGAGTCTTGGCCCTTTTGATCTCAGGGAGAAAATCGTAGTTACTGAGGAAGGAATGCGGGCCTGTCAGGCTTATGGCCGGGCGCCCGGGAAAGATCTGGGTAATTGATGGGGTCCCTTTCGGGGCATCGGCCGTGTAAATTATCACGAGAAGTGAGAATTCATTTCCAGTACCCTCTTTTACGCGCATCTCACCTGCAAGACCTGGGTTTTGAGCGGGAGACCGCTCGGTTCATAGCATCGTGATCACCGCGAGGAATGCAATGAATTTAGGTGTTCTGCATAGGTGCCGCGCTCAATCGGATCGGTCGTAACGTGAAGTGCGATTTGGTTCCTGAAGCCGCCTTCGATGATGCCACTTTTTCCTAAATCTTTACGTGTCAATTGCGGTCAAACCTTTATCCTATTTGTTCGAACGATTCTTTGCTAACCTTGCAGACCGGGCATTTCCAGTCGTCGGGAAGATCTTTGAATTTCGTTTTTTCTTTTTGCTCCTTGTACAGCCATCTGCACGCGGCGCATCGCCAGAGGCCGAAGTCTTCTCGCATTCCTGTTCTCGAGGCCACCTCCCAACCCCTCTGCACCCACTCCTCAAGGCTTGGCGGATAATAGCCAGAAAACCTGACCTTGTCTCGCGCGTCTACAACCCTGACCTCCACAGTGTAATCGCCCTTTTTCACCATATAGCTCCAATCAAAGGTGTCCTTCGTCTCAGGATCAGTTAATTTTGCAATAAAGGAAAAAGAATTTCCGCTCCGTTTCACCTTTGACCAGCTGTAGCAACAAGGCTGGACGGACGTGCAACCGTATTTGCCATTTTCAGCTCAAGGCCGTCAATGCTCAGACCGCCAGGTTTTTCTCAATTGATATGCTCATCAGACCTCCAGCATCCTCTCAAATTGGTTATGGTTTTCTACCCAAAATTATGATCATTGCATTATCAATACATTTTTTTAAACTAAATGCCCGCACCGATGCTTTGAATTGTTAAGTCGGAACGAATAAAATTAATAGCAATCTCTTGTCAAGTTCAGGTCATCGTCATTCCGTTCATTGCTTTCTTCCCATTCCTAGCATACTGAGGTCGTAATAAATTTATATGTTTATATTTGACAAAATGAAATCCCTACGCATTTTCAACTGGAAATTTAATTAACCAGCCCCTTACAGTAATATTAAAGTTTTACTTGACATTAATAATCATAGCATGATAAAGTGGCACCACAACTAATTGATATATAATATTTATCATATAGCATATATTGTGCGTGATATACAACGGACTGGTAAAATTTTAAGGCCCATGAAAGGAGGTGAGACATCCCAGAACCGCCTTTAAAAAAGTGTTTTATTGTAAACTCGAACAATTTAATAGGAGGAATAACTATGAAAAAGAACCAAAAGGGTTTTACGCTTATCGAACTTCTCATCGTGGTGGCCATCATCGCAATTCTCGCGGCTATCGCCATCCCGCAGTTCAGCGCTTACCGTGTCAAAGCATATAACTCAGCTGCTGAGGCGGACCTAAGAAACTTGAAGACGGCTCTCGAAGCGTTTTATGCGGATGCCCAGGTATATCCTAACTAATCAATTTTGTGTATGAGGAGGAATTGCTGATGAAGAAAATCATTGGTTTTCTATGTATCGTTTCGCTTCTCTGTATTATCGGCGCAGTGCCTGCGATGGCACAGCAGGTTATTGGAGGCGGGGGAACCTTCACTCTTGGGAGTGCAACAGGCTCAACAACATCGGTGAACACGTCCAACAACGTTTATTTGGAGTATGTTACGGCAAATAACGGGCAGAATTATGGTGCAAGCTCCAAGAACAGATCAGGGGACAGATGTTATGCGACAGGCGGTGGAAACGGCGCTGCCACCAACATCTATTATCAGGCCGGTCAAACTGTCGGTGTAAGCACACTCCTTGATCCGACGGCTATAATGAATGGTAATACAGCGGGCTGGTCAGCACAGTAGTATCTTGATGCTGGAGGAAAGGGGCAAGTGATTCCTGCCCCTTTTTTTTATCACCTTTCTTCAGAAAACCCATCATTGTCCGGCTACGTTCTTGCAACTAAGATATTTTGAGCTCTGGTGCTTGAGGATCACACCCTTCAAATCCGCTGACAGGTTCATTTTTTTGAAATTGAAACATCCTTTCTGTGGTTTTTTATTATTCCCTTCGCGGCTACACTTGAATTAACAATCCACCTTCTGCAACGTTAAATACTCAATTGATGTTCTTGACATATACCTAAATAATATGTTGATTATCCTGCTCATTTTCCTCAGATCTCCATAGTCCGCGTTGACACCCAGAGACACCATCCGGCCAACTCCAAAAATTGATCTCCCACCTGTAATTGCTACAAATATCATTTTTATTTGATAAAATATAAGAAGGTTCAGCCGGCTAAAGGAGAATGGTGTATGAGGAGTTCTCTCTTGAGAGTCTTCATTGTCATCCTAGGCATCTTGATATCGATCCCGAGAGTGGTGAGTGCGCAGGCAGAGCAGACGGCAGGCGTTAACGCTCCTATAGCACAACCACTTGTTCGTGAAGGAGATTTTGCGGCCGATCTCGCGGAAGCACTGAAACTTGGTACGGCGATGAGTGAAACCGAAGCGGAGAGTAAATTGAGTTCTATCGGCATATCACCCCAGAATGGGTGGATTGCCGATTACCCGGTTACGCCAGATGTGATAGGGGAGTTACAAACTTCAATTAATGCGGCGGCTGATTCCGGCAAATTATCTTTGGGGAAAGATGCGGCAATGTCAGCTTTTCAGGACGTCGTAACGAGAAATAATATGGCCGTAAAGACTGCGCTGCCTCCCTTCCCAAATGAGACACCAGGCTTGAATTACCCTGAACCCACAGGGTTAAACGACTATTATACTACTGAAGGCCCACCGGTTGTGACGTACTATGCTCCACCACCTGATTACGCATACCTTTATACATGGGTACCTTATCCTTTTTGGTGGTCTGATTTCTGGTATCCCGGGTTTTTTGTTCTTGTAGATTTTGCCGTTAGAGTGCATGGGCATGGTCATTTGCACAGGCACGGAGAATTCATCAGCAATCATTATCATGATCCCAGAACGGGCAAGATGGTGCGCGTAGATCCCACAAACAGATCTCGTGGGGGTACGTTCACGGAAACTGGAGAAATGCGGAGGGCCAGCCCTTCTGTGCAGAAAGGTGCACAGGCAATTCTAAATAAGACAGAAGCTTATGGACCGAACCGGGGCTACGGTGTTGTTTCAAAACCTTCTGCTGAAACGCGCTCAAGTGCTTTTGAGCGCTCCGCTAATACCCGGTTTGAGCGTGCCGCAAGTGACCGTGGATTCCGAAGCCGCACCAATGCGGGTCACATCCCCGCTCCCGCTAGAGGCTCCGCCGGCGGCGGAGGCTTCCGTGGCGGTGGAGGATACCATGGTGGCGGGCGTTCTCGGTGAGACTATGTAATGTCTCGTCGGCCCGACGTCATCTCTCGGCTGGTAAGTATGAATGCGATATCAACAGATAGCGGATGTAGGGAGGAAGGAATGATTTTTAGCGGTGTAACAAAACGAACATACCCTTTCCTGTGCCGTGGTTTAACAGTTTTCATCGGTATAATTGTTTTAATGGCTTTTGGTATTCTTGCCGCTGCTCAGGATATAAAGCAAAGAGAGTTCAAGTCTCCGCAGGACGCATTCAATGCACTCTTGGATGCAGCGAAGAACAATGACACCAAGGAATTACTGGCCATTTTCGGGCCTGGGAGCAGGGATGTCGTATCCTCTGGCGATGCTGTTGCCGATACGCTGGCCCGCGCACGCTTCGTGAAGTCCGCGGCAGAAGGAGTCAAGTTCTCAAAATTTAACGACAGGACACTGTTAGTCTATATCGGGAAAGACAGTTGGTGCTACCCGATTCCCCTTGTGAAGTCAGGAGAAGGATGGATTTTTTTTACAGAAGATGGCAAGGAAGAAATCATCAATCGGAGAATAGGCAGAAACGAATTGAATACCATTCGCGTTGCTCTTGCTTATGTTGGTGCCCAGCGTGAGTATGCCAGCAAGGGCCACGATGGCGACACCGTACTACAATATGCACAACACTTTCTGAGCCAGGAGGGCAAGAAGGACGGACTGTATTGGGAAACCGCTCCAGGAGAGGAAAGTAGTCCCCTAGGGCCATTCATTGCTCGTGCAACAGAAGAAGGATACGCATTCAGGAAAGGTGAAAAGCCTTCACCGTACCACGGGTATTATTTTAAGATCCTGAAAAGGCAGGGCAGCAATGCTCCCGGTGGCGAGCTTGATTACGTAGTCAACGGCAAAATGGTAAAAGGTTTTGGCCTGGTCGCATATCCTGCAGAATACGGGATATCGGGGATTATGACCTTCGTGGTTAACCAGGAGGGTGTGGTTTATGAAAGGGACCTTGGGCCCAAGACAGAAGAGATAGCAAAGGCGACGACAGCGTATAACCCTGATAAAACCTGGAAAAAGGTTGAACCTACAGAAATTGCTTCTCCGTGAATTCATCACTTATGCGTTAAATATGTAACTTTTTGTTTCTTGAGGAGGGGTGCTTCGCGCCCCGTTGGAAACGCATCAAAGGGTTTCCTCCCGGTCATGCAGGTGACTCTGGAGAGCCGAGCCTCGAGAGCTTTGAGAATGCAGCCGCAACGGCCAGCTTCAATCCCACCAAATACTTTTACCCCTGGCTGACCAATGTCCCGGCAAGAAATCGCGGCCTATCGCTATCACAACCTTCCTTCTCCTTGCAAAGGAGAGAAAAAGACTTGAATAAGATATGGTAACATTGTTCGACTGGGCTTTCAAGAATAGCGATGCCGAGGGAGAGGAGCCTCTCTGCGTCCCGATCCCGAATACGCTCAAATCCACACTTGGGGGTTACTGAAAGTCGAACGGCACACAGTGGGACAGCATCAAAAAAGAGGTTGCATTGCATGGACAGGTCGTGCAATACAACAAGGATTTAACATGTTAACCCTGTCGTCAAACACAGCGCATGACGGGCGCGGGCTCGCGCCTCGTTGATACTTAGTTAAAGCAGCATACAGTAAGCATTTCTGTCAATATGTGTTTGCAGGTTCTCTACGTGATGTCAGGATCATGAGAGCAGTGACGAATAGCCGTTGAAGGTCAATGTTTACGGTCGGGTCAACTTCGTAAATCCGTGATTTGGAGAAAAAAGAAAATGAAAACAGTATCTCTGGTTCTTGGGAGCGGCGGTGCCCGGGGTCTAGCGCATATTGGCGTTATTCACTGGCTTGAAGAAAATGATTACGACATACGCTCCATAGCCGGTTCCTCGATTGGTGCGCTCATTGGGGGGATCTACGCAGCCGGAAAACTGGATGAATATGAACAATGGGTACGTGCCATAACGAAGATCGACATCGTCAAATTGCTGGATCTTTCCTGGGGAACGAGCGGGCTGGTCAAAGGCGACAAAATTATCAATACCTTGGTCGGTCTCGTGGGAGAGCAACTGATCGAGGATCTGCCGATTCACTTCACTGCTGTTGCAACTGACCTTAAGGGCCAGAAGGAAGTATGGATAAAGTCAGGCGGACTTTTTGACGCGATAAGAGCGTCCATGTCAGTACCACTTTTTTTTACTCCCTTTCGGCTCAGAGGAGAAGATCTTATCGATGGAGGGATATTAAATCCTGTGCCTGTTGCCCCGACGATCGGTGACGGTACTGATATGACCATTGCGGTAAATCTTGGCGGCCCCGCAGATAGTCTGGAACAACCGAGTCGTGAGAGTCCTCTACCCCTGTCCCACTTATCGTTGTTGCATGAAAAGATCAACCACTTTATAAACCACCAACGATCCGAGACCAGCAGCACAGGCCGGGATTGGGGAGCGTACGATATCGCCATTCAGGCGTTTGATGCCATGCAGAATTACATCGCACGTCAAAAGCTCGCTGCGTATCCACCCGACATCGTCATAGATATTGCCCGGAACGCATGCCGGTCATTGGAGTATGATCGGGCGTCCGAGATGATCGAGTTAGGATATCGAAAGGCGAAAGAGTACCTGTCGAAAGTTGTCTTGTAAACGCGAAATGCTAGTCACTGACATCGTGCCCCAGCGGACCGCCAATTTTAACAACGGACACTGAGTTTTCGATTCATTCAGGTGGAATATTTACCTGGGCCTGCATAGCCTGCATGGCAAGCGCCGTTGCAACCTTGTAGGTAAATTCTCTAGGAGAACTTATCACGATAGGCTATGGTATTCCATAGAGACTATACCCCTTCCCGCATGTCATTCCGATTGTTCTCACGGTTGCGCTAGAACAACAGGGCCTAGAGGATTTCCTCCAAGCCCGTGCTCATTCCCATCTC
>Ga0187771_10000647_pt1 | contig 21750 bp, 21 predicted proteins | sample 0116_SJ02_MP15_1_FD_133139 | JGI IMG/M metagenome (GOLD analysis project Ga0187771, IMG submission 133139) | Tropical peat soil microbial communities from peatlands in Department of Meta, Colombia - 0116_SJ02_MP15_10_MG | ecosystem: Environmental > Terrestrial > Soil > Wetlands > Peat | place... | reverse complement strand
GACCACAGTCAGGCGCGCGTCGAGTGCCCCCGAGAGGAGCTGGACCAGCCGCGGCCGCCTGACCGGCGGCCTCGACGGCCGGGGCATCGTCAACTTGAGCGGGAGGAGCCGATCCTTGGCGGCCACCGAGCGGCATCCTACCCTGGGAAGCCCCCCCGAGAACCAGGTCCGTTGGCGGGATGTGGGGCGCTGGGTCGCCTCGGGCGATCAGCGTTCACGTTTCCCGACGTTGATCCGGACGGCTGATTTCAACCCCTCTTTCTATCCGAGGATGGATGCCCGCCCTCGTGGTTGAGCTCCAGGCTCCTCCATGTGCCATCCGGTGACGGAGCCGGAGCACCTGGAGGCGAGTCATGGCGAGGTCGGGCGGTTACCAGGTCCGGATCCGCGTGCAGGGCGAGCTGTCGCCGGCGTGGTGGTCGGAGGTGTTCGTCAACCTCGTCGTGGCGGCCGAACCCGATGGCACCACAGTTCTCAGCGGCGATCTGCCTGACCAGGCCGCCCTGCATGGGCTCCTAGCGACGATACGGGATCTCGGCCTGTCGATCGTCTCGGTCGAGACGGTAGCAACTTCGCCGTCCAGATCGAAGGAAGCCGGCGCTAGCCAGTGATCTCTGCAGCGGAAGTATCGGCGTTGAACGGCCACCTAGCTATCGATGCAAGAGGAGGAATGTGACATGAGCACTGCGGCTTCCGATCGACATGACGATCTGGGCATGGATGCCGCCGGCTGGCGCGCCATGGCCTGGTACGGGTGGGGATCTGCTGTTGGGCTGGGGCTCTTCCTACTCCTGGTTTCCCTCGCCGCCGCATCCCTGATCATCGCCGTCCACCACTGACTTGGAGCGGTGCCTAAGCACCACCGCTCGCGGCACGCGGCACATTCGCAATGAGGTGAATCCCATGGAAACCGTGATCGAACTGGCAGGAGTGGTCAAGAGCTTCGGGCGGAGCCGAGCCCTCGACCACCTGGACCTGACCGTGAGATGCGGTGAGGTCCATGGTTTCCTCGGCCCCAACGGGGCCGGCAAGACCACCACCATTCGGGTCCTGCTCGGGCTGCTCCGCCGCGACGGCGGCGAGGCCCGCCTCCTAGGCGGCGACCCCTGGCGGGACGCCGCCGCCCTTCACCGCCGCCTAGCCTACGTGCCGGGCGAGGTCAATCTCTGGCCCAACCTCACTGGCGGCGAGGTCATCGACCTCCTCGGTGCCCTCCGCGGCGGCCTCGACCGGGCGCGCCGGTCCCAGCTCGTGGAGCGGTTCGAGCTGGACCCGACCAAGCGGTGCCGGGCGTACTCCAAGGGCAATCGCCAGAAGGTGGCCCTGGTGGCGGCACTCGCCGCCGACGTCGAGCTGTACCTGCTCGACGAACCCAGCTCGGGTCTCGACCCGCTGGTCGCGGCCACCTTCCAGGATGTCGTCCGGGAGCGGCGCCAGGCGGGCAAGACCATTCTCCTCTCCAGCCACATCCTCTCCGAAGTCGAGGCCCTCTGCGACAGGCTTACCATCATCCGGGCGGGAAGGGCGGTGGAATCCGGGACGTTCGCCGAGCTGCGCCACCTGACCAGGACCACGGTGAGCGTCGAGACCGCCCGGCCGATCGGGTCCATCGCCGGGCTGCCCGGCGTCCACGGCCTGAGCCTCGACGGCAGCCGAGCCCAGTTCGGCGTCGATCCCGGCGGGCTGAACGGCGTCCTCCAGCACCTGGTCGGGTGCGGCGTGCAAAGCCTGACCAGCTCCCAGCCCACCCTCGAGGAGATCTTCATGCGCCACTACGAGGACGGGGCCGCTGTCCCGGCCGCTGCTGGCGCGCTGGTGGCATCCCGATGAGCGCCCCCGCCGCCGTCCTGACGACCGTCACGCGCCCGGGCCGCCGCGATGCTGCCGACCCGGCCAGTCGGTTCGCCGGCCTCCACCGGCTGCTCCGCCTGGCCCTCCGCCGCGATCGGATCACCCTTCCTGCCTGGATCCTGGGGATCACCGGGCTGATGGCCGCCTTCACCGCAATGTGCGTCAGCGGCATGCACAGCTGCACGGACGTGATCCGGCAGACCGCGTTCTTCGGTAGCAGCCCCGCTCTGCGTATCCTTGGCGTCCCCTCGGGGGCGAGCGTGGGCGGATACACCCTGCTCCGCGGCTATCTCACCCTCGCCGTGCTCGCCGCGCTGATGAGCATCATGGCCGTCGTCCGGCACACCCGGCAGGGTGAGGAGACGGGCCGCGCCGAGCTGGTCGGCGCCGCCGTCGTCGGACGTCATAGTGCCCTCGGCGCGGCTCTGGTGGTGACTGCCACAGCCGACGTCCTGCTGGCTGGGCTCGTCGGCCTGGCGATGATGGTCAACGGCCAGCCGGTCGCCGGCTCACTCGCCGCGGGGATCGCCGTCGGCGGTGTCGGCTTGGTGTTCGGCGGAGTCGCGGCGGTCACCGCCCAACTCTCCTCCAGCACGCGGAGCGCCATCGGGCTTGCCACCGCCGTGCTCGGTATCGCCTGCCTCCTCAGCGGCCTCGGCAACATGCTCGGCACGGTCACGGACGGTGGCCTGCAGGTCCACAGCGCCTGGCCTGCCTGGGCATCGCCGGTCGGCTGGGGTGAGCAGATACGGCCGTTCGGCGACACCATCTGGTGGCCGGTCGTCCTGTTTGCAGCGCTCTTCGCCGGACTGGCCGGCCTCGCCGGCATCCTCGAATCGCAGCGTGATGGAGGCCGGGGGCTGATCGCCGAGCGGCGTGGGCGCGCTGAAGCCGGCCGCTGGCTGCCGGGACTCTCCGGTCTCGCCCTGCGACTGCAGCGGGGCAGCCTGCTCGGCTGGGCGATCGGGATGCTCGGTTTCGGCGTCGTCTTCGGCGCCATCAGCGGCCAGATCCGAGGCGCCCAGGGTGCGGCCCTGCAGTGGTACACGCGGATGGGCGGTTCCGATCACATCGTTGCCGCCTACCTCACCTCGATGCTGGAGATGGCCGGGATGGGCGTCGCCCTGTATGTGGTCCAGAGCCTGCTCCGGATCCGCTCGGAAGAGGCCCAGGGCCACCTGGAGTCCCTGCTGGCCACCGGTACCAGCCGGCATCGCTGGGCGCTGAGCCACCTGCTCAGCACGCTCCTCGGAGCGACAGTTCTGATGCTCGTCTTCGCGGTGAGCATGGGACTCGCCGCCGGTCCCGTTCTCGGCGTCCCCGCTCATCTGCTCGGCGAGCTGATCCCGGCGGGTCTGGTGCAGCTGGCTGGCATCGCCGTCATCGGCGGCGCCGTGCTCGCCGTAACCGCGCTGACGCCCCGGTGGGCCACGCCCCTGTCATGGGTCGCCTGCGTCTCCTTCATCGTGCTCGGCCCTCTCTTCGGGGCCAGCCTGGGTCTTCCGGGGTGGGCCCAGGACATCTCCCCCTTCACCCACCTGCCCAAGGCACCGGCGGTGGCCGTCTCGTACCTGCCCATCGTCGCCATGGTCGGCGCTGCGCTCGCCCTGACAGGGGCCGGTCTGGGGTGGTTCCGCCGCCGTAGCCTTTCACTCCCTGCCTGAGAAGGGTGGCGATTCAATCAGCAAACGTGATCAAACGAGGAGGGACTCAGATGTCTCTGAACCCGTGCCTTCAAACGCCGCCGCCCGCGCCGGTCGGCCGCGAAATCCCGGACGGACCGGCGGGGTCCACAAGCACCTCATCCGAGGACCTGCGTGCCGTCGCCCGCAAGCGCATCGAGGACAGGCGGGGTTTCATCCCGCATCTCGTCTCGTACGCGCTGGTGAACGGCGGTTTGGTGATGCTCTGGGCGATGGGTGCGGGCCGGGCGATCTTCTGGCCCGGCTTCGTCCTCTGCGTCTGGGGGGTCGGACTGCTGGTGCACACGTGGAACGCCTTCCTGGCACCGCCTCTGACCGAAGCGGACATCCAGCGCGAGATCACCCGTCTGCAACGCGGCTCCGGCCGTGGTCGCGAGGCCAGTCTGACAGGCGACCTGCCGAGGAGGGTGTGATGGCTCCCGACTGGACCGAGGCCACCATCCCGGATCTCCACGGCGTGACGGCGGCGGTGACCGGTGCCAACCGGGGCATCGGTCTGGAGATCGTCCGCGGCATGACCAGCAAGGGCGCCCACGTGGTGCTGGCGGTCCGCCGACCGGAGAGTGGCGAAGCCGCGGCCGAATCGATCCGAGCCAAGTTCCCTGACGCCTTACTCGAGGTGACGAGGCTGGATCTCGCTGACCTGGCCAGTGTGCGTCGCTTCGCTGAGACGGTGGGATCACGCTTCACGTCTCTCGACCTGCTGATCAACAACGCTGGCGCAGGACCCGAGTCGCCGCCCCGCACCGTGGACGGCTTCGAGCGGGCTTTCGGAACGAACCACCTCGGCCACTTCGCGCTCGTGGGCCTCCTGCTGCCGAGGATGCTGGCGTCGTCCAGGGGCCGCGTCGTCACCATATCGAGCTTCGCTCATGGCATGGGACGTCTTGACTTCGACAGCCTGGACGGCTCCAAGCACCTGTCGGCAATGGCCGCGTACGCGCAGAGCAAACTCGCCAACACCCTGTTCGCCTATGAGCTCCAGCGCCGCTTGTCTGCCGCAGGGGCGGATCTGATCAGCGTGGCATGCCATCCGGGCGTGGCTGCAACGCCCTCACTCCTGGGCTCGCCCGACACGCCCCGCGGCATTGTGAGCGGGCTGATGCATGCACTATTGCGGCGGTTCGCCCCAACGGCCGCCCACGGTGCTCAACCGGCGCTGTATGCGGCCACCGCGTCCGAGGTGCGGGGTGGGGACTACATCGGACCGGGTGGCTGGCTCGGGGTGTGGGGTGGTCCAGGACGCGTTCGGTCGAGCCGCCGCACCCGCGACGAGACCCTGGCGCGGCAGCTTTGGGACGTCTCAGAGCGGATGACAGGCGTTACGTACGCATTCGGTGCCCCCGATCGCAGTGAGGTCCCGGTGCCATGAGCTTTGCAAGGTTGCACGCCACCGGCCCCGGGTGGTCCAAGCGTGGGGATGGGCGAGCGGTGCGCCCACGCCCTCTGCGTAGGGGCCGATCATCGCCGCCGTTCGGTAGAGACGAGTGCGAGCGCATCACCTCCACTTTGTTGAGGCCCCTGTTTCCCTGGGAGGTTGAGTGACATGGCAACGCGAGTAGATGTGGCGATCGGACGGAGGGCCAAGAAGCGCCCCAGCCGGCAAGCGGAAATGTCGCAGCCGCTGGCGACGCCCGGATGGATGGGATGGACGACCCAGGCGGCCGTGTTGTGGGCCCTCGCCTACGGGGCCGTCCGTGTCTGGTGGGCGGTTCGCGGTGTTCCGTCGTCACAGCCGGCGGGGATCGACCTGATCGCCTTCACGGGCTGAGCCGCCGTCGGCTTGTGTGGCGCAGCGGCGGGGGTGGGGCTCGCGCTCTTCGTGTCACCGCGGCGGTGGCCGCTGCTCATCGCCGCGTGGGTGGTGAGCGCAGGCCTTCTGGTAGCCTGCGCGCCGCTGCTGCTGGATGTGGTCGGGGGGCTGCTTCCCGGTCTGGGCGTGACCTTCCACCCGGTGCTGTTTCTCAGCCGGGCAGCTTGCCTTGTCGAAGGCGTCCTGCTCGCCTCGGTCGCGGTGGCCTACCAGCGCCGCTGGCGGGGCGCCTGCCTATTCTGCGGCCGCAGGCACCCTTCGGTGCGACGCGCGCAGCCCCCGAGGTGGGCCTGGTTCGCGGCGTACCTGGCGGTCGCCGGTTGTCTCGGCCGCATCGGCGCCCAGGCGGCGGTTGGGTTCGGCACCTCCATGCTGGAGGCCAACGCGTCCCTCTTCCTATTCGAAGCGGGCTTCGTGCTGGCCGGGACCCTCCTGCCACTGGCGCTGGTGCACTCGTGGGGTCGGGTCTTCCCGCGGTGGGTTCCCCTTCTGGCAGGCCGGCGGGTGCCTCGCTGGCTCCTGCTGGGACCGGCGTTCGGAATCGCCGGGGCGATGACCCTGTATTTCGGGGTCAGCCTGGTGCAACTCGCCGCGGACACCTTGAATGGCACGTGGGCCCAGAACCTCGGTTCTATGCCCTTGGCCTTCTACTGGGCCGCCGTGCCTGCATACGCGGCGTGGGGTCTTGGGTTGGGTGCGGCCGCGCGTGCCTACCACCAGCTCACGCGTCCGCACTGTCGGGTATGCGGCAGGTAGTACTGCACTTGGCGGAAGACCCCCATCCCACCTGGTGCCGGACACCGTCAGGCTGGGGATGGCTTGATGGCACGAGTAATGGCAATCGCCGCTTACCCGGGAGGACGGGACCGACCTCGACGACCCTGAGCAAGACCGCCAGGCTGTGGCGCAGGATTTACCGGCCCATGGACGAGGGCCCGCCACCCGACCCCGCCACCCCAGTGAGCACGCCGGGGCCGCCGCAGCCCTTCAGGTTGCAGCCGATCGACCGTCCCTCCCTCCTGGTGGCGGTGGCGCCCTTCGTCCTCCTCATGGCATTGTCACCCCTCTACGGCTTCGACCGCGACGAGCTTTACTTCCTCGACTGCGCCCGGCACCTCCAGCTCAGCTACGTCGACCAGCCGATCCTGGTGCCGCTGTTGGCGTGGGTCTCCCTGCACCTCTTCGGCGTCTCCGTGACCGGGCTGCGGCTCTGGTCGGCGCTCGCCGCTGCGGGCACCGTGATGGTCGCCGCGATGCTCGCCCGCGAGCTGGGGGGCGGGAGCCTCGCCCAGCGTCTGAGCGCGATCACGGTGGCGGCCTCCCCCGTGTTCCTGGGCGTGGACCACATCTTCGGCCCCACGGCGTTCGACGTCCTGGCCTGGAGCGGCATCGCCTGGGTGGTGGTGCGCCTCGGCCGGACCGCCGATTCGCGGCTGTGGGTGGTCGCCGGGCTGGTCCTCGGGATCGCCGAGGAGAACAAGCACAGCGTCCTCTTCCTCGCCGTCGCCATCGTCCTCGGGACCCTGCTCTCAGGCGGATGGCGTCTCTTCCTCACCCCCTGGTTCGCCGCGGGCGTGGCGCTCACCGGCCTCCTCGCCGTTCCCGACCTCTGGTGGCAGGCGACGCACGGCTGGGCCACCATCCAGATGACCCAGCAGCTCAACGCCGAGAACGGCGGCCTGGGCAACATCCCCGGCTTTGTCATCCTGCAACTCATCCTGGTCCTTCCCGTGATGATCTGGATGTGGGTGCGCGGCCTGCTCTGGCTGTGGGGGTCGCCCCGACCGTTGTGGCGGGCACTGGCCTGGGCGTACGGTTTCCTCTTCGTGTTCTTCGCCCTCACCGCGGGTGCGAAGGCGTACTACCTGGCCGGCGCCTACTCCTACCTGGTGGCCGCCGGCGCCACTGCGACCGAGCTGCGCCAAGGCGCTCGGCTCCGGGTCGGGCGCCTGACCGCGATCGGGGCCGTGGTCTTCGTGGTGACGGTTCCCGTCGCCCTGCCCGTCCTCCCGCCCACCCACATCGGCCTCGTCACCGCCATCAACTCGACGGAGGCGGAGTCGATCGGCTGGCCCGAGCTGATCCACACCGTGGCCGGCGTCTGGAACTCACTGCCGGCCGCGCAGCGCGCCGATGCGGTGATCTTCACGAGCAACTACGGCGAGGCGGGGGCCATCAACGAGCTGGGGGGCAGTCTTGGGTTACCAGGCGCCGTCAGCGGTCACAACACCGAGTGGTGGTGGGGTCCCGGAAACCCCGACGCGACCACGGTTGTCGCGGTCGCCCGCGGCGGGATCGGCGACTACGCCGCATACCTGCGGACGTTCTTCGGCAGCGTTCGGGTGGCGGCGACGCTGAGCAACGCCGACTCCGTGAAGAACCAGGAGAACGGCGGGAGCGTCTACATATGCACCGACCCGCGACTTCCCTGGGGACAGATATGGCCCGAGCTACGCCAGTACAGTTGAACGCGCGGATGGCGGCCGAGGCCACTGGAGCTGGTGACGGATCGCCAGGACCGGCACGTGGAATGCTCACTTCTTCCGATCCCCCGCCACCGGGCTATGCGCGTGGATACGCGATCCGCCACCGCGGACGATCCCGCCACGCCATGATGCACATCCCGACGAACGCCGTAGCACCAGCGACCGAGCCTGGCTGAGGCGTCCATCGTCGAGCCGGCTGGGCAACTGGCTCATTCGCCTGCCGACGTCGAGCGCGCCGCATAGGAGCCGAGGTGACCCCCTGACGGCTCAGTGAGGCGCCAGCCGCTACCAAGCGGGGAGGGCTTGATGGCGCGGGTCACAGCCCATTCGCCTCCGAGGGAACCCCGGACCAACCCGCGTGGCGCCCTCACTTCCTAGGATCCAGGGCCACTCCTCGGTCGCATCGCCAGTGGGCAGCCTCTAGGTCGGACCCATCGCCAGGCCGATCCCAGTCAGCCCCGTAGGTCATCCCCCTCCATGCCAGCCGTCATCGTTGGACCTGAGCACTGGGAAATCGTTGATATTGAAGGGATTTCGAGCGATCTGGTGGTCGGGGCGCCCGGATTTGAACCGGGGACCTCTTGCTCCCAAATTGCGTGCTCTACCCAACCTGGTCGCCGACAGCCATCCTGAGGTCGTTTGGTGCACTTAAGTTCCCAACATTGCTCTATCAGGGCAATTGCTTCCAAGCCTGCACTTAAGACGCGATGTCGTCGCCCAGTTGGAGGGTAACTGGCTACCCGAGTGGGTGCCCACCTCCGACCAGGCCGGACACCAGTTCCCGGTCCTGGACGGGAAGACGCTTGAGCGCTTGGATCATGTCCGCAGCCTTCCGGACGCTCACTCTCCCACTCGACAGCGCCTTACGCACGGTTGCAGCATCGCAAGGCACCTCCGCTGCAAAGGCCGTCAGCGTGAGCAGCCGCAGGTCTAGCTGCTCCTGCAGCCAGGCGCCGTCGACCGACACCGTGACTCGCCGAATTGCCACTACCAACCGCATCGCGGGAAATCACTTGCGTGCCAACGACTTCCGAGTCTTCAGGTCCAAGGATGAGCGCGCGGTCGACCCGGAGGCCAGACCAGGAGGATGGGTTAGGGCGAGCTCCGGTGGCTCCGCCTCATAAGGGGACTAGATGCTTCCTCTCGCCAGTGCGGCGCGCCGCGCCAGAGCGCCCTCACTGCACGCACCTTTCTGGGCCAGCTCACTCGTGGCGATCAGGCCCGGCTCGACCATCAGCGTGTAGGTGTTCAGCCCTCCCCAAACGCTCCACGGCGCGGCTAGCCGGCCCTAGGCGACCTGGCCCGCGCCGCTGAGCTGGTCGCCGCCCTCGACGTTGACCAAGATCGGAGCCGGTACCGGGCGCAGCCGCCGGGGGAGCGACGTGATCCAGTGCCCGTCGGGCCGGGTCTGTGCTGCCCGGGCCTCACGCGCCCCGCGCCGCCGCGCGGCGGCGGCGATCCGGGCCTGATGATCCTGCTTGGCGATCTGGTAGGCGATATCCGGGGACAACATCTGGCGGGCTCCTACACGTCAACTCTTGCGATGAATGCTGGCATGCGCGTGGATCGGGGGGCGACCGTCGACTGGTGCAGTGCTTGGCCACCCTTCCTGGGGGTGCGCAACCCCATCGAAAGGTTGATGATGGGTCAGGCTTCGAGACGCAGCGCCGGCTCCACTGGATCGATCCGCCGTGGGATCTCGACCCAGCCGGGAGGGCACGGTGGTTACAGAAGCTCAAGGCGAGCTGGGGACAGGGTTCACGTTGCGCACTGTGGATCGAGAGGGACGACGACTGACATCAAGCTTGGAAGGAAAGGAGACGCAGATAGGGCGTTTTCGTATTCAGGTAGACCCTTGCCGCCGACATGGCGCACTTACTAAACATGTTTGTCCACCCACCTACGGCTGCCTGCTGTGGTGAGCAGGAACAGTGCTCAGACCGCTCACGAGTAGTGCCCAGGCCCTCGGGGGGCGATGGAGGGCCTGGAGACGTGATCGCAAAGGAGGTCTATCCCGGGACTCTCGGAGGTGATCAAGCTCCCAAGACCCAGGAGGGACCTCCGTGGGATCTTGGGACCGTGCTGGACAGACCGAGCAGATCCATCTTCCGATGGAGTCAGGCGCCCCCAGAAGGATAGCTCCGGACTGCATCCGTCGAGGGTCGACCGGCGTGCTCCCGGATGCCAGCATCCACGTTGCGATTGTCCCTTCAGGAGGCGCTCATTATGTTCGGGACGAGCTCGTCGGAGACCGCAGACCAGATGCGCTGGAGGCTAGGTGCGGCGCTTGTTGCCGTCGCGGCTGCGGCTGGAGTGCTTGCTACCGGATGTGGTTCCCCACCGTCATCAACCTCGAATGGGCCGTGTGTCGCCGCAACCTCCCAAGTGTCTCCCCAAGTCCAGCACACCGGGACACCGCCGACCGGCTACACGGTGAGCTTCTGCTTTCGGGATCCCGGCGCTAAGAGGGTGCAGATCGAGGGCGAGTGGTCCTTCGCCAACTCAACGGGCACGGCCCGGGGGCTGCCCCCCTCGCGGTGGTCGCCGGGTGACTTCCCGCTGGCCCTGAACGACGAAGGCTGGACCGCGAGTTGGCCGGTCGTCACCATGACCGAAAATCGCCAGACGGGGGTCTGGTCCTATACCACCCCGCTGCCGTCCGGCATCTTCACGTACCGGTACTTCGTCGACTGCTTCAGCGCCACCCAGACGGGTTGCACAGGAATCGCCGATCCGAGCAACCCGCCATGGAACGCTCGGGACGGTGCGCCGAAGGGTTCCATCGAGCCCACCAGCCAGGTCTACGTTCCCTCGGACCCTCGCTTCAACACCGTCGACTACTCATGGGAGGCGCCCAATCGCACGCACGGTTCCTTGGTGGAGCTCAGCTACCCCTCCGCGCAATCCATCGATCCCCCGGGAGCTCACCCGCTGGCCGTGTACACCCCACCGGGCTACGATCCTCAGCGCGCAATACCATATCCCACCGTCTACCTGAGCCACGGATACGGTGGTAACGAGGTTGAGTGGGCGACCCAAGGGGACGCGGGCAACATCGTCGACAACCTCATTGCCGACGGGACCGTGCAGCCAATCGTGCTCGTTATGACCGACTTCAACGGCTTTGCCGATGACTGCAAGTCGAACCCGACGGCCTGGGCCGGGGAGTACGACCAAGACCTGATCAGCAACGTGATCCCCTATGTCGAGGCCCACTACAACGTTGCGAGGCAGCCTTCGGAGCGGGCCTTTGCCGGGCTCTCGTGCGGTGGGATCCTGGCGATTACGTTGGGAGCCTTCTACACCGGGGATTTCGGGTTCTACGGTGCTATGAGTCCGGCTCCAGGAGCGCCGACCGTGCAAGCCTCACCAACGCTACTCACAGCCCTCAAGAAGGTTGGCCTCCTGGTTGGAGGTGGCCTGCAAGATCCCATCCACAGCGTTGCGGAACAGGAGATCGAGGGCCTGCAAGAGGCTGGGCTCCAGGTATCGCCCGATTTCATCAATGGCGGGCACGAGTGGTTCGTGTGGCGGCTGATGCTCCGGGACTTCCTCACCCGGGTCGCCTTCCGGGCTGTGGCGTAAGGCTGTATCCAGCCTGAAAGCACAAGTGGCGTCACGTGAGCGGATTGGAGTGCGTGATATGCCTGTCGCACTAACCTTTGAGCCGGGGGTCACCCAGGCGGTAGACAGTACAGGTGCCCAGGCCAGCGACGGTCACGGAGCAGCAAGGATGGCAGGGCAGCCGGGGGCGAGCGCCCGCCTCTCGCACCTGGACAATCTGAAGTGGGTGCTGATCGCTGGCGTCATTGTCAGCCACGCGGCGACAGCCTACGGCGCGATCGGCTCGTGGCCGTACGTCGAGCCCTCGCTGGGCTCGGTGACCAAGGCCATCGTGTCGGTGCTGACCGAGGCCGGCGACCTCTTCGCCCTTGGGACGTTCATGCTCGTCGCTGGCCTCCTGACCCCGATGTCGTTCGTGAGGAAGGGCAGCGCGAAGTTCCTCCGAGACCGGCTGCTCCGCCTCGGCGCGCCGGTCGTGGTCGCTGTGGTGGTCGTTTACCCATTAGTGGTGTGGATGATCGTGGCTGTGACCGGCTACCCGCTGACGCTGTCCGCTTTCGTGCAGTGGCAGCTTCGGTGGCTCGTCCCCGGCCCGATGTGGTTCATGGCCGTGCTGCTGCTCTTCACCCTGGGCTACGCCGTATGGCGCTGGGCCCGACCACCGAGAGAACCCAGGGACGAGGCGTTTCAAATGCGGCACCTCCTCCTGGCAGCGGCCCTGATTGCGGTGCTGTCCTTTGCAATACGCCTCGCCTTCCCGGTGGGCTCATTTCAACCCCTTGACGCCCATCTCTGGCAGTGGCCGCAGTTGGCGGTCCTCTTCGCCATGGGCGTGCTGGCCGGGGAGCGCGGCTGGCTCGCCAGGAGACCTTCCAGACTGATCCGCCGGGCATGCTGGGTGGCAGCGCCTGTCACTGTCGGGGTTCTCTTCGCGATCGTCGCCGTGTCGGGATCGGACATGTCGTCGGGGTCGGGCATGGCGCTCTTCGCAGGTGGCTGGCACTGGCAGGCAGCGGCCGCAGCCGCTGCGGAGGGTGTGGTGGCAGTGGCCGGTTCGCTCGCCATGATCGACCTCTTTCGCCAGATCGGGGCTTGGAGCGGCCGGCTCGTCCGTGCGCTCGGCCGGGCCTCGTACGGAGCGTACTTCCTCCAGCTGCCGGTGCTGACCACCCTCGAGCTCGCCCTATGGCGCTTCAGGTGGCCGGGCGAGGTCAAGCTGGCACTGACGGCGCCGGCCGGCATCGTGATCTCCTTCACGCTTGCCTGGGCGGCCCGCCGGACACGCAGCGCCGCCCGCGGACGGCAGTGGAGAACGACAGGCTCGCAGCCGAACCTCAGCCGCGGATCGGCCCTTGATCGCATGAGACAGGAAGGACAGGCATGGCCACTATGTCGATAGGGTTTCCCGACAGGCCACCGCGAGTGGCGGCCCCCGCGGCCAAGCTCAGCGTCGAGCTCGCAGGCGTCCAAGCCATCTCCGGACGCACGCGCCTTGTCTACCTGGACAACTTGAAGTGGGTGCTGATCGCCGGCATCATCTTCTATCACGCGGCCGCAACCTATGGCGCGGTCGGCACGGGCCTCTATACGGAGCCCACGTTGAGCCCGGTCGCGCAGAATGTGCTGTCGGCGCCGGGCGTGGTCGGCATCCTCTTCGCGCTCGAGACGTTCATGCTCGTCGCCGGCCTGTTCACCCCGCGAGCGCTGGCTCGCAAGGGCACCGGTAGGTTCCTGCGCGATCGGCTGATCCGCCTCGGCGTGCCGTACCTGGCCACCGTGGTCGTGGTCGTCCCAGCCGTCGTGTGGGTGATCCTCGAGGTGATCGGGTACCCGGCGACGCTGCCGGGAATCCTGCAATGGCAGCTGCAGCACCTCGAACCCGACCAGATGTGGTTTGTGGCGGTGCTGCTGTTCTTCACGCTGTGCTACGCCGGCTGGCGCTGGATTCGGCCGGCCAGGGAAACAGGGCCCACGCCCCTGCAGATGCGGCACCTCGTAGGCGCCACCGCGCTGATCGCCGCCCTCACCTTCCTGGTTTGGCTCCCCTTCCCACTCGGATCAGTGCAGCCACTTGACCTCCACCTCTGGGAGTGGCCACAGCTTGCGGGCGTTTTCGCCGTCGGCCTCCTGGCCGGCGAACGTGCCTGGCTCACTGAGCGGCCCTCCGCGTCGATCCGCCGGGCATGTTGGCTGGCGCCGTTGCCAGCCGTCGCCTACGTTGCGTGGCTGTTCATCGCATACAGGTCCAGCCAACCGCCGTACGTCTCTGTCGCGGGCTGGCAGTGGCAGGTGGCGGTGTTCGCGGTCGCCTGGGGTGTGGTGGCAGTGGGGTGGTCGCTCGCCATGATCGACCTTTTCCGCCAGGCCGCTCGCTGGTCCGGCCGGCTGGTCCGTGCACTGAGCCGCGACTCCTACGCAGCTTTCTTTCTCCAGCTTCCGGTGCTCACCCTGCTCGAGCTTGGTCTCAGGCGCTTGGCATGGCCCGGCGAGGTCAAGTTTGCAGTGGTCGCATCGACCGGAATCGTGATCTGCTTTGCGCTCGCTTGGGCGGTCCGACGCGCAGTCAACGCAGTGCGCACACACGGGGGGAGAATCACCGGCTTACGGCGTAGTCGGCGCACCGCGTTGCCTCACACCGCAATCGGGTGATTCCTCAGCGCGATCCTGTCGTGTTCGTCCCAGGACCAAGGAGGGCTGCCATCCCCGTGCCCATCGTCGGCCGGGCCCCTCGGAGCGCCGCAGCGAGGTACCGTGCGACCCGGGCGAGGTCGTTGTCGCCCGCATCGAGCGACAGCCACGCGTAGGGCACACCCCGAGCCGCGAGCCAGCTGGCAACCGCCACAGTCTTCCCAAAGCCTGGCGGTGCGGACAGGAGGGTCAGCGGATGGTGTCGCCCAGCGCCGCGTCAAGCCGGCCGCTCAGCCTCCGGCGCTCGTGGTAGCCAGCTACCGGTACTGGGGCGCGAATCTTGGTGCCCACCAGAGGAACCGGTGCCTCTGAGTGACGACCGGACGGGGGCGCCATCGGCGCGATTATCGGCGGATCACCCGCCTTGCCGATACCCTTGGTCGTTTGCTCCGGATACAGCGCTTCCGTGGCGATAGCAGCGTTCAATCCGGATGATCGTGGCAGAACACTGGGGTGGGCCACGGTGATGGAGGTGGCGTCGATCTCAACCCCAGGGAGTAGGAAGAGATTGTTCCCCGACTACTCCTCTTCGACCGACCGAGCTGCCTTCGAATTCGGACCCGCACATCCGAACGGGAGACGGCGGGCGCGCGCCGCTGAATCCGGGGGCGGGGCGTGACTCCCGGTCGGCGCACCCCCTACTAAAGATTGATGTCGATCTGCCCCTTTGGATCGTGGTTCGACGTGGTCTGCCCGGCGATGATGATGACATCCGTCAACGGACGCGTGAGGCAAGCAGAAGAGCAACACCGGCGGGTGCTTCGCCGAAGCCCCTCACTGCGTCAACCCAAGGTTGGCATGCCCATGTCCTCCCCCAAACGACTCATCACCGGCCGGATCGTCGCCCTGACTGTCGGCGTGACTATCGCCCTGTGCATGATCGCCTGGGGCACCCTGAACGTCGTGGCCCTTGGCGTCAGCGACAAGATCTCCGTGGACCGCACCCTGCCAGCGTCTGAGAACGCCGTCTCCGCCACGATCGTGGCCGGCGACCTCAGCTTCATGCCCAGCGGAGATGACCAGGTGCACGTCAGCGGCGCCGTCGACTACCATCTCCTCCAGCCCACCGTCACGATCACCAGATCCGGTGCAGGAGTGTCGATTGACGTGTCCTGCCCCTGGTCATGGCTCGTCGTCGACGCCTGCTCCGCCCACCTCACCGTGAAGGTCCCTCCCCAGCTTGCGGTCACCGCTTCGACTGTGTCCGGCAACATCACCGCGACTGGCCTGCATGACATCTCACTGTCGACGGTATCCGGCAACATCACCGCGATCGGCCTGCATGGCGTCTCATTGCAGTCGACGTCAGGCGGCCAGACGGTCAGCGATATCGGCGGCACGGCTACGCTCAACACCATCTCCGGCACAATCAGAGGGAGGACCCTGGGCGCTTCCAGGGTCAAGGCCAGCGACGTCTCCGGCGCCGTCTCCCTCGGCTTCTCGACGGCGCCGTCCAACGTGTGGGTAAATGTCACCTCGGGCAGCGTGCTGGTGACGGTTCCCGCCCCGAGTTTGCCATACCTGGTCACCGCGCACAGCACCACGGGGGCCACCACCATTGGCGTTCCCACGGACCCCTCGTCCACCCACTTGATCGCGGTCACCACAGTGTCGGGCGACATCTCGGTGCAGCCAGCAGGATAACGTGATGGCGAATACCCGTGCTTTCGAGAAGATATGCGTCGACATCAACGGGCTCTGACGGAGATGTTCATCAAGCGGAGAAATGACCGGAATTCCCGTGCTCCTGTAGCTCCGCGGCGCGATGCCAGACACCCCTGGCTTTGCGCATTGGCCGCTCCATCACCGCCCACGAGGTGGTCACTTTCCTCGACAAGGTTTATGCCCAGCGAGGCGCCCCACCGTTCATCCGCTGCGACAACGGTACGGCCTCGGCCTCTCGCCAGTCGTGGATGTCGATCCCTCTGACTGCATCAACCACCTGGCTGCCCTGCCGCCCGCGGGCTCGGCGCCTCGTGAACCGGCTCAAATCGCTCCAGGCCGATCGACAAGCCAGCGGAGCTGCCCGGCAGAGGTTGCCCAGGGACTCGCCGTTTGCGTAGCGGCGAGCCACCACCCAGCCACTTGGATCGCGCCCAGGGTGCGGACACTTCGGGAGATCTGCATCCGGATCCGAAGGTGTGGGCCCGTCGGCCCTACGCCCGGCCTGACCCCCCAGCCGTTGACCTCATTTGAATCCCGTAGCGTCTCCCCTCCTCCGCCCGCCCTCAAGCTGGGGACGGCTCGATGGCGCGGGCCACAGCCCATTCGCCTTCGAGGGCACCCCGGACCAACCCGCGTGGCGCCCTTACCGTCCAGGTTCCCGGCCACTCCCCGGTCGCATCGCCAATGGGCAGCCCCGTGTCGGATACCCTCCCCCGGCCGGCACTCAGTCGGCCGGGTGACCACCCCCTTTCAGGCGACCTTATCATCGACTCTGAACACCGCGAAGTCGTTGATACTGAAGCGATTTCCCGCGATGTAGTGGTCGGGGCGCCCGGATTTGAACCGGGGACCTCTTGCTCCCAAAGCAAGCGCGCTACCAGCTGCGCCACGCCCCGACGGTGATCAATCGGGCTGCTTCGCTCGCCCCTGAGAAACTGCCTTTCGACGGCACGGCGAGCGTTGGTTTCAGCCCGATCGCACCATTATGACGCCCGGGTGAGCGCTGGCCACCTCAGCTTGCCCGCCGCCCCGCAGGCGCTGGTGACCAGCACGGGCGGAGGCCGCGCCGGCAGGACGGTCCGGTCAGCTGGCTACGATGCCGTGGTCATGAGCATGGAGAGCCAGGGGCCTGCCCATCTCGCGGAGAGCGGCCTCACCGGCCAGCGCGTCCTGATCACCGGGTCCTCTCGGGGCATCGGCCGCGCCGCTGCCATCGGGTTCGCGCGACGAGGCGCCCGGGTCGCCGTCCACTACCGCCATGAGGAGGCCGCCGCCCGGGAGACGTTGGAATCGCTCGCCGGGACGGGCCACGCCCTGGTCGCCGGTGACGTGGCTGACCCCATTGCCGCGAAGCGCATCGTGGATGAGGCGACCGATCATCTCGGCGGCCTCGACGTCCTGATCAACAACGCCGGGATCTATCAGGAGCACCGCCTTCCCGGCGTCGGCTACGACGCCTGGCAGGACGCCTGGCACCGTACTCTCGAGGTCAACCTCCTCGGTCCCGCCTGGCTCTGCTGGTGCGCCGTGGACCGCATGCTGGGCCGCGGCGGCAGGATCATCAACGTCTCGTCCCGGGGAGCCTTCCGCGGCGAGCCCGATCATCCGGCGTACGGAGCCAGCAAGGCCGGCCTCAACGCCATGGGCCAGTCGCTCGCCCGAGCCCTGGCCCCGCACCGGATCTACGTGTTCACGGTGGCGCCGGGATGGGTGGAGACCGGCATGACCGTCGATCACCTTCGGAGCCCGCAGGGCGCGGAGATCCTGGCCCAGATGCCCATGGGACGCGTGGCCCGACCCGAGGAGGTCGCGCAGGTGATCCTCTTCCTCGCCACCGCTCCGGAGCAGTGCACCGGCACCATCGTGGACGTCAACGGGGCTTCCTACCTGCGCAGCTGAGGCCTTCGCTGGCAGCCGGATGGGTGCGCGGGGCAAGGGGGTGCCGGCCGAGCCGCCGTGATGAGTAGCCTGGTGAGCTGAGAATCGAGTGGGCGGCGAACTGGGCCCTCAGGGTGAGGCAGGCGACCCCGCCATCGGTGCCGTGACCGAATCAGCGGCGCACCCGGAGGTGCGGGCACCAGGTGGAGGCGGTGTCTCCGTGCCCACCATCGCCCGTGAGTGGACCCGGATCGGCTGCATCGGCTTCGGAGGTCCGCCCACCCACATCGCCCTGCTTCGCCGTCTTTGCGTGACCGATCGCGGTTGGATCTCCGCCACCGAGTTCGAAGACGGCATCGCGGCGACCAACCTGCTGCCCGGCCCGGCGTCGACCCAGCTTGCCATCTTCTGCGCGTGGCGGCTTCGCGGAATCGTCGGCGCGCTGGTCGGCGGCCTCTGCTTCATCGTCCCTGGGTTGGTCGTCATCCTCGGGCTCTCCGCGCTCTTCCTGGCCAGCCATCCTCCGCGAGAGGTCCAGGGTGCGGCCGCGGGAGCGGGCGCGGCGGTCGCCGCCGTCGCCCTGAATGCGGCCATCGGCTTGATGCCCGCCAGCTGGAGGCGGATCGGCTCCAGCCGGGCCGAGAAGGCCCGCTGGCTGGCCTACGGCGCGGCCGGGGCTGCCGCGGCGGCCACCATCGGCTCCTTCCTGGTGCTCATCCTTTTGGCGGCGGGGGTCGCCGAGGTGAGCGTGCGGCAGTTGTGGCCCCAGCCGGCCGCGAGGCTCCACAGCTTCGCGTCGATCCCGGTGCTGGCGGTCGCAGCCGCTGCGGGCGGTCTCGGGGCGCTCGTCTGGGAGGCGTTCAAGGTCGGCGCCCTCTCGTACGGCGGCGGTTTCGTGATCATCCCGCTGATGCAGACCGACGTGGTCCACGTCTATCACTGGATGACCGGGGGACAGTTCCTCAACGCCGTCGCCCTGGGCCAGATCACCCCCGGCCCGGTTGTCCAGACGGTGGCCGTGGTCGGCTATGCGGCGGCCGGGCTCGGCGGGGGGCTGCTCGCCGCCCTGGTTGCCTTCTCCCCGTCCTTCGCCTTTGTGCTCCTCGGCGCCAGGCACTTCGAACGGCTGCGCAGCAATCTGGGGATCCAGGCGTTCCTGACCGGCGCCGGACCGGCGGCCATCGGCGCCATCGCCGGGGCGGCGATCCCTCTCGGCCTGGCGCTCACCCAGGTCTGGCAGGCGGGCGTCCTGGGCGCGGCGCTGATCTGGATGCTCGTCCTGCGCCGCAACGTCGTCATCGGCCTGGTGGTCGCCGCGCTGATCGGGGTCCTGGCGTCGGTGCTCGGCGTCCCGGTCGGCACCTGACCGGCCCGTCGACCGGGTGCGGCCCTCCTGGGCGCGCCCTCACCCGTCAGACTCGGCCAAGATGGACCTGCTCGACCTGATCATCCTCGCCCTCATCGTCGTGCTCGCCTTCTCCGGCTACCGGCGGGGGCTCACCTGGGGCGGGCTGGCAATGCTCGGATTGGTGGTCGGAAGCGTGGTCGGCGCCCTGGTCGCCAGACCCCTCACCCGGCTGCTCTCCCCCACCCCGGGAAGCGCGAACCAATCCCTGATCGCGGTTGGCATCTTCCTGGCCGTCCTGCTCATCATCGAGGGCCTCGGCAGCATGCTCGGCTACCGAGCCCGGGCGCTCACCCTGAGGACCCGCCTGGCCACCTGGGATTCGGTGGCTGGCAGCCTGACCAGCGCCTTCGGCGTCCTCTTCGTCTTCTGGTTCATCGGCTTCACGTTCGCGAGCAGCACGCTCCAGGTGGTCAACCAGCAGATCAGCGGCTCGGCGATCGAACGAGCCCTGCTCCACATCGCCCCGGAGCCGCCCGCCTTCCTGGCCCAGGTCGAGGAGTTCCTGCAGAGCAATGCCCTGCCCAACCCCTTCCCCGGGCTCAGTCCCGATCTCCCCGATCAGATTCCTCCGAGCAACATCGACACCAGCGGCGTCCGGGCCGCGTCGGCCGAGGTCTCACAGGTGGTCGCCTACGGGTGTGACGGACCGGACGGGGCGGTTGCCGGATCCGCCTGGCCGGTCGGCCCCAACCTCGTGCTCACCAACGCCCACGTGGTCGCCGGCTCCCAGACCCAGCAGGTCCGCACCCCGGATGGACGGGCCATCGACGCGACCGTGGTGCTCTTCGACCCCGATGTCGACGTCGCCATCCTCCGCGTGCCCGGGCTGGGTCTGTCACCTCTGGCGATCGCCGGCGGCAACCCGGCGGTCGGCACCCAGGGAGCGGTGATCGGGTACCCGGAGGGGGGCCCGGAGGCGGAGGCACCCGCAGCGGTGAGGGGCACCATCAACGCCACCACCTGGAACATCTACTACGACAGCTACGTGACCCGGTCGACGGTGGTCCTCAGCGCCGACGTCATCCCCGGCGATTCCGGAGGGCCGGTGGTCAACCTCAACGGACAGGTGATCGGGGTGACCTTCGCGATGAGCACGACCGTTGCCGACGAGGGTTACGCCCTGGCGACCTCGGAGGTCACCGCGGCGATCCAGGCGGCCCAGGGCCGGACCGGAGCGGTGGGCGACGGCACCTGCGTCAGCGAGTGAGGCCGAGTCGGGCAAATCCGCGCTGGCCTGTCAGCGAGAGAGGTCTCAGGCTCCCGCGGCGACGGCGGCCGCCCACTCCTCCTCGAGCCGCTCGGGGGTGAACTCCCCCTTGGGGATGAAGCCGGCGGCGCCCGCCTCGGCGGCACGGGGCGCATACTCGGCGGCCTCGTAGGTGGAGAGCACCAGCACGACCACGGGCTGCCGGGCCCCGGACCCGGCCCGGATCCGCCGGGTCGCCTCCAGCCCGTTGATCCCAGGAAGGTTGACGTCCATCAGGACCAGATCAGGTCCGAGCTCCGGGACCGCGTCGACCGAGGCCTCGCCGGTCTCCACCTCCCCGACCACCTCGAAGCCCTCGGTCGCCTCCACGACCAGCCGGGCGGCGAGCCGGAACGGCTCCTGATCCTCGACGATCAACACCTTCACGGCCATCTCTCCACGGTCACCGTAGCAGCCGGTGCACGGCCTGTCAGGGGTGCCTCCACCACACCCCGGGTGTGGAAACCGCCACGCCGGTAAGAGCCGGCCGAATCGGGGCCAGCCGTGGGTCTCAACGGGGGTCCATATACTGGGGTCGATGCCGATCGGGGTGGTCCTGGCCGAGGACAACTATCTGGTCCGCGAGGGGGTGCGCCAGCTCATCGAAGCCCAGGAGGGCATCGAGCTGCTCGCCGCCTGCGCCGATCTCCCCTCCCTGGAGCAGGCGGTCGCCGAGCACCATCCCGACGTGGTGCTCACCGACATCCGGATGCCGCCGAGCCATCGCGACGAAGGACTGGTGGTGGCCGACCGGCTTCGGGACACCGCACCAGGCACCGGGGTGGTGGTCCTGAGTCAATTTGCCGAGCCGGAGTACGCCCTGGCGCTCCTGGAGCGCGGCGCGTCCGGGCGCGCCTACCTGCTCAAGGAGCGGGTCTCCGATGTCTCCCAGCTGGTCACCGCGATCCGCGAGGTCGCCGCCGGCGGTTCGGTGATCGACCCCTCGGTGGTCGAGCTGCTGGTGGCGGCACGAGCCAGGGCGCGCCAATCTCCGCTCGACGAGCTCACCCCGCGCGAGAGGGAGGTGCTCCAGCTCATCGCCGAGGGACGCAACAACGCCGCCATCGCGAGCGCCCTCTTCCTCACCGAGCGCGCCGTGGAGAAGCACATCAATGCCATCTTCTCCAAGCTCGGCCTCTCGGAGGAGGCGGATGTCCATCGCCGGGTGAAGGCGGCGCTCACCTACCTGGCTGAGGTGGGGCCGGCGTCGGGGCGCTGACGTGGTGCTCAGGCGGAAGCCAGCGCGGCACGCGCGGCGCCCGGCCGGGGCAGGCCGTCGATCTCCACAGCATCGGAGTTGACGGCGACCTCGCCGGCGACGATGGTGCCGCCCCCTGGCTGGGATCGGAACTGCACGGACCCGCCCAGGGCGTCGAGGCGGTCCCTCATGTTGGTGAGCCCGGCGCCGCGGCTCACCGTCGCCGGGTCGAAGCCGGCACCGTCATCCG
>Ga0187771_10000646_pt1 | contig 21758 bp, 16 predicted proteins | sample 0116_SJ02_MP15_1_FD_133139 | JGI IMG/M metagenome (GOLD analysis project Ga0187771, IMG submission 133139) | Tropical peat soil microbial communities from peatlands in Department of Meta, Colombia - 0116_SJ02_MP15_10_MG | ecosystem: Environmental > Terrestrial > Soil > Wetlands > Peat | place... | reverse complement strand
GTGATAGATCTCCCAGCCCGTAAAGAAGGGTCCGCTCACGTCCCACTTCTCGCGTTTGCCGTCCGCGCTCAAGATGAACGCGCCCTTGCGCGTGCCAACCAGTACTCGCACTCCGCTCATTCCCCGCTCCTTTCTTGAATTGAGATTCGTACTGCTCTGCGCCAACTTTCGCGCGCCTATCGCCGGTTTGCCTCCGCCAGCTTCTCAAACTGTCCGCAAGACTTTTCTTGCTGTTTTCTAAGCTGAAGCTCTACCTGTGCGCGGCACGAGGCACCGCGAAACCGCCACGTCAAATCACCTTATTTCTCTTGCCGCTTTCAAATCTGGGCAGCAGCGGAGTGCGGTCCCCTTCGCGCCACCGCCGCCGGACTTCCGCGAGGATCTGCTCGCGATTCCTTGCCATATCCTCGATCATCGCGAAAGGGGCCGCCGTCTCCTCATGCCGCGCGCCCCAAACGAGCAATTCCAGAAGCACCGGCGCCAGATCGATTCCCTTTTCCGTCAGCCGGTAGTTCACCCGGCGTCGATCCGCCCGCTCCTCCTCCGCGATGATGATCCCGCCCGCTTCGAGCTTCCGCAGGCGGTCCGCCAGGATATTCGTGGAAATCCGTTCGCCTGACCCCTGGAACTCCCGAAACGTCCGGAACCCGCGAACCATCAAATCGCGGATGATCAGCAGCGACCAGCGGTCTCCGAGCAACTCGAGGGATACGCTAACCGGGCACGCCGACCGGTGTTTTTGCTTAGTCTGCCCTGACAACCCCGAGACCATATCAAATTCGCTTGCAAGTTACAAGCGATTTCGGGAAGGCAAGGGCTGACTTGTTGTCCCTTGACCTGATGCGCCAGCGCGCGCAGCATATCAGGCGGAAACTGACCTCTGAGCTGAGTTCAGTCGCGATCCTTCGCGACGCAAACCAGAAACATCAGCCAAGGAGGAGCCATGCCAAATAAGAACGATATTTCACGGAGAGAATTCCTGGGCACCACCGCGGCCGCCATGGCCGTGGCAGGGGGAATGAACGCGCAGGCTTCGGGCCGTGTCGAGCCGGCCGATGCAGCGCCGGAGGTCCGCCTCTCGCCCGCGTCGATACTCGTCCTCTATCTTGCCAAGCCCGTTCCCACCTGGCCGCGGCCGGACTTCAAACCGCAAGATGACATCCAACGCCTCCGGCCCATGCTCGAAGCTTACGAGGCCAAACCTGAGCTCGCGGTGAAATTCACGGGGCACGAGCTGTTGCGTGTCCCTGCCGATCTCTCGCGGGTTGACGCGGCCATCCGGCAAGCCGACGGCCTCCTGGTCTTCAACCTGACCTCCACGGTGATGAATCTGATTGGGCCGTTGAGCGAATCGGGCCTGCCCCTGGTGCTGTTCTCGCAGCCCTACAGCGGCCACGACTGGTCCGCGTGGTCGAACTTGCTTGCCCGGGACCGGCGCGTGGAGGTCGTGGCCTCAAGTGACTTCGGCGATCTCGAAGCGCCTCTGCGCGTGCTGGCGGCCCGGCACCACATCCGGCAGAGCCGGGTAGTCTGCATTCGTACGGATACCGAGCCCACCGCCTCGGACCGCGCCCTGGAGGAGAAATTCGGCGCGCCGATCCGCTTCGTGCCGTATTCCCGCTTGCAGTCACTTTACGACGCCGCTGACCGCCAGGCGGCTCAGCGCGACGCGACGGTCTTCATGAATGCCGCGCTCAAGGTGGTGGAGCCCAAACCGGTGGACGTCGCTGACGCCTTCCGGCTTTACTACGCCATTGAAAAACTGATGCAGGAAGAACAGGCCAACGCCATTACCATCGACTGCCTGGGCGGTTTCCGCCGGGGAGATCTACCCGCCTATCCGTGCGTGGCCTGGTCCAAACTAAACGATCGCGCGCTCTACGGCGTGTGCGAGGCTGATTTGCAAAGCACCTTCACGCAAATGCTCTTCAGTTTCTACTCCGGGAAGCCCGGCTTCGTCAGCGACCCGGTCATCGATACCAAAACCAACACGGTGATTCACGCGCATTGCGTCTGCGCCACACGTCTGGACGGCCCGAACCACTCTCCGGCGCCGTACATCGTGCGCTCGCACATGGAGGACAACAAAGGCGTCTCGATGCAAGTCAAGTGGCGCCTCGGCCAAACGGTGACCGTGGCGAAGCTGGCGAATGCGGAAACGTTGCTGGTCTCGACGGGGAAGGTCATCGCGACGCCCGATTTGCCGCGCGGCTGCCGGACCAAGGTCGCCACGCAAGTGCGCGACGCCTCCCGGATGCTCATGAACTACTCCGGCGACCTGCACCGCGTCCTATTCAGCGGCGACCACCTGCACGCGGCGCATCAGATGGGCCACCTGCTGGGCCTGAAGGTGGTTGAAGAGGTTTAATCGGGCCCCCTGCACCACGTGGTAGCACCAGGCTTGAGGTTCCGTGTGAGAGCTGGGTACGGAGGGCTGTAGTCGCGGTCGGAGCCTGCCCTGGAAGGGACCGCCGTGTTCTCGGCGCTCCCTTCCTGCGTCAGGGCTGGCGTAGAGCCTGCCTGCGACAGGCGGGCGCCGCTACAGGGGAGGAGTGCCCCTCTATTTCCCATCCATCTGTGGGCGCAAATGTCAGCAGAACATGGCATCGCAGAGGGGGTACGGCTGTTCAACCGGCGGCAGTTCTTTGAAGCTCACGAGGCGCTGGAAGCCGTTTGGTTGGAAGCCAGGGGCCACCAGAAAACCTTCTTGCACGGCCTCATTCAGGTGGCCGCTGCCTTCCATCATCATACGAGGGGCAACCCAGCCGGGTTTCGCTCGCTCTTGGAAAAAGGTTGCGCGAAATTGGAGAAATTCGGTCCGCAGGTGGAGGGCCTGGACCTAAACAGGTTGATGGAGCAACTTCAGACGTGGAGGGAATGGCTCGAACACTCCTCCCCCCAGGACCATCCGGCGCCCCCGCTGCCTCGAATTAGGAAATTGTGAAACCTGAATTTTGAATTATCAAAGACTGCGCTTTATTCCGAGTTCGTCATTTAGAATTCAGAATTCAAAATTCAGAATTACTCGACGGCGCCAATCCCCGGCCCGGTCAACATGCTCGTATCCATGGTGCCGTCGGTAATGTGGAAGAGGCCAGGAAACTTCTCCTCCCAGGGACGGTTGGCCGCGGGCACATACTGCCGCGCGTTGGCCTCGATGGCGGCCACTCCGGGGACGTGCGCGGCGATGCCCGCCGATTGAATGAGTGAGGCGCCGGGACACGTCAAGTCCTGCACGCAGAGAAACATCTTGTACTTGCGCGCCGCGGCCGCCATCAGCATGGATTGGCTCTGCCCCTTGCAGGCTTTCAGCGCCACGCCCGTATAGCCCATCTCGCGCGCCAGGAGCAGAGCGTCCAGCCCCGTCAGCGATTCGTCGATGACCACCGGGACCAGCTTCGCCGCCTCGTGCATGGTATTTTCGCGGTGCGTCGCGAGGTCGCGCGCCGTGGGTTGTTCGACGTACTGAATCCGCGCGAACCCCTCGGGCGTCCGCTCTTTCAGGCGGCGCAGGAATTCCAGCAGGTAACCCACGTTCCGGCACTTCTCGTTGAAGTCCAGTGAGTACACCCAATCGGTGACGCCGCGTGGCTTTTGCGTTTCCGTGGTGGCGCGGTCGACGTCGACCACTCGCCCCACATCCCATTTCAAATCGTCGCCATTGAGTTTGATCTTGATGTGGGTCAGGCCGTTGTATTTGATCCATTCCGGCAGGGTCTCCGGCAGACCGTCGTTGACGCGCCGCCGGACGTCCGACGCGAAGATGGGATCCAGCGCCCCGACCAGGTGATAAAGCGGCATCCTGCCCTTCGGCTCCTTCAGGATGTAGGCGCTGAGGGCTTCGCCGCGGAATTCCGGACCTAAATAGTGGTCCAGTTCGTAGGTCATCAAATCGGGTCCGTAGGTGTGATAACAATTCAGGTGATGCGCCTTGCCGAACGCGTCGTGCACGGCGGCATCAAAGGGGCTGGCAGTAACCAGCGTACAGAGCTTGGGTATGGGTTCCGCGAGTTTGAGCTGCCTCGAGACCTCGCCGGCTGCCTCGAGATACGCGGGCTCGAGCGCGGAATTGATGTCGATGGGGTGCCCGGCTTCCTTGTAGACAGCCGTCAGCTTGGCGATGCGCGCCGCCAACGCCTTCATCGCGCCCAACGTCACGTCGTAAGACATCTTTGCGGAGGGGAACGACCAGACGTTGCCGAGCGGCATCGATCCGAAACCTCGCGCGGCGCCGCCATCAACCGTGCGCGCGCGGCAGTGAACGTTCAAAAGCGTGGCCCGGTCGAGCACCGACCCGCCGAACTTGATGGGTGTGCGGTAAAGAAAGTCCTCGTAACTGTAAGTGATGTCTTCGATGCGAATATCAGAGGGCTTCGGAGCACCGAAATTCGGCGCCCCGGCCGCTCTCGCCGCACGCAGCAAAGGCGCGGCCAACGCAGTCCGAAGAATTGTTCGACGGTTCATCGTTTATCCTCGAGCGAGCCGGGGTGTACAAAGGAACGTTAACACAGAGGGCGCAGAGCATACTCAGCGCAGAGGTCACGGAGCCAGTCTGTGGCGCTATGTTCTTTTCAGTGGTCTCCGTGCCGTATCCTCTTCTCTCTGTGACCTCTGTGTTAAAGGCATCAACTTCCGCCCATCTTGATCATTTCCTCCCCGTGTCCGTCACGCGCTTGCGTACGCTTCCCGCACCCGCGCGATGAGGAATTCCAGGTCTCGTTTCGCCGACGCCAGGGTATTCTCTTCCTTCGCCTCGCGGGTAGCGCCGGGGATATCGTACTCGAGGTGGAGCGAGATGGGGCCTTGGAATCCCGCGCGCGCGATCGTGGCAAAGAAGTATTTCCAATCCACCATCCCCTGCCCGAGCGGGCAATTCACATCCGTCCACCCCTTGCGCGCGGTTTTTCCCCAATAGAAGTCCTTGACGGCGACCATTTTCAGCCGCCGCGCCACGAGATGGGTGGCGATCTTCCAGGCGCCCGCGCCGCCTTCTGCCACCGCATGCCGCGGATCGAAATAGTAGCCCGCCCAATTGGGATCGAGCGGCTCGATCACCCGCGCCATATCCCACACGGGCGCGCCGATGTATTCCTCGTGATTGTGATAGCCGACCTGAATCCCACACTGCCGAGCGAGTTCGGCCAAGCCGCGAAATTGCCTCCCGGCATCTTCAAGTTCCTTTTCCACATCTTCAAGCTTGTAACGGTAGTAGCCGGCCTTGAAGTAGGAAATCCCTAACTTGCCCGCGGTCGAAAGAATCGGGCGCGCCGTGGGATCGTCGGCTGAGGTAAGCGAGGTGGTGATCATGGGGACCTCCACACCTTCGGCCCGGAAGGCGGCGACCGCGGTCGGCAAGTCTTCCTGAGCGCGCTCCGGCATGACGTGGCCCTGCTCAAGGCGCACCGTCAGGTCAACGCCGTCAAACCCCACACTCTTGAGGTTCTTCGCCAGTTGCCCCCATTGCATTTCCGCCAGCGGCTTCGAGAAGAAACATAGCCTCCCCTTGTACCCGCCGAGGGCCGCAGCAGCGGCCGTAGCGCCGGGCGGAACTTGTCCCGATGCAATCGGGAGCCCGGCCGTTGCCGCCCGCAAGGGCGGCGCTGCGATTAGATCAGGAGACCAACCAGCACCCTGCCCGCCCAAATAGGCGACGGCGCCCGTCCGGACAAGAAATTTGCGACGCGATATTCGCGGGTTCATAAGTTCTCCTATACCTCCGGAAGGACGTAGGGCGCGTGGTAGGCGTAGGTCAGGTGCTTGTTAACCTCGGCATGATTGGTGAAGCGCTCCGCCGCCGCGTCCCATTCGAGGTACGAGCGGGTCTTAAGGGCAATATTCGCGATGAGGGTGGCAGTGGTGCTGCGGTGGCCCGTTTCGATATCGCAATTGCAGCGCTGGCGGCTGCGCACGCAATCCAGGAAATTGCGAGCGTGCCGGGCGGTGCTGTCCTCGCCCTCATTCTTGCGGGCTTCGATCATGGTCTTGCGTTGCGACTCCCACTGCCCGCTCAGGGAGCGGTCCAGAGGCGACAAAGCCGGGAAATCCATCTCCGCCACTTTTTCCGGCACCACCTCGTAGCCCCACCAGGTGAGATAAAGCGTCCCCTCCGTGCCGCGCACTTCCATGGTCGAGTGGCGCAAATCAGCCGGGGCGCCATTGGCGTTGAATTGGGAGAACGTCACCAGAACTCCGCCGGGATAAGTCCACAGCGCCTCGAGCGTGTCGGGGATTTCGCGATTGTCGGGAAGGGTGAGCTTGCCGCCCATGGCGGTCACGGCCAGGGGTGTGTCATGGCCGAGCGCCCAATGCGTGAAATCGAGGTAATGGGCGCCGTAGTTGGTGACCTGCCCGCCCGAGTAGTCATAGAACCAGCGGAAGCGATAGAGGCCGCGATTGCGGTTGTAGCGCACCCGAGGCGCGGGGCCGAGGTAGGTCTCCCAATCGAACCCTTCCGGCGGGTCGCCATCGGGCGGATTGCCGATTCCGTTCGGCCACTCGTTCTCGATGTGGAAGCAGCGGACGGTGGTGACTTTTCCGATGCCGCCGCCGCGCACGAGCTCCGCCGCCTCCCGGCATTGCGGCGACGAGCGCCGCATCAACCCGACCTGCGTGACGCGGTTGTGCTTGCGCGCCGCCTCGATCATCCTGCGGCCCTCCGCGACGCACAGGGACAACGGCTTCTCGACATACACGTCCTTGCCGGCCTGGCAGGCGTGAATGGCCTGCAGGGCATGCCAGTGGTCGGGGGTGCAGATGACCATGGCGTCGATGCCGGGCATGTCCAGCAAAGCTTGGTACTCCTTGAACCGCTTGGGGCCGGTGCCGATTTTGCGCGCGGCAAAATCCAGGTAAGGCGCGTGGAGGTCGCAAATCGCCACGACCTCCATGTCGCGGTGCTGAAGAAACCCGTCGAGCACCTGGTCGCCGCGATTTCCCAGGCCGATGAAACCTAAGCGGACGCGGTCGTTGGCGCCCAGAACGCGCGCGCCACTCAACGCCGTCGCCACCGCCGACGCGGCCGCCTGCTTGGCAAAATCCCTTCGCGATAGTTTCTTCATCGTTGTGTGGTCCCCCTTCTGAAAACCAGTGACGAGTGACCAGCCGCGCGGGTTGACTCGCCACTTGTCACTCGTAACTCGTCACTGACCTCCTGCCCCTGCCGCCTCGATCCAAGCATCGAGCGGCTCGATTCGGGGCTCCTGGACTTCCCCGCTGGGCGACAGGAACACCGCGATGCGCACGCGCCCCTTGACCGTGGGCAGGCGGATAGCCAAGTTGTGAACCTCCGGCTGCTGCGCCTGCGGCGGTGGCGGATTAGCCGAAATGACCTCGAACCGGGCGCCTTCCGGCGAGAGAATTCGCGCCTCGAGTTGCGCCTTCCCCTGCGCGAGCGTCGCGCGCGCTCCCGCCGGTGCAATGCTGGCGCGGGTGTGAAAGTTCCATACTATATCCACCGAACCTGTCACCTCCACTTCATCCTGCACCAGCACCTGCCGGCGATTAAGCAGCGCCACGCCGCGCCGGGCATGCGTGACCTTGGGAGCGTAGGCGCCGCTCAGGTCAGCCACGGCAAAAGCGCGCGCGGGAGTGGAAAGATACGCGATCAGCGGCGCCTTGGCCTGTCTGTCCTGGTTCTCACCGTCGATCGTCAGCGTGTTGTGGCCCTCGGTGCGCAGGCGGTAATAGGTGTAGCGGAGCTTGCCGAAGTATTCGGGCAGGTCGTAGTCGTCCGCGCCGAGGTCCAGCGCCCAGCGTTCCCCGCGCGCGTCCAAAACGAACGTACCGAGATCAAGATGACTGTGGTTGGCCGCGTTGTCGCCGCCTTTAAAGCCTACGTAGACAGCGTCCGGATCGTCCCAGGAGCTACGGAAGAAAGCGACGTTAATGGCGCGGAAGCTCGCGTCCAGCGGCGGGTTGGGCTCCGGCGGCGCCACTTTGGTCCCCGACAGCCAAACGAGGTGGAAGATGTCGGGCTCCTCGGCGGCGAAGCGCCGCTCGTGCTGCGCGTAGAGGGATCGGCGGAAGGCGCGCGCCATCCAGAACATTTGAGGAGCGGCCTCAGCCCGGGCGGACGCGTCCGCGAAGTTGAAAGTGAGCGCGGAAGGACCGATGGAGTGAATGCGAAAGAGGCCGGTGTCAGCAAACCCGGGCATTTGCTCGAAGCCGAAGTCCGTGCCTAAGGCCGAATCGAGCGCGGCGAGGTAATAGCAGGTGTACTCCGTCGCGTAATCCCAGTAGCCGGGCCCTTCCGGCCACCCGCCATCGGGAGCGAACGTGCGCATGGCGAGCACGATGGAAGCGCGCGAGCGGTCAATCATTTCTCGCGCCAAATCGGGTTCCTCGTCCGCGATGGCGAGAGCGCCCAGGGTCAGCCCGCCGTTGCACACCTGGTTCCAGTTGTGATCGACCACCGTCCACCACGCTTTGCGTTGAAACGCCTCCAATCCCGCCTTAAGTCCCCTCTCCACGATGGCCTTGCGGATGGTGGCCCGCTCGTCGGGCGAAAGGTAGGAATAGAGCCAATCGTAGCCGACTGCCAGGGCGTGGGTCATCTCCGCCGTGTCCAGGAAATGCGAAGGGTTCCAGTCGCGGAACGCGGCGGCTGCGAGCATTTCCGCGCGGGCCCGATCGGCTTTTTGCCGGTCGCCATCCAGGCGGTAGAGGAACGCCAGCGTGCTGATGCGATCGAGTGCGGCGCGGCTCTGTTCGAGCATGCGCGGACCAATCACCTTGTGCTCAACGGTTGGCTCCGAGAGCATTTTGTGAGCTCGCGCCTGGAGCGCGTCGTACCAACGTCTCGCCTCAGGGTCTTGCTGGAGCCTCGCCTTGATGAGCGCGAGTTCGGAGTCGGTTACGTACAGTCGCGGGTGGCCCCGGCGGAGGGTCGCAAGCACGTCTTCACTTTGGCGCTGCGCCAGGAGCGACCTTGCCGGTCCGATTCCGCTGATGACGATAATCGACGCGAGCAACCGGGAGAGCAAACGATGCCGAGGAGGGAGCATGAGGAAACCCGCCTACTGAAAAAGCCGTTGGCCTCAACGCGGGACGCCATTATACTTCGACCATGAACCGAAGAGAATTGTTGGCATCGACCCTGGCCGCCCCCGCCTGGGCGGGACCGGCCGGCCTCCGCTCCCACTCCGCTTCGCAGGGTGACGCCTCGCCCAGCCGCGAGTACTACGAGCTGAGGTTTTATCATCTCCGCCGCGGACCCCAAACCAAGCTGATGGACGAGTTTCTTGAAACCACGGCCATCCCCGCTTGGAACCGGCTCGGCATCGGTCCGGTGGGCGTCTTTCGCATAACGGTGGGGCCGCAAAGCCCGTCTGTTTACGTGCTGCTCCCGGCGAAATCGCTCGAGACCCTGGCCCTGTCGGGCACGCGTCTGGCCGCGAACGGAGACATGGCAAAGGCCGCCGCGTACTGGGACGCCGCCCCTTCCAGCCCCGCCTACCTCCGGCAAGAAAGCTCGCTGATGATAGCGTTCGAGAATTTTCCCAAGCTAGAGATCCCAGCCGGCGCGGGGGAAAAGCGTCCACGCATCTTCGAGCTGCGCACCTACGAGAACCACAGCGAAAAGGCCCACCTGAAAAAGATCGAAATGTTCAATCAGGGCGAGATTTCCATCTTTCGCCGCACGGGCCTGCGAGCTGTCTTTTTCGGCGATACCCTCATTGGATCGCGCCTGCCCAACCTCACCTACATGTTGGTCTTTGATGACTTGGTGACACGCGACAAAGTTTGGTCCACTTTCGCTAACGACCCGGAATGGAAGAAGTTGAGCACGGCCCCGGGGTACGGCGACGGGGAAATCGTTTCGAATATCACGAACCTGCTTTTGTCCCCGGCGCCTTATTCGCAGATCTAGTTGTCGCACAGCAGGCGTGGAACATAGACAGGCGCAACTCCGCGTGCCGTACAGGGACGAACATCCGAGCTGCGGGGGCTGCAGCCCACGAATCCGGCCTTCCACGAGAAGCTGCTGCCCAGGCGATTCTGAGCGGCGTTAAGGTCTCCACCGAGCCGTGAGCGCTGAAAAGCCGGTGGGGCGCAGGACGTCGACACGCACGCGGCGCGGCTCCTTCTCCAAGAATGAAATCTCTAGTGTGGCCCGCTGTCCTGGCAAAAGTCGGGGCAGAGGGGCCTCCCCCTCCTCCATCGGCAAGTCCCCGAACCCGAACACCAGCCAGCGGATTTTGTAGCCGTCGAGCGCGTAGGCGGGGAGCGTCTGGCGCACCACAATTGTAGCTTTTAGCGGCGAGCCCTCGCCGCTTAACTCCAGGCGCTCGACAGGGCTGGATTCCTCGCGGAGGGCCGCGAACGAGGGCTTATGGTCTCCGTACAAATCTACTACGCCATGAACGCGCTGCTTGAGGACGCCGATTCCCTTATCCCCGATGTGCGTGCGATAGTCGTTGTAGTCGAAGAAAATCGCGCCTGCCACGAAATCAAATTCGCGGAAGACGTTAGTGTGGTCGCGCAGAATCCTGGCCCGGCGCTCGTCGCCCCCTGTCCGATCCGGCTTGCACTCGCAGTAACCGTATTCTGAGATGACCACCGGCTTCTCAGGAAAGGCACGGTGGATCACTTGGAGATTGCGCCGCACGGATTCGGTATTGCCGCTCATCCAGCTCTCGTAATATTCGTTCCAGGAGATGAAGTCCAGCATTCCCGCCGCGTCGTTCTCCGGCGTCCGCTGCAAAGAGTTTGAGGCGTAAGTGAGGGGCCGCCGGGGATCGAGCTTCCGCGCCTCGTCCGCCATGCGCTGGATGAACGCCCGGGCCGCCGCGTGCTGGCCATTGACCTCGTTGCAAAGACCCCAGGCAAGAATGCTGGGGTGGTTGTAGTCGCGCGTGACCATCTCCTGCAATTGCTCGAGACCGTTCTGCAGGATGGCAGGCGAAGGCTCGCCGGCCATGTCCGCGAAGGTGTAGCCGCCCCAAGCGGGAACCTCTTCCTGGAGAAGGATGCCATTGCGATCGCAGTAATCGAGCACACGCCGGTCCTGCTGCCAATGCACACGGGTGAATAGGCAGTTGAGGTCCTTCAACTCATGGTGGTCGTGTTCAATCCATGAGGAAGGCTCGGCCATGCCGTAGTCGGGATTGCTGCCCGCCATGCGCTCCACGCCCATCAGGCGCACGCGCTCGCCGTTCAAATAGAACGCGCCGTCTTTGACCTCGAATCGGCGCGCGCCAAAGGTGTCGGTGTAGCTGTGCAGAGGCTTGCCATCCTGCCACGCCTCCACCGTGGCGCGGTACAAGTAAGGGTGGTCGAAGTGCCATAAGGCAAGCGGCACATCGAGGGGAGACAGCGCGACACTCTGGCTCGCTCCGGCCTCGAGAGTCACTGAGCCGGCGTCCGCCGCGTGGGCCACAGTTTCGCCGGAACCTGCATCGCTGACTCGATAATCGAACATCAACCGGACGGGAGTTTTGGCGGTGTTGCGAACCTCTGCCTGGATGTGCAATCTAGTGCGCCGCGATTCCAGGTCCGGCTCCGCATCAATCTGCAAAGCCACGACGTAGGTCTGGGGCGTGATGAGGAGGCGCACTGGCCGGATGATGCCCCCATCCGTCGTCCAGTCGGAAGATTTGCCGCGGGGAAGCATGACCTCATCGAAGGAGTTGTCAACCTTGACAACCAACAGGTTTTGCCCACCGGATTGAAGCGCGGAGGAAATATCAATACTAAAGGCCGTATAGGGCTTGCGCAGGTGCTCGCCGACTTGCTCGCCGTTGACCCACACCGTGGCGCTGTGGGTCACTGCCTCAAATTCGATGCGAACCGTTTTGTCGGCCCAGTGGGCGGGAGCGTCGAAGCTTCTGCGGTACCAGGCTATCCCTCGGTAATCGGCCGACGACGCCGACACCTGCCAGGTGTGCGGCACCACAACCCGCTCCCAGGATTGCGGGCCAACGGCTGAGGCGCGATGCCAGCCTTGTGAGTCCCCTACTTTCTCCGGGTCGAGGGCGAAGTGCCACTGGCCGTCGAGCGGCACAACCAGCGTCCCGAATTCGCCAGCAGCCTCCGCGAGGCCCGGGGGAGCACCTGAGGAAGCAGGAGAAGTCATCGCCGCCCCAGCGATCCCAATTTGCTTCAGAGCGTCTCGTCGTGACAGCTTATGCATCAGGCAATTCTCAAGACCGCGGCGCCACGCACCCTGCTGTGCTTCAAGGCTTGCAGCGCATGGTTCGCTTCGGCGAGGGGAAACTCCTGGACTTCAGTCCGAATGGGGATTTCGGCCGCGAGGCGCAGCAGCTCCCGCGCGTCTTCACGCGTACTGTTGGCGACACTTCGCACGATCCTCTCGTGATAGAGAAGCTGGTCGTAATTGATCTCCGGGATGGGGCTCATGGTGATATCGGCGATGGCCACCGTGCCGCCCTTGCGCAAGACGCGCAGGGCATCGAGCACCAGGCGCCCGGCGGGCGCGAAGATGACGGCTGCATCAGACTGTGCGGGGGGCCGCTCTTCCGCGCCACCCACCCACGCCGCCCCAAGCTCCCAGGCCATTTGGCGATGCGCCTCCGTACGCGTGAAAACGAAAATCTCGCATCCCCAATATCGCGCCACCTGCATCACCACGTGGGCCGAGGCGCCGAAACCGTACATTGCCAATCGCTCCCCCGGCTTGACCTGGCTCAGCTTCAGGGCACGATATCCGACGATGCCCGCGCAAAGGAGCGGCGCGGCATCCAAATCGGAAAAACCCGCGGGCAAGTGATATGCAAACGGCTCCCGCACCACCATGGCCTCAGCATAGCCCCCGTCCACGTGGTAGCCGGTGAACTGCCCGCGTTCGCACAGGTTTTCTGCGCCCTTGCGGCAGTAGGCGCACACGCCACAGGTCGAATAGACCCACGGAACACCTACTCGATCACCCGCTTTGAAGAGCGTCACACCGGGCCCCGCCGCATCCACGGCGCCCACGATTTGATGACCGAGCACCACCGGCAGCTTGGGCAGGGGAAGCTCGCCCTCCACAATATGGAGATCCGTCCGGCAGACGCCACAGACGCTGACGTGGACCCGGATTTCACCCGTGCCCGGGGTGGGCGCAGGAAGATCGGCCATCCGCAGCGGATTTTCCTCCGCAGCCTTCGCTTTCTCCAGCAGCATGGCACGCATAAGAGCGCCGAAGTCTATCGAACCTCCTGGCCCCTCGCAAGCCGTAGGGGCAGCCGGAATAGCCATGGTACATCGTATCCGCCTGTGAGATTGAAGTGCTGGAGCGATAAGAGGAAGAGGGAAACGGCCAAACAGGGGTCGTAGGAAAGGTGGATGACACTGGGCATGCATTGTTGCAACGGCGTTGCAACAACCATGATGTCGTTCCGTCCGGAAAGGCAACGAAAACCGGCCCCCATTAGCCCTGTTTTCCGTCCGAAAATGGCTTTTTCCCGCACCCCGAACCCGCCAGCTTCTTGATTCTCGACTAGTTGGTGGGTTCTTTTGTATTTCTTCGCCCCCCCGTATATAGTGCTGGCCGGTTGCAACCAGGTTGCGACTGGCTTCCCTCCTGCCTTCCCGCCTGTCGGGTTTGTACCGCGCATGGTCATGCAGGTGGGGGGGCCTCGAAGCTTCGGGGCGCTCCCATACTCGCACCCTCCCTTAAGTTATTTCTTGCATTATAACACATCTTAATAACAAAAACAAGAGACAAATTGTCAACTTGTTGATACCTCTGGAGGCGTTTGCTGTAGCGTCGCTCGGCGCCTGTTTTTGGTAGGGGAGCGCTCCACGCTCCCGCAGTTCGCCGCCGGCAGCCGGGAGCCCAAAGGGCTCCCCTACCTAGGTGGCGCTGTGAGAGAATAGGCTGCTTGAGTGGAAGGCATCTGAGATTAACAGCCCGTCGGCCCTGCCCGCAGCAGGAGGGGGCGGAGGATGATCGGGAGTTCGCCAGTCGACGGGCACAAGGGGGGTCAAAAGTGCGATACCTAATTGCGATACTGGCGCTTCTCACGTTTACTATCACAGCCCTGGCAAAAGAAGAGAGTCGTGAAGCCGAGCGGCTGCAGAAAGCCGCCGAGGTGATCAGCGAAGTCATGGGAACGCCGGAGAAGGGCATCCCGCGCGACCTATTGAATAAGGCGGTTTGCGTGGGCGTCATCCCTTCGGAGAAGAAGGGCGCCCTGGGAATCGGCGGGAGCTTCGGCCGGGGAGCCCTCGTCTGCCGGCGAGGCGGGGACGGCCCTTGGGGCGCGCCCTCGATGTTTACCGTCGGAGGAGTCAATTTCGGATTCCAACTGGGTGGTCAAGCGACGGACTTCGTGCTGGTCGTGATGAATGCCAAAGGTGCGAAGAAGCTATTACAAAGCAGATCGAAGCTGGGGGCGGACGCCTCCGCAGCGGGCGGCCCTGTAGGCCGCACGGCGGAAGGCGCCACGGACGTGCAACTGCACGCGGAGATTCTGACCTATTCGCGCTCGCGAGGGCTCTTTGCCGGCCTCTCGCTCGAGGGTCAGGTCGTGAAACAGGACAATGATGGGAATGCGCGGCTTTACGGGCGGAAGGTGGACGCCAAGGACATCCTGTTCAAGGGCGCGGTGGGAGTTCCCGCCGCTGCGCGCCCGCTCGACGCCTCCTTGACCAAATACTCACCCAAGGGGGGCGAGAAGTTTGTTGATTAAAACGCGGCGGGACACCGCACGAGGATTTGTGAGCATTCCTCTCACTCGTTGCCACGACTAGCGAAGGCGAATGAGCCGAATAGGCGGTTGGCGCGCCGAAGAGCGCACGCTCCTGACTCAGTGAGTCGAAGTCCCTGCCTTCACTCTACCTTCAAGGGTGCGGAAACCGAGCCGATGCGCCCGCTTAGATCATCCCGGACAACAAACCGAACGGTGTATTCCCCCGGAGCTAGGTCCATGCCACCCGTCAAGTCAATACCCTCCTCACGATTGGCCACAACCGACTCCGGGTTCAGATGCGCATCAACCTTCTTGTTCACGGGTTGACCTGCTTGCTTGCCCTCCGGAGTTTTCGCCAATGCTAAGAGTTCCAAGGCAAGATGGTTATTGTCGGCCTTGTTGACCAGCGAGGCATCTGCCGCCAAGTGCATTCCATAATTTATGTGCTTCTTGCCCGGCTCCTTGCTGGGTCCGATTTTACCCCACCGCGCCACAACCGGAAGCGAGGTGTAATCCAAGGGCGACTGCAATGCCAGCACCAGATCATTGTCGCGGCCGGCGTCTGGATCGATGGTGGTCTTCGTGACAAAGAAGCCGCTGCGGGAGCGCACGTCTACATGCGGGCGCTTCACTTTTACTGCGAGCTTGCGCCAGCCTGACTTGGTATTTGCGCGATTAAGATAGTAGCCAAGCATGTAGTATTCCGCTGAATCGGATACCGCGTCGCGGAAGCCCTTCACCAGATCGTTGGAATTGAAATAGGCGCGGCCCCCCGTCATGTACGCGAACGTCTGGAAGGTTGCCTGGGTGTCCGCTTGTGTCTGTTCCATATTGCGGGCGTAATTCCTCCCCGGATTGCCCACGGCGGCACTTGGCAAACTCACGGCTCTTAGCCCTTTGACATCCACCGGATAAAGCGCAATCTGCGCGGCGTTCAAGAGTTGCCAAGTGTGTTCATACATGCCGAGAACATCGATAAGGTTAGCGCGGCCGACAGGCCCGCTCCGCAGCAGAACATCGCTACGAGTGGAGCGGCTGGGAGAAGAGAGGGAGCCGGCGGGGACGATCAGCGTACTGGGATCAGTCACGCTGAAAGGGAATCCGCCGCTGGCCCAGATCAGCGACTTACGCCCCGGGACCCCTGCTAATGCTTGTGCAATCTGCTGCATCGCCTCCAAGGTGTAGGTGATGGCAAGCTTCTGCTGGAACGACTGAATATTCAGTTCTGTATCCTCCAGCATGATCCGGATTTTCTCGACTTCGCTTAGCACGGCGCCGGGACTTACTCCCGCGATGCCATCGGGGCTGGCAGTTCCAGCCATGAATTCCACATCTGCTTCGGCGTCGACTACGTGTAGCGTCTCGGTATTCACTTTATGCAATGCGGCCGCCAGGATGCGGGGGTCGGTCGTGAAATCATGGATCACGTGAACCCCGCTTCGATTGAGGGTGTAAAGAGCCGTGGGCTCGCGTTGATCCACCGATTGAGAGAGATACTTGAGCAACTCCCTGCGCGCCTCTTCCTGGTCCGCGAAGCTGGTGTTAATGAAATCGAGCATCAGGAGCGTAATGCGGCCCATCGACACCCCGCCCATAAAGGTATTGCTAAACTCATTGGGATTCTGGGGGCGCGACAAACGGCGCGCGTCGCTGGTGGTTTCCTCGAACGTGGCGATCTTTCGTTCGGCGCCGTCTTCCAACACCGTGAAGTCCTCCCTCTTCAGTCCGCTGACATGGGCGCCGGACTTGTCAGTCACCAGCACGGGGATCAGCACCAATTCCGTGCGCGAGGTGAACTTGACTTCACTTGTACTCTCTTTGTCTTTGGGTTTTGCCAAGGCAAGAATGGAACATGCCATAGCGGCGATTATGGCGGGGTAGCGGAAATGCTTGCCAAGCATCGACATTTCCATACACCTTTATGATAGCGAGAAAAGGGTCCCGGGTCATCCGCGGCGCAACGAGCGTACCGTGGTCTGTCTGCGCATGTCCCCGGTATTCCTCAACTTGCTCCCGGGCGGGTGTCGGTGGGCGCTGTGAAGCGTCTCTCCTGAGGAGGCGACCAACTTGGAGTTTGAGGCGCGATAGCCTACACCACGGGGTCAGGCTAGACTATAATTCATTGTGTCCAGCGCTACGTCGCAGATTGGTGGAGGCTATATGCGATATCCGACCGACCGCGGCAGGTTTGCTTTTCCCTTACTCTTGGCCATCCTGGTTTACTTCGCCGGGTGCACCGGCGTTCCGTCGACAACGCAGAGTTCGTCCACCACGCAGAGTTCGGCCTGCAGTGGGTGCCAATTCGTGTACGCCACCACAAATTCCGGGCCACTCCTAGACTTTCCGATTACCAGCACCGGCGGGCTTGGTGCGCCAACCTCGATTGCTGGCCCTGCGGGTAGTACCGGTCTTATCACTTTGTCGCCAAGCGGTGCGGCGCAACAGCTCGACCTGTACGTTTCCGACCCCCAAAACCGAGCCATTCGTGTTTACACAATTAGTTCGGTTGACGGCAGGCTGCTACCGGCATCGGTCGGACCCTTTCCTCTCGGCAGTGGGAATGGCACTCCGGGAGAAATGGTTCTAATTGGCGCAGTGTTGTATGTGGCGAATTCAGCGGGGAGCATCACAGCCTTTAATGTAAATGGGGACGGGTCGCTCACCAGCGTGGCGGGGTCCCCTTTTGCTGCGGGGGGAGGACTTTCTCATCTGGCCGTAACTCCTTCATCCACCGTTCCCAACACAACCTTTCTTTATGCCGCGAACACGGCCGACCCAAGGGGGAGCATCTCCGCATTTAACGTTACTCCGAGCGGGCGACTGCTGCCCGTTCCCGGTTCCCCCTTCGCAACGCGTTCGGGCGCGGGACCTGAAGGCTTTTATAGCAGTGGGCAATATCTTTACGTGGCCCTCCAGAATGCCAACGCTGTCGCGGCGTTTACCATCGGCAATGACGGATCTTTGACTGCACTCCCAGGGTCGCCTTACCCTGCTGGAGGTGGCACATTTTCCCTGAACGGGGCGAACGGGTTCCTCTTTGCGACGAATAATCTGGCCGGAACAATATCCTCATACAGGATTGATCCCTCCAGCGGCATTCTCACCCCAATCGGTGTGTCCCTACCCTCGGGATCGGTCGCTTCCGGCGACACCCTTTATGCCAATGGCAATTTGTTTGTGCCGGACGCGTCATCCCTGACGATCGAGGGTTTCGAGACCGATCCGAACACCGGGGAGGTCAGGCTGCTACCGGGCTCCCCCTTTCCGGCGAGTGCAGGTCCCTTGGCTCTGGCGCTCGTGGTATTCCCCGTTGTCGACTCGACGGGTGGCAATTGAACGCCCGGCCTATTCCCATAGCCTGGCGCTATTTCATCTCCCCCGCGTAAATCTTCATAATTGTTTCCAGGAACTTGAGCGCGTGTTCTCTCGGGCGTTGGAAGGAATTGCGCCCGATGATGGAGCCAAACCCACCCCCGTCGCGGATGGCGCGGGCTTCGTCGAACACTGCCTCATCGTTCTCCTTCTTGGCGCCGCCGGAAAAGATCACGATGCGGCGGCCGTCGAAGGCGCTCTGGATGACGTGCCGGACGCGGGCGGCGAGGGTGTCAATGGGCACGGCGGCCTTCTCGTACGCCTTCTTGGCTTCCGGCTGCTCGATGAAAGCCGTGGGCAACTTCACCTTGATGACGTGCGCGCCCAGTTGCGCGGCGAGGTGCGCGGCGTAGGCCACGACGTCGATGGCGGTCTCGCCGTCCTTGCTCAGGCTCGACCCGCGCGGGTAGGACCACACCACGACGGCCAGCCCGTTCTCCTTCGCCTCCGCCGCCAGCTCCTGCAATTGCTGGTACATCTCGCCGGCGCGAGACGAGCCGGGATAGATCGTGAACCCAATCGCCACGCAGCCCAGCCGCAGCGCGTCGTGGACGCTGCCCGTGACCGCCGGCATCGGATCTTTCTCATCGTGCAGCACGTCGTGGCTGTTAAGTTTCAAGATGAGCGGGATTTCACCCGCGTGACGCGCCGCGGCGGCCTCCAGAAAGCCCAGCGGCGCCGCGTAGGCGTTGCAGCCCGCCGCCAAGGCCAGCTCAAAATGGTAGTTGGGGTCATAGCCCGGCGGGTTAACCGCGAAGCTGCGGGCCGGGCCGTGCTCAAAGCCCTGGTCCACGGGCAGAATCACAAACTTCCCCGTCCCGGCCAGCCGACCGGAATTCATCAAGCGCGCCAGGTTGGCTTTGGTCCCCGGACAGTCGCTCTCATACCAGCTTAGGATCTCATGCACCCGCTCGGTGTGGCCGGTCACATGCGGCCGCATGGTAGAAATGGGTGTTGCCACTGCCATATGATTGCCTCCCATCGAATCGTTTTACTGCATCGACTCATTATCCGGGCGGGTGAAAAACCGTGCAAGTGAAAATTTGATGACGGTCAAGATGTCAAGATTGGCCGAGCAAGAGTATAATCCTCACCATTCAACGAAAGGAGTTTTGATCTTATGTCGAAAGATTCCGAAATCAACCGACGAGAATTCTTGAGGACCAGTGCGAGAACCGGTGCGGGTCTGGCCGCGCTCGGCGGCATAACGTTCTTGACTCATCCCGAGCGCGTCTTCGGCGCCAACGACCGTGTGCGGATCTGCGTGGCGGGTCTGCACGGCCAGGGCTGGGCGCACGTCAATGAGTATTCCAAGATCCCCGGCAGCGAAGTCGCCGCGCTTTGCGACGTGGACGACGGCGTCCTGAGCGGGCGGCTCGGCGAAATGGAGAAGATGGGGCTGAAGAAGCCCACCACGTATACCGATATCCGCAAGGCCGTCGAGGACAAGACCATCGACGCGATCTCGATCGCCACGCCCAATCACTGGCATTCGCTGATGGCTATTTGGGGATGCCAGGCCGGCAAGGACGTGTACGTCGAGAAGCCGCTCTCGCACAATTGGTGGGAAGGGCGCCAACTGGTGCGCGCCGCCCAGAAGTACAACCGCATCGTCCAGCATGGCACCAACAGCCGCTCCGGGGTCGCCATTCGGGAAGGCATCCAGAAGATGAACGATGGGCTGCTCGGTGAGGTCTACCTTTCGCGCGGCCTTTGCTACAAGTGGCGCAATACGATTGGCCGCGCGGCCGAAGAGCCGGTGCCCGCGGGCGTGAACTACGACCTCTGGACCGGCCCCGCGCCCATGAAGCCCTTCACCAAAAACCGCTTTCACTACAACTGGCACTGGGTCTGGGACACCGGCAACGGCGACTTCGGCAACCAAGGTATTCATGAACTTGACGTGGCGCGCTGGGGCTTGGGCGTGACTTACCCCCTTAAAGTTTCGGCCATCGGCGGGCACTTCATGTTCGACGACGATCAAACCACCCCCAACACCCTCAACATCGCTTACGAGTTTGTAGGCTCCGACGGCAAGCGCAAGATGCTGGAATTCGAAGTCCGCCACTGGATCACCAACCACGAGGCTGACATCGGCACCCCGGCGTTTGGCAGAGGCGAGGTCGCGCCGGCGCTCGGCAACGTCCAGGAGAAACGTGGCAGGCGTAAGGGGCCGCAGAACACCATCGGCAACCTCTTCTACGGCTCGAAGGGCTATTTGGGGTTCGGTGGTTATGGCGCTTATCGGACCTGGTTGGGTGAGGACCAGGAGCCCGGCCCGAGCGCCGAGGCGGAGGGGAATAACTGGGCCAACTTCATCGATTGCGTGCGCAGCCGGAAGAAAGAGAACCTGAACGCCCCCGTCGAGGAAGGTCACATCTCCTGCACGCTTCTCCACCTGGGCAACGCTGCGTATCGGCTCGGCCGGGCGCTGCACTGGGACGCCGAAAAGGAGATGGTCGAGGGGGACGACGAGGCTAACCTCATGCTGCGCGACGGCGAGCGCGGATACCGCGCGCCTTACACCGTACCGGAGGAAGTCTAGCGGACAGGCGAGGGCCCGTCCCACGCCAGCCGGATTACTGTAGGATCGGGACGGCCCTCACCGCTCTCTTGCGAGGATAATTCTATCCTGCGGGCCCGACAGAGATTTCCTACGTGCCCAACCGGGGATTCTCAAACCAGGCAAGAGTAGTCACACGCGTCAAGCTCTTCGCCTCGTGACCAGTTTCGAGTTTCCAATTTCGAGTTTCTATCTTGCAGTTATGCTGACCGGCGCGGCCAGGCTTCGCTTTTTTGCCCGCCTTGACTTCCTCACCTAGCCAGATTAGTCTTGACGCACCGGGGGCTAACCAAAAGGGATTTCTTCGGGAAGCGGGCCTGCCAACCGCTGGCGGGCATCAGTTCCCAGGGAGGCGAGCATGGGTCTCCTCAAGATTGCTCACGTACCGCCCGCCGCGGTGCCGCCGACGGCCACCGTGCTCGAGGCCGTCGAGGTGATGGCCGAGCACGGAGTGGGGGCGGTGGCAGTGGTAGATAAAGGCCGACTACAGGGTATCTTTACAGAGCGCGACGTGATGCTCCGCGTCGTGCTGCGGGGCCGCGATACGAAGGAAACCCGCCTGGCCGAGGTGATGACCTCCCCCGCTGAAACCATCGACGAGGAAACCAGCGAAGAGGACGCTCTGGTGCAGATGGTCGAGCGCCATGTGCGGCACCTACCTATCGTGGCCAGGGACGGCGCACTGAAAGGAGTGCTTTCCATCCGCAACCTGCTGGAACACCGCATCGACGAGTTGGCCCGCGAGCTCCATTCCCTTGATCAATATCTCTCCAATGACGGTCCAGGTGGATAGCCCACGGATATCATGAGGAAATAGTTCAACGCTGTGCGTGGTAGGAAACCTGGGGATTTCTGCAGGGCCGGGGCTGGTCCGGGCGCAGGCCGCGCGCAAAGCCGGCGCAAGCGTCAGCCTTACTTCACCTTGGTCACCGTTGCCTCGATTTCGAAACGGTGGTTTGACGTCACGTCGTCCATGCTGCCGATGATCATGGGTTTCCCCAACGAAACGGCTGCGGTCCCTTCCGAACTGACGCGACGGAAGATCGGGGTTGTGATCGCGCCATTTAACGGCTCGTGCCCGCCCATACTGGAGAACTCAATTCGGCTCTCTAGCAGGATTGTCTCGCCCTGGTCGCGTACGCGACAATCAATATTCATGCCGACGTCCTTGTACTGGTACATTTGTACCC
>Ga0187771_10000645_pt1 | contig 21776 bp, 27 predicted proteins | sample 0116_SJ02_MP15_1_FD_133139 | JGI IMG/M metagenome (GOLD analysis project Ga0187771, IMG submission 133139) | Tropical peat soil microbial communities from peatlands in Department of Meta, Colombia - 0116_SJ02_MP15_10_MG | ecosystem: Environmental > Terrestrial > Soil > Wetlands > Peat | place... | reverse complement strand
CCGTGGTGCACAAGCTCTACGAGGGCGAAGCGACCGCGGCGATCGAGGCGGCGTTTCCCGGCACCACCGCGAACGGCAAGGTCGACCGCGACAAGCTTGCCCAGCGCGTGCTCGGCGATGCCGAGGCGATCAAGCGGCTGGAGGCGATCGTGCATCCTCTGGTGCACGCGGCCTCGGCCAAGTTTTTGGCCGAGGCGGAGCAGAGCGGCGCAACTGTGGCGGTGCTCGACGTGCCGCTCCTGTTCGAGACCGGTGGCGACAAGCGTTGCGACGCCGTGGTGGTGGTCTCCGCGCCGGCCGAGATGCAGCGCGAGCGTGCCTTCCGCCGGCCTGGCATGACCGACGACAAGCTTGCCGCCTTACTCGCCAAGCAAATACCGGACGAAGAAAAACGGCGGCGCGCCGATTTCGTGGTGGATACGTCGCAGGGATTCGATCACGCGCGCGCCCAGGTGCGTGATATTCTTCAGCGCGTGCGTAGAATGCCGAAACGGCGGCGATGAGTCGCCAGCCGTCATGCCCGCGCAGGCGGGCATCCAGTAAACACAATCGGTGCCGTGAGTCCCGGGTCCCCGCCTGCGCGGGCACGACAGCGAAATAGAGAACCGATGCGCGAAATCGTCCTCGACACCGAAACCACCGGACTTGATCCGGCGCAGGGGCACCGCCTGGTTGAGCTTGGCTGCATCGAGCTGCTCAACCGCATTCCGACTGGCGCCACCTTCCATCGCTATCTCAATCCCGAGCGCGAGGTGCCGGCCGAGGCCTTCGCCATCCACGGCTTGGCGACCGAGTTCCTCAAGGACAAGCCTCTGTTTGCCGACATCGTCGACGATTTCCTCACCTTCATTGGCGAAGCGCCACTGGTGATCCACAATGCGAGCTTCGACCACGGTTTTCTCGTCGCCGAGCTCAAGCGCGTGGCGCGCCCGCCGATCGCGCGCGAGCGGTTGGTCGACACGCTGTTCCTGGCGCGGCGCAAGCACGCGGTCGGGCCCTATAGCCTCGACGCCATGTGCGCACGCTACGGCATCGACAATTCGCGCCGTACGAAGCACGGCGCGCTGCTCGACGCCGAGATCCTGGCCGAGGTCTATCTCGAATTGATCGGCGCGCGGCAGGCGCAGCTCGGCCTTGCCGAGCATTCGGAGCGCCGTAGCCATGGCGGCAACGGTGCCGCGGTGCGGCGCGAACGCGAAGTGCCGCTCGCCCCGCGCGTCAGCGAGGCCGATCGCGCGGCGCACCGCGAATTCTTGGCGAGCCTCGGCGAAAACGCCCTTTGGCGCGACTACTTGTGAATCAAGCCTGCGGCGGAGGGGCGCCGGCCGCCTGCATCTCGCTCATGCGCTGGCGATAGAGGCCGACGAAATCCACCGGCTCGAGCAGCAGCGGCGGGAAGCCGCCATTGCGCACCGTGGTGGCGATGATCTCGCGCGCGAAGGGGAACAACAGGCGCGGGCACTCGATCAGCACCAGCGGGTTGAGGCTTTCCTGCGGCACATTTTGGATGCGGAAGATGCCGGCGAATTGCAGCTCGAAACGGAACATCAATTGGCCGCTGGCTTCCGCCTTGCCGTCAAGATTGAGCGTGACCTCGAAATCATCGGCAGCGAGCGGCTTGGCGCCGACATTGATCTGAATGCCGATCTGCGGCTGCGCGCCGGGCGACAGCGACTGCGGCGCGTTCGGATTCTCGAACGAGAAATCCTTGACGTACTGCGCCACCACTTGCAGCTGCGGCGGCTGATTGGGCGTCGGCCCGCCATTGGTCGTCGACATGAAAGCTCCTTGCCGCCGTTAACGCGGCGGTTGGCTAGCACAGCGTTCTGCGTGGAACAAGGACACGTGGCTAGTGCTGCGCGCGTTCGTCGTCGCGCCGGCCGGGCAAGACCGGATCGGGCACCCGGTGCCACTGCTCGGGATCGAGATCGACCACGCCGTCGGCGCGCGCCGGCGCCGTTTGCAGGCCGAGCAACGCAGCGAGCGCGCGCCGCAGCGGCGCGATGAGCAGCAGCAGGCCGAGCAGGTCGGTGATAAACCCCGGAATCAGCAACAGAATCCCGGCGAACAGGGTGACGGCGCCGCGACCATCGGCTTGCAGCGCCGAGAAACCGCCATCGCCGAGCGCGACGCGCATGCGGGCGACATGGTTGCCGCCGGCGTGGCGCAGCACCATGGCGCCGGCGAGCGAGCCGCCGACGATGAGCGTGAGCGCCCACACAAAACCGATCGCCTGCGCGACCGCGATGAACGCCACCAGTTCCATCAACGGCAGCGCCAGCACCGCCAGCAGCAGGTATTTTGCCACATTCATCGCCGTTTCTGTCTTTCCCGGCGCACGAGTCTAGCCGAAAACCGCTGCCCATTCCGTGCGCGCTGCGGCCGGGTCCTCCCGCCGCCGGCGCTTTGGCCGAGGTTGGCGGAGCCGTCCCGATCGTTTACACTCTGTTCGCGCAGCACAATTGCGCCGAAATCGGGGCGCCAGGCCTATGGATTGGCGCGGACACCGGCATAGATAGGTACGGTACAGGCGACTGCCACGCCGTCGATCGGCCGGTCCGCCGTAACTGTTAGCGAAAGCATGCGAGACGTGTTCGATATCTACACCATCATTTTCCTGGCGCTGGCGGTATTCATTTTCCTGCGTCTGCGCAGCGTGCTCGGCCAGCGCACGGGCCGGGAGCGGCCGCCTTCGGCGCCGCATTTCCCCGCGCGCGAGCCGGTGCGCGCCGCGCCGGAAAAAGTCGTCGCCTTACCCAACCGCGCGCCGGAGGCCGCCATGCCCCAACCGGCCGAGCCGATCGCGCCGCCGGGCGAGCGCTGGAAAGGTATCGCCGAGCCGAGTACGCCGCTCGCCGCTGGGCTCGACGCCATCGTCGCGGCCGACGCCAATTTCGATCACAAGCATTTCTTGACCGGCGCGCGCGCGGCCTACGAGATGATCGTCAACGCGTTTGCCGAAGGCGACCGCCGCACGCTGAAGAACCTGCTGTCGCGCGAAGTCTATGACGGCTTCGAAGCGGCCATCTCCGAGCGCGAGAAGCGCGGCGAGACGGTGGAGAACAGGTTCGTCTCCATTGACAGCGCCAACATCACTGCGGCGGAATTGCGCGGGCGCACCGCGCAATTGACCGTGCGCTTCCAGTCCCAGCTGGTGACGGCAACGCGCGACAAGGACGGCAACGTGATCGACGGCAGCGCCGAGAAAGTGACCGACGTCACCGACGTGTGGACTTTCGCGCGCGATCTGTCTTCGCGCGACCCGAACTGGAAACTGGTGGCAACCGAAGCCGGGCAATGACCGCATGGCGGCCTCTCCCTCGCGCGCGCAGATCGGCTTGGCACTCGGGTTGATCGCTGCAGCGTGCGGGGCGGCTTCGGCGCATGGGATGAAATTTCGCAACGCGCAGGTCGAGCCGCTCAGCTTCGCCACGCTCGACGGCTGGAAAGACGACGACCACGCCGCCGCCTTCCGGACCTTCCTGAAAAGCTGCAGCGCTATCCTGCAAGGGACGCGCGCGATGCGCAAAGCGCGGCCGGTCTACGCCGGGCTGTTGAAGGTGTGCGAGCGCGCCAATGCCTTGGGTCCGCTCGACCGCGACAAGGCGCGCGCCTTCTTCGAGGCCAATTTCAAGCCGGTGCGCATTTTGCCGGAAGTGCACAGCTACGGCTATTACACCGGCGCCGACGGTTTCTACACCGGCTATTACGAGGCCGAAGTCACTGGCTCGCGCATCAAGACCGCTGACTACAGCATTCCGCTTTACGGCGTGCCGGCCAAACTTGCCGGCAAGAAGAGCCGGGTATTCACGCGGTACGACCGCAGCGAAATCGACAATGGCGCGCTGGATGGCAAGGGACTGGAGATTTGCTGGATCAAAAATCCGGTCGATGCCTTCTTCGCGCAAATCCAGGGCTCCACGCGCGTCAAGCTGAAAGATGGCGAATTGCTGCGGCTCAATTACATCGCCAGCAACGGCAAGCCTTACACACCGGTCGGCCGGCTGCTCATCGACGAAGGGATCTATACCCCCGAACAAATGTCGATGGACAAGATTCGCGATTACATGGAAGCCAATCCGCAAGAGGGTAAGACGCTGCGCGAAAAGAACCGCTCCTTCGTGTTCTTTTCCGCGACCGAACTCGGCCCAAACGACGAATGTATCGGTGCGCAAGGCATCCCGCTGACGCCGGGGCGCTCGCTGGCGGTCGATCCCTCGTTTCACGTCTATGGCACGCCGATCTGGATCGACGCCGAGCTGCCGATCAAGAGCGAGACGCCGGACACGGCGTTCCGCCGTCTGATGTTTGCGCAGGATACGGGCTCCGCCATTCGCGGGGCGGCGCGCGCCGACATCTATTTCGGCCACGGCGGCGATATCCCGCACATCGCCGGCCGCATCAAGCAATTCGGCAAATTCGTCATGCTGGTGCCGAACGGCGTGTCGGTGAGCGGCACGGCGCCGTCGAAGGTGGACGTGCCGCTGCCGCGGGCGCGGCCGAAGGACGTGGTCGCCGACAACACCTTGCTGCAGGCGGCGGCCCGCTCCAAGCCGAAGCCATGAGCGCGGGCAACCGGCGCCGCGTGCTCAGCAGCGAGGAACGCGTGCTGTGGGCGGCGTTCACCAAGGCGATCGAGCCGATGCACGCGAGCGCGCATTTCGACGTCGGCGATGAGGCGATCGAGCAGGCCGCCGCGCCGGCCCGCTTGCCGAACGTCGTTTCAGCTCCGCCGCCCCCGCCGGAAAGGCCCGCCCCGCCGCCTTTGGCGCCGCTCGGACGCCGGCTGCGCCAGCAGGTCGCGCGCGGCAAGGAGGCGATCGATGGCCGCCTCGATCTGCATGGGCTCACCCAAGCGCAGGCGCATTCGGCGCTGCTGCACTTCCTGCGCAACGCGCAGGCGCGCGAGGCGCGCTTGGTGCTGGTGATCACCGGCAAGGGCGAGCGCGGCGAGGGCGAGCGCGGCGTGCTCAAGCGGCAAGTGCCGCAATGGCTCGGCTTGCCGGAATTCCGCGCGCTTGTGGTTGGCTTCGAGGATGCGCATATCGCCCATGGCGGCGAAGGCGCGCTCTATGTGCGATTGCGCCGCCAGCACGGCCGCTGAACGTCGTTGCAAGGAGGATCGGCCATGTCCAGCAAGACGAAAGGCCCCGCCAAGAGCCACGAGGCGAAAGGGAAAGTTCTCGAGCGCGAGCTCGAGGAAGGACTGGAAGAAACCTTCCCGGCCTCCGATGCGGTCGCGGTGACCGAGCCGGTGCCGGACCACGACAAGGGCAAGAAAAAGTAGCCTACGAGCCCAGATAAGGCTTTGTCATGTGGCGCGCGATCGCATTGCTGACGGCGGCGCTGCTGGGCTTGAGTGCGGCGGCGGCGCAATCGTCCATGCAGCCGACCGCGCCGCAGAAGATGATGTCGCCCGCTGAAGCGAAAAAGCGAAACGCCTGCGAACAGCAGGCCGCCGATCAACACGTGAAGATGGACGAGCGGGCGAAGTTCATCACGGATTGCATGACGGGCAAGACCTAGCGCCGCATCTAGTCGCAATCCTGATTGTCAGGCGGCTGATAGCCGGGGACGTGCATCTGCTTCCAGTTCATCGCGAAGGGAAGGGTCTCGCGCATATAGTCGAGGCCGTCCTTGGTGTCGGCCACCGCGCGGAAAGCGAACGGCGCGCCCGGCTTGCCCTTGACCGGCTTCTCGAAAAACACCTCGATGGTGGCGGGCTTGCCCTGTCTGGGCGTGATGGTGGCCTGGCCGCACCAGCCGCTGCCGGCATCGAGCGGATTTTGCGGGGTCACCAATAGGCAGCGGCCGCCCCACCATGCGATCGATTTGGCGGTGTCGGCGACCACGTCCTTGAGCCAGTCCTCGACGCGGCGGGTGTCGCCGCATTGCTTGCGGAAATCGTCGATCTGGTCGAGCCGCGCCTCGCGTGCCGCCTGCGCCAGCGCGGCGTTGGAGACACCGCGGCCGGCGGCCACGGCGACGTTCGCATTAAGCGCTGCGGCGAGCGGGAGAGCGAGCAGGGCGCGCCGGCTCACAGGATAAACCGGCTCAAATCCGCGTTCTTGGCGAGATCGCCGATGTGCTTGTTCACATAAGCGGAGTCAATCTTGATGGTTTCGCCGGAGCGGTCGGTGGCGGCAAAGGAGATGTCGTCGAGCACGCGCTCAATCACCGTCTGCAGGCGGCGGGCGCCGATATTCTCGATCGCCGAGTTCACCGACACGGCGATATCGGCGATGGCGTCGATGGCGTCCTCGCTGAAATCGAGGGTGACGCCTTCGGTCGCGAGCAGCGCCACGTATTGCTTGATCAGCGAGGCTTCCGGCTCGGTGAGGATGCGGCGGAAGTCGTCACGCGTAAGCGCCTTCAGCTCGACGCGGATGGGCAGGCGGCCCTGCAGTTCGGGCAACAGGTCAGACGGCTTGGAGATGTGGAAGGCGCCGGAGGCTATGAACAGCACGTGATCGGTCTTCACCGGCCCGTGCTTGGTGTTGACCGTGGTGCCTTCGATCAGCGGCAAGAGGTCGCGCTGCACGCCCTCGCGCGAGACGTCGGCCCCATAGCGGCCTTCGCGCGCGCAGATCTTGTCGATCTCGTCGAGGAAAACGATGCCGTTCTGCTCGACCGCCTTGATCGCTTCCTGAATGAGCTGCTCGTTATCGAGCATCTTGTCGCATTCCTCGTTGACCAGGATGTCATGCGACTGCGCCACGGTGACGCGCCGCGTCTTCGTGCGGCCGCCGCCGAGCTTGCCGAAGATGTCGCCGAGGTTGATGGCGCCCATCTGCGCGCCCGGCACGCCGGGAATCTCGAACATCGGCATGCCGGTTGCACCCGCCTGCACCTCGATTTCGATTTCCTTGTCGTTTAATTCGCCGGCCCGCAGCTTCTTACGGAAGCTCTCGCGCGTCGAAGGGCCGGAGCCGGGGCCGACCAGGGCGTCGAGCACGCGTTCTTCCGCCGCGAGCTCGGCCCTCGCCTGCACGTCCTTGCGCTTCTTCTCGCGGGTGAGCGCGATACCGATATCGACGAGGTCGCGCACGATCTGCTCGACGTCGCGGCCGACATAGCCGACCTCGGTGAACTTGGTGGCCTCCACCTTGAGGAACGGCGCGCCGGCGAGCCGCGCCAGCCGCCGGGAAATCTCGGTCTTGCCGACGCCGGTCGGGCCGATCATCAGGATGTTCTTCGGCAGCACTTCCTCGCGCAGCTTGTCGTCGAGCTGCAGTCGGCGCCAGCGGTTGCGCAAGGCGATGGCGACCGCGCGCTTGGCGTCGTTCTGGCCGACGATGTAGCGGTCGAGTTCGGAGACGATTTCGCGGGGGGAGAAGTCGGTCATTACTCTACTTCCGTGGCTCGCCTATCCTTCGAGACGGCCGCTGCGCGGCCTCCTCAGGATGAGGCGAGAGATAAGCCCTCATGGTGAGGAGCATCGCGAAGCGATGCGTCTCGAACCACGAGGGCGTTGGTCATTCCTTCAAACTCTCAATGGTCACGTTGCGGTTGGTGTAGACGCAGATGTCGGCGGCGATGTCGAGCGACTTCTTGACAATCGCCTCGGCGTCGAGCGGCCCGTCGATCAGCGCGCGCGCGGCGGCGAGCGCGTAGTTGCCGCCGGAGCCAATGCCGGCGACGCCCGCCTCCGGCTCAAGCACGTCGCCGGTGCCGGTCAGGACCAGCGACACCTGCCGGTCGGCGACGATCATCATGGCTTCCAGGCGGCGCAGATAGCGGTCGGTGCGCCAGTCCTTGGCGAGCTCGACCGCGGCGCGCAAGAGCTGGCCGGGATACTGCTCGAGCTTGGCCTCCAGCCGCTCGAACAGGGTGAAGGCATCGGCGGTGGCGCCGGCGAAGCCGCCGATCACGTCGCCCTTGCCGAGGCGGCGCACCTTCTTGGCGTTGGCCTTGACGATAGTTTGCCCGATCGAGACCTGGCCATCGCCGCCGATGACGACGCTGCCGCCCTTGCGGACGGTGAGGATGGTGGTGCCGTGCCAGGAGGGCGGCTCGTTGTTTGGCATGCGCGGTAAACCCCTGCAGTCAGCGTCATCTAGGCACGCCGCGGCGCCGACGCAAATGGCCCGGGCGGCCCCAATGCCTCATCGTCGATTACGGCAGGCCGCGCGTCCAAATCGGCGCGAGCTGCTCGGCGACGATGCGGTTGCCGATCTCGTTGATATGCACGAAATCCATGAAAACCGGCTGCAGACTGCGGTCGAACACATGCCACAGGTCGCCAATGCGGCCGCTGGGCCCGGCCGCGAGCGTCTTTTGGACCATGCGTCGGCTGAGAACATCGAAGCGCGGATAGATGTGGCGGAGCGTTCGCGCGATTCCCGCTCTGGCGCAGGACAATTTGCAGCTGCACCGCGATCGTGTCGGCGTCGAGCACCCGCCAGCCCCGCGCCGCCGACCCGCCGGTGACGGCGACGCGCCATTCGCCCGGCGCCTTCGACGTCGGCATCGCCGAGCGTAACCCGAGCGCGTTGAGGATGCCGTCGCCTTGCCACGGCCGGTAGAGGCGTAGGCCCTCGGCACTCGTGTAATAGCGCGCGTCGCTGAGAGATGGCCGGGCCAAGGGCCCTTGCGCGAGAGGACCGAGGTATCCTTGAGCGGCGCGATGCGGTCCGCCAAACGGATGGAAAGCGCGAAGGCCTCGAGGCCGGCCAGCAGCACGATCGGAAACGCCAGCGCGAGAAAGTAAAGGCAGGCGCGGCGCAAGCGTCCCTGCGCCAAGACCGCGGCGCCGAGCGCCAAGCAGGAACACCGCAAAAACCGGATTGATCACGTTGACGGGAAATTCAGATCGCTGGGGCCAGTCACGAGCTCGATGCCGATCGGACTGATGAGGAATGCCGCTAGGGCAAAGCCTGCCGCAAAAGATATTCGATCAGCCGGCCGGAGCGAGTCATTCGCATGCCTCTTCAATCGAGTTCGAAGACGCCGGAATAGTCCTGCTTTAGAGCTGGGTTTTGCTCTTGCTTGCGCAGGACGCAATTGCCCACCGCCAGCATGTCGATGTCGGTGCCCATGAAGCAGCGGAACGCGTCCTCCGGCGTGCAGACGACGGGCTCGCCGCGGATATTGAAGCTCGTGTTCACCAGCACCGGGCAGCCGGTCAGCGCCTTGAAGCGGGAAATCAGCGCGTGGAAGCGCGGATTAGATTGCGCGTGCACCGTCTGGATGCGCGCCGAATAGTCGACGTGGGTGACCGCCGGTATGGTCGAGCGCGGCACGTTGAGCCTGTCGAGGCCGAACAGATTGCGCTCGGCCGCGCTCATCTCGCGCTGATGCGCTTTCTTTACCGGGGCCACCAGCGCCATGTAGGGCGAATCGGCATCGAGATCGAACCAGTCGGCGAGGTCCTCGCGCAGCACCGCCGGCGCGAAGGGGCGGAAGCTCTCGCGGTATTTGACCTTGAGATTGAGCGTTTTCTGCATGGTGGGCGAGCGCGGATCGCCGAGGATGGAGCGGGCGCCGAGCGCGCGCGGGCCGAACTCCATGCGTCCCTGGAACCAGCCGACCGCCTGGACGTCGGCTAATGCGCGCGCCGTCGTGTCGAGCAATTCATCGTCTGGGCACACTGCGAAGCGCGCGCCGGCGGCCGCTAGGCGCCGTTCGATATCACTCTGCGCGAAGGCGGGCCCGAGATAGGCGCCGGACATACCATCCGGCCCGTTGCTCGGCGCCCGCGGCAGCTTCTGATGCTGATGGCAGGCGGCGAGTGCTGCGCCGCTCGCCCCGCCGGCATCGCCGGATGCCGGCTGAATCCAGAGATCGCGGATGGCGCCGTCGCGCAGCAGCTTGCCGTTGGCGACGCAATTGAGCGCGACGCCGCCGGCCAAGCACAGCTGTTTCATGCCGCTCTCGGCGGCGAGCGCGCGAGCAAGCCGCAGCACCACTTCTTCGGTCACCGCCTGGATCGATGCGGCCAGATCCATGTCGCGCTGGGTCAGCCAGACTTCCGGCTTGCGCGGCGGTCCGCCGAACAGCGCGTCAAAGCGACCGCTGGTCATGGTCAGGCCGGTGCAATAGTCGAAATAGTCGAGGTTGAGCCGGAACGAGCCGTCGGGCTTGAGGTCGATCAGATGGTCGAGGATGAGTTGCGCGTATTTCGGCTCGCCATAGGGCGCGAGCCCCATGACCTTGTACTCGCCGGAATTGACCTTGAACCCGGTGTAGTAGGTGAAGGCGGAATAGAGCAGGCCGAGCGAATGCGGAAAATGAATTTCCTTGCTGATGGTGAGATCGCTGCCGCGCCCGACGCCGGCGGAAGTGGTCGCCCATTCGCCGACCCCGTCCATGGTGAGCACGGCGGCCTCGGCGAACGGCGACGGATAGAAGGCCGAGGCGGCGTGACTGAAATGATGCTCGGCGAACAATAGTTTCTCGGCGTTGCCGAGCGCTTTGTCGATCGCTCGCAGCTCCTTGAGCAGCAGATCCTTCTGGAAAAGCTTTTCGCTCAGCCAGACCGGCATGGCGGTGCGAAACGAACGAAAACCGCGCGGCGCGAAGGCGAGATAAGTTTCCAGCAGACGTTCGAACTTGAGGAACGGCTTGTCGTAAAAAGCGACGTGGTCGATCTCGTGGGCGGCGACGCCTGCGTCGGCGAGGCACCAGCGGATCGCGTTCACCGGAAAGCTCGGATCGTGCTTCTTTCGGGTGAAGCGCTCCTCTTGCGCGGCGTTGACGATGGCGCCGTCGCGCACGATCGCGGCAGCGCTGTCGTGGTAGTAGGCGGAGATGCCGAGGACGAGCATCCGCGTTCGCCGCTCAGAACAAAGTATAGATGAACGGGGCGACCGCGGAGCCTTTGGTGAGAACGATCAAGCCGCCGAAAATCAGCATCATGACAACGATGGGGATGAGCCAGAACTTCTTGCGTGAACGCAGGAAATCCCACAGCTCGGCGACAAACGACACGCGACGCCCCTAGAATTGCTTGCGCATCGAGCCGGGAGGCTCGCGCGCAATCCAGTAAGAGGTGGCCTCCGGCTCGCGCTTGAGGCGCAGGAGATCCTTGCCGAGTGCACGCAGGAGCAGCGCCATCGGCAGGATGGCGCCGTAGAACATCACCGCCATGACCAGCGGATTGACCACGTGATGCAACAGGAGGCCGAGGGCGTGCCAAACGCGGTTCAGTGGGTGCAGGACGCGCGGGACGGTGAGGGCGATCAGCGCGAAAGCGCCGGAGACGGCGAGCGCCCACCAGCGTATCGGCGCGCCGTGGGTCGCCGGCAGCAGCGCCACCAGCGCGAAAAAGCCGGCAAAAATCAGGCCGAACGAGCGGTCCGAGCCGACGACGACCTTCCTGTGCGAAACAACTGGTTCGTTTGGCGCCATGACGCTGTCCGGGAAGTCCCTACGCGCCAATTGAGCCGCAAGGTGGCGTTGGGTCAACCGGCGCGCGCCGCCGCAAGCCGCTGTGGCCAATCCGCAAAACCCCTGATAAAAGGCGCGCGGCAAAGGGATATTCGCCATGCGCAAGGGCGCGGTGAAGCGCACGACCAAGGAAACCGACGTCGAGGCCGAGATCGATCTCGACGGGCAGGGGCGCTCGTCGATTGCGACCGGTATCGGCTTCCTCGACCACATGCTCGATCTGCTGGCGCGGCATTCGCGCATCGACATCGCGGTGAAGGCAAAAGGCGACCTGCACATCGACCACCACCACACGACGGAAGACGTCGGCATCGCGCTTGGGGCAGCGGTGAAGCAGGCGCTCGGCGACATGAAGGGCATCACCCGCTATGCCGACGTGCACTTGCCGATGGACGAGGCGCTCACCCGCGTGGCGATCGACATTTCCGGGCGGCCGTTCCTGGTGTTCAAGGCCGAGTTCGTGCGCGACAAGGTCGGCACCTTCGACACCGAGCTGGTGCAGGAATGGTTCCAGGCCTTTGCCATGAATGCCGGTATCACGCTGCACGCCGAGTGCCTATATGGGACCAACGATCACCATATCGCGGAGTCCTGCTTCAAGGGCCTGGCGCGGGCGCTGCGCGCGGCGGTGGCGATCGATCCGCGCGCCAAGGACGAGGTGCCGTCCACCAAGGGCTCGCTGGGCGGTTAAGCGTCATTCCGGGACGGCGCGAAAGCGCCGGGCCCGGAATCCAGAGCGGCAAGCAACGAGAGCGTGGCTCTGGATTGCGGGTTCGCTCGCTTTGCTCGCGCCCCGGAATGACCAGATAGTGCTGAGAGCAGTCGTCATGCCCACTTACACTGTGCACGCACCGCCGCCGCGCAAAGCCGAAGCGACCAGCGCTCCCGAGCGCTTTGTGTTCGTGCGCGACGGATTCCATGTCTGGGCCTTTCTGCTGACGCCGTTCTGGCTGCTGCGCTACCGGCTGTGGCTTGCCTTCGTGCTCTATCTCCTCGTCAGCGTCGCGCTCGGTTTCGCGCTACGCGCCGTCGGCGCGGATGCAACGGTGCAATTCTTTGCCGGGCTTTTGGTCTCGCTGTTGATCGGCTTCGAGGCGGCGAGCATCCGGCGCTGGAAACTGACGCGGCGCGGCTGGACCATGCTTGGCTTCGTGGTGGGCGAGGACATCGAGATGGCGGAGCGGCTCTTCTTCGCCGCCTGGACGGAGCGCGCGGCACCGGCGCCGCCGCGCCCGGTTGCGCCGGTGCCGCGCGTGCCGTCGCCCGACGTCATCGGCCTGTTCCCGCAGGCGGGGAGCCCGCGATGAGCGTCGCCATCGTCGACTATGGCTCGGGCAATCTGCACTCGGCGGCGAAGGCCTGCGAGCGCGCCGCGCGCGAAAGCGGGCACGAGCAGCCGATCATCGTCACCAGCGATCCGGAGGCGGTCGCGCGCGCCGACCGCGTGGTGCTGCCCGGCGTCGGCGCCTTCGCCGATTGTCGGCGCGGGCTCGACGCCGTTCCCGGCATGATCGATGCACTGAAAGAGAGCGTGCGCAAACGCGGCAAGCCGTTTTTGGGTATTTGTGTCGGCATGCAACTGATGGCCGAGCGCGGGCGGGAGTATCAGGTAACGCTGGGTCTCGGCTGGATCGCCGGCGAGGTCGACCGCATTACGCCGAACGATCCGAGCCTGAAGATTCCGCACATGGGCTGGAACACTCTCAACATGCTGCAGCCGCACCCGTTGCTGGAGGACATACCGCTCGGGCCGGACGGGCTGCATGCCTATTTCGTGCACTCCTACGAGCTCAAGCCGACGCAGCGCCGCGATCTCATCGCGCAGGCCGACTACGGCGGCCCGCTCACGGCGATCGTCGGGCGCGACAACATGGTCGGCACGCAGTTTCACCCGGAGAAGAGCCAGCGGCTGGGCTTGAAACTGATTGCAAATTTTCTGAAGTGGAGCCCATGACCGTCACCCTAAGGTGCCAGCGCAGCGAGCCTCGAAGGGTGACGGATTAAAGGAATGTCATGATTTTATTTCCCGCCATCGACTTGAAGGAAGGCCTCGCCGTGCGCCTGCAGCAGGGCGACATGGCGCGCGCCACCGTGTTCCACCGCGATCCGGCGGCGCAGGCGCACCTGTTCGAGGAGCAGGGCTTCCGCCATCTGCACATCGTCGATCTCGACGGTGCCTTCGCCGGCAAGCCGATGAACGGCGACGCAGTCGACCGCATCCTGGAGACGGTCGGCCTGTGCGTACAGCTCGGTGGCGGCATCCGCGACATGGCGACGATCGAAGGCTGGCTCGGCAAGGGCGTCAACCGCGTGATCATCGGCACCGCGGCCGTGCGCAATCCGGCGCTAGTGAAGGAGGCGGCGAAGAAATTTCCCAAGCGCATCGCCGTCGGCCTCGACGCGCGCGACGGCAAGGTGGCGGTGCAGGGCTGGGCGGAGACCTCCGAGCTGTCGGCGCTGGAGATCGCGTGCCGCTTCGAGGACGCCGGCGTCGCCGCCATCATCTACACCGATGTGACGCGCGACGGCATGCTGAAGGGCTTGAACCTCGACGCCACCATTGCGCTCGCCGACGCGATCTCGATCCCAGTGATCGCCTCCGGCGGCTTGGCCTCGATCGACGACATCAAGGCGCTGCTTGAGCCGCGCGCGAAAAAGCTGGAAGGCGCCATCGCCGGCCGCGCCCTCTATGACGGGCGGCTCGACGCGGCAGAGGCGTTGCGCCTCATCCGCGCGGCGCGCGCGACGGCGTAGCCCATGTTCAAGGTCCGCGTCATTCCCTGCCTCGACGTCAAAGACGGCCGCGTGGTCAAGGGCGTCAAATTCGTCAACCTGCGCGACGCCGGCGATCCGGTGGCGGCGGCGATTGCCTACGATGCGGCCGGCGCCGACGAGCTCTGCTTTCTCGACATCACCGCGAGCCACGAGAACCGCGGCATCATCCTCGACGTGGTGCGGCGCACGGCGGAAGCCTGCTTCATGCCGCTCACCGTCGGCGGCGGCGTGCGCACCATCGAGGACATCCGCGCGCTGCTCACCTCGGGCGCCGACAAGGTCTCGATCAACACGGCGGCGGTGGCGCGGCGTGCCTTCGTCAAGGAAGCGGCGGAGAAATTCGGCGACCAGTGCATTGTGGTGGCGATCGACGCGAAGCGGGTGTCGCGCCCAAGCGAGCCGCCGCGCTGGGAAATCTTCACCCATGGCGGACGCAATCCGACCGGTCTCGACGCGGTCGACTATGCGCGCGAGGTGGTCTCGCTCGGCGCCGGCGAGATTCTGCTCACCTCGATGGACCGCGACGGTACCAAGATGGGCTACGACATTGCGCTCACCCGCGCGATCGCCGACGCGATCCCGGTGCCGGTGATCGCCTCCGGCGGGGTCGGCACGCTCGAGCATCTGGTCGAGGGCATCCGTGACGGCCACGCCACCGCGGTGCTTGCCGCCTCGATCTTCCACTTCGGCGAGCACAGCGTGCGCGAAGCCAAGCTCTACATGGCGAAAGCCGGCCTGCCGATGCGGCTAGATGCTTGATCGTCATTCCGGGACGCCACCTTCGGTCGCGGCCCGGAATGACTCGTTAGTGCAGAGATGCTATGCACCCGCCACCATGAGCAAATTCACCCTCGCCGATCTGGAAAAGCGGGTGCGCGAGCGCGCGGAGGCGAGCGCGGCGGAGTCCTATACCCGCAGCCTGCTCGACAAGGGCGTCGCCCATTGCGCTAAAAAATTGGGCGAAGAGGCCTTCGAAACTGCCGTGGCTGCCGTGCAGGAGGACAAGGCGCGGCTGATCGCGGAAGCCGCCGACCTCATCTATCATCTCTTGGTCGTGCTCAAGGCGCGCGGCATCAGCTTGGCCGAGGTCGAGGCCGAGCTCGGCAGGCGCACCAAGCAGAGCGGGCACGAGGAAAAGGCCGCGCGCAAGCGCAGCTGATCAACGGCGATGGAACAGCGCACCGAAGAATTGCTTTCGCCCTACCGCGTGTTCACGCGCGCGGAATGGGCGGCCTTGCGCGAGGACACGCCGATGACGCTGACCTCGGACGAGGTCACGCGGCTGCGCTCGCTGCACGACCGGCTCGACCTCAAGGAGGTCGAGGAGATCTATTTGCCGCTGTCGCGCCTGCTCTCGCTCTATGTGGTGGCGACGCAGCGCCTATTCCGCGCGCAGGAACGCTTCCTCGGCACCGAGGACGTGAAGATGCCGTACATCATCGGCGTCGCTGGCTCGGTGGCGGCGGGCAAGTCGACCACCGCGCGCGTGCTTCAGGCGCTCTTGGCGCGCTGGCCGAATGTACCCAAGGTCGACCTCGTCACCACCGATGGATTCCTTTACCCGAACGCGATTCTCGAGCGCGAAGGCCTGATGGAGAAGAAGGGCTTTCCGGAGAGCTACGACCTGCCGACGCTGTTGCGTTTCTTGACCGACGTAAAGGGCGGTCGGCGGCCGGCGCGCGCGCCGATCTATTCGCATCTCATTTATGACGTGATGCCGAACCAGTGGGTGGAAGTGGACCGACCGGACATTCTCATCGTCGAAGGCCTCAACGTGCTGCAAACCGGGCGCCTGCCGAAGGGCGGCAAGGCGATCCCCTTCGTCTCCGATTTCTTCGATTTCTCGGTCTATATCGACGCCGCCGAGGACGTGCTGAAGGCGTGGTATGTCGATCGTTTTCTCACTTTGCGCAGCACCGCGTTCCGCGATCCAAAATCATACTTCCACCGTTATTCGAACCTGTCCGACGCGGAGGCGATCGAGACCGCCTCGTCGATTTGGACGCGCATCAACCTGGTCAATTTGCACGAGAACATCATCCCGACGCGGCAGCGCGCCGACCTCATCCTGCGCAAGGTCGCGAGCCATCAGATCGAGGAAGTGTGGCTGCGGCGGCTATGAGCTGACCCACCATCCTTCGAGGCTCGCGCTGCGCGCTCGCAGCTCAGGATGACGGATTGGGGCTGCAAATCCGCGGAACGCTTATGCCGCCCGGCGATCGCCGGAGAAATGCTCGAAATAGCGCTGCTTGATCGCCGTAACCGGCAGGACGATCAGCACGTCGGTGGTGCCGAACTCGTGGTCGACCACCGCGCCGTCGCCGATCGAAGCGCCGAGCCGCAGATAGCCCTTGATGAGCGGTGGCAGCGCGTTGAGCGCCGCCTTCGGATCGATCGCTTCCTTCGACAGCCGGTTCATCTCGACGTAGCGCTCGGGGCGCGCCCGCGCGCGCCACTCTTCCGGCCCCCGCGCATAATGATGCAGAAACGACAGCGGCAGCGCCAGCTGGTTAGGATCGGTGCCGTCGAGACTGGCGCAGCCGAACATGACGTCGGTGCGGTATTGCCGCAGATAGCCGGCGATGCCGTGCCACAACAGCTCCATGGTGCGCTTGTTGCGGTAGGGCCCCAGTACGCAGGAGCGGCCGAGCTCGAGGAATTGCAGATTGGCGTGGCGCGTGATCAGCGCGCCGATGTCGAATTCGCCGGAGGTATAGAAGCCGCCATGCTCCTCGGCCACCGGCTGGCGCAACAGGCGATACGTGCCAACCACCGCCGGCCGGTTGAGATTGGGTCCTTCATGCGCGGCATGATCGAGCACCAACAGGTGGTCGCAGATGGCGTCATAGGCGTCGACGTCGCGGCGCGCGAACAGCCGGCCCGGATTGGCGATGGCGGCGCCCTCTTGGTAGAACACGCGGTAGCGCAACTTTTGCGCTTGGCGCACCTCGGCGGCGGTCTGCGCCAGCCGCACCTCCAGCGAGGCGAGCCGGCCCAGGCTCTGCGACGGGCGATGCGCGCGCGCCGCCCAGGTCTGCAGGCCGCCATAGGCTTGCAGAGCGGAAATCAAGCCGGGGACGACGGGTCCGGCGGCTGCCGGGCGAAAGCGTTCGAACAGGGTACGCGGCGGAAAGAGGGTGTCGCGGCGTGCCATGGCAATTTGGCTCCTATTCGGGACAAAAACGCGCGTTTGGCCGAAAACTCGCGCAAGCCGAATCGGCACAGTGTCATCACCCTTCCCTACAGCATGGGCGAGACACGGAATTATGACAGTGTGGGAAAAGCCCGCTCAGGCCGCAAGTCTGCCGGTCGCCTGCAAGGCCTCGAGCAGCCGCTCGCGATCGAGCGGCTTGAGCAAGAGGCCGTCCATGCCGGCGGCCAGGCAGGCGGCGCGGTCGTCCGCCCGGGCATTGGCGGTGAGCGCTAGCATGCGGGTCGGCGCACCGCCGGCGGCGGCCTCGGCGGCGCGGATGCGACGGGCGGCTTCCAGCCCGTCCATGCCCGGCATTTGCACATCCATCAACACTAGGTCGTAAGGATGGCCGGCTGCGCGCGCTGCGCTCCAGGACGCCACCGCCGCTTCGCCATTGTCAACGATCATCGGGCGATGGCCGAGCCGCGTGAGCAGCGCGCGCGCGAGCAGCGCGTTGATCTCGTTGTCCTCGGCGACCAGGATCGTGAGCGCCTTATCGGCGGCGACGGCCTTGCCGCCGGCGATCGCCGTCGGCCGGTCTTCGAACGCCGGTTGCGCGGTGAGCCGCGCGGCGAGCGAGGCCATGCGTACCGGCTTGATCAGATAGTCGGTGAAGCCGCGCTCCTTGAGCGTAGTCAACTCGTGCCGCTCGCTCGGGCGGAGCAGCACGATGCGGCGCGCGCCGTCAAGATGCGCGAGGCGTCCGAGCGCGATCATGTGGTGCGCCAGCGGATAGTCAACGAGCAGAACATCCCAGCGCGGCTTCGCCAGCAGCACGGCGGCGCTCTCTATGTCAGCGGCGACGGTGGTCTCGGCGCCCCAGGCGCCGAGCCGGCGCGCCAAGAGCGCCGCTTCGATCTCGGTCGACGCCACGATCAGCGCCGTTTTGCCGGACAGATCGGGCGCGGAAAATTGCGCGGCGCCGTCGGCGGGCGGCAACGGCACGCTGACGGCGAAGGTTGCGCCTGCGCCCGGCTTGCTCTTGACCGCGACGCCGCCGCCCATGCGTTCGACGATGCGCTTGGAAATGGCAAGGCCGAGGCCGGTGCCGCCGAATTTGCGCGTCGCGGACGTGTCGACCTGCTCGAAATCGTGGAAGATGCGCGCCTGATCTTCCGCCGACAGGCCGATGCCGGTGTCGCATACGCGGAAATAGACTTCGTTGTCGCTCTCGCCCGGCTCGACGATCACCGATACGCCGCCGCTCTCGGTGAACTTGATGGCATTGCCGGCGAGGTTGAGCAGCACCTGGCGCAAACGCGCGGCATCGCCCATCAATTTCTCCGGCAGCCGCTCGTCGACGAAGGAGGCGATCTCGATGTTCTTTGCCTGCGCGCGCGGTGCCAACAACTCGACCGCTTCCTCGACCAGCGGGACGAGCGCGAACGGCTGCTCCTCCAGGTCGAGCTTGCCGGCTTCGATCTTGGAGAAATCGAGTATCTCCTCGATCAGCGACAGCAGAGTTTCGCCCGAGGCCTTCGCCGCCTTGGCATAAGTGAGCTGCTCGGGCGTGAGCTTGGTGTCGAGCAAGAGGTCGGCCATGCCGAGAATGCCGTTGAGCGGCGTGCGGATCTCGTGGCTGACGGTGGCGAGGAAGCGCGACTTGGTGCGGCTGGCGGCTTCCGCCTCGTCGCGCGCTTTGGCCAGCGCGGCGACCTCGATTTCATGCAGCTCCCAATTGTCGTCGGACAATTCCTCGATGCGCGTTTCCAGCGCGCGCACCTGCTCATTGTGTCGGCGATGGCGCATCAGCATGAAGGCGATGACGGCGCAGGCGGCGGCGAACAGTGCGCCGACACCGGTCGCGTAGGCGTAAGGATCGTAGTTCGATTTCTGCAGCTCAATGCTGGTGAGGAAGCCGAGCCAGCCGGAGATCACCGACATGGTGGCGACGACAGAACGGCCGAACAGCACCAGCGCCGCCTTGTTGCGCGCGCGCCGGCGCGCGCGTTGCGTGATTGGATCGTGCGTCCCCGACCGCATGCTGTGGCGCCTGAAATCCCCACGTGTTCGGCGGGAATTTTGCACCGCGAGTCTTGCATTTCTATTCCCCGCGGCCGGCGAGCGCGCCCGCATTGGGAACGTGGTGAAGGAGGCATTAAGCCGGTGGTAACTGTATAAACCGGGAACTTTGGCGACCGGCGTGCGGCGAGCCGGTCAGTCGCGCGCGGCGACCTTGCGTGCCGCAAGGACGGTCCTGCCAGCGTTGCGCCAGAGCACGGCGAACAGTGCGGCGGCGTCCTGCTGCGAGAAGCGGGCCGAGCGCACGTAGATCTTGTAGGCGGCGGGCGCGCGCGACAGCGCGACCGTCAGATCGGGGTTGCGCGCGCCGGCATCGATGCGGATGCTCTGCACCGCGCCGCCGGGACAGGCATTGCCTGCGTCGGCGTCGTCGATCAGCACGAAATCGGCGGCCGCCGCATCGTCGATGAGCTGCATGCGCAGGTCGGGGTGAGCCGCCGCATTGTCGATGCGCACGGTGACATCGGCCGCGGCTCCGTTGGAGATGCGGTAGCTCCTGTCGCCGGCGGCAAAGCAGGGCGTCTCACTTGGCGCGAAGAACGAACCAGCGGTGGCGGCGGTGATGGCGACGAGGAGGGCCAGCAGAGCGGCGGCGTGGGTCCGTTTCATGGCGGCCTCGTGCTACGCGGGCCGTACGCCCACACGCGTTAAGCATAACGCCGAGCGTTTACTGCTTTATTAAATTACTGGCGATCGCGTTCACGCCGCCCGGCGCACTTCACCAGCAAGCGCGCGCTGCACGTCGACGGCGCGGGCCTCGATGCCCTCGAAGGCGACCGGTGCGACGCGCTGGACCATGGCCTTTCCCCACCCCGCTACGCGCCAGAGCAGCGGAAGGTTGTGCCTTCGGGTAGTGGGTCAGTCCGATTAAGGCGGAGTCCACCTCACGCCGCCCTGACGTTTCCGGAGCGACGGGGAGCACCTCCCCGTTGGCGATGCCGAAGCCGCTCCACGGACCCACTACGGCCCGCCCTAGGATGTTGCGCGCCGCGTTGACGTCGCGGCCGATCCCGAGGTCGCATCGGGGACAGACGTGCATGCGCACGGAGAGGTCGTTGGGGACCTTTCCGCCGCACGCCGAGCACTCGACCGAGGTGCCCCTCGCGTCGACCGCCGCGAACTGGCTGCCGGCTCTCTCGGCCTTGTAGCGCAGCATCGCGGCGAATGTGCTTGGTGAGGGGTCGAGGATCTCGCGGTTGAGGCCGGCCTTCTGCCGGACGTTACGTCCCGGCTTTTCCGCCGTGCCCTTGGCCGAGGCGGCCATGTTCTCGATCGCGAGATCCTCGACCGCGATCATGCCGTATTCCTTGGTCAGCAGCGCCGATGCTTGGTGCAGGTAGGTGCGGCGGCGCGCGTTGTTAGCCGTTGAAGTCGCTCGGAAAGCTGCCAACCCTCGATGCCTGGCCGTCTCACGGGCGCCTTGCCGCAGTCTGCCGCTGGCGCGCGGTCCACAGCCAGGGCGCGAGCAGCAGCAGGAAGCCGAGAAAGGCCAGCCCCGCCATAACCGCCACGCGTTCGGGCCAGGGGCCGAAGGCTTCTACCAGCGGCGGGATTTTCCGTCCCGGCGGCGGATTGCCCACGAAGCCATAGTTCGATCCGAGCCAGCCGTTCACCGGCAGGATCAACAGCAGATAAACCACGCTGACGACGACGGCGCGGTTGAAGTCGCCCCAGCCGGGGCGGAATCCGAGCACCGTCACGTCATAGGCCGCGCAGGCCATGACGAGGACATGCGCGGTCCAGAACGCCCAGAAGGTCAGCAATCCGGGGCCCGCGGTCAGCGTCGGTTGAATGAAGGCCTGCACGGTGAATGCGAAGGCCCAGAAGTAGAGAGTCGCCCGGAGCCAGCGGCGCTGGCTGAGCAAAGTGAGCGGCGCGACAAGGCCCGCGAGGTCGCAGGGCTGCAGGGGCAGGCTAATGAAGAGGTCGATCCCACCCCAGTTCCACCACACATTGTAGGCGATCCAGAAGCAGAGCGCGAAAGCCGCGAGCGCTTTCCGCACGTGCGGCTCGGCCGTACTGCCGTGCAGCCGACGACCGACAAACGCGATGGTGGCGATCAATACAGCGCAGACCGCGACGACCGCGAGGTGAAGACCGCCGTAAGGGACGAATACGTCACTCAAGCCCGCTTCGCTTCGATCTTGTCCCAGATCAGCACCGCCGCGTCGGGGCCGCCAAGATTCTTCACCGCACGGATGCCGGTGGGGGAGGTGACATTGATCTCGGTGAGCCAGTCGCCGATCACGTCGATGCCGGCGAACAAGAGCCCGCGCTCGCGCAGCGCCGGGCCGAGCCGCTTGCAGATCTCGCGCTCGCGTGGCGTGAGATCGGTCGCCTTCGGCGATCCGCCGCGCACCATGTTGGAGCGCAGATCGTCGGCGGCCGGCACGCGGTT
>Ga0187771_10000644_pt1 | contig 21779 bp, 24 predicted proteins | sample 0116_SJ02_MP15_1_FD_133139 | JGI IMG/M metagenome (GOLD analysis project Ga0187771, IMG submission 133139) | Tropical peat soil microbial communities from peatlands in Department of Meta, Colombia - 0116_SJ02_MP15_10_MG | ecosystem: Environmental > Terrestrial > Soil > Wetlands > Peat | place... | reverse complement strand
ATCCTGTTGCTCTGGTTCGGCGCAGTTCTTATCCCGTTCGAAGAGAGGGAGTTGAAAGCCCTCTTCGGCGAGGCATGGGAAGCATATGTGGACGAGACGCCTATGCTGATTCCCTTTACCAAACGAAAAAGGTGGCGGGCTAGGAACAGGCCGCCGGCAGGAGCTCACTCCGCATAGCTGCGCCTAGTCTGTCAATAGGAAGCGTTGGCGGGCCAAACATTCAAGGCGTGAATCGGATGCGCTTCTACATCTTCGGGGTCTGTCTCGTCTTCCCCAGCCCGGCAGGGGCTAGGTTGAACTGGATGGTTTTAAGGCGCGTCATTTCGTCGATGCTGTACCCTACGCCCTCCCTCCCGATTCCAGAATCCTTGTTTCCCCCGAAGGGGAAGTAGCCGACTCCGTGTGCGGGAGCATCGTTGACCGTCACTGAACCCTCCTCTAGAGCCTTCGTTACCCTCCATGCCGTGTAGAAGCTGTTCGTAAAGACGCAGGAATCGAGCCCGTACCTAGACGCGTTGGTCAGCTCGATGGCTGCGTCAAGGTTCCTGACTCTAATCAGAGTCGCCACCGGGCCGAAGGTCTCTTCAACGGCAATCTGTGCACTTGCCGGTACGTAGTCCAATATCGTCGGCTCGAAATAGCACCCCTTGTGCTTGCCTCCGTAGACGAGCTTGCAGCCCCTTGAAACAGCGTCGTCCACGAGGGCCTGAACCCTCTCGGCCGCCTCCCGATTGATTAGTGGCCCCATGTTGTTGCCGTCCTTTCGGGGGTCCCCCACCCTCCACGATGCGAGTTCCTTTACGAGCAGGCCCGTGAACCGCTCGGCGACGGTGTCTTCGACGAAGACTCTGCTAATCGCGTCGCACCTCTGGCCCGAGTACTTCAGGCATCCCTCCAGGACCTTCTTCGACGCGAGTTGCAGGTCGGCGTCGGCCGCCACGATAGCTGCGCCTTTGCCGCCTAGCTCCAGATGGAGCTTCTTCATCCCCGCAAGGGATGCCACCCGCTTCCCGACCGCCGTGCTCCCTGTCAGGGTGATCATCTTGATCTTGTCCCGACTGACCAGGCGATCTCCAACTTTGGCGCCATGACCGGTAATCACGTTGACTGCGCCGCTTGGGATTCCGGCCTCCTCGAGAACGCGGGCCAGAAGGAGCGCGACCAGAGGGTCGTCGCTGGCGGGCTTCACCACGACTGTGTTCCCGGCTACGAGTGCGGGAATCACCTTCGCAACTACAGAGAATAGAGGGTAGTTGAAAGGAGTGATGCACGCGATAGCGCCCAGGGGCTCGTGGACGACGAGAGCGAACTTCGCCATGGTGTCCTCCGACCAGTCTCCAGGTATGTACTCGCCGAAGACGCTCCTGGCCTCTTCCATCGTCATCTTGACTCTGTTGAGGGAAGCCATCACCTCCCCGGTGGCGCTGCTCGGCGTCTTGCCGGCTTCGAGCACCAGTGTAGATACGAATTCTTCTCTGTGATCCCTCATGATGTGTCGCGCCTTGTTCAGGATGTCAATCCTGTCAATGGCTGGTATGTCCCGCATTGATTTCCGCGCCCGGTCCGCCGCTGCGACAGCTCTGTCGACGTCCTCGATTGTCGCGGCCTGGACCTTCGCTATGACTGAACTGTCGATGGGGGTGTCGACTTCGAAGGCATGGTGGTCGCTTGATTCGACCCACCTTCCGCTGATGAACTGCTTGAAGACGGGAACACCATCACGCCTCGTGAAGCAAGCAGAGAAGATGTCGGAGAGTTCGAGTCTGGCGGTTGGTTTCAAGGGCACCCCATGAGGAATACCATTGACTGAATAAAGTTGTTCCGCCCGCCGTCTGGACCTCAGCGGCTAGGAACCTTATCAGCAGGGATGCGGAACGCGGGAGCAGTTGAAAATCGACCACTGTGAGTTCCCCGATGATCTTCTCTACGATGTCGAACAGGGGACCTGGGCCAGACCCGAAGGCGACGTGGTCAGAGTAGGCATCACCAGCATCCTCTCTTGGACCTTTGGCCTGTTCTCATCAGTTGCCTTCCGCGGGACTGGGACCACCCTCAGTAGGGGCCAGGTGATGGGCACGTTGGAGGGGTCGAAGCATTTCGACGTCTTCCGCTCCCCCGTCACAGGAACACTCATGAGAGTCAATGAACGGCTCGTCGAGGAGCCTGTGCTTCTGAACAAGGACCCCTACACCGATGGATGGTTCGCAGAAATCGCGATAAAGAACACGTGCGAGCTCTCACTTCTCGGGACACTCCCCCAAGCCTGGCAGAGGATTGCCCAGATACTCACGGAGCGCAACGTTCACTGCTACGCTGCTTTTCCGGACTTCCAGATGTTCGACTTGGGGGTGGAGTGCCAGGCCGTACTAGTTCAGCTCAACCAGGTCATGGAAAGGAGCACGCCTGGGACCGTCGTACTCGTCGTCTCCGACGACAACACGGCGGAAATAGAGATGCAGCGTTGGTCGGACCAGACAGGGAACCCAATCGTCGATGAAAGGAAGGAGGGGGGCCTTTACCACTTCGTGGTAAGGAAGAGCTAGCACTACTTCTCTATTGGGTACAGGATGGAGTTCCCCCACTCAGTCCAGGACCCGTCGTAATTCTTCACGTCGGGGAAGCCGAGGAGGTACCTCAGGACGAACCAGGTGTGCGAGGAACGCTCGCCGATTCTGCAGTAGGTTACCACCCCCTTGGCCTTGTCGACGCCCTTCGACGTGTACAGCTGCTCCAACTCGGCCCTGCTCTTGAAGGTCCCGTCCGCGTCGTTGACGGCTTGACCCCACGGGATGTTCTTGGCACCGGGGATGTGCCCCCCTCTCTGCGCCTGCTCGTTCGGATACTCTGGGGGCGCTGTAACCTCGCCCGAGAACTCCTTCGGGCCCCGCACGTCCACGAGTGCCCGCTTCGGGTTGCCGATGGCGGTCCTTACTTCTTCCCGATAGGCCCTGACCCTGACGTCGGGGCTCGTGACTGTGAAGGTTGTGGGCCTGTAGACGGGGATGTCTCTGGTGAGCGGGCGGTCCTCGATTAGCCATTTCTTCCGGCCGCCGTCCATTAATTTGACGTTCTCCATCCTGTAGTACTTCAGGTCCCAGAAAGCATAGGCGGCAAACCAGTTGTTGAAGTCACCGTAAAGGACGACCGTGGTGTCCCGAGAGACGCCGCTCCTGCCCATGAGCGACTCGAGCTGCTCCTTCGAGAGTATGTCCCGTGTCACCGGGTCGTTCATGTCCTTCTTCCAGTCGAAGATCACTGCACCGGGCGCGTGGCCCTGGTTGTAATTCGAAGCCGGGTCATAGTCCACCTCTGCGATGCGCACGTGAGGGTCGCTGAGGTGCTCTGAAACCCACTGGGTTGTCACGAGTACCTCTGGATGAACGTAGTTCTGGTCCATATTATAACATATGTGATAATTCATCATTTAAGCATTCTTCTCTATGAGCAATGCGTCGGGCGCTAGGATGCGTTTCGAGGAAGTAGTGGGGTTTGAGGGGGACCCGGCTAGGGTTTGGATACGGGCTTCCGCAATCGCGGAAATGCCGAACTACTGGTGCGGAACGCGTTCACTCTTGGTGACCCACGAGAGCGGCGGGGCGAAGCATGCTAAGGTGAAGTTCGCCTTCGGGGATCCGGAGAGGCAGAGATTTCCACCGATGAAGGGAGTAGAACGCTCACGATTGACTACAAGTCGAGACCATTCATAGGTAGGCAGATTGTCACAGTGAACGAGAGGGACATTATCGCTTCCTGGGATGTGGAATTCAGGGGGATGTATCGTATCGCCACTAGGTGGAACGAGAGGCACTTCAGGACTGGGACCTTACACGCGCTCCAAAGACTCGCCGGTGGAGATCGGCAGTGGGAAGAAGAGCCAAACCCGAATTCCCACACGATAGCGCAAATCAAGTGAAGTTGGCGCGCTCGGTTCACACGTGGCGCATTGCTCGAGTCAACCCGATGGGTCTAATTCGCTGCTTGGGACCAGTAGGCTGATCCTGAGATGGTGCATTAGTTTCCTCGCCAGGACCGGGTCTGGCTTGATCTTCCCTGACTCGACGTGGCTGATGACCGAGGGCTTCTCGTTTATTGCCCGCCCGAGAGCCTCTTGGGTGAGGCCTAGCCTTTCCCGGGCCTTTTTGACGATGGAGTTGTAGTCGGGATCGATTTCGAACTCAGGCTCGGCGAAGGTTCTGCGAGCCGGAGGGACAAGCTTGAGCGAGATGGGCCTTGGCGGCGGGGGTGCTTGTGGAGTCCCCCGCCCTGCGCAGCTCTGGCAGACCAGAAGTACGGCCCCGTCAATCTTGACTCGACTGGGCGCTGCCTTGATTGGGCGCCCACAGACCTCGCAGGTTAGCACCATCTTTCCCCCCTCCCCGCACCAAGGTGAACCTTGACCTCTTCATCAATCCTCCCTCCTCTGAGCCAGCGCTTGACAACGCCTCAAGAGCGTATTCCTCATTCGCGGGAAGAGACAATCCGGGATCAGGGAGTCAAGGCGCGGCGCCGAATCAGAGGCCAGCCACCTAGCCTAATGCCGGCGGCCGCCAGGGATTCTTATCGGCGAACACGCTTTTAGCATCGGATCGAGCAGCAAAGGTAGTGCGGTCCGTCACTAGGGATTATGTGGGGAAGGGCTGTAGCTTAGAACTGCTCGCAGACTCCATCGAGGAGCATTTCCAGATTGAGAAGTATGAAACCCAGAGCTCCAGAAGCGACGGTGGCTGGTTAATCCAGGCAAGGAAGAGCGGGTTCCTCCGCGAGTTGCTCGCCGCCGACAGGGCCTTCACTGTGACTGTGACCGGGGAACCGAACAACTTCAGGGTCTCCTTCGGTATCGGGAAGTGGACCCAGAACATCGGGATGGCCGTGCTGGAGGGAATTGCCCTCTGGCCCGTCCTGTTCTTCGTTGAGGTCCCGATTTCTCTCTGGAGCTACGAAATAGAGAGGGAGTTCTGGGGATATGTCGAACAGAAGGTTGAGCTGAGGGTCTGAGTGCCAATCACAATCTGATGCTGGAGGTCACCCGCGTGAAGAGCGCCCTGAGCCCCCGCGTCCTCGCCAGGTGGACCGCCGCGTATGCGCCTGAGGCGATTAGGATTCCCGTGAAGATAGCCCTCTGCGAGTAGTCGAAAGACGCGGCGAAGATGTAGACGCCGAAGTAGCCAATGTACTCGAGGAAGGCGTACCTCAACCCGAACCCCGCGGCGCTCGAGAGAAAGAAGTTGACGATCTTCATCTTCAACGTCCCGGCCGCCAGAGACGCTACGCTATAGAAGAAGGGGACGAAGGTGGCCATGAAAATCGAGAAGCGCCCGTGATCAATCAGCCACCGGTCCGCCACCTCAATGTCCTTCTCTCTTATGCCGAAGTACTTGAGCCCCTTCAACAGCAACGGCCTGGCCGCTAGCCTTCCGCAGAGGTACTCCAGTGGGAAGATGGCGGCAAGGAGGCAGACCAAGAATGTGGTGACCGGGTTGAACAGGCCGATGGAGCAGAGGAAGCCGTACACGGGGACCAGGGTGTAGTCTGGAATCGGAAGGATGGCCATGGCGAGGAACATCCCAGCGTAACCTGCGAACAGGACTGATGACGATATGTCCCCCTGACTGACGCTGTAGGAAGAGATGTTTACGAAGCCGAAGTACCCGTTCAGCAGGGCCAATCCGCTGAATACCCCTGCGAAAATCGAGGCTACGAAGACGTAGTGCCAATACTTGTGCAGCCCCCCTGACAAGTCTCCTGGCGTTCCGGTTGAATCCTCCGGCTCTAGAATCCTGGTTGTCATCGACTTGTCTAACTACTGGACAGCCCGTGACCGACAGGACCGGCTGTTTTAACATCTGGCACGGGACCCAGCGGTATGCGTAGCCCTAGACTGAAGATCGCTGTTTGGTTCACCTGCAGCCCGAGGCGGAATCATATCTTGGCTGCGACCTCGTAGTGCTTGACTACCGAGGTGAGCCTGAGTAGGTATTCGATGTCCCCAACGTAGTAAACCGGTTTGTTGGGATCCTTGCCAGCGAACTTCCTGATTGCGCTCATGGATTTCCAGAGCGAGATGACCATGAACTCGGTCTCTGCATCTGATTCTCTCACCAGTATTAGAGCCCCGACGTTGCCTTTGAGGCGTTTGAACTCCTTTTTCGCCGTCTTCGTCAGGTATCCTAGATAGGCGGCCTGGTTTGCCTTGGAAGTTGTTCCGTGCCAAACCCTCGCTATCATGTATTGGTGAGATGGCGTGCGCTCTGACATATGTTAAAAGGCATGCCTTTGAGCTGCTTGGCAAAGCTCGGAAGCCTCTCACGTCCCATGACAGGAGAGCGGTCGAATCTTCGCTAGTCCGACCTCTTTAACGTCTAAATACCTCCCTCGGGCAATTCGTCCATGCTATCAAACGTAGGATATGCGACGATTATCCCGATTAAGAGGATGAACAGGGCGATCAAATTCTACACAGAGAGCCTCGGAGGGAAGGTTCTCTACAGAGGGGAAGGGGACATGAAGGACTACTGGGCAGCGGTGAGAATTGGGAAGGCTGACTTTTGGTTGGTGGTCCCGGAGAAGTGGGAGAAGAGGGAACTGTCATATTCGGCCTTCCTCGTGAAGAATGTCAAGAAGGCCGTGAAGGACCTGCAAGGGAAGGGGGTAAGGTTCGAGCCCGGCGAAAAGATGGGCGAAGGGAGCCGGGTCGAGGGACCAATAACTTACGACTCCTATGCGGCGTCCGCCTTCTTCAAGGACACGGAGGGGAACCTGCTGATGGTCTGGCAGAACAACCCGCCGATGTAGGGTCGCCCCGTCACCCAACCACTATCTGCCGCGATAGACCTGGAGCGCCTCCGTCAGTTGCTGGCGTGTCTCAGGAGTGTAGGGTTCGCACTGGAACATGATGTGCTGCACGCCGAGTTTCTCATAGCCCCGCATCGCCTTTGCGATCTCCCGGGCCGTACCGTTCAGTAGGTTCTCGGCAAACACGGGTTTCTTTGGTTGGACTTCGGGAAACCAGAGGCAGATGAGCGCGGTGACTCCGAGAGTCGCCGGATCGCGCCCGACCTTGCGGCATGCCGCACCAATCTTGGCTAGCCGCTCGACCATCGTTTCCGGTTTGCCCATATATCCTGTGTTCCACAAGTCAGCATAACGCGCGGCTAGCTTCATCATGCGCGGACCCTCGCCCCCCACCATCAGGGGTGGCCCATGCGGCCGCGGCCCTCGCGGCACATCATCGCAATCTCTTGCTTGATAATATCGTCCCGTAAAATCGACGTGGCCGTCACGCAACAGCGGCTTGAGAATCTGCAAAGCCTCCTCGAAACGGCCCACGCGATGGTCGAAGGGCAACCCGAACGCCCGGTACTCCGGTTCGTTCCACCCCGCGCCGATGCCAAGAACCAAGCGGCCGTGGCTCACCTCGTCGGCGGCTGTCGCCATCTTCGCAAGAATAGCCGGGTTGCGGAATGAGTTGCAGGTCACCAACGTGCCAATCTCGACGCGCTTCGTAGCTTCTGCCAGCGCCGAAAGCACGGTCCAACTTTCCCAGATTCCCCGAATCGGCTCGCTAGGCCCGTGATACAGGAGATGATCGGCAAGCCAGATGCTGTCGAGGCCGTCCGCTTCGGCCCGTTGCGTAATTGCGCGAATCGAGTCGTAGGAACGCTTGCTGAAGTCGTTGCGATCGTTTGCGGTGAAGACAAGAAGGCCGACCTTCATGGGCGGACCTTCTTTCGGCCCCTTTTTCTAGTCCCTCTCGTGCGCTTCTGCGTCCACTAGGCAGCTGTTTCGATTCTTGGGACGTTGTCATCATTGCGGTAATTGGGCCCGACCGTGCTTACCGAGGTAGTCGGAGTCGAACTCCCGACTGTCGTCGAGTTGTTGCTGCCCTGGGTCAGCTCGATATGGCCGACCGAGGACTCGGTGACGAAGTAGAGCTTGCCATCAAGTGTGAACAGCGAGTGCTGAGAGGCGTCGACCCCGAGCGCAGGTCCTGGGAGCGTGACTACGCTGAGGAGGTGCAGGGTGCGGCTGTACTCATAGATGCGAGCGGGAAGCTGCCCAAGATCTGCGCGCGGACTTGTTTCATAGGCATAGATGAGCCCCCCGAATTCTACCGTGTCTCGCGTGGGGGTGGATTCGTCGCCTTTTGGCACCACGCTCCTGAAGATCACCGAGCGTCCGGCGAGTGACATGGAATATATGGTGAAGTCGAGGGTTCCCGAGGTGTAGATGCCGTTGTCAATCATGAAGAATCCCCTGGGCCTCTCAGGATAGGACAGTGAGCCCGAAGCTACGGGCACAGGGAACCCGGCGCCAGGTATGAGGACGTTTACGGTGCTCATGCACTCGGCCCAGTAGTGGGTACCGTCGAAGGCCATCTCGTCTTCGGCCACCTCAGGGATAGTGCCCAACACCAACATTCTGTTAGGGTCGATCTTGTAGAGAGTGCAGTGGCCGTCTCCGGCCCACAGGAACCCGTTGAATGCCAGAACGAACCCGTTCGCGAAATGAGACTCCATAGGGATTTGGGCGGCTATCTTCATGGTGCTCGGGTCGATCCGGTATATGTGGAACGGAGGCTGATCCCTTGCCCTGATGAGCCACTCGGTCCCGACGTAGAGTGATCCGTTATAGTACGTAAGGTGTGCGGCAGAGTTACCATCGGGGAGCCTGACTGAACCTAAAATGTGCCCTGTCGTGGCGTCCATCTTCGCTACGGTCCCGTTGAGCGAACCGACGAACAAAGTTGACGCCTCGCCAACGGCCCCTGCGAATTGGTCAGTCCGGGAAACGGCGATTACAGTGACGGCGTTGGCCAGGGTCCCTGACTCCTGAGTTTGTGTGCCCGGGCCGGGTTCTCCGAGTCTCAACGCCGTCCCGGATACGACAACCAGCATCATGGTGAAAACAGAGGCCAGAACGGTCCGCACCCCCGTCCGGTGGCGATAAGACGCCATCCCGCCATTGCCTGGAAGGCGAGGAGGTTAGCTCTATCTTCGCGAACACCGATTTCGTTTCACACCAGGTTACGTGACAGTTCCAAGAAGTCCGGACTTCGCTTGAGATTCTCCGCGCCCCAACCAGAACTGTTTTCAGACTTTCTTGGCGTAAGTAAAAAGGGCGAGGAGGGCCATTTATGGCCCTACCAGCGACACTACATGTGGCCCGTCGGCTTCCGCATCAGGAAGATTTCGCCCAGGCTGGCGAACACCAATAGAAGACCTCCCATGCTGACCCCGGATAGATTGTAGTTATTCGATGCGAGCACCCCGCTAAAGGCGCCGTAGTCGGTGAAGAGGGGTATCAGTATCAGCCCGAGGATGAAGATAACTGCCGGGAAGTAGATCTTGTTTGACATGGACTTGGTGCTCCTGTAGTCCAGGAATCCAACAATCAGGATAAGGAGGCCCAAGACCGCGATAATGGCGAAATTCGTGCTGCTGAAGTTGGAGGTCGTTGTGAAGTCCCCTTTGTAATCATACGGATACTCGATGGTCAGATAACCGAAGATTATGAGTGCTAGTCCCAGGAAGATGTAGAGCCATCCGAAGTACTTCAGGTTGAATGTTCTCATGGGCGCCGGCGCAACGGTCCCTGCTGCGGAAGTCCCAGCAGCGTTAAGGACTGTTTCGGACATCCGAGGTCTAGGTGGGTCGACCAATTCTATTAAGCGTTCTGCCCTAGGAAATATCTTGCTTTTTGATATGATTTGATATCGGATGATATTCTACGAAGCTTTATTAGAACTCCTCGACCCCCAAGGCGCTCGCAACCATGGGTTTCAACGGCATCATTGGCACGCTGGACCAGGTTGGTCAGATTCCTTGGGAGTATGTCGTCGGCTACTTCGCAATCGCGTTAGTCGTCGCATTCGTCCTCGGAAAGAAAACAGGTGGACTTTCTCAATTCACAACACTAGACTTCGTCTACATAGGCATAGGCGTCGCCTTCGCAGTCGTATGGCAGTGGTTCATCGGTGGCTTCCTCAACGGCTTCCTCCCAGGTGGAGTCAGGACCTACGTCGACTTTGGTTTCATTGGCGGGCAACTAATCACAATGATGGTAGTTGCATGCCTCGTCAGAAAGGTCGGGGTCGGCATAACATCCTTCGTCGTTTACTCCTTCCTCAGCGACATCTTCCACTATGGGTTCGGTGGGGAACCGATGTACTTCATCTACGAGGGGCTGACGTACGGGCTCTTTCTCGACCTCATGATAGCCTTCACCGGAGGGAACATCTTCGCCGCCAAGAGCTCTGCGAAGGCCTCGGCAGAGGCTTCCGGTGCGCCTGGCGGTGGCGGATCGTCGACCAAGCTGACAGCAATCATGATCGTCGAAGGGGCGGTCGTCGGCTTCCTTTTCGCCTTCCCTGATCCACTTATCTACAGTGGATTCTTCGCCAATTTCATCAACGGACCAGGCGCAGTCAACTGGCAGACAATAGAAACAAACCTGACCAGCTTCATAATATCGGGCATCCCGGCGGGCGCCATAGGCGGAATCATCGCCAACCGGGTTTCGAGGGCTCTAGGTCAATAGCAGGAGGTCGCGCGCGACCTCCTCCCGCTCTCTTTAGCGGAGGACAAGATTTCTGACAAGACTTAAGCAAGCCAAGAATGTGTGGTGGTCGTCGTGACTGAGGCAGTTCGGATTTCGGCTACCTCGTCTACTCCTGTCGAGGTGAAGGGGCTGGCCTACAGCTACATCGACGGCGGGAAGCCTGTTCTAACAGTCGATTCCTTCCGGGTCGAAGACGGCGAAGTGGCCCTCGTCATCGGCAAGTCGGGCGGCGGCAAGTCAACGCTCGTCAACTGCTTTAATGGCGTGATTCCCCACATCTTCAAGGGGAGCAACCCAACAGGGGTCGTCGTCTACGGTAACGTCGTCAGAGACACTCCGCTTCCGAAGCTCTCAGCCTTGGTGGGGACCCTCCTGCAGGACCCTGAGACACAGGTGCTCAACTACACCGTCGAGGAGGAGGTGGCCTTCGGACCTGAGAACCTCTGTCTCCCGACCGATGAAATCCGGCAAAGGGTGGACGAAGCGATCAGCACCACCGATATCACGAGCCTGCGAGAGAGGGAGACATACGTCCTTTCCGGGGGAGAGTTGCAGAGGGTGGCCCTGGCGGCGGTGTTGGCCATGAAGCCGAGGATGCTCATTATGGACGAGCCCACGTCGAACATCGACCCCGAGGGAACTGCCAGGGTCTTCGAGACACTTACAGGGCTGAAAGGGAAGAGCACGCTAATCATCGTGGAGCACAAGCTCGAAAGAGCTCTCCACTTCGTAGACAGGGTCATCCTCGTAGACCAGGGGAAAATTGTCTTCGACATCGAGAAGGCGGAGCTGGTAGACCACATCGAAGAGCTCCACGACTCAGGGATCGACGTCCCGGAGCACTACCTCTGGGCCAAGAGGTTCGGTATGGACCCGCAAAACATCGATGCCATCAGGGCCAGGATAGCGAAGGAGAACCTTCAGCTCGAAGTTCCTCCGAGGCAGAATGATGGGAAGGTAGTGATGGAGGCCTTCGCTCATGTGGAGGTCCAAGGTAAGGTGCTTGTGGATGCCGAAATCGCCCTAAGGGAACAGCAGATCCTGGCGATTATGGGACGAAACGGCGCCGGGAAGTCCACCTTCCTCAAGACGGTGATGAACTTCCTAGACAAGGAGCTGACTGCGAGGTCGAAGCTGACCGTGAGCGGGATTGACCTCAGCAAGTCCTCCATCCAGCAGAGGGGAAAGTACGTCGCCTACGTCCCCCAGAGCTTCGACCTGATGCTCATCAATAAGACCGTGGAGGAAGAGATTTCCTACTCGCTGAGGAAGAAGGGAGCCAAGGACTTCCAGCAGCGGACCGAGGAGTTCCTCGAGCTCTTCGGCCTCAAGGAGTTCAGGAGGCGCGACCCACTGATGCTGAGCGTCGGCCAGAGGAGGAGAGTGGCCATGGCATCTGCCCTTTCGTCCGGTGTCAAGATAGTAATGCTCGACGAGCCCACCTCGGGGCAGGACTTCTACCACAAGGAGATTATCTCGAAAGAGCTCCACATGCTGAAGAAGCTCGGCTATTCCTTCATCATAGTGACCCACGACGCGAAGTTCGTCTACAGGTACTCCGACTATCTCATCGTTCTGGACTCGGGAAAGAAGGTCCTCGAAGGCACCCCTGACCAAGTCTTCGCATCATCGGAGCTATACTCGGTGGTCCCGCCGACGGAGTTTTACCTCCGCAACCCGGGCATACCGCTTCCGGAGCTGAGCAAGGTGGGGGTCTGACATGGCCGTCCTTGACGTCCTCGTATCCAACGTCGGGAGTCTGTTTCTCTTCCTCTTCGGAATTGTGGCTCCCATCTACCTAATCTTTGGTGCCATAGGGCTCACAGGTTTCAGGGACATTTCGAGATTCGAGGAGGCCCACACGTTCTATTACAGGCTGAACCCGCTGACAAAGATCCTCTTCACCATCACGGTCACCTTCGTGGCGGCAACGACGGGGTGGTACATCGACATCTCACTCGTGCTCATCGTCCTAGCGACCTACCTGACGCTCAGGAGGGGAGTGCGCAAGATGCTCCTCGGGAGCGCACTTGCGTTCTCGTCGTCGGTCGGGATAGCGTGGCTGTATGCACTCAATACGCCATACACGCTGCTCATCTTCTCGTTCTATCATCAGTGCATCACCGTCCCCCCGGCCCCCTTTACCCCTCAGTTCCTGTCCTTCTTCACCCCGTTGTGGACCTGGCCCAGCTACTATCAGTACCTAGGTTACCAGCCGGTCCTCACGCTTCAGGGGATCCTTTACGGCCTCCAAATTTCCTCGAGGACCGCGGCAGTCCTCCTTACCGCGCTCGTCCTGATTATGACTAGTACCCCCTCGGCCATACTCAGGAGCTTGGGGAAGCTCAAGCTGCCAGTAGTCCTGCTATTCGCTCTGGTCGTCGGAATGAGGACCGTCCCCAGGATATTCGACACGCTTGACACGGCCGTTAAGGTCCAGTTTATGCGGGGGTACGGCGCGAAAGCCAACCGAGTCACAAGGGTCTTCTACTTGATAGGCGGGGTGCTGACGAGTATAGTTCCCGCCATGACCTTCCTGTTCAGGGGAGCAAAGAACACGGCCATTTCTGCGGACACAAGAGCGTTCAGGGCGTACAAAGAACGCACGTTCCTCAAGCCGTTCACCCTCGGCAGGGCGGACTACGTGTTCTTCGGAATCATCGTAATTCTGATAGCTATAGCGGTGGTAGCGAATCTCACCGGCCTCGGGCGAGGCATCCCATACGCCGCGGTAGGGTCGGGGTGCGGGGCTGTGTCCACTGCGTAGTCAGAAGGAGCCTGAACAGTCAGAGCAGAATCGAAGTTACGAGGAACCCGCCCGCGATGCATAGCACCACGACATCAGCGGGACCGAACGGCGGGTTCTTTACGTAGGTTCGGTTCTTGTAGGCGCCGAAGGCCCTCGTTCCCGTCGAGATGGCCATATTTCTCGCCCCTCTGAGGAGATAGATCAGGGCCGGAATCAGGGCAAGGATGGACGCTACAAAGACGTAGAGGGGACCAAGCGACCTGCTCCCCCTGGACCCGAACCCGCGCATCAGCTGGACCTTCATGACCGAGTTGATAGCCTCCAACAGGATGGGAACTGTCCGCATTCCTATCACGACTGAGAAAGTGATGGGATTTGGGAGGCCAATCCTTCTGAGAACCCGCATGACATCTGACGGTGTGCTGGTCATGACAAGGATGAGCGCCAGGAGGAAGACCCCCGAAACGGCCACGTCCGACGCGACGGTCCGGGTCAAATCGTTGAAGAAGAACGAAGTGTTGACCGGGTGGCCAGCGGATTCCTGCCCGAGGATGAAGGAGAGGCGGTCAGATACCGACCCCCATACGGTCCCCCAGACCACGGCAATGGTGAACAGTGTCCCGAGTGCGAGCTTCTCCCTTCCGTGATATAGTGTCGCATATGACGCCAAGATGACTCCGGTCGCGAGTAGTCCGAGGTCGAGGCCGACGGAGGAGATGGAGAGAGCCACCAAGAACAGGATGACTACTTTGGTGCCGGGGTTCAGGCGGTAGTAGAAAGAGTCGTGCAGTTCGTACCTCGTGAGCCTTCGCAGCCCCGACAGTCCGATTACGCCGAACACGATGTAGATGGGCACTACGGCCCCTAGGAAGAAAATCAGGTACTCTACAGGCGCCGACGTGAGTATGCCCCCCGCCAAGAACCGACTCGCTCTCGGCACTGTTTCTTAAGGGCGTCAACACACTAACACCGTCCACAGACTTAATACAGAACCGAAAACTGATGCCCCCAAATGCCCAACATAGGTGATATTGCACCAGGATTCAGCCTCTACGATGCCGAGAAGAAGATGCGGAGCCTGTCGGAGTTCCTCGTCAAGGGCCGCAGGACCATTATCGCGTTCTACCCGGGGGCGTTCACCGGCGTCTGCACACAGGAGATGTGCACCTTCAGAGACATGTACGGCGAGCTCCAGAAACTGAACGGAGTTCTGGTAGGGGTTTCGGTCGATGCGCCCTTCGCGCAGAAGGCGTTCGCCGAGAAGAACAACCTGAGCTTCCCGCTGCTCTGCGACTTCGAGCGCAAGGTCATTCACGAGTACGGTGTCGTATGGAAGGGCCTAGGCGGAGTCGAAGGATATGTCTCTTCCAACCGTGCCATATTCGTGCTGGATGAGAAAGGGAAGGTGCTGTTCAAGTGGGTGGCGGAGAACCCGGGGAAGCTCCCCGACTTCGAAGCAGTGAAGAAAGCACTCTAAGCACCTAGCCTGACGAGGCCCTGGCCTCGCTTGACTGGGTCCCCGTCAGCAACTAGAATCTCTGTCACGACCGCCTCGCGATCTGACCTTACCGCGATTTCCATTTTCATCGATTCGAGAATGACCAATGGGTCGCCTGGCTTCACTCTCTCTCCCTCCTTGACAAGAGATCCGACCATTTTCCCCGGCAGGGGGGCCAAGATGATATCCGCCTCTGGTTTGATTTGGGCCTTGGGCGCCGGCACCGAGGCAGCGACGGATCTCTGAAAGAACATGCGCTCTCCGTTCAGGATTATCTCGACCCTCTGGCTGGTTACTTCGAGTAGTGTTATGCTGACTGGCTTGTCAGCCAATTCAACTACGAAGGAATTCTGTTTGTCTCCGCGTCTGAGTTTCAGAGCATAATCTGTGCCGTCGAGTCTAACTCGGTAGCCCTCCTTCCCAGGAGTGACGTCGACGTCGAACGAGCCGTCTGTGGACGTCAGCTCATAGCGCGTCGTAGAAGCGCGCCTCCTGTCGGAATGCCTGCGGAGTGCTCTGCGGAACAGATGGTCGCATGACTCCGCCGGCAATGCCCGATTCAAGAATTGCGGCTGCAACCGCAGCCCCTTGCCTTGCAAGCTCGGCCCTTTTGCGGGACTGCTCTTCGACGAACGATTCCACTATCCTGTTCTTCTGGATAAACAGGAGGTCTAGGTTCCAGCTGGCGAACTCGGAGTTCCTGAGTATGTATCTCTGCAGAGGGATTGTGGTCCTCGGCCCTTCTATTTCCAACTCGTTGAGCGCCAGGACCATCCTCCTCCTCGCCTCCTCCAGCCCGCTTCCTCGAACGACGAGTTTCGCCAAGAGCGAGTCATAATACTCGGGCACCTCATACCCTGGATAGAGCGCCGTGTCGATTCTCACCCCCGCGCCGCCCGGGAAAAACAGCCGTTCGATTCTCCCCGTGGAAGGGGCGAAACCTGATTCGGGGTCCTCGGCGTTGATTCTGCATTGCATGGCCGCTCCGTTGAGCTCGACGTCGTTCTGACCGTAGTCTATCGCCTCGCCTGCCGCAATCTCCAGTTGCTCCTTGACGAGGTCCAACCCAGCCCTCATTTCCGTGACTGGATGTTCCACCTGCAGACGGGCGTTGACTTCGATGAAGTAGAAGTTCTGATCTCTATCCATCAGGAACTCGACCGTGCCTACGTTCTCGTAGCTCAACGCCTTGACGAGGTTCACGGCGAAGTCGGAGACCCGCATCCGTGCAAGCTCGTCAAGCCCGGGGGCTGGCGTCATCTCCAGGAGCTTCTGATGCCTCCGCTGGACGCTGCAGTCTCTCTCACCGAGCTGGATTACCTTTCCCTTGCCGTCGGAGACGATTTGTACTTCGATGTGCCGAGCGGGCCTGATGAGCTTCTCGACGAAAAGGCCAGCTTTGCCGAGTGACCGCTTCGTCTCAGTGGAGGCGAGTTTGAAGCCCTGGAGGAGCTGCCTGTCATCGTTTGCCTCGCGGATTCCGCGACCGCCTCCCCCAAAAGCGGCTTTGAGGAGGACCGGATACCCCAATTCGTGGGCCTCTTCCAGCGCGCTTTCCACTGTGTAGCAGACGTTCTCGCCACCGTCGATTACGGGAACCCCGGCCTTCTTGGCAATCTGCTTACAGTCGACCTTGTTCCCAGCGATAACCAGTGTGCGGGGCTGCGGGCCGATGAATTTGATTCCTGCCTGCCTGCACTTCTCGGCTAGGTTCCAGTTCTCGGAGACGAACCCATATCCCGGATGGAGAGCGTCTACCCCTGAGTCGACTGCCGTCTCCACTATCTTGTCGATGTTCAGGTAGCTCTCCCCTGGATCTGCCGGACCGATCCTGACAGCTTTGTCCGCGAGCTTCACGTGTAACGCGTCAACGTCGACGTCTGAATAGGCCGCGACGGTCTTGACCCCGAGGAGCTCGCAGGTGCGGATTATCCTGACCGCGATTTCCCCGCGGTTGGCGATGAAGACGCTCTTGAACAAGCTGGCTACAGCTGGATGTTCCCGTGCTTCTTTGATGGTCTGAATTCACTCTTGTTTCGCAGGGACTCGAATGAGGAGATCAGCTTGGCCCGGGTGGCCGAAGGCGATATGACCTCGTCAATTATCCCCCTGCTGGCCGCGACGAAGGGGTTGGCGAATTTCTTCCTGTATTCGTCAGCGAGCTGCTTCCTAAGAGCTTCCGGTTCGGCTGAGGTTTCGATTTCCTTTCTGTAGATGATGCTTGTCGCCCCTTCTGGACCCATTACCGCGATTTCGGCTCCGGGCCAGGCAAAGTTGATGTCCGCCTTGCTGAACTTGGAGCCCATGGCGCAGTAGGCACCTCCGTATGCCTTCTTCACAATCAGAGTGACTTTCGGTACTGTCGCTTCGCAGTAGGCGTAGAGTAACTTGCACCCGTTCCGGATAAGACCCCGGTGCTCTTGGTCCTTGCCCGGGAGATAACCGGGGACGTCCACGAGTGTGAGGACAGGTATGTTGAACGAGTCGCAGAAGCGTACGAACCTGGCCGCCTTGTCGGAGCTGTCAACGTCCAAGGCTCCCGAGAGGAACATCGGCTGGTTTGCCACCACGCCGACGCTTCTGCCCGCGAGGCGAGCAAAGCCCACCGTCACGCTCTGGGCCCAAGCGGCCTGCACCTCGAGAAAGTCGCCACCGTCGACGAGTCTCTGGACAATCCTACGGATGTCGTAGGGCCTGTAGGGGTCAGTCGGGGCGAGGGCATTCAGGTCGGGGTCATCCCTTGTTATGTCCCCGTTGATTTCTATCGCGGGTGGGGGTTCAGAGTTGTTCTGGGGCAGGAAGGACAGGAGCTTCCTCATCGTCGAGAAGCACTCCTCTTCGGTCTCCGAGACGAAGTGAGCTACCCCACTCTCGGTCGCGTGGACCATTGTGCCTCCAAGCTCGTCGAAAGTCACTGTCTCACCGAGGACGGCTTTCACCACGTCCGGGCCTGTGACGAACATCTGGCTGATTCCCTTGACCATAAACACGAAGTCGGTCATCGCCGGAGAGTATACCGCGGCGCCAGCACTCGGTCCCAGCACCGCGCTGACTTGCGGAATCACCCCAGAGGCGAGGGCGTTCCGGAAGAACATCTCACTCACCCCGGCGAGGCTGGAGACCCCCTCCTGAATCCTAGCGCCGCCTGAGTCGTTCAGCCCGATAATTGGAGCGCCGTTCCTCATCGCCAAGTCCATAACCTTGGTGACCTTCTTCATCAGGGCCTCACCGAGAGAACCGCCAAAGACCGTGAAGTCGTGGGCATAGACATAGACAAGCCGCCCGTCAATCTTCCCGTACCCTGTGACCACTCCGTCGCCCAAGGGCTTCGACCTGTCCATTCCGAGGTCGGTGGACCGGTGGGTAACGAATTTGTCAAGCTCGTTGAAGGACCCAGGGTCGAAGAGCAGGCTGATGCGCTCCCTCGCGGTCAGCTTTCCCTTCTTGTGCTGGTCTTCTATTCTTTCCTTTCCGCCGCCGAGCTCTGCGAGCCGATTCATCTCATCGAGATCTTTCTCAGCGTTGCCAGAGCTCAACCGGAATGTTCTGGCGAACGGCCGATAAAAAGGGGCGCGGTGCGAGAACCGCTCTTCTCCAGTGCGTCGCCGATTGTCGAACTGCTAGCTCGTTTCTCTGAGCCACTCGAGTTCTTCGGCGTAGATGACTGTGGTCTCATTTCTTCTCGTCACCACCAGGGTCCCGTCATCACCAGCCCCCGTAGCTAAGCATGAAAACGGAGTTTCGGCAGTTTTCAGTTTGAGGGTGATCTGCTTCCCTACTGTACCCAGATGAGCCCCCCACGTCTTCGCCATGTCAGCCCCTCCCTTCCACTCTTCGTACAGGTTTGAGAACGAGTCCAGAATGGAATCCCTCAAGTCAGGGATGTCTTGGTTTCTCCCGAGCTCCTCGGCTATGCTCGTCGCTTCGCCATTCAACGCCTCTAGCTGTGAGAGGGATGTGTTGCAGTTCACCCCAATCCCGACGACGATCTGCGCAAGCTCCTTGCCGTAGGACTGCGCCTGAGCGATGACTCCGGCCAGTTTCTTTCGGTCGATCATCACGTCGTTGGGCCACCGGATTGTGGGTTCGAGGCCAGTAGCATTTTTGACGCCCCGGACGACGCTTACCGCGGAAATGAGGGTGATTAGCTCGGGGCGAGGCAGGTTCTTGGGCCTGAGCACGAAGGACATGTACAGACCACCCACCGGCGATATCCACGTCCTTCCCAGGCGTCCCCCGCCGGAGGTCTGTGATCTGGCCACTATGGTTGACCCTTCCGGGGCGCCCCTCGCAGCCAGATCCACAGCCGCCCTCTGCGTAGAGCCGATGTCACCGACTTGGGTTATGGTCCAGAAGACCAACGCCTCCCGTGGTCTCCGATTTGTCGATATGCTTTGCGGCGGAGGCTACCTTCTCGAGAGAACGCCTTAAGACATAAAGACGGTCGAGCAACCCGCCGCACCTCGTGGCCCTGGTGGTGCAGCTTGGTTAGCATAGGAGGCTGTGGACCTCTCGATCGAGGGTTCAAATCCCTCCCAGGGCCTCTCATCAAGTAGCTCACCCCCTTGCGTCTCCTAGGGTTCCATAGGGTTCCAGCAACTTCTGTGAGCTCGTGCCACCTTTGCCCCCAAGCTTAATTGTGAAAGCACCAGATGCGTAACTGGGATCTTGAGCAGACGGGCTTCGCCGCCAGAAAGGCAGGAACTGTCCTACCCCTATTGGTTCAGAGTTCTCGAAGTCGTCTTTGGCCTCGCAACCGCCACCTTGGCGCTGGCAGTCATTACCAACCCTGATTACGGCGCGGATAACCTAGTGCCTCTGCTGTCCCTGGCGCTAATCTTCAGCGCTGTGAGGATGATCATGTCCGGTGGCATGAGGAAACAGCTGAAGACCTTCCATGGGCTCGCCTCGGCAGGGGGCGGAGCGGTCGCTCTCGCGTTGGTCGTCGCCGCCGTGCTGGTGCCGGGCCTCAGCTTGCAGACCCTGGTCTTCCTGCTTGCGGTCAGCCTCACCATCCAAGGTCTGGGGAGGATGCTTCACTCGGTGGGGCGAGGACTTCCCAAGTTGCTTCGGGGGCCCTCTCTCGCGGCCGGGATGGCAATTGTGCTGCTGGCGGCAGTGGTCGAGTTGGTGCAGGGGGTTGCACTTCTGACGCTGGTGGAACTCCTCGCCCTGATCGTGCTTGTGGGGGGTGCGGAAGCGGTCCTCTCCGGCCTGGGGCCGACCAATCCGAGGCAGATTACCCTCCTCAAGCTTGTCGTCTTCGCGGCCTTCTACGGCATCGTCTTCGTCAACTGGATTGATCTCTTCAACGGCGGGGCGTTCATCTACGTCGTCCCTGGCTATCACATCTGGGTCCTGATCGCCTACCTGATTCCCTTCGGACTCCTACTCGTAATTCAAGGGCGGAAGGACTGGGAGCTGGCCCTTTCTCTCGGACTGCTTGCCTCTCTCGGGAATGATTTGGGGTACTTCGTGGTAGGAGATGCCTTCTTCGGCTTCCATGTGGGCCTGCTCGACTGGTATGCCCATCAGTTCGGCTTCTATGGCAGCACGACTCTGTTCGTCTTCAATGGCGGCTTCTTCTCCTTCAACGTTCCCTCTTGGCTCATGGGGGCGGCAATCTATGGAAGAATAGCCGTGGTTGCCCTTTCCCTGCGCCACTGGTGGAACAGTCAGTGGTAGAAATAGCGAACGCAATTCCCTCGATGGTTTATGCTCGCATCATGTGCTTACGACGCGATAGTTCGGGTTTCTGACATATTCCTGGCAGGAGCACCCCTCGATGGTGCACTTGCCCCGCTTAATCGCATAGATCGTCTGGAAGAGTATCTCGTGAGCCTCGGCCAGATGCCGACAATTACACACTCCCATTCCTGTCTTTTCACGTCGTCTGCTCAACGACTAGTCACCCGGGACTTCGACGGGGTCGCCAATTGAACATTATGGCCTTCGCCCCTAATCCACTTTCGTCCTTGCGGGGGCCGATTTGGACGTATGACGAGCGAAGATTAAGAGGAGCGGTTCTTGGTGCTACAAAGAAGGGCCTTGGGCGTCGAAAGCAAGAGACTGATAGTTGCGCACACAGGACAGGTTTGCGCTATGTGCGGCAAGATGTTCGAACGCTACGCGGTGCCACACAAGGGCGAACTGGTCTGTCTCGATTGTGCTATGCGGCGCCTCAATCTCAGCATCTTCGGATTGGAAGTCGAGTGATGCCAATCTGGCAGACTCTATGTCCCCTTGTAGCAGAAGTATGGGTATCCGCCGTTGACCATCCCGACGGCCATGTCTACAATCTTGTCCGAAACCTCCTTCCACCTCGCGTCCCAATCGATTCCCTCCACAATGAACTCTTTCTCGTCGTCGCGCATTCTTGATGGCATCTGCTTCCAGACGGCCCGCCCATGGAACGGCTTGACTATCCGCACCTGCCACTTGTTGCAGGACATCTTCCTCCCTTCCGTCTTGAAGTAATGGCAGCTGGTGCAGAAGTTGGACAGCCAGATTATTTCCTTGGTTCTTTTGACCGATTTGCCTATCTCTTCGAGGAGCCGTTCAGACTCCTTTCGGATCATGTCGGCCAGCTCCTTTTGCCCCTGCTCCGTGTTCGTGTAGTAGTCAGGGTCCCTTGCCAGTGCCAGCCACCAGCTGGCGAATTCCTCGGTCTCCTCGGTCAAGACGGAGTCTCAGGCCCTACGCCGTTAATAAAATCGAAGGAGTGATTTGGAGTCTCAGAACGAATAAATAGAGAAAATCGTTGAAAATCCCGGTCTGGCACGCAGCGTGCTACGACGGGCGATCAGGACTGGTCCGAAAGGCCAGGATGATGACTCTACTGCTGCGTGCTGGCCAATTCTTTGATAGATTGGGCGGCCGTAGTCAGCTTCGCTCCTGCCTCCCGAATTGCAGCCAGCGCCTTCGCTCCGTCCTCTGGCTTGACGTTGACGGCTCTTGTGCAGTCCTCCAGAACCT
>Ga0187771_10000643_pt1 | contig 21784 bp, 10 predicted proteins | sample 0116_SJ02_MP15_1_FD_133139 | JGI IMG/M metagenome (GOLD analysis project Ga0187771, IMG submission 133139) | Tropical peat soil microbial communities from peatlands in Department of Meta, Colombia - 0116_SJ02_MP15_10_MG | ecosystem: Environmental > Terrestrial > Soil > Wetlands > Peat | place... | reverse complement strand
GATGTGGCCGCGCAGGAAGCGCAACTCGCGCAAGTACAAGCGACGCTGCCTCCCTTGTTGAAACAGTTGGCACAGCAGCGTGACCTGCTCGCGGTGCTTGCGGGTGCGTTCCCCAACGAGAACATGCCTGAGAAGTTTGAACTCGCAAGCTTGCAGTTGCCGCAAGAGCTGCCACTCAGCCTGCCTTCCCAACTCGTCGAGCAACGCCCTGATGTTCGCCAAGCCGAAGAAAACCTGCATTCAGCGTGCGCTTTGGTTGGAGTGGCGCGAGCCAATCGGCTCCCCACCTTCGTCCTTACCGCCAACGCCGGGAGCGCGGCGACAATTTTCTCGCAGATGTTCAGCCACAGTAACGGTTTTTGGGATGTAGCCGGAGGAGTCACACAACCCGTGTTTGAGGGCGGAACTTTGCTGCACCACGAACGCGCAGCCCGAGACGCCTACATCCAAGCTTCGGAACAATATCGCAGCACGGTGCTAACGGCGTTTCAAAACGTCGCAGACACCTTGCACGCGCTCGAACAAGACGCCGACGCCTTGAAGACGGCGGCTGCTGCGAAAGATGCAGCCGCTGTAACGTTGGATCTCGCCAAGAAGCAATACGAAACCGGCTACGTCAATTACCTAGGATTACTGAGCGCGGAGCAGTCCTATCAACAAGCTTTGATCAATCTTGTTCAGGCTCAGGCCAATCGTTATGCCGATACCGCAGCACTATTCCAAGCGCTCGGCGGGGGTTGGTGGAACCGCACCGATGTCCCGAAGGACTGAGTGTCGACGATCCGGGGTTTAGCGGGCTGGGTGTGCCGTCGATGATGATGTTGAACCTTTTGGTGGCTTCTGTCGCCATGGCGCTGGGCGCTTTTGTCGCGGCCTCACCACGCCGCGCCGCGGAGATTTGGGGAGCGCAGCGGTTCGAGCGTTTGTCCCCGGAGCGACGACCCACCTTTGTGCGCTGGTACCGCGCCTTTGGATGTCTGCTCTGGTTAGCGGGCACGTTGTTTGCGGTCGAATCGATCGTGTTCTCGAACTATCACCACTAAGTGGAACGCTGGATCGGGAAGCTTTCACGGCCAAGCGGTCCGATTTGCTGATTGGAAAGGGGGGATTCGTGCGTCAAAAACCATCGCGGGTGGCTTTCTGTTTGGCTCTTCTGGTTTTCTTCGAGGCGTTCCCAACGTGGGCCCAATCGGCCTTAGACAACAAGACGCGTTCCGTTGGATCGCCGTATGTTGAGCTGGACAATTGGATCTATCCCGCCATCGAGCGGCTAGCTGCCCTCGGGTATATTCAAACGCAATTCCTAGGAATGCGCCCGTGGACACGGCTGGAGTGCGCGCTGTCGCTAAGAGAAGCTGGTGCAGAAATCGAAGCGACCGGTTTTCCAATTCCGGAGGCAGTCAGGTTACACGATGAACTGCAAAAGGAGTTTCAGTTTGAACTCGACGCGCTCAATGGCGGCGACAGACATCTCCTTCGGCCGGAATCCTCGTACGTGAATTTCATTGGAATCAGCGGAACGCCGCTAAACGACAGCTACCATTTCGGCCAAACGATCATCAACAATTTTGGCCGCCCCTATCAGGAAGGCTTCAACACCTACGATGGACTATCGGGATATTTGATTTATGGACGGTTCACCGTTTACGCCCGCGCAGAGTATCAGCATGCTCCCTCAGCGTCAGCCTATTCACTGCCAGTGCAACAGTTCATTGCGGCGATAGACAACAATCCATTGCAACCGTCCGCGCCTTTTCCCGAGGTCAATCAGTTCCGTGTTCTCGACACTTATGTGGCGGCGACCGTCGCTAATTGGGACTTGACGTTTGGAAAACAAAGTTTGTGGTGGGGGCCTGGGGAAGGCGGAGCTCTTCTGTTCAGCGACAACGCTGAACCGATATACATGGCTCGCGCAAGCCGCATTGCGCCTTTCCGCCTGCCATGGATTTTTCGATGGCTTGGACCAATGAAGTGGGATCTCTTCTTTGGTAAACTCTCCGGCAACCAATACCCACCCCGCCCGATGATCCACGGCGAGAAAATCAGCTTCAAACCCACGCCAAATTTGGAACTCGGCTTTTCTCGTACGGTGGAGTTAGGTGGTGTGGGGCGTTCCTTAACGTTAAATCGGCTATGGCGAAGCTACTTCAGCCTGACAAGTTCGAACAATGAGACTCCCGCGAACGATCCTGGAAAACGCACTGGCGGTTTCGAATTCGATTATCGCGTTCCGTTTCTGCGGAATTGGCTGACCCTTTACGCAGATTCGCTTTCCGACGACGATCCTTCGCCCCTCGCTTCGCCTAGGCGGGCGGCCATTAGCCCGGGAGTCTATTTAGCCCGAGTGCCCGGCGTTCCGAAGCTAGACCTGCGTGTTGAGGCCGTGTACACAGACGTGCCTTCGCCAAGTACCAATGGCGGACACTATGACTACTACGACGGCTTTTATCACGACCTCTACACGAACAAGGCCAACCTCATCGGGAGTTGGATTGGACGGCAAGGATCAGGGCTACAAGCTTGGAGCACCTATTGGTTCAGCCCCCGGGATACTTTCCAGTTCGCTTACCGGCACGGTAAAGTCTCGACGCAGTTCTTGCCGGGCGGCGAAACCCTAAACGATGCTTCGGTCAAGTGGGACTGGTGGGCGCGTCAAGATCTCAGCGTCTCCGGCTTCCTGCAATACGAAAGGTGGCTTGCTCCTATTCTGGCGCCAAGCGCACAAACGAACTGGACTTCGACTCTCCAAATCACGTACTGGCCGCGTTCGTGGAAGTGGTAGCCCGTGGACGTATGGGGGTGTCCTTCGCCAAGACATGAGCAGTCAGTCCTCGCGTCAACAGATGATGGACAATGGGCTGGTTTATTTCACAAACCAGGGCCGGGCGGCGATTCTGGCTCTCGATCCGACCGCGATGGTCACAGTAGGATTTTTTGCGCCGCAGGGACCAAATGTCACGCGGACCGGAGATACGCGTGTAATCCAGGTATACCCCGCAATTGCCAACTCCACCGCGGACTTTGTGGACTTACACCCTTATGCGCTGGCAGGTGGATTGACGCTTCAGCAGTATGTGCAAAACTTCGGTTTTGCTCAGGCCCAGCAGTACACTCAGCCAGTAGTCATGGCGGAATGGGGAGAGTTGCAGGCGGACTATCCGGTGGAGAGTGACGCAGCCAAGGTCGCGCATGACTGGCAGGTACAATCCTGCTCGTATGGGTTCAAGGGGTGGGTCTGGTTCACCTGGGACACAACAAACACCGAATATAACCTAGTTGGTGGTCCACTCTACTGGTCCGCGACCGCGGGGAGCGGTCTTATTAATCAGAGTCTTTCGCCCTTGGCGCGTCGAGACCCATGTGCCAACTAGGGCAACTTCTCCACAACCATGCACGGAGAAAGTCGGCAGGACCAAAACCCGTTTGAGTCCTGGGAAGTTTTCTCGAAAGATTTTCCAACCCTGTCCTTCGCCAAAATCTCGTCCGCGCCGAAGAGTCTGAGGAATCGAAACATGGCAAGGAGTTATACCAGAATGCTGGTACGACTCCACCAGCTATGTTGTTGATTCCTATGTCGGCTGTGGTTTTGACGAATCACAGGGCGTGGACCTTTGAGCAACTCAAGAGTCGCGGTTTAGACCGTGTTTATGCTCCGGTCTTTGCCTTGGCCTTCGCCGACCCGCGCCAAGCGAGAAGCAGCATCACAATGCCAAAAGCAAGCATCCCCACCCCGGCGTCCAAATTGATGTTCACGCCCACTGAACGAGCATAGATTTGCTTGTCGCTGAGCAGCCCAAATACAAGGAGGATTACGCCAAACAAGCTGAACATCCACCCGATGGGATAACGAATATCGAGATTCATCGCGCACCTCGCGTCTATCGGAAAATAATGTTCAGTACTAAGGCAAGGACAAGCACCAGTCCGCCAAGATACGCCGGCCGCTGGTACCACAACAGGTGCTCTTCTCTCGGCTTCTCCGTCAACGAATAAACCAGACCAACAAGTTCTTTGTCGTCACGAGGCTTGGTGACCAAGCTGATGGCGATTGTCACCAAGAAACATACGATAAACGCCCAAATGGCTGTCCAGAAGTTCTGCGCCATTTCACTTGGATAGTTGTGGATCACGGCGATCCACCCGCCCTTAATTCCCACCACATTCCCTCGCGGCAACGTCAGCCCGTGATGCACCGCCGCTGCCGCAGTGCCAGCAAGCAATCCAGCGAACGCGCCGTGGCCCGTGCTGCGTTTCCAGAACATGCCTAAAAGGAAGGTGGCAAACAAGGGGGCGTTCACGAACGCAAAGATCAATTGCAGGAAGTCCATCAGGTTATTGAAGCGCGCCGCCGCATACGCTGCCCCGATGGAGAACAACACTCCAAAGATGGTGGCAAACTGCCCCATCTGCAAATAGTGTTTGTCCGAAGCGCCTTTGTGGATATACGCCTGATAAATATCGTAAGTCCACACGGTGTTAAAAGCTGTCACGTTTCCTGCCATTCCAGACATAAAGCTGGCCAGCAGCGCAGTGAGGCCAATGCCCAGAATTCCCGTAGGAAAGTAGTGCAGCAGCATGTTCGGAATGGCCAGATCATAATCGAGAACAGGATTCCCCTCGCGGTCCACTGCCGGCTTTCCCGTGGCCACATCAATCTTCAGGGGAATCAACCCCTTCCCCGCATTAGCCACAGTTTGCATTTGGACCACGCCGTTAAGCGCGACCGGCTGCTGCGGAGTGGGCAATGCCAACGCAATCATGCCGGGCAAAATCACCAGAGCGGGAAAGACCATCTTCGGCAAAGCTGCAATCAAGGGCGTCCGCCGCGCGTCGATCATCGAACCCGCCGCCATGGCGCGCTGCACCACCAGGAAATTCGTGCACCAATAGCCGAACGAAAGAGTGAACCCCAGGCCCATGACCAGCCCGAACCAGTCGACGCCGAGCGGATTATTTTGCGCATTCGTCATTCCCAGCCATGAATGTGTGAAAGCTGGAGGCAGTTGCGCCTTCAATCCGCTCCATCCACCTACGTTCTTCAACCCGAGGAATACGAGTGGCAAAAACCCTGCCACGATCAGGAAAAACTGAAGAACTTCGTTATAAATCGCGCTGGTGAGCCCTCCGAGAAAAACGTACCCAAGCACGATCAGCGCGGAAATGAAAACACTCAGATGGAATGACCAGGACATGGGCAGACCCATCTTGGCCAGTGGCCCGTCCAGAATGTGAAGCACTTGGATCAGCTTCGCCATGGCGTACATGGAGATGCCCGAGGAAAAGATGGTCATCACGGCGAAGGAAATGGCGTTGAGGGCTCGGGTCTTTTCGTCAAAGCGCAACCTCAAGAACTCCGGCACAGACCGCGCGCGCGATCCGTAGTAAAACGGCATCATGAACAGTCCGATGAAGACCATGGCGGGAATCGCGCCAATCCAGTAAAAATGGCTTGTGGCAATCCCGTATTTCGCGCCCGAGGCCCCCATTCCAATCACTTCCACTGCGCCGAGATTCGCGGCCATGAAGGCGATTCCACAAACCCAGGCCGGCAAGGAGCGCCCGGCAAGGAAAAAGTCCGTGCTCGTTTTCATGAAGCGTTTTAGGAAAACACCAATCCCTAAAACGAACGCGAAGTAAAGAAACATGATGACCCAATCAATAGCTGTCAGATTCATGCCACAATCCTTTCGACCAGCCACCGACAACTTGCTTCGACGCTAAATCGCTCCTTGCAGACTTTCTTAGGTGATTTGTTCGTGGAGCCTTGCTCGTCCGGGCTGAGGCTCAACGACCCGCCGCACATCCTTCCCCTGTCACCACTTCGGACTGTCCTCGTCTGCACCCGAAGCCTTGTGCCTATCCAGGACGGCACAAACCAATCTCCGGACAGATACGAGTCTTTGGAAGGAAGGGGTAATAGGGCTGCTAATATGGTGGGACAACGGAGTCCGAAGAGACTCATCGGGTTAGGCACAGTTCTTTGTTCCGAATCTGTCATTCCCGTAGTAGGTTGTCAATTGTTTTCTGTTCGTTAGACCCTCTGATCTGATTCCACTTTAAGTCGATTTGAGGTGCCAGCCCAATCTCGTTCCGTCATTCAGAGGAGTCTGCAGGGAGCTGCGGCCTAGGTAAGCTTGCCCCGAAAGACCGAAACCTAATTGGCGTGCCAGTGGCTCTGTTTTTACGACTAGAAATCGAGGTCCAGACAACGAGGTTCAAGCTAACCATGAGAGCAGCCGTTCCATGGTCACTCCTGGTGTTGATACGGTTCCGCGCGGCATCGAAGGAGAAATCGCGATTGCCTCTCGGTGGTCTTCAAACCAGGCCAAGAACATCGATTGCGCGCCGCCTGGCAGCCGCTGCTGATTCAAGAAGCAGTAATATGCCGCCATGTCCGCATCGACCAGCGAACCCAGAGCGTCGAGGTGAGCCGGCTGCGGGCTAGGCGAAAGCAGTTCGTTCATGGGCCTCTGACGCTGGCGTGGGGCAAAGCGAACGAGCAGCGTGAGCGGTTGAGCGCGCCTGAGCACCTCGCGAGCCGCCCACTGCACAAAGCTGGTGCTGAAAATCTGGGTCCCGGAACCTTCCGTCAGGAGCTTTACTTGGAAGTGATCCAGAACGACGTCTCCGGACACAGCGCCGAGATCCGCGGGCTGCATTGCTGCCAGCAGGCTGCGCAACGCCTCTGGACCCATGCCAGGTTTCTTTGTCTCTGACTGAATTCTCGCCAAAAGCGCCGTACGCACGGGCTCCAGACCCGCGTAGGAAACGCACGTGATTCGTGGATCGTAATGCAGTTCATTCCCGCCATCAATGTACCAGTGCCCGTATGGCTCGGGATTCGATTTGGCCCGCGCTTCCACAGCATGGAGCAGATGTTCCAGACCTTGTTCGGGAGTGACGTTCGTGAAGTAAGCGCCATAAGGCCGCAATTTGCGAAAGAGCGGGTCCCGGGGCGAATCCGCGCCCCTTCCGATTACCACAATGGTGAGCCTCGGCAAGGCCGGCGAATCGGACGATACCGCGTTGCCAAGCCGCTCCGCATACTCCAGGGCAGCCTTGCGGAAAGCGTCCAACTGTCCTGTTGTCCAAAGGTCAGAAGACAATTGCTCGACGAACTGTGCCGGGGCATTGACCCAATCCAGCCGCTGCAATTTCGCGGAAAGCTGGATGGCGTTGAACCCTCGAAACAATTCCTCTCGTTCTTTTTGAGGCAGGGACTGCAAATAAGCCAACTCCCGCCGAACGGCTTTGCGTTCCGCCGGAAACTCAAAATCGAAGTCCACCACTTCCTTTAGAAGATTCGCCAAGAAACAGAGCGGCAACTGCTGCAGCGTCCCAAGATAGTCCACAGCGAGCCTTTGGGCTTCCGGAGGATAGTTGCGAAACTGCTCGGCTTTGAGTTCAGCGGGAAGCATAACGACGCTAGAGAAGCTCGGAAACCGGTCTACCACGAGCCAGGGGGGTGGAAAAGCCCATCATCGCGCCCAAGGTGGGCACCAGATCGGTGCTCTCCAACCGGCGATCACACACCACGCCTTCACGAACACCGGGACCGAGAGCCATCATCCACGTGGTTCTCGACACACTATCACCGGTGCGGTGGTGTTGGAATCCATTGCCTCCAGCATCATTGTCGGAATCGCGCCCGAAGTCTGGGAGTATGCAAAGGACGGTTTTCCCGGCGTATTCCGCTTCGCTTTGAATCACCTTCCAGAGTTCCGCACACAAGCGATCGGTGCGCTGGATTCCTTCTATATATAAGGAGTACGCACCGGAATGGGCGATATCAATGTCGTGCATGGTAACCCAAAGCAGGCTCGGTGCCAGCTGATGCATGAGTTGCCGCACAATATAAACAGAAAGCTCATCGGGGCTTGACAAGCTTCGTGCGTGAGCCCTGAAGTCGTCCACGGAAAGCTTCAGAATCCTCTCCATTTGCTCCAGCTCAAAGGTGTTGCCGCCAAGTTCCGGGGCGTAAAGCGGGGTTTCGTAGCTGTCGCGAAGCAAATGCCCGTAGTCGGCTTGGCCGGAGGTCGCTGCGGCCAACAAATACTTCGGGAGAACCACCCGCGCGCCCCAACCCGGACCAAATAGGCGATGGCTGCTCTCCCCAATACGGTTGAATCCGTTGCTCGGAGCAACAACCCAGGCATCCGAAGCAGGCCGCCTCAGGTCTCGGCGGAAGTATTCGAAGACCGTCGGCGATTCCGGGGGAAGCGAGGCGAAATTGTTGATGGTCTCGTAGACGCCGGTCGCCAGACTCGCCGTTGCTACGTAATGGCCGAGAATACCCCGATTGACCACCTGCGTGAAGAAGGTGGACTGGGGGACAAGTTCCCGCAACAGGTGCGGAATATTTTCCCGCCCTTCTGGTGCGAAGGTCTCCTGATCACGCGCCCCGCCCCCAAAGGTAATCACAACCACTTTCCTCTTGAACGCTGGTGTGGAGCCGAAGGCGAGTCTTCCGGGGTGCGTCACAGCTGCCCCGAGGACCAACCCTGCGGCAGAACTCAGAAATTCCCGGCGACTTACTGCCAGTTTTAGGGCAACTTCGTCCTTTCCGAGCACACTCGCGCTCGACCGCCGAGTTCGGTGGTGTGCCGCTCCGAGAAGGGATTCCGGGGTCATTCGGGAGTCCGAAACGTTCGTAGAAATTAGGTCACAGCAGAAGCAATGTCAAGGCGGGAGCGTGGATGGAGCATGGATTGGCAATCGATTTCCCGCCCATCTGATGGCCTTCCCGCAAGCCACATGAACTCCAGAGAATCAGGGTTTCCGATCCGGACCGGGCTTCGCGGGATACACAAATTGCCGGATTTCCGCTCTTTGCCGATCGAGGTCCGACAGGTGCTGTGCGCGAAGCCGTTGATACACTTCGAACTCTGTCTGAGCGCGCTCCTTCTCACCGGTCCGCACATACGCTTGCGCCAGCCGGTAATGCACATCGGCCAAATCAGAGTTCAGCTCCCGTGCGCGCAGGTACTCCGGAATGGCCTGCTCGTATTTCCTCTGGTCGGAATAGAGGTTTCCCAGTTGCAGATGTGCTTCGGCGAGCCGATCGTCCAAAGCGATCGATTTCTTTAACAGCGTTTCGATCTGATCGAGATTCAGGCTGGGGTCCTGGGCTCTCTTGCCCTTCCACAGGCTCATCGCATAGTAGTAAAACGCCTGACCATTGTGGGGCTCAAGCTCCGCGAAGCGCCGGAAACATTCAATGACGTCCTCAGCCTGGCTCGGCGAGCTATCAAAGGCCCGGGATAGAAACGGGTAGCAGCGAGCGTCGCTGGGATTCAAATCCGCTGCACGCAGAAGCGACCTTACCGCATCGTCGTATTTGCCAAGCGAGTACTGCGCCATTCCCAACCCGATAAACATGCGTGGTGAATCGGGACAGCGATTGGCTCCCTGCTGGAAAACTTCGGTCGCCGCCTCCAAAGTGCGGTGCAGGAGGAGTTCAGCGCCCCAATCGAACAAGTTGCTCTCGCTGGGGTCCATGTGCGCCGCGGTTTCCATTTCGTTGACCGCAGCCACGAAGTTCCCGTCCTTCTCTTCAAGCTCACCGAGCAGGTTGTGGAGTTCCGCGGTGTTGTTTTGCTTCAATAAATCCTGAATGAGCGTGCGGCCCTTGGCGAGCTGGCCGGTAAGCAGGTATGCGAGAGATAAGTCGTGTCCGTTGTCATACGCGGCGGGATTTATTCGTTGTGCGCGTTCCAGAAACGGGAGAGCTTCGGCAATCTCGTTTGACCGTGCGTACAGTTCACCAAGATTGTGGTTGGCCTCATAATTCCGGGGTTCCAACGCCACAGCTTTCTTAAACTCTTTCTCCGCCAGATCGACTTTTCCCAAGTGCAGAAGATTCATTGCGTAGTTGGTTCGGGCTGTTGCGGAATCCGGCTTCAGTCGCACAGCCTTTTCCAGGTGGCTGTTGGCCTCGGCGTTTTGGGATTGGCCGGCATAGACCAACCCTAGAAGCTCTTGAACTTCGAAGCTTTGCGGCAGAACGCGGACCAACTGTTCCAGTTCCGCCGCAGCTTCTGGGTATCTGCCGGCCTCGAAATGAGCCTGCGCGACTTGGAACTCTCTGCCCAAGTCTCGCTCTTGCTTCTGGGCGCCGGCTGAGGGCATCCAGGAAGCACACGCAAACATCGACACAAGTATGGAAGCTATAAAACGCGTGTTGGGGATCACCACACTTCCATCGTATCACCGGCTAGCCTGGAGATAGGCTCGCAGAGACAGCGAAGGCGTCCCGGAAAAATCCGGGACGCCTTCCCACGGTTCGGGGGTTACTCTAGAACAAAAACTTCAGAGCAAATTGAATCTGCCGCGGATCGTAGGGCGCATCGCGGGTCGAGCCGATCTCGCCGAAGTTCGAACTCGTGAACTGGTCGGACCCGGAGATGGCCACGACACCGTTGCCGCCAAATCCCGGCGCGTTGAAATTCGGGTGGTTCAAGATGTTGAACATCTCGGTGCGGAATTGCAGCTTGTAGCGCTCCGACACATCGAAATTCTTGAAGATGGAAAAGTCCAGCCTATGGAATCCGGGACCGGGTACCTGATCTATGGCGCCCAAGGCTGCAAAGCCCGTCAATGGAACACACCCGGCCGGCTTGTTGGTGGGTGTTCCACCAGGCCCAAGAGTGCAAGGCTGGTTAAACGCAGCCGGGTTACCATACCAACTCAGCTTGCCATTCGCATCCGTGTGCAGGCCGAGCTTCAAAGCCTGGCCCTGCACGCGAAGCGCACCGCAGGCCAGACCTGCGGCGACAGCTGACGGACAATAGATGGTGATGGGCTGGCCGCCTTGCAAGGTCGTTGACCAATTCATGCTCCAGCCGCCTATCACCTGGCTCTGCCACCCTGTGGCGCCGGAGGCGAAATGCTTGCCTTTGCCAAAGGGCAGTTCGTAAGTACCGCTGAAGTGGAACACGTTGCGAACGTCGAAGGGCGCAAGATGGTAATCGGCGTGGATGCCGAAACCCGGAACACCAGGCGCGCGATACCCGTTGTTGTTGTTCGGGCCGGAATTTCCCGCACTTCCTCCGTTCAGCAGATCGTTGGCATCCGTGGTTGTGTGTGACCACGTGTAGGTGGCCAGGAAATTCAGTCCGCCTGCGAACTGCTTCTCGACCTTGGTCTGCAGCGCATGGTAGATGCTGTTACCTTCGGTCGCCGCATAGCTGTTGTTCCGACCAAAGTCGGGATACGCAACCAAGGTGGCTTGGTTGGCGTTGTTATTCGTGATTGACGAAACGTCATTGCTGCCGGGAAAGACCTCCAGATGGCGTGCTTGCGAAGTCACGTATCCCGCCTGTACCGCCATGGAAGATGTGAGCTGATATTGCATCGTAAGGTTCGCACCTATGGAATACGGAGTCTGGTAGAAGAATTGAATGCCGCGCAATGCCAACCCGCTGGCATTCACTAACAATGGACTCAGCGGAGTGCAAGAGAATCCGGATTCAAACGTTGCGAGACCGTTCATCGGATTGCCGTTGAGTCCAGCCGTGGCACACGGAGTCCCGCCGGTAACATACGGATACAACCCCGTGGGATCAAACGCGCCGCTGCTGGTGGTTCTCAGGCCAGGGAAGTAGGAGAAGTTGAACTGGAAGGGGTAGTTTTCTCCTATATTCGGCGAAAACCCGCGGTTTTCGAAACCATTGTAGAAGAGGCCAGCCCCACCGCGCACCACGAGCTTGGGGGTCGCCTGATAAGCAAAGCCGAATCGAGGAGCAAAGTTCAATTTCTGGGAATATCCGAGTCCTTTGCCGTAATGGTCGGTGATAGCCAGATTAATGCCGTCTTGCGCGAGCAGAGTCTTGAAGCTATTGGAAAGCTCGTACGAATCGGCTCCCGCCGGCATCACGTACGTCGGTGTCCCGTAGAGACTCGGCGCAAAATTCGCTTGATTTCCGTGGTGCTCGTAAACAAGGCCAAAGTAGTCGTAACGCACGCCAAGATTCAAGGTGAGCTTTGGAGTGACCTTCCAATCGTCCTGGACGTAACTGCCATAATAATTCTTGCCGTTGTCCGTCAGCGAGATGTTGGAGATATAGACTCCGTTGGCCCCTCCGACGTAGTCGATTCCGCTACCCACGGTATTCTTAGCTGGAACCAGCAGGAAGTCAGCGATACCCACGTTGCCTGAATTGCCGCCGGGGGGTTCGGTGTAACCACCAAAGGCAAATTGACCGTGCGACCAGGGTGGCTGCAGCGTAGAGAACTTCACGTGTTGCCATTCAAAACCCATTTTAAAAGCATGTTTCCCGTAAATCTTGGTGACATTTTCAGTGAGCTGGAAGGTTGAGGTGACCTCGTCCGAGGGTAAGAAGGCGTTGCTTCCCAAAGTGGACAGGGCACCGATGCCAAACGCGGGCAGGCCGCCGTTCAGACTCACCTGGGGAATATCCTGAACGCCATATTGCGCTGGAATGCCCAGCTCATTCGCCACGGGACTGGCGCGCGTGGTGTGCAGGTAGTTGAAGCCGACACGCGCCTCGTTGATCAGCGTTGGCGAGAACGTGTGCGTGTAGCTCAAGGCGCTCTGCTGTGCCAGCGCGGTCTGGGGACCTTGTTGGAACGCGCCGCCGTCCGCTATCCCTCCGAAGATGCCCGGAATGAACTGCGGATCGTCCACGTAACTGAACCGGAAGAACATCTGGTTCTTTTCGTTGAAATTGTAGTCCGTGCGGATGTCCCAGGAGCTGCGATGCTCAAACAACTTTGGCGAAGAGGCGAAGTTGGAAAAGGTTCCTGAGGTGGTCGGTTTCGGATACAGGTCCAGAAGTTTTATGGCATTGGGATCCAAGCGGCCAAACGGAATGATGTTCAAACCGCAAGCCGCCAAGGTGAACGTTGTGGTGCTGGCAGGGCACGTACCAAATGGATCGCGAGTAAAGCCAGTAGCTTGCGCCACCAGGCCGCTGACGGGATCAACTTGCCCTTGAGTCACCAACCGAGTGGTAGCTGGGTCATAAATGGTGCCCTTGGGAACCGTGCGGCCCAAGTTGTCAACGGTTGTTCCAGATTGACCGGTGATGTAGTCCTGCAGGTTTACGGTGCTCCCGGCTGCGTCCCAACTCTGGCGTTCCCCGAGGGTTGGAACCGTGCCGGTCAGAACCGTCCCCTGTACCCTACGCAACCATTCGCCATCGCCAAAGAAGAACAGTTTGTTTTTGCCGTTAAACACGTGAGGAATGACCACGGGACCGCCGAGCGTCACTCCAAACTGGTTCTGGCGAAGTTCGCCTTTCTTGATCTGGTCTGCGTTCTCGAAGAAGTCGGCAGCATCCAGCTTGTCATTGCGGAAAAACTCCCACGCCGAGCCGTGCAGTTCATTCGTGCCGGACTTGATTGTGGCGTTGAGAACGGCAGCGCCCGAGCGTCCAAACTCGGCGCTAAAGTCCGAAGTTTGCACTTTGAATTCCTGCACCGCGTCGACCGGCGGAAGGACCACGTAATTGGTGCCATTCAGAAAGTCGACCGTGTCGGAGTTGTTGTCGATGCCATCGAGCAAGTAGTTGTTCTGCGCGGGCCGGAGGCCGTTAGCGGCAAACGCTCCCGACGCGGCATTGCCTCGTGTGTCGGCTTGCGGCGTGTTGACGCCGGCAGATAGTTGTGCCAGGAACGTGAAGTTGCGGCCGTTCAGAGGGAGGCTCAATACGCTCTTCTCGTCGACGACTTGGCCGACGGATGCATCTTGAGACTGCATCAAGGGAGCGGCTGCAGTAACCTCGACCGTTTCCGACACCGTGCCGGGCCTCAGCGCCAAGTCCACCACCACTTGGGCTCCGATATCCACCACAACATGTCGAGTTTCCGTCGTTTGAAAACCCTTAGATGTAGCACTGACGGTATAACTACCAATTTTCACTGGCGTAAATTTGTAGCCGCCGTCCGAGCCACTAGTCATTGAAAGGGCGGCCTTGGTGCCCTCATTCGTAAGCGTGACCGTCGCACCACTGACAACTGCACCGCTTTGGTCGGTGATGGTACCCAAGACGGCGCCTGTATCGACCTGCCCATACAAAGGCGTCACGCCCAAGAGGAGTAGCAAAACGACTAGGCCGGTCCCAAAAGTTAGTCTCCGCGAAAACCTGGCCAGAGGTTCCATGACCCTGCCTCCTTACAAATCCCTGCCGACAGAAAGGAGCGCAAGCACCCACTTGCAGTTCGCACTCCCTCAGGGCACACAGTCAGAGCGGGAGGCAATCCTGCACCGTGGATTGTCTAGAGAATCAGGCAACGGACTCAGACTGGCAAGCCACCACCCGGGTTTCCGGAAGAATGGCTTTCAACCACCGTCCGACCGCGCACCCCAATATTTCCGTTTAAGCGCTTAACCTTGGAGAAAGCGATTACCACAGGGTTTTTGGTGTTGTCAAGTAATATTTTTAGGTTATACTCCGCTTTGTTGAAATTCCGGTGGGGTCACGGCCCACTACATCTCCCACCGGTCGTCGCTTTCATGGGCTTGACGATTGACGATGTCGCGAAGGCCGCTGGCGTTTCTACCGCTACCGTCTCCCTCGTACTGAACAAACGCGGAAAAGTGACGGCCCAAACGCGCTTGCGGGTGCTCTCCACGGTCAAGCGCCTCGGTTACTTGCCGAACATCCACGCTCGTCGCTTGGCTTCGCAAAGCACGCGTATCCTAGGCATTATTGTTTCTGATATCGAGAATCCGTTTTTTCCGGAAGTGATAAAAGGTTTTCTCGATCGCACCCACCAGCTCGGCTACGATGCCATCCTCAGCGACACCAACTACGATCCGCGGCGCACTCAGAAAGCTGCCGCCCGCATGATGGCTCACAATGTCAGCGGAGTAGCCGTGATGACCTCCGAAGTCAATGCACGTTTAATCGAGGAGTTGGCCCGCCGGAAAATTGCGGTGACCTTCCTCGATCTCGGCGCCGCGCGCGGCTACGTCAGCACACTGCGTATCGACTACGCCTCTGGCATCGAGCAAATTGTCAAATATCTGTACTGCCAGGGACACCGCAACATTGCTTTTGTTGCCGGCAGGCCGAAGCTCAAGTCCAACGTGGCCAGACTTGAGGCTTACAAACAATCTACGCTCGCACTGGGGCTGACGCCCGGGCCCGTTCTTCAGGGAGACCTGCGCTTCGAGGGCGGGCTAGCTGCGGGACTCGCGGTCGCCAAGATGTCTCCCAGGCCTACCGCAGTGATGGCGGTTAACGACCTGACAGCAGTGGGCGTGCTCAAGGGACTGCTGGACGCGGGTTGCCGCGTCCCGCAAGACATTTCGGTAACGGGATTCGATCGCACGCGACTCGCAGAATATAGCAATCCTTCCATCACCACCATCGACGTTCATCGCGATCTGCTCGGGCAAATGGCCGCGGACGTTCTGCATGAGCTTTGCACTTCCCGAAATCCGCACGGCAAGGAATACGAAATCTCTGCGGGACTCGTCATCGGCCATTCCACCGGCCCAGCTCCTCAATTCTAGATTTGTAGAAAGAACGCTCTGGGCCTGCAGGATTTTTCTCTCACATGTACCGTCTTGCGGACCCGTTCCGCCCCTGCAGAGACAGCGCGACCTTTTTCGCGCTACTATCTCAGAGACCCGGGAACTCCGATGGGACTTCACGCCAGCGGAAAGCGTGCACTTTCTCGCCGTGCTTTTCTGCAAGGGATGCGCTGGACACCCGCCTTGTTCCTGCCCGCCCCTCTTCACGTTGGCGCATGGAGCGGCCTCGTCCCTCGGCATTTTCCGTTAGAACCCTTGTCGTTCCCCCTGACAGAGTCCCGGCTAACTCCGCATTATCCCGCGAAATCTCCACTCGATGATGTCCTTCGCTACGTCAAACCCGGTGCCGATGAGTATGTAACAGAACTGTACGCTGCTGAGATCAAGCAGCTTCTGGACGCATGGGGAAGAAAGTTGCGCTCCGCCACTGACGGCCCTGAGGTACTTGCGGCTTTCCTGGATTCCTCTCTCAAGGCGACGCCGCTAGCTCCGAAGGAAGAAATCCGTATTCGTTCCCAAAATGGAATCGAGGTCTACCGGAGAACGTTTCCCGACGCACCCTTCACAAGCCGGGATCGATTCTTGGTGCAAATGAGCACGTACATGCCGCGGTTCGGGCTGGACGTGGCGGAATTTCAAATCTTTGGAGTACAGCAGGCGGAAAGTTCTCCATTGAGATTGCGCACAGACGTTCGCTATGCCTTTGTCGGCGCTGCCGGCAAGACACTGCGTGAGGAGCGTATTGGACACTGGCACATCGAGTGGGTCCGCAACGATTCCGGAGAGTGGCGTGCTGTGACTTGGAGTCCGATCGAGGAGACCCTTAGTCGCGCTCAGCAGCCGGTCTACGTGGATGTCACTGCGCAGGCGCTCGGCAATGTCGAATCGTACAAAACCCAACTGTTGCGCGGCACGGATTACTGGCGCACGGTGTTGGACGAAGCCACGGGCATCAGTGTTTACGGGAACTGTGGTGTGGCTGTCGGCGACTTCGACAACGACGGACGCGACGATCTTTATGTGTGCCAGCCCCCCGGACTACCGAACCGCCTGTACCGGAATCGCGGTGATGGTACTTTTGAAGATGTTACGGACGCCGCCGGCGTTGGAGTACTCGATGGCACCGCTTCGGCTCTTTTCGCCGATTTCGACAATCGGGGATTGCAAGATTTGCTCGTTGTCTGCAGCGATGGGCCGCTGTTTTTTCGAAACCAAGGCAACGGCAAATTCTCCTACAAATCGGACGCCTTTCACTTTGTGAACGCCCCTGCTGGCGCCTTCACTCATGTCGGGGCCGCGGACTACGACCGGGATGGACGCTTAGACATCTATCTTTGCCTCTACAACTACTATCTCGGGCTGGACCAATATCACTACCCGGTTCCTTATTTTGACGCGCGCAACGGACCACCAAACTTTCTCTTCCACAACGAAGGCAACGGCGCCTTCCAAGACCGTACGGAAGCTACCGGCATGAACAGGGACAATGATCGCTACAGCTTCGCGTGCACCTGGAACGACTATAACGCCGACGGGTGGCCCGACTTGTACGTGGTGAATGATTTTGGCCGCAACGTTCTGTATCGCAACAACGGCGATGGGACCTTTGCGGTCGTGTCCTCCGAAGCAAATGTCGATGAGGTCGGTGCAGGCATGAGCGCATGCTGGTTGGACTTCGATAACGACGGGCGCCAGGACATCTATGCTGCTGGCATGTGGGTCCCTGAGGGTATGCGCGTTTTTGGACAACCGCAGTTCCATGGCGGTGCGCCGGAAGAAATCCGCGAACGCTATCGGCGTCACATGATGGGCAATTCCCTTTATCACAATTTAGGCAGCGGCAAATTTCAGAATGTAGCCGCAAAGGCCGGGGTGGAAAAAGCCGGATGGTCTTGGTCGACGGACGCCTTGGACTTCGATCACGATGGTTACCCGGACCTCTACGTCGCGAACGGATATATCTCCGGGATCGGGCCGATCGACGCCTCCAGCTTCTTCTGGCGTCAAGTGGTGGCGAAGTCGCCGGAGAACTCCAGTCCTTCGCCGGACTACGAACGAGGATGGAATGCCATCAACGAACTTGTTCGCTCGGACGCAACTTGGAATGGCTACGAGCGGAACGTATTCTTTGCCAACAACCGCGACGGTACCTTTTCGGATGTTTCCGGGGTCGTAGGGTTGGATTTCATCGATGACAGTCGCGCGTTTGCGCTAGCCGACATTGATCAGGACGGCCGCCAGGAAATCATTCTCAAGAACCGCACTGCACCCCAGCTTCGGATTTTACACAACGTGATAAGGGATATCGGCGCTTCCGTCGCCTTTCGTCTCGTGGGAACGAATAGCAATCGCGACGCGATCGGCACAAAGGTGACGGTCGAAGTGGGAGTGCTTCGCCAAACGAAGTATCTACAGGCTGGCTCCGGATTCCTCTCGCAGCACACGAAAGAACTTTTCTTCGGGCTTGGAAAGCCGCAAAACACAATCCGCGCTAGCATCCGTTGGCCGAATGGCAGGACGCAAGTTTTCGACAAAATACCAATAGACCACCGCATCGAAATCGAGGAAGGAACTGAAGGATTTCGTGCGATCCCCTTCGCCGCTCCTCCGACCAGCTACGCAAGGCAGAGCGAAGCGTTGCCAAATGCGCCTTTGCCCGATGCGGCCGAAACCTGGCTGGTGCAACCCTTGCACGCGCCCGATTTTGTGCTACCTGACTTGACCGGAGTAACTCATAGTCTGTCGTCGGTCCAGCAACAGTTCATTCTGCTTCATTTCTGGACTACCGCGTTTCCACCGTGCCGCGGACAACTCGCTCTTCTCCAACGGTATCAGACCAGATTCTCATCAAGTGACTTGGCCCTGTTGTGTATCAACGTGGATGATCCCGAGAATGCCGAGGCAGTGCACTCATTCGTCGAACGCGAAGGCATTTCTCTGCCTATCGTCTTGGCCACCCCGGAAGTCGTGGGCGTTTACAATATCGTGTACCGCTACCTGTTTGACCGCCGCAGAGACCTCGGCCTTCCGATATCTTTTCTCTTGCACCAGGGCTTGATTGCAAAAGTGTTCCAGGGTGCTTTGGATCCCGAGCGTGTGCTTGAAGATATTCGTGGCTTCCCTTCCAATCCAGCCGGTTTTTTGGAGAAAGCATTGCCGATGCGGGGCACGCTGTACAAAGGATTTCAGCGCAACGAGGTCACCTACGGCGTTGCGATGTTCCAACGAGGCTACTACAAAGAGGCGATCGCTTCGTTCAAACTGGCCATAAACTCCCAGCCGGACGATCCTATTGCGCAGTACAACCTCGGCACGCTCTATCTACAAACCAAGCAATTGGCCGAAGCAACCGAGCACCTGAAACAGGCGGTGAGGCTGCGCCCAGATTATGCCGAGGCCTGGAACAATCTCGGCATGGCCGCTGCACAACAAGGTTCCGAAGATGAAGCTATCAGGTATTTCCAACAGTGTCTGCATCTGAAGCCTACGTATGTCACCGCGCTTCTCAACCTCGGGAACCTCTTCCGACGCAAGGGCGCACTGGCTGACGCGGAAAGACTCCTCAAGCAGGCAATGGAGGTCGCACCTAACGATCCCGACGCTGCTTACAGTCTAGGCATGCTGTATGCTCGCCAAAATGAATTTCAGCCGGCTTTGGATTATCTCCAAAAAGCGGTCACGTTGCGTCCAGATCATCCGGAGGCCTTGAACAATTTAGGTGTTCTTCTTGTGCGTCTGAAGCGCTATTCGGAAGCCAGGGAGGAGTTTGAAATCTGTATTCGGGCAGCTCCGAGTTTTGATCAGGCTTATCTCAATCTTGCCGCGCTCTATGTGGTCTTGGAGGAGAAAGAGAAGGCAAGAGAGGTTTTGCAAACCTTGCTGGCCCAACAGCCGGAACACAAGTTGGCTCGGCAAGCACTGCAGATGCTAAATTAATTTTCAACACTCATTCGTCTACAGAATTCTGCAGGGAGGTCAGTTTCATGTTCTTTGCGAAATTCCCCGGGCAGACCAGCGGGAGTAAGGTGCGAGCGGGATTCAGCAGCATCTTGACACTGGGGATGATGTTTTGCGCGCCAAGCGGCCAAGCAAGGCAACAAACACCTGCCGATAAACCTGCCGCGCATTCTGCCTCAAAATCGGCATCGCCTTTTGAAGAAGCGCGAGCGCTTCTTCACGAGGGGCACGTGGCGGAAGCGAAAACGAAAATCCTCGACGAGCTGAAACGGAACCCTTCGAGTGCGGAAGGGTACCTGCTGCTTGGGCTTGCGTGCACGCAAGCCCAAAACTACGACGAAGCCCGCGAGGCTTTTCAAACCGTCATCAAAATCAATCCGAAATCCATCAAGGCTCGGAACGGGTTGGGGAACGTCGATGTGGCTCAAGGGAAAATCGACCTGGCCGAGCAAGAGTTCCGCGAAGCTGTACGGCTAAATCCTTCCGATCATGACGGCAACTACAACTTAGGCCTGATTCTTCTCGAGAAGAAACAGTCGGGCGACGCCATCCCGTACTTGCAGCGTGTTCAACCTGCAGACGTTCCTTCGCGTTTCAACCTAGTCAGAGCGTACCTCGAGACAGGGCGCGCAGCTGAAGCGTTGAAGGCGGCGAAGGAATTATCGGCGCAACACAAGGACAACGTACAAGTCCATTTCACCTTGGGTCTGCTGCTGGCCTCAAAAAAACAATATCGTGCCGCGAAATTTGAGCTGGAGCAGGCCAACGCTCTGCAACCCAATGCCTTTGAGACGCTGCATAACCTTGGCGGCGTCTATCTCCGAATGCTTGATTATCCAAGAGCGAAATTGATCTTAAAACGCGCACTGAAGCTTCGGCCGGATTCCCCGGAAACTCTTTATTTGCTGGCACAGGTTTACTCGGAGCAACGTCGGCCGGCTGACGCACTGGATCTGCTGGCGCGCGCGCATAAGCTTGCTCCAGACAACTTCGACATCACTTTTCTCCTGGCCCGAGTGTGCATGTCGCAAAACTATTACGAGGACGCCATTCCCCTGCTGGAGTCCGCGTTGCAAAACGCACCGCAGCGCGCTGACCTGCAAGCGGCTTTGGGCGAGTGTTACTTCATGTCCGGCAAGGTGGAAAAGGCCATTGAGCAATTCCAGCATTTGATTGATTTGGATCCTTCCGCAAGGTCGTACTCTTTCCTGGGCCTTTGCTATCGACAGCTTGGCCGCTTCGATGAGGCGCGAAAGTATTTCCAGGAAGGCTTGAAGAAAGAACCGCACAACCCTGCGTGTCTGTTCAACGTGGGCTACATCGAAGAGCGGCAGGGGAACCACGATGTCGCCGAGCATTTCTTCCAGGATGCGCTCGCGTCGAGCCCAGATTATGCCGACGCGCTGCTGGAATTGGCAAATCTGCGTATCACCAACAAGCGTTACGAAGAAGCAGCCGAACTGTTACGCAAGTTTGTGCGCACCAGCAACTCCCCCGCTCCGGGGTACTACAAGTTGGCCATTGTCGAGAGAAGTCTCCATCAGATGGAAGCCGCGGAACGCGATATGAGCGTATTCCAGACGCTCTCGAGAAACGCTTCCACCGGCCCTTATCCATACCAACATCTTTTTGACTATTTGGATAACCGATCCAACTTGTCGAGCCAGGAAAAGACCATTCTGGATGTCACCGAACTGCTCAAACAGATCCAAGTTCATCCCGGACAGCCGGAGGACCTTTATTTGCTGGCGGAGAGCTATCTGAAACTCGGCAAGGTTGAAGAAGCGCGCAAAGCCGTAGCGCAATTGGATGAGCTTAGCAAAACCGACTATCGTACGCAGACCGGGGTGGGCGTGCTGCTTGCCCGTTACCGCCTTTATGACGATGCCATCCAACACTTTCAAGCGGCCTTGCGTGCGAATCCAGAATCCGATGATGTCAGATTTGACTTGGCAGACGCCTTTTTCCGAAAGGGTCTTTACGCGCAGGCGCTGGAAACTGCACAGCAAATATCTGCCACCGGACAGCGGGACGACGCCTTCCTTTCTTTGCTCGGGGACATCAAAGCCCACCTCGGGCAGAGCGCCGAAGCATCAGCGATTTTCACTGGCGCCATTCAGCGCAATCCGGACAACGATCAGTACTACCTCTCTCTCACGCTGTTGCAGTTGCGGCAGAACGATCTGAGGGGAGCGGAAAAAACTCTGCAGCAAGGTTTGGCCAGAATTCCAGGATCCGGAAAACTTCTGTGGGGCCTGGGCATACTTTATGCTTTGGAGGGCAAAACAGCGCAGGCAGGCGAACATCTCGAGCAAGCTGTCGATC
>Ga0187771_10000642_pt1 | contig 21797 bp, 24 predicted proteins | sample 0116_SJ02_MP15_1_FD_133139 | JGI IMG/M metagenome (GOLD analysis project Ga0187771, IMG submission 133139) | Tropical peat soil microbial communities from peatlands in Department of Meta, Colombia - 0116_SJ02_MP15_10_MG | ecosystem: Environmental > Terrestrial > Soil > Wetlands > Peat | place... | reverse complement strand
GCCGGCAGCGATGTCATGGCGGCTCTCGACATGATTCCGGCTGAGCGCCGCGCCTCCTGGCGCGTTCACCGCGTGGAGCCGGGCGAAGACGTCACCTCGATCGCGCGCCTGTTCAACGCCACGCCGGCCCAGATTCTCACCGCGAACAATCTGAGCGATGCCGAAGTGGCTGCCGGCACGCGTCTCGTGATTCCCGCCGTCTATCACGAGCCCACTCCTCCGGCGCACAAAGCCGCCGCCAAGCCTGGCGCCCACACCGTCGCCCATGCCGCCGCGCCGGTTCACCGGACCCAGCCCGTCGCCGCCAAAGCTCCGGTGCAGCATAAGCCGCCGGTCACGGTTGCCGAGGCGCAGAGTCACTCCGGTTCCGCCAGCCTGAATTAGCTTTCCGTTTGCTTTCGCTTCACATTTCGCAATTCCTCGCCTCCGGACAGTTGCATCGGTGTGAAAACAGGGTATGCTAATGGAGACTGCGCCGAAACAGGAGGCTGACTGAATGTTCGATACCCTGAAGCTCGCTCCGGGACCCGAAGACGAAATGGAAGATTTCCAGGATTACGACGAGAGCGAGGACCTCGATTCCAGGCTCGACGACTACGAGGATGAGGACGAGGATGAGGACGAAGAGATCGAAGAGATCGTGATGGTCATCACACCCGTCGTGCCCGTGGCTCCGTCGGCTCCGGCTCCTGAAGCCCCCGCGCCCGCGCCCGCCCGCATCCCTGCGAAGGCCGCGAAAAAGGCCGCGCCCGCAAAGAAGGCGCCGGTGAAGAAAGCTGCGGCGAAAAAGGCTGCTCCCGCGAAGAAAAAGGCAGCTCCGAAGAAAGCGGCAAAGAAAGCGGCCGTGAAGAAGGCTGCCAAAAAGGCGCCCGCCAAAGTCGCGAAAAAAGCCGCGCCGAAGAAAGCCGCGCCGAAGAAAGCGGCAAAGAAAAAGGCCGCCCCGAAAAAGGCAGTCAAAAAGGCAGCCCCCAAAAAAGCGGCAAAGAAAGCTCAGAAGAAGGGCAAAAAGAAGTAGCCCTTCGCCCCAATAGTCAACCGCCGGTCCGAATTTCTCCGGACCGGCGGTAAATCCTCACCCAGGTCCCTCAGACAACCGGCTTCGCTTCCCTCAAACAACCGGCTTCGCCAGCACCGCCCGGCATCTCTCAAACAACTGAATCAGCGCGTCGGCGTATTCCTCAGCCGTTTTCGACGGCTTGCCCGAAAATCCCGTGGCACTCGTCGTCCCCTTGCCGTACCCTGTGGTTACGGCGATGAACTTCATCAGCTCGAGCGCCACTTCATCCCGGCCCTTGGCCGCGTCATCTTTGGCCGAGCCTTCCGGCTTCGTTACCTCTGGTGTCAATCGATTGTCTCCTTATCAGAACGTGCTGGCTTATGCCCGTAAACGCTCTTCGCTTTATCCGTAAAATGAGGGGCGGAGCGCAGGCGCATCTCGTGGAAGCCGACGATGGCAACTTCTACATCGTCAAGTTCCAGAATAACCCGCAGCACCGCCGGATTCTTGTCAATGAAGTCCTCGCCGCGGGAATTCTCGAGCATCTCCAGATCACTGCGCCTTCGTGCGAAATCGTGTGCCTTTCCGCCGGATTTCTCGCGCAGAATCCCGACGTCTGCCTCCAGACCGGCACCCGGCGCCTCGCCGTCGAACCCGGCTGGCACTTCGGCTCCCGCCATCCCGGCCATCCCGACACCATGGCCATCTACGACTTCATTCCGGACGTCCTTCTCAACCACGTCGCCAACGCGCAGCATTTCCTCGCCATCCTGGCCTTCGACCGCTGGGTCGCCAATGCCGACGGCCGCCAGACCATCTACTTCCGCGCCCAGCTCAATGACTGGCTGGCCCGCCCCGGCATCCCTCCGCGCAAACTCGGCTTCGTCGCCATGATGATCGACCACGGCTTCGCCTTCAACGGCCCCCACTGGGATCTCCCCGATTCCGCCGTCACCGGCCTCTACCCGCGCCGCATCGTCTACCGGAACGTCCGCTCACTCGCCGACTTCGAACCCTGGATCGAGCGCATCCGCAACTTCCCGCCGGAGGTTCTCGACCGCGCCCTGCGCCGCATCCCGCCCGAATGGGTCGCCGGTGAAGACGAGCAGCTCGAAAAGCTCCTCGAATCTCTCATCCGCCGCCGCGCCCGCATAACGGAACTCATCGAAGACTGCCGCAAAGCCCCGGGCAATCCATTCCCGCTCTGGGCCTGAACCGATGCGAGTCCTGCGCGCCGCCCTGATTTATTTCGCGATCGTCTTCGGCGCGGGCTTCCTCTTCGGCGCCATCCGAACCCTGCTGGTTGCGCCGCGCACGGGAACGAGATCCGCGGAACTGCTCGAAGCCCCGCTCATGCTCGCGGTCACGTTCTTCGCCGCGCGCTTCGTGGCGAAGAAACTCCGCCCCGCCGCCGCCACGGACCTTCTCGGTACCGGCTTCCTCGCGCTCGGCTTCCTGATCATTGCGGAACTCGCGCTCGTCGCACCCGTGCGAGGCATGTCGATTCCCGAATACTTCGCCGCGCAGGACCCGGTCTCGGGAACCGTCTTTTACTTTCTGCTGGCGGTCTACGCCTTTATGCCGCTTTTTGTATATCGGAGCTGATCATCAGCGCGGTCACAGGCGCAAGCAGGATCCCGTTCCGGTAGTGCCCGCACGCCGCCCACACGCTTGTCTCATCGATCCGTCCGATCAGCGGGGTCTCGCCCTCGATGTGCGGCCGGAAGCCGTTCCACGTCGCGCCGATCTGCGCTTTGGCCAGTTCCGGCAGCAGCCGGCAGGCGCGCGCATGAAGATCCGCCGTGATCGAGTCATCGATGGTCCGGTCGAACCCGACGTCCTCCGTCGACGCCCCCACCACAATCTGCCCGGAGCGCCTCGGCACCACATACGTGTGCCCATGGCGGAGCAGGGAATCGAGCTGCAGTCCCTCCACTGGCTGATAGCCGATCAGATGTCCGCGTTTCGGCGTCAGCCGCGGCAGTGTCGGCCACAGGTTCCGGCTCCACGCCCCGGCGCACAGAACCACGCCATCGGCCTCCTGCTCGCCGCGTTCCGTGCGCACACCCTTTCCATCCGCAAGAATCCGCAACACCGGCTCATGCTCGCGGAACTCCACACCCAGCCGCTCGCAGGCCAGCTTCAATGCCGCGTTCAGGTCGCGCGGATTCACCACGGCATCGTCCGGATAAAACCGGCCCCGCGCCACGCGCTCCGAGCGAATCCCGAGCGCCGCCTGCGCCTCAGCCCTCCGCTCCAGCGCGGCCGCTTCCTTTTCGTCGAACGCAACCTCGAGCGCGCCGCTGCGCCGGTAATCGATCTCGATTCCCGAAGCCTCGCTCAGCTCCTCGACGAACGAATCGTAAAGCTGCAGGCTGGCAATCGCCATGCGCGCCATTTCTGAATCGCGTGTAATCTCGCCGCCGGGCGCGAGCATTCCCGCCGCGGCCCAGCTCGCCTCACGCGCCACCTGCCGCGCGTCGAAGACGCGCACCCGGAAGCCGCGCTGCGCGAGGCGCCACGCGCAGCCGAGCCCGATAATCCCACCACCGGCGACGATGATCATGAACTGGAAGCAGGCGCCGGACTATAAGCCGGTTTCTGTACCCTTGCGGGCGATAGCCATTCGTCTGGACCGTGCATTACTGCACGGCTCAAGCAACCTACCCGGGAGTCGAACGGAGCGGGCCACTCCTTCTCCCCTATTTGGTCTTGCTCCGCGTGGGGTTTTCCCTGCCGGACGAATTGCTCCGTCCGCGGTGCGCTCTTGCCGCACCATTTCACCCTTACCGGAACGTCGCCGCCCCGGCGGTATATTTTCTGTGGCACTGTCCGTAAAGACCCCTTTGAGAGGCCCTCCCCGGCCGTTAGCCGGCACGTCGCCCTGTGGAGACCGGACTTTCCTCCCGCTTGCGCGAGCGGCTATCCATCCGGCGCCTGCCGAAACCATGTTCTCATGCCTCGATGCTAAAATTGAAAAATTGAAGGCGGGGTAGCTCAGCCGGCTAGAGCGACGGTCTCATAATCCGTAGGTCGAGAGTTCGAGTCTCTCCCCCGCCACCAGTTACCGTTCCCTGAACAGCAACGAAAATAAATAGTCTTTCGCCGCTGGTTGCTCCCGCACCTCAGGCCAGTCGAAGAACGCTAACTCCACCAACCAGACTTCCCATTCGGCCTCTGCCTGTGTGACGACCGTCGCCCGGTCATAGTCGGCCTTATGCCGGCTTTGCTGAGCTCGTACAAATGCGTTGGCGACACGGCACAGCCGGGCGATGCCGACTTCCGAGGATTTGGAGCACTCCCTGGCGCACGCTTCGGATGCTTCACGCATCCTCCGGTGGTCGAACTGCCTCGCGAGCCTGCTGCGATGTTCCGGGACGGTCCAGAGAAGGCACGCCTCTTCGGTGAGGAGGTGAAAGAGCGAATAATACGCAGTCGATACAGCACGCCGCGCGGTCGCTTCAGTGGGTTCTTTACAACCCAGCAGGGTTCTCGCCGTGTTGAGCAGATCCCGGGGCAGGCCCGTCAGTTCCATTCGGGACTGCGAAGACGGTCCTGCTCGGCGACAGTCCGGAATTCGACATACGGGAAATACGGCTCCTCATGAAGCTCCGCGTCGAGTTTTTCAATCACCCGAAGACAGAGATCCATCAGCGGTTTCTTGCGCGGCTCGCTTGAGGAGAAGCGCTCAAATACGCGATCAGGATCCTTGAGAAGCACTCGGAAGAAGACTGCAGGTTCATCTGCCCAGTCATTGCCAGTTGAGTAGCGGACCCGCTCCACGTCAGCGGCATACTCCGACATCACCGAGTCCACCGCTCTTTTCAGCAGTTCATGGTCGTATTTGACGCCTGTAACCGGCATAAAACCCGCTTCAACTCAATGGTAGTTGACCTACCGCCCCACCACTCCCGCCAGCGGACTGCTCGCGCTCGCATAGAGCTTCTTCTCCATCCGCCCGGCTTCAAACGCGAGGCGCCCGGCTTCCACCGCCAGCTTCATGGCGCGCGCCATCTTCTCCGCGTCCTCCGCCGCGGCTACCGCGGTATTCATCAGGATCCCGTCCGCGCCCATCTCCATCGCGATCGCCGCATCCGAAGCCGTCCCCACGCCCGCATCCACAATCAGCGGCACTTCGGTGATCATCTCGCGCATGATGCGCAGATTCGTCGGGTTCTGAATCCCGAGGCCCGACCCGATCGGCGCCGCCAGCGGCATCACCGCCGCCGCGCCCGCATCGATCAGCTTGCGGGCATTCACCACATCGTCGTTCGTATATGGCAGCACGACGAAGCCCTCCTTCGCCAGCACGCGCGTCGCCTCGAGCAACCCGGCGTTATCCGGAAAGAGCGTCTTCTCGTCTCCGATCACCTCGAGTTTCACCCAGTTCGAGAGCCCCACCTCGCGCCCCAGCCGCGCCGTGCGAATCGCATCGTCAGCCGTGTAGCATCCGGCCGTATTCGGCAGAATGAACATCTTCTTCGTATCGATGTAATCGAGCATCGACTCCTTTGACCTGTCCGTCAGATTCACCCGCCGCACCGCCACCGTCACCACTTCCGCGCCCGACGCCTCATGGCAGCGCGCCATTTCCTGAAAGCTCCGGTACTTTCCGGTGCCGATCATCAGACGGGACCGGAACGTTCGGCCCGCAATCGTGAGGGCGCCGCCAGCAGTGTTGAGAGACATGCTTTCAGTTTACGTAGTCCATAATCGTGAAATGCCGGCCGCTTTTCCTCCAACAGGCATCGTAACCGTCGACGCCTTCACCTCCGAAGCATTTCGCGGCAATCCCGCCGCCATCTGCATCCTGCCCGGACCCGCCAGCGAAGAATGGATGAAAAACCTCGCGCGCGAAATGAATCTCTCGGAAACCGCCTTCCTCCATCCGGAGAACAATGGCTACCGTCTCCGCTGGCTCACTCCCGCAATCGAAGTGGATCTCTGCGGCCACGCCACGCTCGCCAGCGCACATGTCCTCTGGCAGGACGGCCATCTCGCTCCGGACCTGCCGGCTCTCTTCCACACGCGCAGCGGCCTGCTCACCTGCATCAAAAACGGCGACTGGATCGAAATGGATTTCCCCGCCAGGCTCGAACAACAGGCCCCGCCGCCGGCGCACCTCGCCGAAGCGCTTGGCGTCATCCCGAAATACGTCGGCAAGAACCAGTTCGACTATCTCGTCGAAGTGGCGGACGAAGCCACACTGCGCACTCTACAGCCCAACCACCATCTGCTGCGCCAGATTCCCGTGCGGGGCGTCATCGCGACCGCGAAAGGCAGGGAATACGACTTCGTCTCGCGCTTCTTCGCGCCCGGTTCGGGCATCGACGAAGACCCGGTCACCGGCTCCGCTCACACCGCGCTCGCGCCTTTCTGGGGCGCGCGGCTCGGCAGGACCGAAATGACCGGCTACCAGGCTTCCGCCCGCGGCGGCGTGGTGAAAGTACGGCTGGCCGGAGATCGCGTCATTCTCTCCGGCCAGGCCATCACAATTCTGCGGGGACAGTTGGGGGACGCGGCTTCAGCTTCAGCCGCCTCTTAACACAGGGCCGCCATCAGAGCGCCGCGCGCCGTCGAATTGAGCGGGTCGGAGGATACCCGCACTTCCGACAGCTTCACGGGCAGCTCATGCCCCCGCAGAACTTTGTTGAAGTGCTCGAGGAACCCGCGCGGTTTCGCCGTGCCGCCCGAGAGCACCAGCGGAATCGCCTGTTCCATCCTCGGCAGCCGCTGCGCCGAAGAGATCTGCTTCGACAGCTGCTGCGCCAGATTCACCAGCACTTCCTGGTAATGGATCGTCAGCGCATCGTGATCCCGGTCCACGCCGAGGCCGTTCAGATGGAACGACTCTTCCTTGCGCAGCCGCAGACGGATGGTCCGGTCGCCCGTCACCAGCGCCGACTGGCTGTCGATGAAATCCCCTGCCTTCGGCACGCTGAACGCAAGCACCGGCACCGAGAGCACCGCCAGACACACATTGCACAATCCGCTGCCGCAGGAAATCCCGATACCCGAATAATTGAAATCCGCCAGCTCCCCGAACACGACCGCCAGCCCCTCGCCAATCGGCGTCGGATCGTAGCCCAATTCAATCAGAATCCGGCTGATGCACGCCTGATGGTACGGAATCCCGGCGTCGTTCCCGTCGACCGGCGCCGGCACGCTGAAATACACCTTCTGCCCGCCCGCGTTCGCCGTCCCGATCAGCCGCGCGATGATGCTCCGCACCACCGGCAAGCTGTGCGGCTCCTGCGGATTGAGCAGCCCGTTCGCCATCGGCCGCCGCACTTCCACGTGAAACACCTCGGCAAACCGCTGCGCATCCTCGCCCGCCACGACAATCTCGTTGCCGCGCACCGCATGAAAGACTTTCTCCGCAGCCAGCAGGCTCTCGGTCAGCTTCGAATAGGGCAGCGTCAGAAACGCGTTGAGCTGCGATTCGTAGCTGAACCCCCGCGGCCCCGCTCCGCCCGCGCTCCGCGCCGCCACGATGCGGCTCGTCCCCACATCCAGCCCAATCGGCTGTACATATTCCTGATCGGGTTTGCTCATCACCAATGCTCCTTGTCTGATCGAATGGCTTCAATCGAACGGCTGAACCTGTTCCCGCCGGATCCGGTCCGATACGCTCCGGATCACCAGAATCTCTTCCCGATCCACCGCGGCGCGCGAGCGGCGCGTGCCGCGCCAGACTGCAAAGAGCGCGGCCGCCACCAGTAATCCAGCCGAAACCCCAATGGCCGCCTTCAGCGGGAGTGACGCTGCGCGTCACCGGTCCGCGCTCTCTCTGTTTCACCTCACTCAGCGATAGGCGGCCGAAGCGCGCTCGAGCACCACCGCCAGCGGACTTCCGCCTGCATTCGCCTGCGCCGATCCCTGCGGCACCAGCAGCGCCGCCACGCCGGCTATCGTCTCGCTCTCCGCCGTCTTGCGTTTCTTCCACGCGCGGAAATTGTCCTGCTGCCGCGCGATCTCGTCCATGTTGGCCTGAATCCGCGCCATGTTCTGCGCCGTGATCCGGTCAAGCTCCGTCTGAATCGCCCGGTTGTGCTCCGTCTTCACCGCCTCGAAGTCCCGCAGCCGGTTCTCTTCCCGCTCTTCGTATTCGTTGAGCGCCTTCTGGCGCAGCACGGCATCCTGCAGGATGTCTTCCACGCGCGCTCCCGCGGCTTCGAGCGCCATCAGGATCGCCGAACGCTTCGTTTCGCTGTTCATCCCCGCGAGATGCGGGCTTTCCGCCATTTCCCGCAGCTTCTGGATTCCCCATGCCGTTTTGGGAATCTTGTTCGTCGCCTTCTGATAGATCTCGTCAAATCCGGCATTCGCCGCCAGATCATTTGCCGAGCCTGCTCCGGCGCCGGCCGTATCCGCCGCCGTTGCCGCCGGATTCGTGTTCACTTCCTCAACCGGGCCGTCGCCAGGTTCACTTCCGGCCAACGGCGAGCTGAACAGTTTTCTCAGCATCAGAGACCTCCCTCCCGCTGCTGCACACATTCAGTCCGGCCGGACCGGAATTCTTCTCAAATTAAATGAGAGATTCTTCAGGCCTCCGCGGCACCATCGGATCAGATGACACTCGAGCGCGGGCGTATAGCTCTCGGCGAAGTACTGGCCGCTGGCATCCCGGACCCCGTGCTGCGCCTCCGTTTCCTCCGCAAAGCCGGCCCTTCCTTCCTTTACGGCCCCCGCCTCGCGGGCCGTATCTGGGCCGGCTTCAGCCTCCTGCTCCTGCTCATCCCGATCTACCCCGTCGCCCGCTATATCCGCACCCGCCCGCCGGTCAGAGCCGCGGAAATCCAGCCTGCCCCGCCGCCCACGCTCCCCGTCAGCCTTCCCGGACACGACAACACCCCGAACATCTGGCTCGTCGAGAAAAGCGGCACCTCGGAAATCTGGAGCAACGGTCTGCGCATCGACAACCGCTTCCTCGCCCACACCCACGCGCGCGCGTGGGTGGCCTTCCCTGCACCGGATCCCGCAAAGCCTGAATCCCGCACCGCGCCCATCGGGATCGTCTTCCACGCCACCGAAAGCGAGCAGGCGCCGTTCGAACCGTCGGAAAACGGCAAGCTCCAGCGGCTCGGCGAATCGCTGCTTGCGTTCGTCAGCCGCGAACGCGCCTACAACTTCGTGGTCGATCGCTTCGGCCGCGCCTGGCGCATCGTCCCGGAAGAGGAAGCGGCCAATCACGCCGGCTTCTCCGCCTGGGCCGATGAAAACTGGCGCTATCTCAACCTCAACGAGAGCTTTCTCGCCATCTCCATCGAATCCGGAGCCAATGCCGAGATCAGCCCCGCCCAGGTCCGCTCGGCCGCCATGCTGGTCGAGATGCTGCGCCGCCGCTACAACATCCCGGCGGCCAACTGCGTCACCCACGCCCAGATCTCGGTCAACCCGCGCAACATGCGCATCGGCTATCACACCGACTGGCTTTCCGGCTTCCCCTTCGCCGCGCTCGGCCTGCCCGATAACTACGCGGAGCCCCTGCCCGCGATCTGGGCCTTTGGCTTCGACTACGACCCGAGCTTCGCCGATCACGCCGACCCCGGCCTCCGGTCGGCCATAACTGCTGCCGAAGCCAGTCTCACCCCACCCCTCAGGAAGACCCTCCGCGAACGCTATCGCCAGATGCTCGACGAGGTCACACGGCGCGAGGCCCATTAAGAAATCTCACCGGCAGCTCACGGAGGACACAGAGCCAACCAGACTCTGATCTTCTCTGTGGACTCTGTGAATCTCTGTGTGAGACTAGGGGTGTTGAGACTGAAGCTGCCCATCGAGACCTACGACACCGAACCGCCACCCATCCTCGGCCGCTGGCGTAACGTCTACCTCGTCGTTCTCGCCTGGCTCGCCTTCCTCATTCTTCTCTTCTACGCTTTCACCCGCTACTTTTCATGACGATAGTCGACTGGATCGTCATGATCGCGACCATCGTCGCGATCCCCGCCTTCGGGCTCTGGCGCGGGCGCGGCGCCAAAACCACCGCTCACTATCTGCTCGCCGGCAAAACCATGCCCTGGTACGCCATGGGACTTTCCATCATGGCCACCCAGGCGAGCGCCATCACCTTCATCGCCACCACCGGCCAGGCCTACGTCGATGGCATGCGTTTCGCCCAGTTCTATTTCGGGCTGCCCATCGCCATGGTCATCCTCGCCGCCACGGCCGTCCCCATCTTCCACAAAGCCGGCGTCTACACCGCGTATGAATATCTCGAACGCCGCTTCGACGCGAGGACCCGCGCCCTTGCCAGCATCGTCTTCCTGATCCAGCGCGGCGCCGCCGTCGGCCTTTCGCTCTACGCCCCCGCCATCGTCATGACCGTGATCCTCGGCTGGCCCGACCGCATGACGACCCTCCTCATCGGCGCCCTCTGCGTCCTCTACACCACCCTCGGCGGCATCCCCGCCGTCACGTGGACCGACGTCGGCCAGATGCTCATCATCTTCGCCGGACTCCTCGTCGCGCTGGTCACCGTCATCCATCTGATGCCGCACAGCGTCAGCTTCGGCGACGCCGTCTATCTCGCGGGCGCCGTCGGCAAACTCAACGCCGTCGATACCAGACTCGACTGGGACAACCGCTACAACCTCTGGAGCGGCCTGCTCGGCGGCACCTTCCTCATGCTCGGCTATTTCGGCTGCGACCAGTCGCAGGTCCAGCGCTATCTCAGCGGAAAATCCGTGGCGCAGAGCAAACTCAGCCTGCTCTTCAACGGCATGGCCAAGGTGCCGATGCAGTTCTTCATCCTCTTCGTCGGCGCCATGGTTTTTGTCTTCTATCTCTTCGCCCAGCCGCCCATGCTCTTCGAATCGACCGCCATGAAGGCGATCCGGAACCAGCCCGGCTTCGCGCAGGTGGAAAGCCGCTTCGAAAACGCGTGGTCCGCGCGGGAGAAAGCCGCCGAATCCCTCAACGCCGCCCGCAAGCGCGAAGACGACGGAGCCGTCAGCGACTCGGTGGCCTCATACCGCGCCGCCCAGCATGAAATCGACGCGGCGCGCCAGGCGGGCATCAAACTCTACGAAAAGTCCCAGGGCCATTCCGGCTTCAACGACACCAATTACATCTTCCTCAGCTTCGTCACGAAGTATTTTCCGATCGGCGTCATCGGCCTCGTCATCGCGGTGATTCTCAACGCGGCCATATCCTCCAGTTCCGGCGAACTCAACTCTCTCGCCGCCGTGAGCGTCATGGACCTCTACCGCCGGCTCTTCCGCCCCGATGAAACCGACCGCCACTACCTCATCGCCTCCCGCGTCTTCACCGCCATGTGGGGGCTCTGGGCCGTCATCTTCGCCCAGTACGCGAAAAACCTGGGCTCGCTCGTCGAAGCCGTCAACCAGGTCGGCTCGTACTTCTACCCGATCCTCCTCGGCGTCTTCGTCCTCGCCTTCTTCTTCCCGAAGGTAAAAGGCTCCGCCGCCTTCTGGGCGATGCTTTCCGGCCAGCTCATCATCATCCTGACCTCCGTTTTCACCCACGTCGCCTTCCTCTGGTTCAACGTGATCGGCACGCTCGCCGTGGTCGTCACGGGCGTGGTTTACGCCATGCTGATGAACGAACCGCGATAGCGCGGGCGTATTCTGAAATGGCTTGATCCATCCCGACTCTGAACTTCGCTACGTCAACGCAGCCATCGGCTACGGCGTCTTCGCCACCAGACTCATCCCCAAAGGCACCATCACCTGGGTGCCCGATCCGCTCGATCAGATGCTCTCGCCCGTCCGCTATGCCGCTCTCACCGGCATCGTCCACGCCGCCGCCTGCAAATACTCGTATCTCAACGGCCGCGGCGAGCACGTCCTCTGCTGGGACCACGCCCGCTTCGTCAACCACTCCTGCGCCGCCACCTGCCTCAGCGCCGGCTTCGATTTCGAAATCGCCATCCGCGACATCCTCCCCGGCGACGAGCTCACCGACGATTACGGTACCCTCAACCTCGAAGAATCCTTCCCCTGCCTCTGCGGCGCACCCGGCTGCCGCGGCTCCGTCGAACCCGACGATCCCGAGCGCCTCGCGGCCGCCTGGGACGCGCTCACCTCAGCCGCCTTCCCGCTCATCCCGCTCGTCGAGCAGCCGCTCTGGGAACTCGTCAGCGAAAAAGAGGAAATCGCGAAAGTGCTGAGCGGTGCGCTCGAACTGCCTTCCGTTCTGCACCACTACCGGGCCAGGACCGCCCGCTCCACAGCGGCCAGCGTGGGCTCCGGCGGCAGGAGCGCGCCCTTCTTCACCGAGATCCAGAACATATAGCGGTCGAAGCCGCTCGCGTTCGCGATCCCGCGATGCACGGCGCCGAAATTCATCCGCAGCATGCTCCACTCGGGAGCCAGCAACTGCCGGATACTCACCCAGGAATTCTCCGCCGCCAGCGCGCGCATATCGATCGAATCGGGATCGGGGAACGCAGCCGGCAAGGACGGCAGCACGGCATACTGCAGCGCGTTCTCCGGCGTCAGCTCCGACATCGGAATGAAGATCGTCGAATAGTCCATCGCGTAATCGATGTGCCAGTCCTGCGCCCGCGAGCCCCGCGGATTCACGATCAGCCCATAGCCATCGAGATCCACGCCTTCACCGGCGTAATGCGCCGCCACCAGATCCCGCGCCCACCGGTCGAGCCTTTCCACACCCTCCAGTTCCATCCGCGTATCCGGTGCCGACCGCTGCCAGATATTCAGCCAGTAAATGCGCGTCTCTTCCGGATCGAGCTCAATCTGCCGGTTCACCGATTCGAGCAACTCCCGCTCCGCCTCCGGCACAAATCCCAGATGCCGGAATGCGGCGTCCTCATACTCGGGCTGCCTGCGCGAAGGCTCGGTCCAGCTCGCCACGATGAATGCTGCCCACGCCGCCTCGCACCAGATGTAAAGCGCCGCCAGAGGAACCAGCCACCAGCCCACCCTCGCAAAGCGCAGGCAGAACGCCAGCAGGCACACCGGATACGCCAGCCAGAGCAGATTCCCGAACCACGTGTACCGCCCGCCCGGCATGCTCCAGTCGGCAATCGCAAAGAACCAGCTCTTCGCGCGCAGCCTCACCGGCGCAACCGGATACCGCCCGGTCGCCGTGGTCGCAAAATCGAAAACGCAGTTCGTCAGCTCCACAGCCGTTGCCATCCCAACCCACGGCAACGCCTGCGGCATCACAGTAACCAGCCATGCGAACGTGACCACCTGCGCCACCACGTCCGCCAGCCAATCGACCCCCGACCCGAAAATGCTGCACTGGCCTGCCCGCCGCGCGATGGGTCCATCCACCCAATCGAGCAGCGTCGCGCCCAGCAGCAATCCCGCCGTGATCCAGCCCCATCCCGCCATCGCCGTGAACCCCGCGATCAGGCAAAGCACCACCCGGACGTACCCGATCACATTCGCGTAGTAGCCCTTCACATCGGCAAGCCGGGTGAGGCCGTCAGGAGCCACACCCTCTTCCCACTTGCCGTTGCGGAAAATCAAAACCCCGTCCTGTAACATCTGTGACTATTGGCAATATTACATGGGAACGACAAAAAGCTGGTACGAAGTCTGGCAGCGCAAGGGGAATCTCGCCTCCGGGAAGACTTCATACAATCTGAGCGATCTCTTCGCCGCCGACGGTTTCGACGGCGCCATGGCGCAAACCAGCGACCTGGCCGCCATCCACATCCGCGATCTGATCTCCGGCTCCCTCCGCATCCGGCCCCGCAGCCGCATTCTCGAAGCCGGCTGCGGAGCCGGCGCCGTTCTCTCGCTCCTTCGTGACAGCGGCGCCACCCTCGCCGGAGCCGATTTCTCCGCGCCCCACATCTCCATCGCCCGCCAGTTTCTGCCCGAAGCCGCCCTCCGCGTCGCCGAAGCCGCCCAGCTTCCCTGGCCGGATGCCGCCTTCGACGCCGTTTTCTCCTACGGCGTCTTCCTCTACTTCCCCCACCTCGCCTACGCCGAAGGCGTGCTTGAAGAAATGCTGCGCGTCGCGACCCCCGGCGCACCCATCCTGATCCTCGACATTCCCGACGCCTCGAGACGCGAAGCCTGCGAATCCGCCCGCCGCGCCGCCGGCGCCGCCATGAGCCCGCCGCACTGCTATTACCCCAAATCCTTCTTCGAAAACTTCGCCTCGGCGCGCGGCCTGAGCGCCCGAATCTTCGATCAGCAGGTCCCCGGCTACGCCAACTCCGCCTTCCGCTTCAATGCGCTGATTGGCGCTTTGTAGGATGGATCTTTGCTGCGCGTTTTCGAATACGTCAGGCCCTACCGGCTCCGCCTGATCCCCATCCTTCTCGCGTCCCTGCTCGAGATGGTCTTCAACGCCCAGATCCCCATGAGCGTGAAGTACATGATCGACCGCGCGCTCATCGGCCACAACCAGCGCATGATGCTGATCATCCTCGGCGCGCTCGCGGCCAGCATCCTCCTCGTCTCGGCGACTTCGATGGCCCGCGACTACCTCTTCGCCGGAATCGTCGCCCGCATCGTCGCCTCGCTGCGCGAGCGCATGTTCGAGCACCTGCAGCGCCTCTCGATGGATTACTACGCCCGCACCGAAACCGGCGATATCCTCTCGCGCTTCTCGAACGACGTCTCCGCCGTCGAAACCGGCCTCGCCGCGGGCGTCGCCTGGGGCCTGCAGCCGCTGCTCGATCTCCTTCTTTCCGCCGTTCTCGTCTTCAGCATGGAATGGCGTCTCGCCACGCTCGGCGTCATCCTCTGCCCCTTCTGCGTCCTCGGACCGCAGTTGCTCTCAAAGCGCGCCTCCGCCGCCAGCCTCGCCAAACAGGAGCACGAAAGCAGCATGATGTCCTCGCTGCAGGAAACGCTCATGGCGCCTAATCTCGTCCGCGCCTTTAACCTGCAGGACTCCATCACCGCGCGTTTCCGCGAAACCAACCGCCGTCTTCTCGCCTCCGGCATCCGTCTCGGCTTCATGACCTCGCTCATGGAGCGCAGTGCCAGCTTCGGCACGCTGCTCCTGCAGGCGGTCGTGATGGGCATCTCCGGCTATCTCGCTTTTCACGGAACCATCACCATCGGCACCTTCGCCTCCTTCCAGGCGCTCTTCGTTTCGCTCAGCTATTCGTTCATGTACCTCGCCCAGTACACGCCGAATCTGATCAACGCCAGCGGAGGACGTGAGCGCATCGAAGCACTGCTGCGCGAAATTCCCAGCGTTCAGGACGCGCCCGCCGCCGTCGAACTCAAACCCTTCTCGACCGCCATCGAACTTTCGAACGTCCAGTTCAGTTACACCGGCGAACAGCGCAATCTCGATGACGTGAGCCTCCGCATCCCGCGCGGTTCCTCGGTAGCCTTCGTCGGTCCCAGCGGCTCCGGCAAAAGCACCGTCCTCAATCTGCTCCTGCGCTTCTACGACCCTTCGAGCGGCAGCGTCCTCTTCGATGGCGCCGATCTCCGCACCGCGCGCCAGTCCTCCCTCCGCGCCCAGACCGCCGTCGTCTTCCAGGAAGGCTTCCTCTTCAACACCACCATCCGCGACAACATCGCCGTCGCGAAGCCCGGCGCCACGCTCGATGAAATCATCGCCGCCGCGAAGCTCGCCGAAATCCACGACTTCATCTCGACCCTCCCCAACGGCTACGACACCCTCGCCGGCGAGCGCGGCTCGCGCTTTTCCGGCGGCCAGCGCCAGCGCCTCTCCATCGCCCGCGCCGTGCTCCGCAATCCTTCGATCCTCCTGCTCGACGAAGCCACTTCCGCGCTCGACCCCTCCACCGAACACGCCATCAACCAGACGCTCGAACGCATCGCCCAGGGCCGCACCATCATCTCCGTGACGCACCGCCTCAGCTCGGTCGTCAATTTCGATCGCGTCTTTCTTTTCAATCGCGGCAAACTGGCCGAACAGGGCAGCCACGCCGGGATGCTGGCCGCGGGCGGCATCTACGCGAAGATGTGGCAGAAGCAATCCGGCCTGCACGTGGCCGAAGACACCGAACGCGCCTCGGTCGACGGCGCATGGCTCAGCGAAGTCCCGCTGCTCAAAGGCGTGAGCCTCGCCACGCTCTCGGAACTCGCCCGCTGGTTCGGCACCGAGCGTTTCGCCATCGGCCGCAGCATCGTCGAACAGGGCGACCCCGGCGACCGCTTCTACATCCTCGTGCGCGGCAAAGTCGAAGTCCTGCGCGACAAAAAGCGCCTCGCCGTTCTCGAAGACGGCGATTACTTCGGCGAAATGGCCCTGCTCAGCAATCAGCCGCGCAACGCCACCGTCAAAACACTTACCGACAGCGTCTGCCTCTCGCTCCCGCGCGATCTCTTCGAACGTCTTCTCTCCACCGAGCCCGAGCTCCGCGAGAGCATCCGGAAAGCCGCCGCGGCGCGAGGTGCATCCTGAGATTCTTCGCCCTCCTGCTGCTTCTCGCCGCGGCTCTCCACGCCGAAGAACATGTCCGCGTCAGCAGAGTCGCGCACCCGCCGAAGCTCGACGATTTCCTCTCCGGCGGCGAAGTCCCCGGCTTCCTCCGCATCACCGGCTTCCGCCAGAACAAACCCGCCGACGGCCAGCCCGTGAGCCGCGAAACCATCGGCTGGATCGCCTGGGACGATAACAACTTCTACGCCGCCTTCCTCTGCAAAGCCGAGCCCGGCCTCACCCGCGCCCGCATGGCCCGCCGCGAAGACATCTTCAGCGACGATGAAGTCGCCCTCTACCTCGACACCTTCCACGACCGCCAGCACGTCTTCAGCTTCTACGTCAATCCCTTCGGCATCCAGGCCGATTCCATCAACACCGAAGGCGGCACCGACGATTACAGCTTCGACACCATCTGGAAATCCGAAGGTCGCCTCACGCCCGATGGTTACGCCGTCCTCATGGCCATCCCCTTCCGCAGCCTGCGCTTCCCGAATACCGCGCAGCAGGAATGGGGCGTCGGGCTCGCGCGCTTCATCCCGTCGCAGAGCGAATCGTCCTACTGGCCGCTCTACACCAACCGCATCGAAGGTTTCGCCACGCAGCTCGCCACCATGGACGGCCTTGAAAACATCTCGCCCGGCCGCAACCTCCAGTTCATCCCCTACACCACGCTCGACAGCACCCACTTCCTCGATCAGCCCGAAACCGGCGTTCCTTCGTACCGCCAGATCGACCAGATGCGCGGCGGCCTTGACGCCAAAGCCGTCATCCACGACGCCTTCACGCTCGACGTCACCCTCAACCCCGATTTCAGCCAGGTCGAAACCGAAGACCCCAAAGTCACCGTCGACCAGCGCTTCGAAGTCTTCTTCCCCGAAAAGCGCCCCTTCTTTCTCGATAACGCCAGTTACTTCCAGACTCCGGAAAACCTCTTCTTCTCGCGCCGCATCGTGAATCCCAAATACGGCGCGCGCCTCACCGGCAAGGCAGGGAAGTGGCTCGTCGGCCTGCTCGCCATCAACGACCGCACTCCGGCTCTGATCGATTACCCCTCGTCACAGCTTGAGATCGAACCGGTGCTCGGCAATTCCGTCATCGGCGTGGCGCGCGTGCAGCGCACCTTCTTCAATCAGTCGACCGCCGGCATCTTCTTCAGCGATTACAATTCGGGCGGCAACACCGAACGCACTTACTCCTTCGATACGCGCCTCCGCCTTACCCCCAATCTCGTCCTCACCGGCCAGGCCGTCCGCACCGAAGAGCGCTACACCGATGGCACCCACCCGCACGGCCAGCTCTTCCACGTCGATCTCAACTACACCGGCCTGCACCTCACCACCCAGTCCACCTTCCGCGATCTCGGCCCCGGCTTCTTCTCCACGCTCAGTTACATCCCGCGCGTCAATATCCGCCAGGGCCTCCACACCCTCACTTACAAATGGCTCCCCGCCGGCCGCATCGTAAAGACCTTCGGCCCCACCGTGAACATCACCGAAGACTGGGACCACTCGGGCACCCTCGAGGACTGGATCGTCCAGCCCGGCATCATCTCCGAACTCACCGGCAACACCACCTTCACGCTCCAGCGCAGCGAGTCCGTCGAAGTCTTCGACAACATCCACTTCCGCAAACACTCGACCGACGTTTCGCTGGTCAGCGAAATCTCGCGCATTGTCGGGGTGAACATTCAGTACGGCGAGGGCGCGGGAGTCAACTACTACCCCGCCACCGGAGTCCTGCCGTTCCTCGCTTCCGCGAAGAACCTCACGGCCGGCCTCACCTTCCGCCCCTCGCGCAAAATCAAGCTCGACGAGATGTATCTCTTCAGCCACCTGAGCACGCTCGAAAAATCGATCGTGGCCGCAATGTACGGCCCCGGCGCGGTCTACGGCAATCATCTCTGGCGCTCGAATCTCAACTACCAGTTCACCCGTGAACTCTCGCTGCGCGCCATCATCGACTACAACGGCGTGCTCCCCAACACCTCGCTCATCGACTACACGCTGGGCAAAACCGTGACGGCGAACTTCCTGCTGACCTGGCTTCTCAACCCCGGCACAGCCCTCTACGTCGGCTACACCGACACCCACCAGAACCTCGCCCTCTTCGCCGGCCAGCCCAATTATGTCGGCATCATCACGCCGCCAACCACAACAACCGGGCGCGAGATTTTCGTGAAACTGAGTTACCTCATCCGCCGCTGAGATCGTGTCAACTGAACAGTTGACACGACTGTTGCATACGTTCTACGCTCGAAGTGTGCTGGGAAGCTTCAGGCACAAAGGCCTGGAAGAGCTTTGCCGGACCGGCCATACCCGGCGGATCGGAAGCGAGTACGTCAGAAAGTGCGTGCGGATCTGACAGATGCTCGAAGTCGCGACCGCGCCCGAAGAACTGAACATTTCGGGCTTCCGTTTTCATGCCCTCAAGGGAATGCCGCCGCGCTGGTCGCTCCGCGTGTCGGCGAACTATCGGATCACCTTCGGCTGGAAGGCCGAGTCGGCAGAGGAGGTCGACTTTGAAGACTACCACTAAGATTCCGGTTCACCCCGGCGAAATCATTCGGGAAGACATCCTCCCCGAAGTCGGGTTCTCAGTTGCCGCCGCCGCAAGAGCCCTCGGCGTCTCTCGCCAGATGCTGCACGGCATCCTCGCGGAAAAGCGCCCGCTTTCCGCCGCCATGTGCCTCCGTCTGGCCCGCCTCTTCGGCAGCACGCCGGATTTCTGGATGCGGCTGCAGACCGCTTACGATCTCGCCAAAGCTTCGTCAGACAGGAAGCTGATGACGCGCATCAGCCGAATTGTTCCGGTCAGGCCGGTTGCCGCCTGACGATCCGTCCGCTCCGGAAAGCTCTGCGCGCTCTGCGTTCTCTGCGTTAGCCTTCTTTCTACCCCTCGTAAACCGTCCGTCCCCCCACCACCGTCCGCACAATCTTCAGATCCTTGATCTTCTCCACATCCACCGTGAACAGATCATCCGACAGCACCACATAATCCGCCAGTTTCCCCGGCGTAATCGACCCCTTGATATTCTCCTCGTGCGAGTTGTACGCCCCGTTCAGCGTGTTCACCCGCAGCGCTTCCTCGATCGTGATCTTCTGATTCGCGCCCCACACCTCGCCGTTCCAGCCCTTCCGCGTCGCCATCCCCTGAATCGCCATCCGCGGATCGAACGGGCCCGGGCTGAAGTCCGACCCCGCCGCCGCCACGATCCCCGCATCGAGCCAGCTCCGGTACGGCATCATCCACTTCATCATTTCCTCGCCATAGAAGTGGAACTTGTCCGAGTTGTAATACGCGTACGTCGTAAACGCCGCCGGCACGCAATCCATCGCCTTCATGCGCCGGACGATGTCCGGATTACACAATGAGCAGTGCGTGATCTTCGGCCGCGCATCCTTGCGCGGGAACGCCTTCAGCGCCTTCTCATACGCCGTGAGCGTCATGTCGATCGCCACGTCGCCATTCGCATGGCAATTCAGCTGAATGCCCGCGCGATGCGTCTTCTCCGCCCACTCATCCAGATCCTTCTGGGTCTCCGTCACATTGCCCTGGTACGGCGGCGTGATCCCGATGTACGGCTTCGAGATCGCCATCGTCCGTTCCGAAAACGACCCATCCACCGTATGCTCGCTCGTCGCGCCGAACCGGACCCACTCATCCCCGAACCCGGTCTCGATCCCGTTCGCAATCATCGCGTCGAGCATCCGCCCGTTCGCTTCATAGCTCACGCGATGCAGCAGATCCCCGCGCGCCCGCACTTCCTGAATCGCGTTCAGATCGCCGCCCTCATGATGCACGCTCGTCACCCCGTACTTCGCAAACTGCTTCGAGATGAACGCGATCCCTTCGCGATTCCGCTGCGCCGTCTGGGCCGGCGAAAACGTCTCATGCTTGCCCACGCGCTGGAACGGCGTCCGCGCCCGGTCCGTCACGCGTCCGTTCAGGCTGCCATCGGGAAACTTGTCGTACGTCCCGCCCGGCGGATTCGGCGTGTTCTTGTTGATATCCGCCATCTCGAGCGCCTTCGAGTTGTAGTACGACGTGTGCCCGCCGCGATGCTGCACCACCACCGGATGGTCCGTCGACACCTTGTCCAGATCGTGCACATTCAGCTCGCGGTTGTCCTTCACCTTCGTATCGTCGAAGAAATAGCCCTCCACCCACGTGCCCGGAGGCACCTTCGCCGCGCGCGCCTTGAGCTTGTCCACAATGCTGTCGATCGTGACGAACTCCACCTCATAGGGATTCCCCACGATCACGTCGTAAAGCAGCGTCACGCCCGGCGCGTGGTTGTGGCAGTCGATGAACCCCGGCACAATCGTCAGGCCTTTCGCGTCGTAAGTCTGGGTCGATTTCCCGATGAACGGCCTCATCTCGTCGGTCGTCCCGATCGCCAGAAACCTTCCGCCCTTGATCGCAAACGCCTGCGCGCGCGGAAGACGCGAATCGACGGTATAAACCTTCGCGTTCGTCACCACCAGATCAGCCGACCCGTCCCCTTCGGCAGCCAAAGCCAGCCACGGCCGCCCCAGAGCTCCGGCAATAGCGGCGCCGGTAATGCCGAAAAACTCTCTGCGATTGCGCTTGCCTCTCATCGTCTTCTCTCCTCAGGTGCTGAATCGATTGCCCTGGCCGACATGGCCACACCGGCGACGCTGATGGGCTGAACTATAGCACAAAGGTGTATCGGCGCGGGGACTGTCTAATACGTATCTTCGCGCCGCAATCCGCAGTAGCCGAGAAGCACCATCTGACCGAGGATGTCGTACCGGAAGCGCCACCGCCCAAGTGATAGCCGGTACTGTCCTTCACCGGCGGCAACGCCTTCGAGCTTCTTGATGTGACGCTGGCGGCTTCGATTGTAAGGGTCTTTGGCGAGGATCTGGACTGCCGATCGCTGAACTGTGACGAACTCCCTGTGGCCGCGTTGCAGCGCCTTCGCGAAACGGTCATACCGTGGGCTGGTATGAACCGCGAAGGAAGCGGTCATGTCCTGCGTCGCTTGCGTACCTGTTTCGCGCTGATCGCGTCGAGCTCCTTCTGCAGCGCGGAAGCCGGGCGCGCCCTTCCGGCAAGAAACTCTTCATATCCCTGCCGGATTGCCGACTGGATCTTCGGATTGCGAATCTCTTCCCGATCCGCCGCTTCGTCAGGCGTCAGCTTCGGGACAATGGTGATCTTCCCCTCTTCGCTCCGGATCTCGAGGTCCTGTCCGCGCCGGAACCCCGCTTTGCGCAGAGCCGTCTGCGAAATGACCACCGGCGGTTTGTTCTTGATCGCGACAGTCATGAATCCCGTGCCAGCCTTGCCTTTACGATAACAGCCCCTCGCGGGGTCTTGAACACCGGATCACTCGGGTTCGGCACCAACGGGGCAGCCACTCATTGACAGCTGCCGATCAGCGGAAAAGCGGCAACGTGAGTGCGGACGTGACCCT
>Ga0187771_10000641_pt1 | contig 21816 bp, 24 predicted proteins | sample 0116_SJ02_MP15_1_FD_133139 | JGI IMG/M metagenome (GOLD analysis project Ga0187771, IMG submission 133139) | Tropical peat soil microbial communities from peatlands in Department of Meta, Colombia - 0116_SJ02_MP15_10_MG | ecosystem: Environmental > Terrestrial > Soil > Wetlands > Peat | place... | reverse complement strand
TCCCATACGTAAATCACGGGGTTTGGGCAAATCAGGGCGAGATTCCCTGACGTTAACCGGCAGCAGTACTGTTCGGCTGCCGTAATAGTCTTTAAAATAAAAGACTATGTTTTTAGGAACGGTGTGACGAATGAACTGTATCGATATCGCAAATTCCGCGTTGAGCAATCATTATGGACTTTCAAGCATGAGCATGAGTTCATACAGAAGCTTCATCAAATCCCACGGCTGTTTTATTGCGCCATTAACATTCTTCCTGAAAAATCAGCAAGTTATGGATTAAAATACAAACTCGAATTAATGCTTAAAAACGCGCTGGCCAGTAAAAACCATGGTAACTTTAGGAGTAGATTCATTGCACGCGGTAATTACATCAAAGTCCCTGTCCGACCCGCCTGGCTGAACGATTGCCGATATCCCCTCTTTGATACCTACGTCAACTCCATCGCGGAACGGGAAAAACGCATCCGAGACCATAGTTGAACCGATAAGGCCTCCTTTGTCTATCCTGGTCTGCTCATCAATATCCCTGAGAGCCGACTTGTCTCGTTTTCCCTTGTTTGCTTCTAGTTCATACTCTTTATAGGGAATACCGAATTTCTTGAAGCAAAGAGAATCTGCATACTTCGTATAGGCCTTAAAGATTGCAATCTCGGCAACACCTACACGGTCTTGCTCTCCCGTCCCAATGCCAACGGTAGCGCCATTCTTTACATAAATAACGGAGTTCGACGTAATCCCCTGCTCAACATTCCAACCGAACAACATGTCATCATATTCCTGGTCTGTGGGTTTCCTTGCAATCTTGTACACCTGGCCTTTATAAACGGTTTCCGCTTCCTGGAAATCCTCTTTCTTCCGAATTGCATTTTTCTGGGACTGTTGAACGATCAGGCCTCCGTCAATAAGCGCCTTAAATTCTACAAAGCTCATATCTCGGTATTTCGCCAGTTCATCGATCTTCTCAAGCTTGATAATTCGCAAGTTTTTGCGCTTTGCGAGGATAGCCACCGCCCCTTCTTCGTAAGCAGGGGCTGCTACCACTTCCAAATAATTAGCATTCGCCATCTCGGCAACGTGCTTATCGATGGGCCTGTTCACGCAGAGACAGCCTCCGAAAGCTGCGATGCGGTCCGCCATATTCGCACGCTCATAAGCGTCAACAAGTGTTTTACCGTACGCGACACCGCAGGGGTTGTTATGTTTCATAATGGCGGCAGCGGGACGGTCGCTCAAGAACTTGAGGATATTCAGAGCATTGTCAAGATCCGTGAAATTCGTTTTACTCGGATGTTTGCCTGCCTGGAGCATTTGTTCCTCACTAATACTGCTTACAAGACCATTTCCTGGTTCGATGAACCGTGCCCCGGCTAGAATCAGGTTCCCGCTGACGAGTTGATACATTGCCGCCTGTTGGTCAGGATTTTCCCCGTACCGTAGGCCTTTTTCGATGACTTCCCCAGTACTTTCATCAGCAAGCTTCCATGCTCTTTTCCGGTAGACAAGTTTCTGATTGCCAAATGTGATGGTCATTTCTGCTGGAAAATTGTCGGACATGATAGTTTTATACATGTTTTTGATATCTGACACGAAAACCTCCTCCAATAAACGGGCTGATAAAAATCAGACTTTATCAATGGACTTTTGTCCCAGTAATCCAGCAGGACGTATAATGAGCACAATAATTAATACTAGAAATGCAAAGGCATCTTTATAAACGCTCGAGATGTAGCTCGCTCCGAAGTTCTCAATAAGACCGAGCATGAATCCTCCGAGCATCGCGCCTGGTATGCTTCCGATCCCACCAAGTACAGCGGCAGTAAATGCTTTAATGCCGGCCAAATACCCCATGAAAAAGTGTACAACTCCATAATAAAGCGTCACCATGACTCCGGCCACAGCTGCAAGAGCTGATCCGATCATAAAGGTGATAGATATAACCTGGTTAATATTAATACCAACGAGGCCTGCCATCACACGGTCCTGAGACGTCGCGCGCATCGCCTTGCCGAGCCTCGTTTTCACGACGAAAAACTGGAGTCCAATCATGATAAGAACGGAGGAAGTCAGAATGAATATTTGCGCAGGGGATATATTGGCACCAAGGAAAGAAAAACCAATCTCAGGCAGCATGGGTGGAAGGTTCTTGTATTCCTTGCCCTGGCTAAGCATGACGAAATTCTGGAGCATGATCGATATGCCGACAGCGCTGATAAGCGGTGCGAGCTTTGAGGCGTTCCTGATAGGACGGTATGCTACGCGCTCAATCATGGCTCCATATGCCGCGCAAAATGCCATCGCTACGAGGATCGTAATCAGGAGCGACAGGGGAAGGCTGTAGGCCGTCAATCCCATATAAGTTAATACGCCGAGCACGATGATACTAAGGTAGGCGCCGAGCATATAGACCTCTCCATGGGCAAAGTTTATGAGCTGCAGTATGCCGTAAACCATGGTATAGCCAAGCGCGATAAGAGCGTATACGGCGCCGAGGGCAAGACCGTTTATGAGCTGTTGAGTGAACATAATTTAAATGCGGACTTCAACACGAACGTGTTCAGAGCATCGGCTAAAGACTGTGGTATTGACAAAACAACAAATTGCTTCGCTTGTTTCATAATTACATAATGGTGAAATCTGCGACCATGGATCATTGTACTTCTGTAAATTTTCCATCTTTTACCTGCCAGATCACATATGGCGCCTTGGTCACGTCGCCATTCTTATCAAATAATATATCACCGAATGCCCCATGGAAGCTGGTTTTTAAAATGTAAGCGGCAAGTTTTTCGCCATCGGTGCTTTTGGTCTCTGCTATTGATGAGAGTATGATATTGGCCGCATCAAACGCGTAGATCGAATACGGTCCCGGTTCCCCATACTTGGCCTTATATTTTTCGATAAAGGACTTTGCCGTTGAAAGTCCGGCTGGTTCTTTGCCAAAGGTTACATAGGTACCTTCGGCGGCCTTGCCAGCAATGCTGATAAATGTGGGATCGAAGACCCCGTCGCCCGTTACCATGGGGATAGTCATCCCGATCTCCTTTGCCTGACGAACGAGCCTGCCAGCTTCAGGATAAATTCCGCCGAAAAAATATACATCAGGTTTGTTATCCTTAATCGTCGTTAACACGGCCTTATAATCAGGATCTCGCTGAATAATGCCTCCGTAATAGACCACCTGCACTTTGTCCCCCAGTGCCTTTTTAAAATAAGACGCAAGTCCCTGCCCGTAAGCAGTTTTGTCATGAATGATCGCTACTCGTTTAGGATGAAGTCTGGTCAAGAGGAATTCTGCTGCGACGCGGCCCTGCTGGTCGTCGGTTCCACAGACGCGAAAAACGTTTTTAAATCCCTGAAGCGTCAATAGTGGGTTCGTCGTCGCCGGCGATATCATGACTATGCCCGCATCATTGTAGTATTTCGACGTTGGGATAGAACAACTTGAATTCCAGTGGCCAACCACCGCGACGATTTTTTGATTAATGAACTTATTCGCTATGGAAACAGCCTGTTTGGGATCTGCCTGATCATCGCCCGCTAGCATGACGATTTTTTTCCCCAGAACACCTCCTCTCGCGTTCCATTCAGTTACCGCGAGTTCAACGGCATTCCTGAGGTCAACACCCATTTTGCTTTGATCACCCGTCATAGGGCCCGCTGCTCCGATTTTGATAACGTTCTCATCCTGATGTGCGCATCCCACAATGATCATTATCAGGATTATCAAGAGAACTTTTTTCATCGTGTCCCTCCTGAGAGCTCAATATCATTTATTAGATTAATCATTGCTGACGCTGCATCGGCCAGATCTTCCGCATTGAGAATCGCGCCTATGATAGCCACACAATCTGCGCCGACACGGATAACATCCGCGACATTCTCCTGTTTAATCCCGCCGATTGCTACGATCGGTATGGTAACCGACTTCCTGATGTTTGCCAGGCCTGCAACACCTTGGATTTCTCCTGCGTCTTTCGTGGTTGTAGGGAATATAGGCCCAAATCCGATATAATCCGCTCCCTGGTTTTCCGCTTCCTGCGCCTGTCCCACGCTGTGCGTCGAGATGCCGATCAATTTTGTGGGGCCGAGAAGCGCTCGTGCCTGTTTAATCGGAAGATCATCCTGTCCCAGATGCACTCCATCCGCTTCGACCGCAAGTGCGATGTCCGTATAGTCATTTACGATGAACGTTGCATTGGTATCGCGGGCTATGTTTGCGAGTCTGCGTGATGTTTCATACACTGCTTTTCGAGAACCTGTTTTGTTACGGTACTGAAAAAGCCTCACTCCCGCAACGCATGTTCGTAACATCGCCTGCTCGGGACTTACGCGCAGTCTGTCCTGATCAAGAATCAGGCAAAGCCCTTTGAGTTCACGCTTCCCGATTGCTGTACCTCTCCATGAATTTCGTGGAAATATTACCCTGCTGAAAATCAGGGTCCGAAAGAATCTTTTTATGCACTGGTATCGTCGTTTTTACCCCTTCGATGATGAACTCGTCCAGGGCACGTAACATGCGCAGGATAGCTTCATCTCGGGTTTCTGCATGTACGATGAGCTTTGCTATCATGGAATCATAATAGGGCGGGATAACATATTTGTTGTATGCTGCGGTCTCCACCCTCACCCCGAGGCCTCCCGGAGGGTTGAACGTGGTTATCGTCCCCGGTGATGGGGTAAATTTTTCCGGGTCTTCTGCGTTTATGCGGCACTCGATGCTATGTCCCTTGATACCTAGCTGGTCCTGGGTGAATGAAAGCGGCAAGCCGTACGCCACACGGATCTGCTCCTTCACGAGGTCCAGTCCGGTTACCATCTCGGTCACCGGATGTTCCACCTGGATGCGGGTGTTCATTTCCATGAAGTAGAATTTCATATTTTCGTCAATTAAAAACTCAATAGTTCCGGCGTTGCGATACTTGACTATTTTTGCGATAGCAATGGCCATCTCGCCCATAGTTTTGCGTAAACTTGCATCGATAATGACCGAGGGCGCTTCTTCAATAAGTTTCTGATGACGTCGCTGAATCGAACATTCTCGTTCACCAAGATAGACGGCGTTGCCCTTATCATCGGCCATGAGCTGGATCTCGATATGGCGCGGTTTGAGGATGTATTTTTCAATGTACACGTCCGCGTTGCTGAACGCCGCAAGCGCTTCAGTTTGCGCCATGACAAAGGCATTTGCAAACTCTGCTTCATCCATGACAATACGCATGCCCTTGCCTCCGCCGCCGGCGGAGGCTTTGACGATCACTGGAAACCCTAGATCGCGAGCGATCTCGAGAGCGCTGCTTTCCTCTGTTACCACGCCGTCGCTGCCGGGCAATACAGGCACACCGGCCTTTATTGCTGTTTCACGCGCCTTAGCCTTGTCTCCCATGAGTTTAATGCTTTCGGGGCTTGGTCCGATAAACCTTATCCCGGTTGAACCGCATATCTCGGCGAAGCTGGAATTCTCGGCCAGGAAGCCATATCCAGGGTGGATGGCTTCAGCATCGGTTATTTCTGCCGCGCTGATGATGCTCGGGACATTCAGGTAGCTGTCTGCGCTTTTTGGGGGACCGATGCATACACTTTCATCGGCAAAACGCACATGGAGCGAATCAGCGTCTGCCGTAGAGTGTACAGCAACTGTCTTGATGTTCATTTCCTTGCATGCCCGGATAATCCGAAGCGCTATCTCACCGCGATTGGCGATCAAAATCTTTTTAAACACGCAAACACCTCGTGTGCAATATTTTCAAGTGATAGGTCTTAAGGAATACCTGATGTGTTACATCGGTTCAATAACAAAAAGAGGTTGACCGTACTCCACCGGCGATCCGTTCTCAACGACGATTTGGACGATTTTGCCAGCTGTTTCCGACTCGATCTCATTCATCAATTTCATTGCCTCGATGATGCAGAGCACCTGTCCCTTCTTGACGACTTCTCCGATTTCCACATACGGTGGTTTGTCAGGCGAACTCGACCGGTAGAACGAGCCGACAATTGGTGCGGTCACCTTGATCTGGTTCATCTTCGCAGGCTCGGCCGCGCGTTGTTCAGCCTGAGCAGACGATGTCTCGATAACTGCAGGAGCGACGATGGTGTGAGGAGGATATTCCATGCGGGGCATTGTCGGATGGAAGGTAACATCTCCACCTTTACGAATCCTCACTTTCACTCCTGAACGTTCGATTTCCAACTCAGAGACGTCCGTGTCCTTCAACATCTCGATGAGCTCCTTAAGTTCTTTAAGGTTCATAATTACTCCTTCATTGTACGATGATGAATGAACGGAACTACTTTTTTACACGCTCAATAAAAGTACCTGTCCGTGTATCGATCCTTATGACATCTCCTTCATTCAGATAAAAGGGAACCTTGACCACCGCACCGGTTTCCAGAGTCGCGGGCTTCGAACCTCCCGAAGCCGTGTCGCCTCGCACGCCCGGCTCAGTTTTTGCAATCGCAAGTTCCACGAACATAGGAATATCGATATTGATCGGCTGTCCTTTGTGGTAGAGGACTTTTATTTCCATATTTTCCTTAAGATAACTGATGCTATCTCCGAGCTGCTTTTGATTCAGTGACACTTGCTCATAGCTCGCAGTGTCCATGAACACGCGGTCCTTGTCCGCGGCATAGAGATATTGCATGTTTTTTTCTTCCAGTTCAGGTACATCTACTTTTTCTCCCGACCGGTATGTCCGATCGATAACGTTACCCGTCTTGAGGCTTTTTATCTTCGTCCGCACGAAAGCCCCGCCCTTGCCAGGCTTCACATGCTGAAAATCAACAATTACATAAGGCTCCCCGTCTATTTCGATCTTTAAACCATTTCTGAATTCAGCTGTCGATACCGGCACCGCAACTACCTCCCTTTCGTTAGTTCAAAAAATATTTTGGATCTCATCTCATTCCTGAATTCAAAGCGTCAAGAATCGAGGTCACAGCGAGACGTTAGAACGTCCTTAACATCTCGAGTTCCCTCGGCAAAGAGGTCAGCACTTTTTTGCCCTGCTCCGTTACGAGAATCATGTCTTCAATCCTGACCCCTCCCCAACCGGGAATGTATACTCCCGGCTCTACGGTAAATACCATGCCCTGCTCGACCTGGTCTATTGAGAGAGGAGACAAGGAAGGTCCCTCGTGCACCATCAGACCGATACCGTGGCCTGTGCCGTGGCCAAAATGGGATCCATGACCAGCCCTTGTAATTAGTTCGCGAGCCACAGAGTCGACGACCTTACAGCTTATTCCTGGGCGGATGGACTGCACCGCGGCCTCCTGGGCCTGCAATACAAGTTGATGAATTTCTTTCTGTCGTGCCGATGGTTTGCCTACACTAAGCGTCCGTGTAATATCGCAGTAATATCCGTCTGCCTCAGCGCCGAAGTCGATTGTAACAAGATCATTATTCCTTAGGCGACGATTCGATACTGAAGCATGGGGCATTGCGCCATTCCCTCCCGATGCCACGATCGTATCAAATGCGACCTTACGCGCACCTTTCTCCCGCATCAGGAATTCAAGCGTAAGCCCCACTTCCCGCTCCGTGACTCCCGGTTTAATGTATCGCAGCAATTCTTTAAATGAGATCTCTGCGCGACGAATGGCTTTGCGGAGGGATATCAGTTCCTCCCGGTCTTTCTGCATTCTCAGGAGCCTGAGCATTTCGCGATGCCCATGAACTTTGAGCCCGAGCTTCCGCAGTTTTTTCAGTTCTTCGACTGTGAGAGCTGCTTCTTCGAACCAGAGGACCTTTATCCCTTGGTCGGACGACACGTCACGAAGGGCGGAAAAAAAATCTTTTTTTTGAATGACTATATCAACCCCTGAAGTCTCTTTGGCCGCCTGGAGCTTGTACCGGAAATCGGTTATAAGGCATGGTTTGCCAACTCCGATCAGGAGAGAACCTGCAGAACCAGTGAAGCCGCTTAGATAACGTACGTCCTCACGGCGCGTCACGAGCAACGCTTCTATGTTGTCCGACTTCATGAGCTGTCTGAGGTGGGAAATTCGCGTTTGCGCAGACCGCATCATCTCGCGCTCTTTCCACCCGCCGTAACTAGTCCGATTGCAGCCCGGAAAGCAAGAAGATAGCTTTCCGGGCCAAACCCAGTTATCTGGCCAGCAGCCACACCGGCAATAAAGGAATGTCTGCGAAATTCTTCGCGCTTGTAAATATTGGAAATATGTGTTTCCACCGTCGGGATACCTGTAGATGATATAGCGTCACGCAGAGCAATGCTCGTATGCGTGTAGGCGCCCGGGTTAATCACGAGTGCATGGTATATACCCATGGCATTCTGGATTTGTTGCACCAGTTCCCCTTCATGGTTCGACTGAAAGAAATCCACCTCTACGTCAAGTTCTGCGGCCAGGGCAATGATCCGCTTATTAATGTCATCGAGCGTCACAGAACCGTAGATATCAGGCTCTCGCTTCCCGAGGAGATTCAGATTGGGTCCATTCACGACTAGGATTTTCATGAGACCCCCCTAGAAAATAAAAAACTGCCTGAGGCAGTTTTCCATGCTAACGGTAAAAAAGACAAAATGTTTGCTTCAAAATTCTTTCAATAATTTGGGTACAGACATTCGAAGGAGGAACCTTCCCTTTCCGAAATTTCCTTCCGGTTTAATTATTAGAACAAAAAAATACTCGGCATTCAATCTCCGGAGCATAATCATAGCGATGTCCGTTATGACCGTTACTTCCTTGGTAGTTCCCATTTGAGCCGCCTGCGAGCCTTTTTCAATTTCCTTGAGGAGCGCGGAATACTCGACGGTCATTGATTGAAGATCCATGTCATGGCTCACAGAGTATTCTTCGACCGGGATGCCGTCTAAACCGACAATGAGAGCGCCGAGAGCCCCTTCAGTTCCTTTCACTACCTCTTGGAGGATGTCGGAAAAGGACATGCTCTACTTCTCCTTTTTGATGTTACTCAGCCATTGTTCCAGTCGGTCGATTGTCGCCTTCTGCGTTAGGGTATCCGACTTCGGTGTTGAACGTGCCTCTTCCTCTTTCGTCGGCAGCTGATCAGCCGTCGGAGGGATATACTCAGTGGGCTCGAACTCAGTATGCTGCGGTATCGGTTTGGACGTTTCCTCCTGAGGAGGCATGAATATTTCATCAAAAGATGAGCCTCCCGGGGGGTGGCCCGTCCATTCCTCCGCCTCATGCATTTGACGGTACTCCTGAGGCTCTCCGAAGATCTCTAATTCTGTTTTTTTGTCTATCTCAGGAGCTAGCGTCAAATCATTTTGCGGCGTGACGTAAGGCTCCGAGTTAATCAAAACATCTTTCGCTTGGTCCTCAGCAGGAGACACATATTCGTTCGGTTCCGCGAACAATACCGCCTTTGCCGTTGATTCCGGCACGGTCTTCTCTATCGTTGCCTGTGGAAGCTCCACCTCAGACGCGGGTACCGCCATTGCTCTTACCCGCTCCAGTTTGTCCTTCAGACCGCGGCTGTTTGGATTATCTGTCAGCATTCGCTGATAGATATCAATTGCCTTTTCAAAGAACCCCTGCGCGATGTACAGCTCAGCGAGTGTGTCTGTTGTAAAATCGTCTCTTTCAGTTTGCTCCAGCGATCGCTCTTCGTCGGGAATTACAGGTTCGGACTCTTTTCCGATTAATGCATTCGAATCAGGAATACCCTTCTGCTCTGTTTTCTTCTCTGAAAAAACTTGCTCTTCAAAAGCAGGATGCGAAGATGCCGGGATTGCATCAGTCTGTTCTTCCAGGGGATTTGTTTCAAAAACTTTTTCTGAAAAGAAATCTACATTTGATGACTCTGAATCCGAAACAGGAACGTTATCGTCTTCAAGCGGCTCAACCACGAATACTTCTTCCGCATCTTCTCTATCCAACACAGGTGCGGCCGGTTGTTGAGCCATGCCGGAAATCCGCTGGTTCAACTGCAACGATTCATCCAACAACGCTGCGACTGGTTTCTCAACGGCCAGCCCGGTTCCCTCCGGTAAAGGGGAAACATCAGGTGCGCGTTCTGAAGAATCACCAAGCGCTGATTCCTCTGCCGCCGTCTCTGCGCTCGACGGGGTAGACAACGGTGGCGATGTGTCAGCGGATAAGTTTAACGATTGAAAATGAGAGGCAGTTGGCTGGCCAGGTGAGGTTGCAGGTTTCTGCTGCACAACCTTCGCCCTTTCAGCAATTCCGGCCTCAATGTTTGAAATGACAGAAGCAATCTCTGCATCGCCGGGATTCAGAGTGCGCACAATTTTATAATGCTTGAGCGCTTCCTCATGTCTCTTCTGCAGCAGATTCAGGTCACCCAGTTTTCTATGTGCGAGAAGATTGTCTGGGATCGCCTTTACAACCTCTTCAAATTCTGCCTGAGCTGCTGCAAAATTCCCTTGTTCAAGCAACAGCCTGCCAAGGAAGGACCGAGCAGTCACATAGCCCGGATTGATTTTGAGACCCTCTGAAAGCACATGGATCGCCATCTCAATGTCCCCAATTTTTTTGTACTCCTCTGCCAGAGGAACAAAAAGTTTTGACTTGGGGTCTTTAGAAATGCGCTCCGTTAATTTGACTATTTCGGAGGAGTCTTTTGTCATGGATTTTCTTATATTATCAAGCTTATGCAAAAATATTACCAAAAACAAGGGTTAAAAGTCAAGGTAATACTTTCTGCATTGTTCAGCCATGCTTTCTCTTCATTCATCAGTATTACAAATATTTTTTGTCGCCTCTTTTCCCCAGCAACAGAGGCATTATTGCTACGTATTCATCCCATCGTAATGCGTATCCTGTCTTGAGTGAATTGATGGGCGTACCTTGGATGCAACATGAAATGGTAAGTCTATGTACGGGACAAACCATTGGTAGAGCTGGCATTCTCGATTATCTGCGCCAATGGGGAGTGAATTGTACCGCAGCAGAGCGAGGGGGCATCACAACCGCTAGAGCATAAAACTAATTAGATTCTTATCCTGACGTCGTCAGGATTGTCCTTTTCGTCCCAGCCGGGGCGATGCAAAATATTCAAAGACAGATTTTATAAAATGTCCATCGGACTGTTAGTTGGCGTTGCATACGTCGGCACCGCATCTGAGGGCATTTTCATTCAAGGGGATCAACGAATGTCTCCGGGCGGGCAGTACCTGTTTAAGTGCGGCAAGCACTGAATCAAGTGCAACCACTCTTGTTTTTTTCAGGAGTGCACCAAGCATGACCATATTAGCGATGCGGATATCACCGAGGTTTTCGGCAATATCATTTGCCTTAATGTCAATTCGTTCGATATCTGATCGAGACGATGCAGCATTGACGAGGGAAGTGTTTAAAAAAAGTTGTCCACCCTCTTTAATTCTTGCTTCGAACTTCTTGAAGGATGCTTCGTTAAATATGAGCATGGTCGAAGGATTTTGCACGACCGGTGATCCGATTTCTTCATTCGATATGATTACGGTACAGTTTGCTGTCCCCCCCCGAATCTCCGCTCCGTAGGAAGGAAACCATGTTACGTGTTTCCCTTCAAGCATACCGGCATATGCCAGCAGTTTACCAGCAACGAGAACACCCTGTCCTCCGAAACCAGCAATCATCACATCATGATACATGTTTACTTAAGCCCCCTGGTTTCCAAACTTGTGCCCTCTGACTTGTGCCGTACGTCTTTATACACTCCTAGAGGATAATAGTGCATCATGCTGTTTCGTACCCATTCTACGGACTGTTTCGGAGTCAGCCCCCAATCGGTCGGGCACATCGAGAGTGTTTCCACGAACGAGAAGCCGCGGCCCTCAATCTGGTTCCTGAAGGCTTGTTGAATGGCCTTCTTTGCCGCGAGGACATTCTTGGGGCTGTCAACTGAAACCCGTTCTATGTACACGGGTCCATCCAGCGTCGCGAGCATCTCGCACACACGAAGAGGATTACCCGCTTGCAAGATATCCCTGCCCAGCGGTGTGGTCGTTGTCTTTTGGCCTGGCAGCGTGGTTGGGGCCATCTGTCCCCCGGTCATTCCGTAGTTTCCATTGTTGACGAAAATGACAGTAATATTTTCACCCCGAGCAGCTGCATGGACAATCTCTGCCGTGCCGATTGCGGCAAGGTCGCCGTCACCCTGGTAACTGAAGATCACGGTATCAGGCCTCGCGCGCTTCATTCCGGTGGCGATTGCTGGCGGCCTTCCATGCGGTACTTCAATCATATCTATGTCAAAGTAGTCGTAGGCAAAAACCGCGCAGCCGACCGGTGCAATGCCGATAGTCCGGTCGCGGACGCCGAGCAAATCAATCGTCTCGGCAACGATACGGTGCAGTACCCCGTGGCTGCATCCCGGGCAATACCGAAATGTTTTAGCTTTGAGGGAAGTCGGCCGCGAAAATATTTTATTCATGATCACCTCCCGACAAAATTCACTTGACAATCAACCCTATAGTCTGTTATCTTAACGTCTCGTTTGAGCTGACCGCGTTATGCCGAGGTAGCTCAGTTGGTAGAGCAGAGGCCTGAAAAGCCTCGTGTCCGCAGTTCGATTCTGCGCCTCGGCACCACTCCTAGCGCCTCCCCATCTTTATAACCACGGGTACCCTTAGATGAACGAAGAGACGGTGATCAATTTGTTAATCTTTGAATTCATCCTTGCCTCTCTCTCTGCGTTCACCCGTCCTTACATTCCTAATTATTCTTTATCGAACAAACCGAGCTGTAACATCTTTTCTCCCGGGAAAGGAACAGGATATTCGCCGTCGAAGCAGGCAGCGCAAAAGTTCACGGGGGACGGGACCACCTTCTGGATCCCTTCCATACTGATATAACCCAGCGTATCGGCGGTAATATATTTTCTAATTTCGTCGATACTGTGAGAAGAAGCAATAAGCTCTTGGCGAGTCGGCATATCAATGCCGTAGAAACAAGGATATGACGTCGGCGGCGAGCTGATGCGCAAATGGACTTCTGTAGCTCCCGCGTTCCTTATCATTTTAATAATCTTTTTGCTTGTCGTACCCCGCACGATAGAGTCGTCTACCACGACAACCCGTTTGCCCCTGATAGCGTCTTTAACGGGATTGAGTTTTATCTTCACGCCAAAGTGCCTGATGCTCTGCTGCGGTTCGATAAAGGTACGTCCGACGTAGTGATTCCTGATCAGACCCGTATCGAATGGGATTCCAGATTCCTCGGCGTACCCCAAAGCTGCGGGTACGCCTGAATCAGGCACCGGGATAACAACATCTGCGGAAATGCCGGTCTCCCTGGCAAGTTGTCTCCCGAATTCTTTCCGGATTGAATAGACGCTCTGGCCGAAGACCATACTATCTGGTCGAGCAAAATAGATAAATTCAAAAATACAGTGGGATGGCTTAGTAGGCTTGAACGGGAACGTTGACTGAATTCCTTTACTACTGATCACAATCATCTCGCCGGGTGCGATGTCACGAATATATGTAGCTTCAATGAGGTCAAAGGCACACGTCTCTGACGCAACAACATAAGCCCCGTCTAATTCTGCCAACGAGAGCGGTCTGAACCCATTCGGATCGCGCACTGCGATCATCTCGTCTTCGGTGATGAGTAGCAGGCTGTAGGAACCCTGAACGTTGCTCAGAGCATCTACTATCCGTTCATGTAAGGTAGCGGCTCGCGATTGTGCTATCAGATGCACAATAACTTCCGTGTCCGTCGTCGTCACAAATATCGAGCCATAGGCTTCCAGCTCGTCCTTGAGAATTCCGGCGTTCACCAGGTTACCGTTATGGGCAACTGCGAGTCCACCGAGCGCGAAATTGACGAGAATGGGCTGGATATTTATGGCAAAGCTGCCGCCGGCAGTCGAATACCGATTATGTCCGATTGCCATATGGCCAGGAAGTTTCTTGATCCGTTCTTCGCTGAAGATATCTGCTACAAGCCCCATGGACTTCTCGACATAAAGTCGCTTACCGTCTGAGGACACGATCCCTGCAGACTCCTGGCCACGGTGCTGGAGGGAGTATAATCCTAGGTACGTCAAATTTGACGCGTCAGGATGGCCAAAGATCCCGAATACGCCACATTCTTCATGTAGTTTATCGAACATCATCGTTAAACCTTCTTTTTAAAAACCCGTTTGAATAGATAATCAACTTTTTTGAGCGTATGCGAAAGATCGAAGCAATCATCGATTTCGCGGTTACTCAGATACTTGCGGATATCTCCGTCATTCTGCAGACGCTGTTTAAAATCTTCGCCATGCTTCCAGACTTCCATGGCATTCCGTTGCACGTAGGAATATGCTTTTTCGCGTGTCAGACCTTTCCCCACTAAAGCAAGCATGATGGCCTCAGAATGGAAAAGACCTTTCGAAAGTTGCATGTTCCGTTCCATGTTTTGAGGATAGACGAATAATTTTCCGATCAGGCTGTTGAACCGTACAAGCATGTAGTCAATGAGGATTGTGCTGTCCGGAATAATGATGCGTTCAACAGACGAATGGCTGATGTCCCGTTCATGCCACAGTGCGACGTTCTCCAGGGCTGCCAGGGCGTTCGCCCGGACCACTCGTGCAAGGCCTGAAAGATTCTCGGCTGAAATAGGGTTTCGCTTGTGCGGCATGGCGGATGAGCCTTTTTGGCCTTCCGAAAAGTACTCTTCTGCCTCGAGCACCTCTGTGCGCTGGAGATGCCGGAGTTCAACGGAAAATTTCTCAATGGAAGAGGCAATAAGTGCGAGCACTGAAAGGAATTCTGCGTGCCGGTCACGCTGCACTATTTGTGTCGCTACTGGTTCTGGCTTGAGCCTCAATTTACGGCAGACATAGATTTCAACAGAGGGATCGATGTTGGCAAAAGTCCCTACGGCACCTGACACCTTCCCCACGCTGATCACGTCACGGGCTCGTATCATTCGCGCTAGGGCCCGTCCCATTTCCTCATACCAGAGTGCCATTTTAAGACCGAAGGTTATCGGCTCGGCGTGTACGCCGTGTGAGCGACCGATCATTACGGTATTTTTGTGCTGCTTGGCCTTCTGTTTCAAGGTGGCAAGAACGCCGTGTATGTCATTTATGAGGATATCCGATGCCCTGCGCAGGAGCATGGCAAGCGACGTATCGAGCACATCAGAGGAGGTAAGCCCCAGATGGATGTAGCGTGAATCAGGTCCGACCTTTTCTGCCACGGAGGTGAGGAAAGCGATGACATCGTGTTTGACAATTTTTTCGATAGCATCGATCCGTAAAACGTTGAAATCGGCCTTTTTTTTGATATTCGCGAGCGCTTTAGCGGGAATGAGGCCAAGTTTGGCATTCGCTTCGCACGCAGCAAGTTCAACCTCGGGCCATGCGCGGTATCTACTCTCCGGTTCCCAGAGGCCGGCCATTTCCGGCCTGCTGTAACGAGGAATCATCTGTGTCTCCTATCAAGAAAGACGATCACTGCTTGCCGCACTCGAGAACATCTGGTCCCCTGCGTTTGCGGAACCTAAGAAAACTCATGTTTAAGGTATCACAAAATACAGTGGATATTTCTCTGTTCTAAAGTAGCGGAATCGGTCGTTTCATTCAATTCAAATAGTAACGTCTAGGCCATGGCCAACTGCACGAGGTGACTATAGGCAACTTGATCTGGAGCAATAAGTGAAACCTTCAAACTGTGGCCGCCAGCGCCCTCTGCAAGTGCCTCACGAAATGCCAACACAGTTTCCTCAGAAAGGATTCCCGGTGTCTGGAAATACTCCATTGCTGCGTGCGTAATGCCAGCAGCCACCACAGTGGCTGAGGCCGTTTTTATGGCAGTCCGCAACGACAATGCTGAAAAATCCGCTTTGTTACCAAGACCTACCAGGAATATTTTTTGCGGTGGCACTTTTCCCTGCGAGGTGAACAGTGCCACTTCGCCGAGTGCACCCTTCAATTTATTTTTAATCAATAGATTTGACAGAGCGCCGCAGAGAAGCCAGTCCAACTGTCCAGCAGCGCCTTTGAGGGGCCTGATGTCCTGAAAAAAACCGACAACGAGAGCTTCTACATCCATTTTTTTTAAGTCCTGGAGAAGGACGTTCACTATTATACCAGACATCCTTCTACTCCTCGATTCTGCTCTCGTCAAGTTTTCCCGTTAATCTGGCAACACGATCAAGGATACCGTTTACGAACGCTCCGGATTCTTCAGTCCCGTATTTCTTGGCAATTTCGATTGCTTCGTTGATTGTTACGCTGGTGGGGATATCCATCCGGTAGAGGATCTCATAGATTGCCATCCTGAGTACATTGCGATCCACGACCGCCATGCGGTCCAAACTCCAGTTCTGTGCACAGTCTTGTATCAGGCCGTTGATTTTGGTGACGTATTTGAATGTTCCCTTGACGATCTCTTCGGCAAAAGCCTTGACTTCTTCGTCCGGCTGATATTCTGCCCAAAAATTCTTCAGGACAGCAGCTGAGGGCTTTTCTTTTTTTATGTCGAGCTGAAAGAGTATCTGGAGCGCGTGCTCCCTCGCTTTACGTCTTTTCATACCCTGCCGTCAGGCTGTTGCTTCACCTGTAAATTCATACTCCAAACTGCTTCATCAAATTCGCCATCTCTATGGCTGCAAGTGCAGAGTCCCATCCCTTATTGCCGCTCTTTGTTCCAGCCCGCTCGATTGCCTGTTCTATTGTATCTGTGGTTAATACACCGAATATAACCGGAATTCCCAATTCCAAGGAGACAGCTGCCACGCCCTTACTCACTTCAGCACTGACGTATTCGAAATGCGGTGTGGCTCCGCGGATCACCGCGCCGAGACAGATAATAGCATGGTACTTCTTCGACTGTGCCAGCACTTTAGCTGCGAGTGGGACTTCATACGCACCAGGAACTTTAAGGATTTCGACATCATTGTCCGCTACACCATGCCGCTGCAGCCCATCAAGGGCGCCGTCCACCAGCCTGCCGGTGATAAAATCATTAAACCGAGATGCAACGATTCCGACCTTGAGCCCTTTGCCGTTCAAATCTCCCTGAATTATTCTTGCCATGAAGCCCTCCCTAGGTTGAACCGTATACCTGGTTCTCCGTATACTGAGCTACCTCAAACTTTTTCCAGCATATGCCCAAGTTTGCTCTTCTTCACTTTGAGGTAGTGAAGGTTTTTTGCATGGGGCCGCATCTCAATAGGAACGCGTGCCACCACGGTCAAACCATAGCCTTCCAAGCCTACAATCTTCTTGGGGTTATTAGTAAGCAACTTGATCTTACGGACACCGAGGTCGCGAAGGATCTGTGCTCCGACGCCATAGTCTCTTAGATCAGCCTTAAAACCGAGGGCAAGATTTGCCTCAACGGTATCCTTGCCCTTATCCTGGAGTTCGTATGCCTTGAGCTTGCCCTCTATGCCAATACCGCGGCCTTCCTGCCGCATATAGAGAATCACACCCTTGCCTTCCTCGTCGATCATTTGCATCGCGTTGTGGAGCTGCTCTCCGCAATCGCAGCGCTGAGATCCAAACACATCTCCAGTAAGGCATTCGGAATGGACTCGCACCATGACATCATCGTTCGGTTTGATAGTCCCCTTGACCAGCGCGATATGACTCTGACGATCTATGTCATTGGCATAGAGGATTGCCGTAAATTCATTTCCATAAGAGGTGGGAAGTTTTGTTACCGCCACCCTGCGAACGAGAGATTCCTTCTTCATCCGATAGGCTATGAGGTCCTTGACTGTCACGATTTTCATCCCGTGTTTCCTTGCGAACTCGATGAGCTGCGGGACCCTAGACATAGTGCCGTCATCATTCATTATCTCGCAGATCACTCCTGCAGGGTATAGCCCTGCGAGTCTCGCCAGGTCCACTGATCCTTCGGTCTGGCCTGTACGCTGTAGTACGCCACCAGGTTTCGAGCGCAGCGGGAATACATGTCCCGGCCGTGCAAGGTCTTCAGGGCCAGCCTTAGGGTTAATGGCAGTTTTGATCGTAGTAGCGCGATCGGCAGCGGAAATTCCCGTAGTTACACCTTTTTTGGCTTCGATAGAAATCGTAAACGCCGTGCCGAACGATGATGTGTTGTCCGAGGTCATCATCGGAAGTTGCAGCTGCTCCACACGCTCAGGCGTGAGCGAGAGACATATAAGACCCCGGCCATGGGTGGCCATGAAATTAATAGCCTCGGGAGTCACCTTCTCCGCCGCCATGGTCAGGTCCCCCTCATTTTCCCTATCTTCATCGTCGACAAGTATGACCATCTTACCTTTTTTTATATCGTCAAGTACTTCTTCTATCGTATTAAACTTCATGGACATCACCCTTTCTGAAAAACAATGGGCTTGGAAATAAAGACCATGCATCGCTTAATTGATCGTATAGCTACCAGCCCCGTTTGCGTGAAACCTGCCACTGCTCGTTAAATAAATTTATTTCTCTTTAAAAGTTCCAGGCTCACCCCACCTTCAACCCTTCCGGACAGGAGTCGTTCAACGTACTTTCCGATGATATCCGCCTCCAGGTTCACGCTTTCACCGGCGGACTTGAATCCTAGCGTTGTCAATTTGGCAGTATGAGGAATCATGGCAATGGAAAATCCTGATTTGTCAACATCTGCCACAGTGAGACTGATCCCGTCTATGGCGATGGAGCCTTTCTTAATAACATAGCGAAGGACAGCCTCCGGTGCGTCGATGGAGATGCGCCACCCGTTACCTTCTTCTCGTTTGTTGCGGATGCGGCCTACTGAATCAACATGACCGCTAACGAGATGCCCGCCAATTCGGGCTGAGAGCTGTAGCGCTCTCTCGAGGTTGACTTTTGCGCCAATTCTCAAATCACCAAGATTCGTAACATTGAGGGTCTCAACAGCAACGTCGGCGGAGAAGGCATTCTTGCTCAAATCAATGACGGTAAGGCAGACACCGTTCACGCAGATACTGTCTCCGAGGACTGTGCCGTCGAGCACCGTTGCAGCGGAAATCGTCAGACGTGCCGTACCTGCATCCCGCTTTAGTGTTTTTACTCCCCCTAGCTCCTCAATGATTCCGGTGAACATGCGTAATAAATCCGATCTTCATATGCAGATGTGCGATTACTTAAAAGACGGTAGCAAGACCATCTCGATCCTTCGGTTCTTGTCTCTTCCCTCTTCCGTATCGTTTGATGCTATCGGCTGGTATTCTCCAAAACCCATGTCGGAGAGCATATGTGGATCGATACCGCCTTCTTCCTGAGATATCGCATAACCTCGGTAAGCCGGGCGGTAGAAAGATCTCAATTCGCACCTGAAGGTCATCAGTCTTTGCACTCAGTGATCCGCTTCTTTGGATTCGAGATCTTACGTAGGCTGGAGTACACAACCACTCATCTGTAGTAAGGCAAATAGCTGAATAATAAGATGTTTTTCATGTGTACGTCCTGATTAAAGCAGCACTTCGTGACAAGATGATAAACCTATTTATAATAGCTTTAGCATACTTTATTGTCAAGAACATTATAGGTTTGTGTCATATCAATAAATTGCTGAGTAGCTATTTTTTACTTTGTGCTGGTTCGTCTCTCATTTTGCTGGGGGATAAATCAAAATCTCTGAACGCATACCTCTGGATCACAGTTATTTTTTGCCAGTGCTATGAATGAACTTTTTTTTTACCCGATACTTGAGCCAGGAAGTCCGCATCACTTAGAATTGCCTTAAAAGCATCTGCAGGGCAAGGCTGGCCGATCGATTCGCCGAGGCATCTGGAGACTCGAAGAAATCCAGTCCCTTTTCTGCAATCCCATATAATTTTTCGAGCATCCCGCTGATAACGAGACTGCTATCATTTTTAAGTGATACCTGCCTGCAACTTGGTTAAAAACGATCTCCGGTACTGCGATACTCTACTTCAAACAAGAGTTGGCACGATGCATGCCCCTCGTTTTGCAAGCTCGGCCGGCAAGGAGTCTACCAGCTTTATTGACCACTTTTGTTTATTTGCGAGCATATCAAGATTCTTTCCCGTATCGTTTCAGATCTGATGAGGTATGCTTGATATTATCAACATTGAGAGTGACCCCATTTGTAGGCGGGATTCCACGTTCTTGTTCAGTGAAATGTTAATCAGTGTGACCTTAACACCACTTCCCACAATCAACATCGTACGGCAGGCCATCACTGCGATAACACCTGCTGAATCGAAGATGAAATGGCGTAACAAAGAGAACGAATATTTATTGCACTCCTTCCAGGAACTCCTGCTTTTATTAACCCACCGTACTAGTTTAGAATTACGTTTCACAATGTCACAGTTCAAACAACATATTTATCCTTAGACAGTAATAATAATTTCACAATGTTTTGAGCCATCTCGCGAGTCGGTCGCAGCCTAGTTTTATTTTATCAATGCTCGTCGCGTAGGAAAATCGAACATAGCTCGGTGCCTGAAAGGTCCCAAAATCATACCCTGGTGTTAATGCCACTTTTGCCTCACGAAGCGCGCGGTCCACAAAATCACGGCTGTCGATGCCCCACTTTTCAATGCTGGCATAGATGTAAAAAGCGCCTTCGGGCACAATTGGTATACGGAAACCGAGTCTGATCAGTTCTGGCAATAGAAAGTTTCTACGTTCCTCATAGGTCTTCCGCATGTCCTCGATCTCACGAATACTATCAAAAGCCTTTAGCGCCGCATACTGAGACAGCGTTGCCGGAGCGATGAAAACGTTTTGAGCCACGGTCTGGATCGGCCGGATCAGTTCCTCGGGCACCACCATCCACCCCAGTCTCCATCCGGTCATTGCAAAGACTTTGGAAAAACCATCTACTACAATGATACGGTCGGAAATCGCGATTGCAGAATGCGCCGTCTTCTCATAGACGATGCCCCGGTAGATTTCATCTACCACAAAAGTACTGCCTCTTTTTGCGAGCGACTGTTCGATGGATGCGACGGTTTCTTCCCGGTAGACCATACCCGTGGGATTCGCGGGATTGGAAATGATGAACAGCTCCGGCCCCGTGGTGCCTTGGCAAAGTTCCTGTTCCGTTACTTCAAAACGTGTTTCAGCAGATACGTTGATCGAGCGCACCTCTGCGTCGAAGAGAGCAGCAATGTTCTTATAGCAGGGGTACCCAGGATCGGAAAGCGCAAGGGTACTACCCTTCTCGAGAAGAACAGAAAAAAGAAGGAGAAAGGCGCCCGAGGTGCCGTTGGTTATCACCACTCGTTTAGGAGAGATAGAGACACCCTCTGTCTGCTTATAATGATCAGCGATCCGGTTTCTGAGCTCAGGGATACCAAGGCTGTGGGTATAGTACGTGAGGTCATGACTAAGCGCTTCAAAAGCAGCGTCTTTGACCGGAACAGGCGTAGGGAAATCGGGTTCGCCAATCTCCATGTGTACGATGTGTTCGCCTTCCGCTTCCATCTCCCGGGCCTTCTCCAGGAATTCCATCACATAAAACGGCGTCAATTTTCGGCACCTAGAAGAGATATGCACAGTGTAATCCATTATCGAGATGCGTCAACGTATTGTTCGTAACTCGAAAAGAAAACCGAGGATGTAGCAGCTCATAGGGGAGCAGTTCAGTCTATCAGTTAATGTAAGAACGTCGAGTTTTCGAGGCCTTCCGCCCCTAGGCATTCAACTCGATCTCTTCTCCGGGATCTTACTCATTGCCCGCTCTGACAACGCCGTGATTGTAAGCGAAGGGTTGACACCCGGATTGGCTGATATCATAGACCCATCACACACATACATGTTCTCATAGCCGAATACTTTATTGTCTTTGTCGATTACGCCTTCATCCCTCGACCTGCCCATGACCACACCGCCGAGGATATGCGCGGTGGTGGGAATGCCGAAGATCGTTTCCGTCAAGAGTACCATGGGTTTACCGTTTACAAGTGCGG